>Ga0256841_1000116_pt1 | contig 88038 bp, 66 predicted proteins | sample 356308metaG_FD_185971 | JGI IMG/M metagenome (GOLD analysis project Ga0256841, IMG submission 185971) | Hydrothermal vent microbial communities from Mid Atlantic Ridge, Atlantic Ocean - 356-308 | ecosystem: Environmental > Aquatic > Marine > Hydrothermal vents | place: Atlantic Ocean: Mid...
TTCGCCAGCGGTCCGTAATCGGTGGGCCAAGACGAGCGACTAGAGACCAGCGACTAGCGACGAGAGACCAGCGACCAAGTGTGCGAGTGGTACTATTTCTACGGGGCGTACGGTCGGGCCGTGGGCGGCCGGAACTCGCCGTTATGATCTTTTCGCCCTCCAGCAGATGGGTCTGCGCGAAGCGGCATCACGGGAAGCATGCCGCCGGACGGGTGCCGGCCGCACGAAGCATCACGCGAGGGTGCGCTCCTATTCGAGCTTGCGTGCCGCCCACAGAATCGCGTTGCGGACCAGGCGGCGGTAAGCGGGGTGGCGCATAGTCGAGGCCGAGTGGCCGAATTGGATGTAGACGGCGCGGGCCGTCTTGGAAGGGCCGACGTAGACCACCGGACGGTCGTTGAGCGGGTGGCCGGTCTCCATCAGCACCTGGATGTCCGGCGAGTGCCACATGTTTTGGTAGGCCTCGTCGTGGAGGACGAGGGGGCCGACGCCGCGCAGGACCGGGTGGCGGGCCATGCCTTTGGCCGGGTAGGCGACAATCTCGACGCCCTCTTTGTAATGCGAGGCTTCGTGGCCGCCGGCAGGCTTCGTGAAATACTTGCCGCCGATGACCTGTTCGTACCACCACGGCCAGTCCGTGTAATCGACGATCGCGTGGTGGATGGAGACCACGCCGCCGCCGCTTTCGACATAGCGTTTCAGGTGCGCCCGCTGGGCCTCGGCCAGCGTCTCGTGCATGTCGTGGAGCACCACGGCGTCCCAGCGCTTCTCCATGCCTTCGCGGAAGGCCTGCTCCGGCGAGACGGCGTGTTTCCAGACGATGTCCGGGTAGCTGTCGAAGAGGGTGTAGAACTCGACCGGGTAGGCGTGGCCCCCGGTGACGACCAGGACGCGGACGGCGTTGGCGCTCTTGGCCGGGACGGGATCCAGGCGCGCCGGCAGCGTCACCCGGCCGGTGGCGGCCCACTCGGCGGCGCGGGCGAACATGGCCAACACGCCCGGCTGCCAGAGGGCGGAGACGTCATGGCCCAGGGGCGAATAGGCGGCGCGGCCGGCCCCGTACCGCACCACCCAGAGCATCGGCTCCTTCTTGCCGGTGCCGCGGCGGGCAGGGTCGCTGTAGGCCTGCGCGACGACGTGCGCGCCGGGGAGCAGATCGATGCGGTGGTAGAGTTCGTCGTTGGCCAGGAAACCGCCGGGAAAGCCCTGGGCGATGGGGTGGTCCGGATCGGCCCACTCGACGGGGAAGACGTGGCGGACGGAGTGGCCGATGTTTTCCGGTTTCCAGTCCAGGCCCAGGATCTTGCGCCAGGCAGCCCAGCCGGAGGAGCGTGGCTCGGGGTATTGCCACTTGCCTTCGCGGAACTCCATGCCGAAGAAGGTCCCGTAAGCGGCCAGGTGGAAGGCAAACAGGCCCTTGCCGGAGCGGACGAACTCCTCGATGGCGGCCTCGGTCTCCGGCCCCCAGCGCGGGCCGTTGTAGTTGACGAAGACGAGGTCGTAGTCCTCGAGCGTGGCGGCGGTGATGCCCGCGGGCTCCTCCTCGACGCGCACTTCGAAGCGGCCGGTCTGCTCGAGGACGCGGCGCAGCAGCGGGGTGGTCTGCCGCCAGTCGTGGTAAGGGAGGTCGCTCGAGCCGGTGAGGATGAGTGTCTTGATGGGGGCCTGGGCGGCGCGGGCGGCAAACGCCGGGGCAAGACACAGCAGCAAGAGAAGAAGACGCGGCAGCCGCTGGGACATCGGAACGTACTCCTTTCACACCGGCCGGGCATGAAGCGGTGGCCGGTGGCGAGACCATTCTACCGGTTGGCGGCGCCCGCCGCCTTCTTGCGCTGGATCACCCACTCGCTGAACGGGGAGCGCGCCGGGCGGATCTCGACGTTGAGCAGATAGGGCTCGCCGGAGGCGAAGGCGCGCTGAACGGCGGGGCCGATCTGCTCCAGCCGGGTGATGCGCTCGGCCTTGCCGCCGAAGGCTTGCATGACGCGGTCGTAACGGCTGCGCCGCAGCTCGCAGCCCACGGTGGTGCCGTAGACGGCGCTCTGCAGTTCGCGTTCGACGCCCCAGGCGCCGTCGTTGCCGACGATGACGACGACGGGAAGGCGGTGGCGGACCAGGGTGTCCAGCTCGGCCAGGTAGAAGCCGAGGGAGCCGTCACCGGTGATCATGAGGACGCGGCGGCGGGGGTTGGCGATCTGGAGTCCGATGGCGTTCGGCAGGCCCGCGCCGATGGTGGCCAGCGGGCCCAAGCGGACCCAGCCGCCGGGCCGGTTGGCGGGCAGGATGGCGCGGCCCCAGTGGACGAACTCGCCGCCGTCCCAGGCGTAGAGGCACGGGGGCAGGTGGCGCTTCAGCTCGAAGAAGAAGGCGGCCGGGTGGATGGGGGCGCCGGAATCCGAAGCGTGGCGCTCGAGTTGGGCGAGCCAGTCGCGGCGGTAGCGCCGGAGCCGGGCGAGCCAGCGTTTGCGGTCCGGCCAGCGGCGTTCGCGCGCGGCTTCGTTCATCATGCGCAAGGCGGCCTTCAGGCCGGCGCAGATGCCGAGCTCGAGCGGACGGGTGTGTCCGAGCTCGGGCGCGTGGATGTCGATCTGGAGGAAGCGGGCCTCGGGGGAGAAGAGCCTGGGACCGCCGAGGGTGAGGCGCGAATCGATGCGTTTGCCGAGTACCAGCACCAGGTCGGCTTCCGGGAAGGCGCGGGTGACGGCGCGGTTGAGCGCCGGATCGGCGTAGCCCATCGAATAGCGGAAGCTGTCGGGGACGGCGCCGCGGCCGAGGGCCAGGGAATAGTGCGGCAGGCGGGTGCGGGCGAGGAATTCCCGGAGTTCGGCGCCGGCGTCGGCCCACCAGACGCCGCTGCCGGCGATGACGACGGGGCGCTCGGCGGCCTGGAGCAGATCCAGGGCCTTTTCGATTTCGTTCGGAGCGGGAGCGAGCTCTGGCGGAGGGAGGAGCTGCGGCGCGGGAAGCGGGCGATCGGTAGCGCCTTCGAAGACGTCGGCCGGAACGGATAGGTGGACCGGGCCCATGCGGCCGGCGGTGGCTTCGGCGAAGGCGCGGCCGAGCAAGTAGGGCACCTGAGCCGGATTGCCGGCCTGGGCGGCCCATTTCACCACCGGCGCGGCCATGCCTACCTGATCGATCACCTGGAAGAGCTGCCGGCCGGCTCCGGCGGCGGGGGCGGCTCCGCTGACGGCGACCAGCGGGCTGCCGATCAGATACGCGGTCGCGATCCCGGTGAGCGAGTTTGTATGGCCGGGGCCGCCGGTGACCAGCGAGACGGCGGGGCGGCGGCGCTGGCGGGCGACGACGTCGGCGGCGTGGGTGACGCCGGATTCGTGGCGCATGTCGATGATGCGGATACCGGCGGCGTCGGCGCGGGAGAGGACCTCGTTCAAGTGGTCGCCGACCAGGGTGAAGAGCTCCCGGATGCCCGCCTGGAGGAGGGTTTCGACGAAGAGTTGTGCGCCGGTGGGCATGGGAACGAAACCGGTTCGCTTTATGGGGGCCAAGGGCCGCGCGAAGCCCCCGAGCTCGCGAATATGCCATGCTAATACATCTGGCTCCCTTTGTCCGCCTGAGCCGGCGCGGAGCCGGGGCGATCCACAGTCATGGCGAAGATTCTGGTCACTGGAGGAGCCGGCTACATCGGCTCGCATACGGTTTATCTGCTGCTGAAGAACGGCTTCGACGTCACCGTCGTGGACGACTTGTCGCGCGGCCATATGCACAACGTTCCGTTGAAACGTCTCCGGGAGCTGCGGCTGCAGGACACCGAAGCGCTGGTCGATCTCTGCGACACGGTGAAGTTCGACGCCGTGATCCACTTCGCGGCCTACATCGCGGTGGGGGAATCCACCGAGCAGCCCGAGCTGTACTTCAGCAACAACGTCGGGGGCTCGCTGTCGTTGTTCACGGCGATGCGGGAGACGGGCGTCCGCAGGCTGGTGTTTTCCTCGAGCGCGGCCGTCTACGGCACCCCGAAGGAAGTTCCGGTGAGCGAGGACGCGCCGATCGCGCCGGTGAGCCCGTACGGGGAATCCAAGGCGATGGTGGAGCGGATGCTGCGGTGGTTGGACGAATACAGCGGGCTGCGGAGCGTGTCGCTGCGGTACTTCAACGCCTGCGGGGCGGAGCCGGGTTCGGGGCTGGGCGAGGAGCACGAGCCGGAGACGCACTTGCTGCCGCTGGTGCTCCGGGCGGTGCTCACGGGCGAGCCGGTGACAGTGTTCGGCGACGACTACGCGACGCCGGACGGCACCTGCATCCGGGACTACATCCATGTGAGCGACCTGGCGCGGGCGCACATCCTGGCGGTGGAGAAGCTGCTCGAGGGCGCGCCGAGCGACACGCTGAACGTCGGCACCGGCCGGGGCTACTCGGTGATGGAGGTGCTGCGGGCGGTGGAGAAGGTGACGGGCAAGAAGGTCCCCTACAAGATCGGGCCGCGGCGCGCCGGGGATCCGCCGGAGCTGGTGGCCGATCCGGGACGGCTGAAGCGGACGCTCGGCTGGGAGCCGGAGTACACGGACCTTGAGCGGATCGTGGCCACGGCCTGGGAGTTCGAGCAGGCGAAGAAGGAGAACAAGTAGGCGAGCGATGGCGGAGGCAACGGATCGGGAGCGGCTGAAGAAGATCCTCGAGACGCTTTCGGTGCGGCGGGGCGAAGAGTTTACGCTGGCCAGCGGGCGCAAGAGCACCGTCTACGTGGATGCGCGGCTGACGACGCTGAAGGCCGAGGCGATGCCGCTGATCGGGAGGCTGTTCCTGGATAAGATGGCCGAGCGCGGCTGGCGCCCGGCGGCGGTGGGCGGCCTGACGATGGGGGCCGATCCGATCGTGGCGGCGATCGCCCGGGAGAGCCTGGAGCGGCCGCCGGTGATCGACGCCTTCATCGTGCGCAAGGAGGCCAAGCGGCACGGCATGCAGCGGCGGATCGAGGGGCTGGGCGAGAGAGGGCCGCTCGAGGTGGTGATCGTCGAGGACGTGGCGACGACGGGCGGCTCGGCGGCCAAGGCGATCGAGGCCTGCCGGGAAGAAGGGCACCGGGTGCTGGGGGCGATCGCCCTGGTCGATCGCGAAGAGGGCGCGGCCGAGCACATCGAGAAAGACCTGGCGTGCCCGTTCGACCGGATCTTCCGCCTGAGCGAACTGGGATAGCATGTCGGGACCGTTTCAGGCCGGGGGGCCCGCGGCCAGGTAGACGTCGTAGGCGGTGACGCGGCCGGGCTCGGCGCGCAGCACGATGTCGCCGCCCATGGCGCGGACGATCTCGCCCAGGGCAGGGCAGTCCTCTTCCACCGAGTTCGGCGGGGGAATCATGACGTTTCCGGCGGAGCTGATCGAGACGAGAGCATAGACGCCGGCTTCGAGGCGCGTGTGGGCGCGGGCGTATTCGGTGAGCAGCTCCACTTCGTCGGTTTCGATCTCGATGCGGCCGCCGAAAGGCAGGCGCCGGCTGCTCAGCAGGACGAGGTCGAGGATCGCCTGCTCCAGCGCCGCCGGGCGGGCGACGGCGTGAACCGGCTTCTTGGCAGCAAGGGTTTCCACATAGACGCCCTGGCCGGCGACGAGGGGCAGGACGGGCGCGAGATCTTGGACGAGCTGGTCGAGGGCGACGGTGCGGGGGCGGTCTGCGCTGTGGGAGGCGAGCACACGGATCTTCTCGACCAGGACTTTCAGGCGTTTCATCGTTTCCTCAGCGGGATCCGGCTGGGGCGCCGTCGCGCCCGCGCAGCCGCCTTCGGATTCCGCCGGGCCCTCCCCGGACGCCGGTGAAACGGAGGCCAGCAGATCGGCGGCGCCGGAGGCGAGGCGCTCGAGGGTTTCCAAGCGGTGGTGGAGGCCGTGGGTGACGGCCCAGCCGGCGTGTTCTTCGAGGCGCCGGGCACGGAAGACGAAGGCCGCGCCAACCACTTCGCCCTCCTCGTCGCGGAGGGGTGAGACGGCGCCTTCCACCGGGCTTTCGGTTCCGTGCCGGCTGACGAGCAGAACATCGTCGCCGATGCCCACGCTCCTGCCTTCCCGCAGGACGCGCCACGCCGGATCGGGCTTGAGGGAGCCGGTGCGCCGGTCCAGCAGGACGATGACGTCGCCGGCGGGGTGTCCGCAGGCCTGGGCCCGGTCCCAGCCGGTGAGGCGCTCGGCGGCCCGGTTGAGGAAGGCGACGCGGGCATCGGCCCCGGTGAGCACGACGGCGTCCTGGAAGCTGCCGAGCGCGGTGGCCAGGCGGTGTTCGCTTTCCCGTAGGCGGCGCTCCCGGGGGTGGCGGTCCAAGGCGATCTCGACGGCGGAGCGCAACGAGCGGTCGTCGAAGGGCTTCAGCACGTAGCCCGACGGAGAGCTGCGTTTGGCCCGGGCGAGGATCGAGTCGTCGGCATAGGCGGTAAGGAACACCACCGGGATGCCGAGCCGCTCGTGAAGCTCCTGGGCGGCGTCGATGCCGTCCATGCGGCCTTTCAGTTTGATGTCCATCAGCACCAGATCCGGCTCGGTCTCCACCGCCCGCCGGATGGCTCCGACTCCGGAAGCCGCGGCGCCGACGACGTGATAGCCGAGCTTGCGCAGCGACTCTTCGATGTCGGCCGCCACCACGCGTTCGTCTTCGACAACGAGGATCTTAGGTTTTCTCATAGTGGTTGGTCTCCCTGTTCGTCTCGAGGACGCTCCGGGAATGTCACCCGGAACTCGGCGCCGCCGTCGCTGTGGACCGAGAGTGCGCCGTTGAGTTGCTCGGTGAAGATCTCGACGAGCCGCAGCCCGAGAGAGCCGCCGGCGGGCAGGCCGTTGGCGAAGCCGACGCCGTTGTCGCTCACGGCGAGCGTCCAGGCGAAGCGGGTGGGGACGCCGGCGGGCGCCCGTCTCATGACGATGCGGATCTCGCCGGGGCGGCCGCCGGGGAAGGCGTGCTGGAGGGCGTTGCTGACCAGCTCGTGGACGATGAGGCCGCAGGGGACGGCGAGGTCGATCGGCAGGCGGGCGCCGCCGGCGTCGATGACGAGCGAGATGCGCGCCGAATCGACTCCATAGGAGCTGAAGAGGCTGGCGGCCAGCCGCTTGACGTACTCGCCGAAATCCACCGAGTCGATGTGGCCGGAGCGGTGCAGTTGTTCGTGCACCAGGGCCATCGCCCGCACGCGCCCCTGGCTCTCGGCGAGGATGCGCAAGGCTCCCTCGTCGGTGACGCGTGACGCCTGGAGGCTCAACAGGCTCGAGATCACTTGCAGGTTGTTCTTCACCCGATGGTGGACCTCGCGGACGAGCACTTCTTTCTCCCGCAGCGCCGCGGCGGCCCGCCGCAAGGCGTTATGGCGCTCGAGGGCCGCGCCGTAGAAGGCGGCCAGCGTCCGGAGCAGCCCTTCACCAGGTGCGGCGTCCGCCGGCCGGGCGACGACGATCTCCCCGGCGGGGCGTCCACCGGCGGCGACCCGCACGGTGAGAACCGTACCCCGGCGGTCGCGTTGCGCCGCCGAAATCCGTTGGCCGGACGGCACGCCGCACGAGCAGAGGACGGCGGAGCGCCCGGACGGCTGGTCCAAGGCGGTGACGTAGCCCCAGGCGCTGCCGGTGAGGCGTAAGGCCTCCCGGAGAACGGCAACGGCCATCTGTTCGGGCTCGGGGGAGGTGGAGAGGAGCGGCTCGCGGAGCCGTTCCAGGGCCGGGCCGAGCGCCGTGGGGGCACGGCGGCCCCGCGGGCGGCGGGCGGCGGCGCGCCACCGCCGGACGACGGACCGAAGCCGCCGCCGGAATGCGGTCCGGACCGCGTTAGCCAAGCTCCACCTCGCCATGTCGAAGGGTCTCGTTCACCGCCCCGATTCTACGCCGGGGACGCCGGAGCGCAGCCGAGGCCGCAAGGTCAACTGATTGAAAACAGGGATATTATTCATGGCGGTTCCTACGTGACCGCCGCTGCGGCGTTCTGCCTCCAGGCGGCGGGAGGGCGAAATCGGATAACCTGGGGAAATCCCGGCGCTGTCCGGGGAGTTCCGGGAGGAGCCCATGAGCGAAACGCCTTTCGACAAGCCGCGGCTGAAGTTGAACAAGATCTATACGCGCACGGGAGACGAGGGCCGGACACGGCTGGCGAGCGGCCGGCAGGTCTCCAAGGCCGATCCGCGGCTCGAGTGTTACGGCGCCGTGGACGAGCTGAACGCCTACGTCGGCATGGCGCGGCTGACGGCCGGCGGTTTGTCGAACCGCGAGCCGCGCCTGAAACCTCTGGCCGAGAGCCTGCTGCGGGTGCAGCACGAACTGTTCAACCTCGGCTCGATCCTGGCAACCGATCCGGAAGCCGCCGGTGAGCGCCAGCCACGGATCACGGCGGCCGAGGTGGAGCGGCTCGAAAAAGAGATCGACGCCGCTTCGGCGGAGCTGCCTGAGCTGACGTCGTTCGTCCTGCCGGGCGGGAGCCGGCTGAACGTGGAGCTGCACGCGTGCCGTACGGTCTGCCGGCGTGCCGAGCGGCTCGCGGCGGGCCTGGCCGAGACGGAACGCGTCTCGCCGGAAGTCCTGCGCTATTTGAACCGCCTCAGCGACGCCTTCTTCGTTTGGAGCCGCTGGGTGAACCGGCTGCTGCGCGTCGAGGAGACGCTCTGGGACCCGAACCGGGCGGCCTCGGCGGGCGGCTGAGAGTTCTCGAGATCTCCTCCAGCCGGCGCCCCCTCACGAAGGCCGCGGCGGCGGGGCAAACGCGGCTTCGATGACGGCCGCCTGCTCTTCGAGGTGTTTGCGGTAGGAGCCGGTGGCCGGCGCGGCGCTGGCCGGACGCCCCACGTACCGGAGCTCCAGGCGGCGGCTCTCGAGCAGCCGCTGCATGTGCTCCCACACGAACCGCCAGGCGCCCATGTTGCGGGGCTCTTCCTGCACCCAAACGAGATCCGTCACCCCCTGGTAGCGTTCGAGGATGGAGGCGAGGCGCTCTTCCGGGAAGGGGTAGAGCTGCTCGACGCGGACGATGGCCACGTTGTTGGCCTTTTTCCCCTCGCGGGCGGCGGCCAGCTCGTAGTAGACCTTGCCGGAGCACAGCAGCAGCCGGGCGATGCGGTCGGGCGGCGATCCGCCGGCATCGTCGAGGACTTCCTGGAACGCCCCGGAGGTGAGCCCCTCGGCCGGGGAGACGCACCGCGGGTGGCGGAGCAGGCTCTTCGGGGTGAAGATGACGAGCGGCTTGCGGACGCCGCGGCGGTCCGGCCCGCCGTACATCTGGCGGCGCAGCAGATGGAAGTACTGTGCCGGGGTGGTGCAGTTGGCCACCTGGATGTTGTTCTCGGCGGTGAGGACGAGGAAGCGCTCGATGCGGGCGCTGGAGTGCTCGGGGCCCTGGCCCTCATAGCCATGCGGCAGCAGCATCACCAGCCCGCTCGGCTGGCCCCACTTCTGTTCGGCGCAGGTGATGAACTGGTCGATCATGATCTGGGCGCCGTTAGCGAAGTCGCCGAACTGGGCCTCCCAGATGACCAGCGTGAGCGGATCGCCGACGCTGTAGCCAAACTCGAAACCAAGGACGGCGTACTCGCTGAGCGAGCTGTCATAGACTTCGAAGCGGGCCTGGTCTGGGGCGAGGTGCTGTAGAGGGATGTACTCGCGGCCGTCCTCGTAGTCGAACAGGGCCAGGTGGCGCTGGCTGAAAGTGCCGCGGGAGCTGTCCTGACCGCTCAGGCGCACCGGCGTGCCTTCGAGGACGAGGCTGCCGAAGGCGAGGGCTTCCGCGGTGGCCCAGTCCATCGGAGAGCCGTCGAGGACGGCGCGGCGGCGATCGAGGAAACTGCGGAGTTTCGGGTGGAGGCGGAAGTCCGGCGGCAATTGGGTGATGCCATTGACGACGCGCTCGATGGTGCTGCGGTCCACGGCGGTCCGGGGGCGGAAGGTGGAGATCTCGCCGGGGCCGAGCCGGCCGAGGTCCTGGATCTCGTAGTGCGCCTCCTTCTCCTGGGCCTTCCGGTAGCCCTCTTCGAGCCGCTGCTTGAAGGTGCGGCGGCGCTCGTCGACCCATTCCTGGCTGACGACGCCTTCACGCACCAGCTTGCGGCTGTAGAGCGTGGCCACCGAGGGGTGGGTGCGGATCTTGCGGTAGAGGATGGGCTGGGTGTAGCTCGGGTCGTCGGCCTCGTTGTGGCCGTGGCGGCGGTAGCAGAACATGTCGATCACGACGTCCTTGCCGAACGTCTGGCGGTAGTCGAAGGCCAGCTCGACGACGCGGGCGACGGCTTCCGGGTCGTCGCCGTTGACGTGGAAGATCGGGGCCTGGACCGTCTTGGCGACATCGGTGGAGTAAGGCGACGAGCGGGCCTCTTCCGGGCCGGTAGTAAAGCCGATCTGGTTGTTGATGATGACGTGGATGGTGCCGCCGGTCGAGTAGCCGCGGAGCTGGGAGAGGTTCAGCGTCTCGGCCACCACGCCCTGGCCGGCGAAGGCGGCGTCTCCGTGCACGAGGATCGGGATGACGCGTTTGCGTTCCGTGTCGCCCAGGCGGTCCTGTTTGGGGCGCACGATGCCTTCGACGACGGGATCGACGGCCTCGAGGTGGCTGGGGTTCGGGGCCACGGCGACGGCGAGCTCGTTGCCGGCGGGCGAGCGGTGGTGGCCGGCCGCGCCCAGATGGTACTTGACGTCGCCCGAGCCCTGCGTGCTCTGCGGGTCGATGTAGCCCTCGAACTCGGCGAAGATCTGGGTGACGGGCTTGCCGACGACGTTCGAGAGCACGTTCAGGCGGCCGCGGTGGGCCATGCCGATGACGGTTTCCACGACGCCGTTGTCGGCGGCGCGGTCGAGCAGCTCGTGCAGAATCACGATGGCCGCCTCGGCTCCTTCGAGAGAGAAGCGTTTGTGGCCGACGAAGCGGGCGCCCAGGAAGTGCTCGAACTCCTCGGCCTCGAGCAGGCGCTCCAGGATCCGGACGCGGCGCTTCGGGGCGATGGGCCAGTGGTTGGCCTGAGGCTCCATGCGCCGTTGCAGCCACTCCTTCTGCTCCGGATGCTGGATGTTCATGTACTCGCAGCCGATCTTGCCGCAGTACGTGCGCCGCACCGTTTCGAGGATTTCGCGGAGGGTGGCGACGCGGTGGGAGGAGTCTTCGGCCAGGGGCTGGCCGAGGGTACCGGTCAGGAACTCGCGATCCAGGTCCCACAGCGTGAGGCCGTAGTTGGCCGGATCGAGTTCGGGATGGTAATGGGGCTCGGAGCCGAGCGGATCGAGGTCGGCGATGAGATGCCCGCGCACGCGGTACGCGTTGATGAGCTGCAGGACAGCGGCTTCCTTGGCGATTTCGGCGGTCCGCCCGCCACCGAGGCCGGCAAGCGAGGTTGCCCGGTCCCGCTTCCACCGGATCGGCTGGTAAGGGATGTTCAGGGCGGCGAAGATCGCCTCGTAGAAGCCGTCCTTGCCCTCGAGGAGTTCCTGGACCCGGCGCAGGAACATACCGGATTCGGCGCCCTGGATGATGCGGTGGTCGTAGGTGCAGGTGGCGGTCATCACCTTGCCGAGGCCCATAGCCGCGAGCACTTCCGGGTCGGTGCCCCGGTATTCGGCGGGGTAGTCGATGACCCCGGTGGCAATGATCGCGCCCTGGCCGGTCATCAGACGCGGAACGGAAGCCGAGGTGCCGACGGTGCCGGGGTTGGTGAGCGAGACGGTGGCGCCTTCGAAGTCCTCGACCTTCAGGCGGCCGGACCGCGCCCGTTCCACGAGGTCTTCGAAAGCGGCGACAAAGCGCTTGAAGTCGAGCGAACCGGCGTCCTTGATGCTGGGTACCAGGAGCATCCGCGCGCCGTCGCGCCCTTCGACATCGACGGCGATGCCGAGATTGATGCGGGGCCGCGCCAGCCGGGCCGGTCCGCCGGGGGTCTCCACGTAGGCGCTGTTCAGATTGGGGAAATCGCGGAGAGCCCGAGTGACGGCGAAGGCGATCAAGTGGGTGAAGGAGATCTTGCCCTCACCGGCCAGCGTCCGTTGCTGGTTGATGAGGCGGCGGTTCTCCTCCATCACTTTCACCGGGATGGTGCGCTGGGACGTCGCCGTCGGGACGGACAAGCTGGCATCCATGTTGCGCGCCAGGCGGGCGGCGGCTCCACGCAAAGGCTTGGTTTCTTCGCCGGGACGGGCGGGCGGTGCGGCGGTGGCGGAGGTTTCCGGCGCCGGCTGCCGGGCGCCGCCGTTGTGCTCGAACACCGGGCGCCAGCTTTCGTCCACGGAGGCCTTGTCGTGGAGAAACTGCAAGTAGAGTTCGTCTTCGATCCACTGGTTGATGCCCGGATGCGGGACGGATTTTTTGTGCGTCATCGGTGGGAATTCCCCTAGACATCCCATCGGGCGGGCACGGGACCCCCTCTGAGGTCATCATAGCGTGACCGGGCGGGGATGTTTCCCGACCCAAGGAGCGGGTAAGGGCCGCGCTGCGCCATTGCAGGTCGGGCCGTGGACGCGGGCTTACTTATGGCGGTAGGTGATGCGTCCTTTGGTCAGGTCGTAAGGCGACATCTCCACGGTGACGCGGTCGCCCGGCAGGACGCGGATACGGTGGCGGCGGAGCTTGCCGGCGAGATGGGCCAGGATCACATGATCCTTGTCGTGATCCAACTGCACACTGAACAAACCGCTGGGAAACTTTTCTATGACCGTCCCCTGGACCTCGATATTGTCCTCTTTGCTCATTGTCCTCCTATGAGATGGCGCTCAGGCAGGGAACCGGTGGAGATCCGGCGCCCCAAGATCATTATACTCGCGGCGGCAAGCGGCAACGGCCAGGCAAGAGTGGAGCGACCTACCGTGCCCGCAAGCCCACGAATCAGCAGGTGCGGGCGAAGAATACCGGTTGCGCGCCGCTAGCCGGCACGCTGGATGGCCCGGCTCGTCACGGTGTGCCGGAGGACGCCTCGGCGGCAGCGGCCTGTTTCGGCACATCGGCAGGCTTCTGCTGGGCCAGGAACTGCTCCAAGCGGTTCAACTGTTTCCGCACCAGCGGAGCGTTGCGGGCGTTCGGCGTCAACTCGAGGTAACGCCGCAAATGGGTGGCGGCTTCTTCGTACTGATTCTGAAAAGCCAGTGCGAGGCCGAGGATTTGCTCCAACTGCGGCCGCTGCTTCCAATAGTTCATCTTGATGGCTTCCCGGGCGCTCTTTTCCGCGGCGCTGTTGTTCTTGAGGTTCAGATGAGCCATGGAGTTCAGGAAGTAGGCTTCCGGGAAGTCGTAGGGGTTTCTCTTCAAGACGAGCCCGGTGAGCTCGGCGACTTGCTGCCACTGGTTGTTCATGGCATCCAGGAGGGCCAGCTTCACGTAAGGGCTCATGTATTTCTTGTCCGCCTCGATGGCTTTCTGGTAGGCCTCGCGGGCCTTGTCGATATTCTTTTGCGCCTGGTAGACCTGTCCGAGGGCGTACCAGGCCTCGGCGTACTTCGGATACTCAGCGACAGCCTTCTGGAACTCCTTCTGAGCCCTGTCCCACTTTTTCTTGCCAGCTTCTTTCATACCTCTCTTGAAGGCCTTCTTGGCCTTCTTCGGGGCCTGGAGGCTGGACATCGAAATGGTGTAGCCGGAGACGTTGCCGAGCTTGTGGAGGACGATGGTCCCCACGTTCGGGTTGTCGAACATCCTTCTGCCGGTCAGCTCGATCGACGTGGAGCGGTAACCCGCCAGCCGGGCGCGCAACTCACATCCCGCCAGATCCCGCTCAGAGATCCCTTCTGTCCCGGGCCCGAAAGGGCCGCCGCCCCACTGCGAGGGGGAGAGGCCGGGCGGGGTTCCGTAGCTGCCGAAGCTGGCATCGGCAATCAAGTGGGCGTTGCGGCCCACCTCGAAGCTGAAGCGGCCTTTCGAGTCGGTGTAGCCTTCCGGGATCGGCCGTCCGGCGCAGACGCGTTCGATCAGGACGTTAGGCGGTACCGGAGTCCCGTCTTCGAAGACAACCTTGCCCTGAAGGAAGATGGGGCGCCGCATTTCGGGGAAACGCTGCATCTGAGGCTGCTGGGTCTGCCCCGGAAAGGGCGTCTGGGGTTGACTGGTGTTCGGCGCTCGCGGCTGGGTAGGAACGTTTGTGCCACCCCGGCCCGTGCTGCCTCCAGTCCCCCCTGTGCCGCCGCCTCCGCTTCCGGTTCCTCCACCCCCGCCGCCTTGGGTTTGGGCCAGGGCCATCCCAACTGCGAGGATCACCGTTGCGGCCACCGAAACCACCCACCGCGCGATCTGCCGGTAGTCCATCTCAAACCTCCTGGGGAGAGTTGCCCTCATTATGGCATAGAACGTCTGCGTCCCAGCAGCTCAATTGGTTACAATGAGGACGTCGAAGTCGCCGATGATGAAGCACAAAGCACTTATTTACATCTGGTTGGGGATTCTCATCAGTCTTGCGGCCTGCAGCCAACCTCAGCCCGCACCCAAGCAAACCGCCAGGCCGGAAGCGCCGCCCGAACCGGTCGACGGGCAAACAGCCTTCTTCCGCATGTTTCCCGCTGCCCGGAACTGGGCCCCGGATGCTCAAGGACTACGGCTCGAGAACCTGCGGATCGCCGAAGTGAAGCCCAAGGACGGCAAGTATGGGGCCTGGAGAGCCACGTTCTATTCCCCCAGCAAGAACCATGTGGGCGTGTTCAACTATTCGGTGGTCGAGGTGGGCGGCAAGATCCTGAAGGGCGTATTCCAAGATCACGAGGAACCCTACACCTCCGGCCTGGAGAAGCCCTGGCCGGTGGCGGCGTTCAAAGTGGGTTCCGAGAAGGCCTACCAAGTGGCGCTGTCCCGGAAGGAGACGAAAGCCTACGTCAAGAAGAATCCCGACCGGCCGGTCAACTTCCTGCTGGAGCAGACCAACCGGCACCCGAACCTCGCTTGGCGCGTCTATTGGGGAGAACGGCTTTCCACGAGTGACTTCTCAGTCTTCGTGGATGCCTCGACCGGGGACTTCCTGGAAATCATCCGCTGAGGGCGCCGGCCGCGTTGCTCACCGTTTCTTCGCCGAACGGGTCTTCGGCGCGGGCCGGGCGCGCACCGGCGACCGGACCTCGAGCACAGGAATCAGGCCGTGTTCTTCACCGGGTTCCTGGGCGGGCATGCGCGCGGCGAGTTCCCGGTTCAGGATGGCGACGAACTCCTCGATCTGTTTCTGCATCGCCTCCATCTTTTCGCGCATGTTGAGGATGATCTCAACGCCGGCCAGGTTGACGCCGAGTTCGCGGGTGAGCTTCAGGATCAACTCCAGCCGCTCCAGATCCTGCTCGGTGTAGAGGCGGGTGTTGCCTTCGGTGCGGGAGGGCTTCAGCAACCCCTCGCGCTCGTACAGGCGGAGCGTTTGCGGATGGATGTCGTATTGTTCGGCCACCGCCGAGATCATGTAGCCGGCGCGTTTCTTGGTCTTGGGCCTCCTTGTTCTGGTTCTCGGCATGGCTCATCCCTTTACTTGTTCCCACAGTTTCGCCCGGGGATCCTCCGGATGCAGCTTCGCCAGCTCTCTGAGGATCTCCCTGGTCCGCTCGTCCCGCGCGGGCGGCGTCTGCAACACGACCTCGACAATCTGGTCCCCCCGCCGGCCTTTGCGCGTGTTCATCACACCTTTGCCCCGCAAGCGGAGCTTCTGGCCGTTCTGGGTACCTTGGGGAATCTTGAGCAGCGCCTTCCCGTCGATGGTGGGAACTTCGACTTTGGTGCCCAGTGACGCTTCCCAAACGGTGACCGGGACCTTGATGTGGATGTCGTCGCCCACCCGCTCAAAGAACGGGTGCGGCTCCACGCGGACGGTGATGTAGAGGTCGCCGGGCGGGGCGCCGCCGGTGCCGGCGTTGCCCTTGCCGCCTACCCGGAGGCGGTCGCCTGAGTTGACGCCGGGCGGGATGCGGACTTCTACGGTCTCGGTTCTCAACACCCGGCCTTCCCCGTGGCAAGCCGGACAGGCGTTCTGCAAGCGGCCGGCGCCGCCGCAACGGGGACAGGTAAGGTTGAACCGCATGGCGCCGGCTGTCTGGGTCACGGTTCCGGAGCCGTGGCACTCGGGGCAGACGGCGCTCGTCCCGCCGGCGGTTCCCGAACCGCCGCACTGGCTACAGGTGACTTGCCGGTTGATGGAAAGCCGGACCTTCGTGCCGCGAATGGCCTCCCAGAAGCCGATGTTCAGGCCATACTCGAGGTCCGTTCCCCGCTGGGGCTGGGGTTTGGGTTCCCGGCGGGCCCGGCGGCCGAAGAACTGGCTGAAGATGTCGCTGAAGCTCGTGCCGCTGAAGGGGCCCTCGCGCGCGGCGCCGGCTCCCGTGCCGAAGTTGGAGAAGTCGAAACCGCCGAAATCGAAACCGAAGCCGGAGCCTGGACCGGACCGGGAGCCGCCGCCCGTAGCCTGGGCGTTCTCGGAGTAGAAGCCATACTGGTCATAGATCTTCCGCTTCTTCGGATCGTTGAGGACCGAATAGGCTTCCTGAATCTCCTTGAAGCGTTCCTCGGCGGCCTTGTCGCCCGGGTTGACGTCGGGGTGGTATTTCCTGGCCAGCCGCTTGTATGCCTTGCGGATCTCGTCCGCCGAGGCGCTCCGTTTGACTCCGAGAATCTCGTAGTAGTCCTTCGTCGCGGGCATGGCAATTCCGACGGCCGGCCACACGGCGGCGGCATCCCGCGGGAACGCGCCGCCGCGCCGCCCGGCCGGTCACAGGCCGATTGGGAACGAGTTTACTTCTTGCTGTCGTCTACATCGACAAACTCGGCGTCTACGACGTCGTCTTTCTTTTCCTCGCCCGGTTGCTGAGCGCCGGAGGCTGCGCCCTGGGCGCCGGCTCCGGTCTGGGCGGTCTGCGCCGCCGAAGCTTTGTACATGGCTTCGGCGAGCTTGTGGGACGCCGTCGTCAGGCGGTCCATGGCCGACTTGATGCGGTCGATGCCGCCTTCCTGGATCGCCTTCTTCGTGTCCTCGAGAGCTTCTTCGACGTTCTTGGCGTCGCTCTCGGGAATCTTGTCGCGATGCTCCCGCAACATCTTCTCGATGTTGTAGACCATCGCGTCGGCCTGGTTCTTGGTCTCGATCTCCTCCTTGCGCCGGCGGTCTTCGGCCGCGTGGGCTTCCGCCTCCTTGGCCATCCGCTCGACCTCTTCCTTGGTGAGGCCGGAGGACGACGTTATGGTGATCTGCTGCTCGTTGCCCGTGGCGAGATCCTTGGCGCTGACGTTCAGGATGCCGTTGGCGTCGATATCGAAAGTGACCTCGATCTGCGGCACGCCGCGCGGGGCCGGCGGGATGCCGACGAGCTGGAAGACACCCAGCAGCCGGTTGTCCCTGGCCATGGCGCGCTCGCCCTGGTAGACCTTGATCTCGACCGAGGTCTGGTTGTCGGCGGCGGTGGAGAAGATCTCGCTCTTGCGCGTCGGGATGGTCGTATTCCGCTCGATCAGCTTGGTGAAGACGCCGCCCAGCGTCTCGATGCCCAGTGACAGAGGCGTGACATCGAGCAGCAGGACGTCCTTGACGTCGCCGGCGAGGACGCCACCCTGCACGGCCGCGCCGATGGCCACCACCTCGTCCGGGTTGACGCTCTTGTTCGGCTCCTTGCCGAAGAGGTCCCGGACGATCTTCTGTACCAGCGGGATCCGCGTGGAACCGCCCACCAGCACGACTTCGTTGATCTGTTGCGGCGTCAGGCCGGCGTCAGAAAGGGCCTGCTTGCACGGCTCGATGGTCCGCTCGACGATCGGCCGGATCATCTCCTCGAAGCGGGCGCGGGTCAGCTTCATCACGAGGTGTTTCGGCCCGCTTTGGTCAGCAGTGATGAACGGCAGGTTGATCTCGGTTTCGAGCAAGGTCGAAAGCTCGATCTTGGCTTTTTCCGCCGCCTCCTTCAGGCGCTGCAGGGCCATCTGGTCCTTGGAAAGGTCGATGCCTTGCTCCTTCTTGAACTCGCTGATGATCCAGTCGATGAGGATCTGGTCGATGTTGTCGCCGCCGAGGTGCGTGTCGCCGTTGGTGGCCTTCACTTCGACGACGCCTTCGCCGACCTCGAGGATCGAGATGTCGAAGGTGCCGCCGCCGAAGTCGTAGACGGCGATCGTTTCGTCCTTCTTCTTGTCGAGGCCATAGGCGAGCGCCGCCGCCGTCGGCTCGTTGATGATGCGCATCACCTCCAGGCCGGCGATCTGTCCGGCGTCCTTGGTCGCCTGGCGCTGCGAATCGTTGAAATAGGCCGGCACCGTGATGACGGCCTTGGTCACCTTCTCGCCAAGATAGGCCTCGGCGGCCTCCTTCAATTTCCCGAGGATCATCGCCGAGATCTGCGGCGGCGAGTAGCGTTTCCCCTGCACCTCGACCCAAACGGTGTCGCCGTCGCCGGCGACGACCTGGAAAGGCACCATCTTCATCTCTTCGGTGACCTCGTTCATGCGGCGCCCCATGAACCGCTTGATCGAGTAAATGGTATTCTCGGGGTTGGTGACGGCCTGGCGCTTGGCCACCTGGCCGACCAGCCGCTCGCCGGTCTTGGTGAACGCCACTACGGACGGAGTCGTACGGGAGCCCTCTTGGTTGGGGATGACTACGGCCTGGCCCCCCTCCATGACGGCTACCACCGAGTTGGTTGTGCCGAGATCAATGCCGATGATCTTGCTCATACGTTTCGAACACCTCCCAATCCAGAAACTTGAGTGCCAGCCTGCCCGCGCCGGCAGATTGGATCAAGTTTCCGGCGCAGCTGACCGCTACGGCGCGTGGCTGCTACCGCGCTCTCTTGCCGGGCCGGCGCCTGGCCGGTCCCGATTCTCCTTCCGGCGCCGCTGTCGGCGCCGGCCCAGCGCCTCGCGGTTCGCGGCTGACCACGGGCGACCTCAGAGCCGGGGAACCCGCCGGGAGACAAGCCCGCCGACGCCCCTTAGCACACTTACATTATCAAATCTTAGTCGTCTTTTGTCAAGTATATTTTTCCTGCTTTTCGCGCTGATTCTGCCCGCGACCCGCGCCCGAGCGGGGGAGATCCTTGCGGCCGCAGCCGCTGGCCTGGCCCCGCTGAAAGACGACCTGGCCTCGCAGTTTCAGTCCGTTAGCGCTCATCGGGTACGGTTCGTCTTTGGTGCGAGCGGCTTGCTTGCCCGCCAAATCGCCAACGGCGCCCGCTACGACGTCTACTTATCGGCGAACGAGCCCTACGTCGCGCAACTGCTCGAGGCGGGCCACCTGCTCCGGGAGACGGTTCGGGTCTACGCCCTGGGCCGGCTGGGGCTATGGGCTCCCGGCGGCGGCGTCCGCTCGCTGGAGGATCTGACGTCGCCGGCGGTGCGCCGTGTAGCGATTGCCAATCCCGCCCACGCCCCGTATGGCCTGGCCGCCAGGCAGGCGCTCGAGCGTCAGGGGCTCTGGGAGCGGCTGAAAGCGAAGATCGTTCTGGGGGAGGACGGCCGCCAGGTTTTCCGATACGCCGAGAGCCGGGACGTGGATGCCGCCCTGACCGCGTGGACTTTCGTTGCTCACCGCGGCGCTCGGCTCGTTCCCATGCGGCGGCATGATGCGATCCGGCTCACCGGCGCGGTACTGAGCCGGTCCCCGCACCGGCAGGCGGCCGAGGAGTTCTTGGAGTTCCTCACCGGCGACGAAGGCCGGCAGGTGCTGAAGCGGTACGGTTTGTTTCCGCCGGAGGACTGAGGAGGCAGACCTTCCAGCCGAGTGGAGGCGCTGGTAGAATCGACCGTATCATGGCAGAGCTGAGCCGCAGAGAGTTTCTCGGCGCGGGCGCCGGCGCTCTGTCAAGTGCGGCCGCCCTGCCGATGCGCGGTGCTTCGCGGAAACCCAATGTGCTGGTCATCTACACTGACGAGCACTCCTGGTGGACGCTGGGCGTCTACGGGAGCCGCCTGGTGGGGACGCCCAACATCGACCGCATCGGCCGGGAGGGCGCAGTGTTCCGCAACTACTTCGTCAACAGCGCCGTGTGCACGCCCTCGCGCGGCTGTTTCATCACCGGCCGCTATCCCCACGCTCACGGGGCGTACCGCAACAACATCGAGCTGAACCGCAACGAGGTGACGCTGGCGCACATGTTCGCCCGGGCCGGTTACGAGACCGGCATGGCGGGCAAGTGGCACCTGGACGGCGAGCCGCGGCCAGGGTGGATGACGCCGGCGCGCTCGATGGGGTTCGCCGACTGCAAGTGGATGTACAACCGGGGCCATTGGAAGCGGATCATCGAGCGCCCCTGCGGGTGGCCCCAGAACCGCTCGCGGGCCCGGATCGGCCGGCAACTGGTCCAGCCGCGGCTGCCCGACGGCATGCCGGACATCGACTACGACGTGAACGCCCCGGGCCGTTACTTCACCGACTGGCTGACCGACAAGGCCATCGAGTTTTGCACGAAGAAGCGGGACAAGCCGTTCTTCTACTACTTCAGCATCCCCGATCCCCACACGCCGTTCAGCGTCGGGCCGCCCTACGACACCATGTACCCGCCCGAGGAGATGCCGGTCCCGGCCACGCTGTATGAGGAGAACTTACCGGACTGGGCCGCCGAAGCGCGGGACCGGCTCGTCCGGCGGGAGGGCTGCGCGTCCTGGCGCGACCCGAAGCGGGCCGAGATCCTGCGGCGCCGCAAGGCCCAGTATTGCGGCATGGTGAAGTGCATCGACGACAACGTGGGCCGGCTGCTCCGAGCGCTGGAAGCCGACGGCAAGCTCGACGACACGCTGATCCTCTTCAGCTCCGACCACGGCCAGTACATGGGCGAGCACGGGCTCTATTTCAAGAACCAGCTCTACGAGACGGCCCACCGGGTAGCGCTCTTGATGCGGCTGCCGGGCGCGATCCGGCCGGGTACGGTCATCGAGGAATGCGTCGGCTCGGTGGACGTGCAGCCGACGATATTGGGGCTGCTGGGCCTCGAGAAAAGCGGCCGGGAGCAGGGCCGGGACGCTTCAGCGCTGCTGCGCCGGCAGCGGATCGAGTGGAAGAACGAGGTCTGGATCCACCACAGCAGTCTGGAACGGGCCGGCGTCTTCACCCCGGAGTGGGAGTTCGCGCTGATCAAGGGTCACGACACGATCCTTTTTGACCGGCGCAACGATCCCGACCAGGTGCACAACCTGGCGCGGAACCCGCGGTACCGGCGGACAGTAGAAGAGCTGACGGCCCGGGTGATCGAACACAACCGCGAGGTCGATTCCCCCGCATTGCGCTGGTTGGCGAGGCTGGAGCCGTCCGGGAACGGCTGATAGGCCGGGGGCGGAGGGCGGAGGCTCGTCTAGGTGCTCCCGGAGGCCGCCTGCCGCCGGACGGCGATCCGCACCACCTTCGGGCGCACCAGACGCTCGAAGTCCCGGTACTCCATCCGGATCAGCTCTGTGTGCGAGCCGGCGTTGAAGGCGATTTCTTCATCCCGGGCCAACTCCTCGGCCACGTAAACGTCCATGCCGTAGAGATTGCCGAACGGCGGCATCGCTCCGGTTTCGCATTCCGGGAACTTCTCCTGGAACTCGGCTTCGGTGGCCAGCCGCACCGAGGAGGCGCCCGAGGCCTGTTGGAGCAGGTCGAAGTCGATCTGGCAGGAGGCCGGCAGGACGGCCATGGCCAGGTCGCCGTCGAGGACGACCATGACGACCTTCGCCAGCTCCTTACCCTTGATGTGAGCGCTGGCGGCCACCTCCTGCGCAGTGTAAGCGCGGGAATGGGTGATGGTGATGTACTTCACCTCGTTCGCATCGAGAAATTCCTTGAGCTTTCTGGCCGGCATCATGCCCTCCCTGGCTGCCGGTCCGTGCTGGGGAACCCCAGCCCCGAACCGGCCGGTTCCGTGCTGCCCTCATGGTAAACCCCCAGCCGGGCGATGGAAAGAGGAATCGGCGCTCTTGCCGGCGCATTCCCCGGCGCGGAACCAGCCGACATCCAATACAATAACGGCATGCTCGGAAGACTTCTTGCGCTCTTGCTCACTTGGGCGGCCCTGGCGGCAGCCGCCGAACCGATGGCGTTCCGGATCGTCTTCGGAGACCGCCGGGACCGGCCCGCAGACTACTCCGGCTCGATTCAGCTCACTGCCGGGAAGGTGGAGCGGATCGAGCCGTGGCGCTTTCTGAAAGGCGACAGCGTGGAGGGCGCGCGCCGCTGGAAGCTGGTACTCAAGCGCCGGCCGTTCGAGAACCAGCCGGACAAACCGCGCCGGATGATGGCCGATCCCCGGGTGGTGAACGTCGTCCCGGCCGGGGTGGTGGTCACGGTGAACGCTCCGGCGACGGCCACGGCTCGGGTGCGAACCGCGCAAGGGTCCTTCGAGATCCCATTGGCCGCGCTGCGCACCCGCCACCGGCTGCGATTTCTGGACGAGGACGTCGTCGTCGAGCGGGCGCCGCTGGCCGAGCAGGTCTCGGCGCCGTCGGCGGCTGAGCCGCCCGAGCAGTTCGACTACCCGTCGCTGGCCGTTGGCGCCGGCGGCGAGATGTGGGTCGCCTGGCAGGGCTATCGCAACCTGGGAGAACACGTCTACGTGCGGCGCTTCGACGGCTCTGCCTGGGGGGAAGTGGAACGGCTGACCGAGAAGAAGGGCGACATATTTCGCACCGGCGTCGGAATCGACGGCAAGAAGCGCATCTGGGTGGTCTGGAGCGAGCGCCGGGCAGGCACCTGGCACCTTTACGCAAAGCGCCGCGACGGTGAGCGCTGGGGCGGAAGGGTACAGATCACCCGGGCCCACGGACCGAATATCTTCCACCGCCTGGTGGCCGGGCGCAACGGGGATCTCCACTTGGTCTGGATGGGCCATGAGGGCGGGCAATCTTATGTCTATTGGAGCCGCCTGGACGGTGACGAGTGGACGGCGCCGAAACGCATCAGCGGCCCCAGCGCCTGGAATCCCGAGGCGGCGGCGGATTCGGCGGGGAACCTCTGGGTGGTTTGGGACAGTTATCGGACGGGCAACTATGATGTCTTCCTGCGGCGCGTCGGCCGGGACGGCGCGCTCGGAGAAGAGATCCAGGTGACGAAGTCCTCACTGTTCCAGGCGCATCCCACGGTGGCCGTGGACGGCCAAGACCGTGTCTGGGTGGCCTGGCACGAATCGGGCGCCAACTGGGGCAAGGACTGGACCCACGAAGATCCCGAGCGAGGCACCGTCCTCTACGCGGACCGCCGGCCGAAGGTGGCCGTCTACGAGAATGGGCGGTGGCGGCAACCGGCGACCGACCTCATTTCCGCCGTACCCTTGCGTTATCGGCGCTATGTCCAGTACCCGCGCCTGGCGGCGGACGCCCGGGGGCGGATCTGGTGTGCGCTGCAGCTCCGCACCTCGTCGGCCCACAACCGCGGCGACTACTGGGCTTTCGACGGTCGATGGGAGTTCTATCTGACGACTCTGGATGGGGACCGGTGGCGTCCGGCGATGCCGCTGCCGCACTCCAGTTCCCGGCCGGAAGGGACTATCCTTGCGCTCCCCGATGGCTCCGGGGTCCGACTGGTTTGGGCGAACGACAACCGGCCCCTGTTCGCCAAGGCCTTCTACGCCCGGATTCCGACGCGGTACGAGATCTGGAGCGCCGCCTTCTCGGAAGCCGGTCCGGCTCCGAAGATCCAGCTCGAGGATTTCACCGAGCGCAACGTCGACATCCGGCCCGTACACCCCGCAGAGAAGGCTGACGTCGAGCGGATCCGCAGCTACCGGCTCACCTACAACGGCCGCACCCTGCGGATTCTGCGCGGCGACTTCCACCGGCACACGGAGATCTCCTCCGACGGCGCCGGCGACGGTTCGCTCGAGGACTACTTCCGCTACATGATCGACGCCGCGGCTATGGACACCGGCATCGTGGGCGACCACAACGCCGGCAACAACGACGAGTATTGCTGGTGGCGGACCGAGAAGGCGGCGGACCTGTTCTTGATTCCGGGCCGTTATACGCCGATGTTCGGCTACGAGCGCAGCCCGAGCTATCCCAACGGCCACCGCAACGTCGTCTTCGCCCAGCGCGGGGTGAGGACGCTGCCGATCTCGCCCGAGGAGATGCATGGAAAGATCCGCTCCGGGCCGATCCTCTATCCTTACCTGCACAAGTACAACGGCATCGCCATGGTCCACTCTTCGGCGACGGACCAGGGCACCGACTGGGGAGACAACGATCCCGAGGTGGAGCCGCTGGTCGAGCTCTACCAGGGGTATCATGCCAGTTACGAGTACGAGGGTGCGCCGCGGGCCGAATCGGACAACCTGCGGGTGATGGTCCACGGGCGGTACCGGCCGGCCGGCTTCTGGTGGGAGGCTCTCAAGAAAGGCTACAAGCTGGGGGTACAGGCCAGCTCGGACCACATCTCCACCCATGCCTCCTACACGCTCATCTATTCGCCCGGCACGGCGCGCAAGGAGATCCTGGAGAGCATGCGGGCGCGCCACGCCTACGCCGCCACCGACAACATCGTCGTCGACTTCCGGGCCGAGGCCCCCGACGGGAAGGTCTACATCATGGGCGACGCCTTTCGCTCGGAGAGTGCGCCGCTCCTCAAATTCAAGATCCTCGGCACCGACGTGATCATGAAGGTGGACCTGATCAAGGACCAGAAGTTCGTCTACCACTCCGAGCCGAACAGCCGGACGGTGGAGTTCACTTTCCGCGACGAGAAGCCGGAGAAGCGCGAGAGCTACTACTACGTCCGGATCCAGCAGCGGGACCGCAACCTGGCCTGGTCCAGCCCCATCTGGGTGGACTACCGGTGAGAGGGCGCGAGCAAGGCCGTCAGGCCGAAGAGAGGAGTATGAAGACGCGGCACGAGAGCTTGATGCGGGATCCGGAGTACCGGCGGCTGTACGCCGTCGAAGGTCTGGTCACGGACGCCGCCGAGTTCGTATCGCAGCTCATGGAGGAACAGGGCGTCAACAAGGCCGAATTGGCCCGGCGGCTGGACAAGTCGCGGGCCTGGGTGACGCGCCTGTTGAGCGGCAACGCCGACATGACGATGCGAACGTTTGCCGAGCTGGTTTACGCGCTCGGCGCCGAGGCGCAGATCACGCGGCGAAAAGGGGCTGTCGCGGAGGGCCGGTGACCCACGAATCCGACTCTCGATAACGGTTCTAGCGGCTGGATCCCGCTGCTTGCAATGCTGCGGCTCCAGCTCACGGGGATCGTCTATCATGATCCCTGTGACCCGTATCGGACGATTCGCCGCGCTCGCACTCGTCGCCGCCGCCTGCCAGGCGCAGACCTGGACCCTGGAACGGCTCTACACGCGGCCCTACATCTGGGGGACCGCGCCGCAGTCGCCCACCTGGGCCAAAGAAGCCCATACGCTGGTCTTCCGCTGGAACTCCGACGGCGGGCGCTTCATGGATCTGTTCGCCTATCACGCTGACGAGCAGCGCCTGGTCCGGCTCACCGATCTCGAGGAGTTCGACGACAAGCTGCTCTACACGAAAGCGGAAAAGGACGAGCGCCGGAGGGTGCACCTGCCGCCGAAGGAAGGGATCCGCTCCTTCGATGTTTCCCGCGACGGCAAGGAGGTCGCGTTCGCTTACCGCGGCGAGCTGTTCCTCGTCCCGACGGACGGCGGCGCCGAGCCCTTCCGGCTCACCCGGACCAAGGCCGCCGAGGAAGCGCCGAAGTTCTCCCCGGACGGCAAGCACCTCTTTTCGATCCGCGGCGGCCAGGTGGTAAGGCAGGATCTGGCCACGGGGCAGTTGTGGCAGGTGACCGACATCGAAAAGCCCGAGGCGCTCACCGGCTTCTGGGTGGCGCCGGACGGAAAGCGCATCGCCTACCGGGTGCGCCGGGGCAAGATCCGGCAGATGCCGCTGCCGAACTACTCGGGGCGCTTCGTCACCGCCGACATGTTCCCGCGGACGGTGGCCGGCGACGAGATGCCGGCCAGCGCGATCTACGTGACCGACGTGCGGGGCCGCGATCGCGTCCGTGTGGATCTCGGCGAGTGGAAAGGCAAGGGCTGGGTGTCGGAGCCGGTCTGGTCCGAGGACTCCTCGAAGCTGGCCGTGCGGCTGATCGACGCCTCGATGAAGAAGCTCGAGATCCGGGTGGCGGATCCGTTGACCGGCAAGTCGAAGGCGGTCTGGAAGGAAGAAGACCAGCGTTGGGTGCGCTGGAACGAGTTCGGCTGGTCGCCGGATTCCCAGCGCCTCTGGATCGTGAGCGAGAAGGACGGCTGGGCGCATCTTTATACGGTCCCGGCCGAAGGCGGCGAGCCGGTGCAGGTGACGCGGGGCGAGTGGGAGGTACGGCCGGAGTGGCTGAGCTTCGACAGGACGCACGAGCCGCAGTGGATCGGCGAATACATCTACTACCACTCCACCGAGGAGGGGACCAATGAACGGCACTTCTACCGCATCCGGCCGGACGGCACGGGAAAGGAGCGGCTCTCGCGGCGCGAGGGCGTCAACTGCGGCGTCGTTTCCGAAGACGGCCGCTACATCGCCTGGCAAATCGCCGACCTGGAGAGTCCCGCGGATCTCTACGTCGGCGAACGCCGCGTCACCCGGCGCGTCAAGCCCGAGTTCGCGGAATATCCGTGGCCGCGGACGCGCTTCGTGAGCTTCCCCTCGCGCGGCGACAAGCGTATGGTGGCGGCGAAGATGCTGCTCCCGCCGGGCTACGATCCGGACCGCAAGGACGGCAAGAAGTGGCCGGCCGTCTTTTTCATCCACGGGGCCGGCTACGCCACCAGCGTCCTGAAGCAATGGGGCAGCTACCAGGAGCAGCGCTACGTGTTCAACTCCTACCTGGCCAACCGGGGCTACGTGATCATGGACGTGGACTACCGCGGCAGCAGCGGCTACGGGCGCGAGTGGCGCACGGGCATCTATCTGCACATGGGCGGCAAGGATCTCGAAGACGTCCTCGGGGCGGTGGACTACCTGCGGAGCCTGGGCAACATCGACATGGAGCGGATCGGGATCTGGGGCGTCAGCTACGGCGGCTTCATGACGAACATGGCGATGTTCCTGGCTCCGGACGCCTTCCGGGCCGGCTCGTCCTGGGCGTCGGTGAACGACTGGGAGAACTACAACGCCTACTACACCGGGCAGCGCCTGAACACTCCGGCGCGCAACCCGGAAGCCTTCCGCCGCAGCTCGCCCATCACCTTCTCGCGCAAGCTGAAGGGCCATCTGCTCATTGTCCACGGCATGGTGGACAACAACGTGCTGTTCCAGGACGCCGTGCAGCTCGCCGAGAAGCTGATCAAGGAGGGCAAACCGTTCGGCCAGGCCTATTACCCGGAGGAAAGCCACGCCTTCGTGCGCGACGAGAGCTGGATCGACGCCTGCCGCCGCACGGCGGAGTGGTTCGACCGGTATTTGAAGGGCGGCGGGCAGTAGCGCGGCGGCGCCCCCCGCATATGAGATAGGCTACTGTTTGACCCGGGCGACCGCGCCATGAAGCTGCCGCCGTTCTATCCCATCCTGGACACCGGAGTGCTGGAGCGCCGGGGCTGCGGCCTGGTGGAAGCAGCCGAGGCGATCGTCGAAGCCGGCGCGCGGATCCTCCAATTCCGGCACAAAGGCCCGTTCTCGCGGCGGATCTTCGCCGCTGCCGAGCAGGTAGCCGAACTGTGCCGCGAAAGGGGCGTCCTGTTCGTCGTGGACGACCGGGCTGACGTGGCGAAGCTCCTCGAAGCCGGCGTCCACCTGGGCCAGGAGGACCTGCCTCCGGCGGCGGCGCGGCGGATTCTGGGCGAGGGCGCCGTCGTCGGCTTCTCCACGCACAACCGGGCTCAGCTCGAGGCGGCCGCCGGGGAGCCCGTCGATTACGTGGCCCTCGGGCCGATCTTCACCACCCAGACGAAGGAGCGCCCGGACCCGGTGGTGGGGCTCGACGGCCTGCACGCCCTGCGGCCGCTGACGGAGCGGCCCCTGGTAGCCATCGGCGGCATCACGCGGGCGGCGGCGAAGCAGGTGCTCGCCGCCGGATCCGACTCGGTGGCGGTGATCAGCGATCTGTATCCAGACGAGTGCACGCCGGAGACGATCCGCGCCCGGACGCGGGAATGGCTCGCGGCGCTGGAAGAGCAATGAGGGGACGCGCCAATGCCCGACACGACGACTGAGACCAAAACCGGCCTGATCCGTGGACTGGGGCTGCTGGATGCGACGACCATCGTCATGGGGTCGATGATCGGTTCAGGCATCTTCATTGTTCCCGCCGACATCGCCCGGCAGACGGGATCGCCTGGGCTGGTCCTCGCCACCTGGGCCGTCACGGCGCTGCTGACGCTCGCCGCCGCTCTCACCTACGGAGAGCTCGCCGCCGCCATGCCCCGGGCGGGCGGGCAGTACGTCTACCTTCGCGAGGCTTACAGCCCGCTGTTCGGGTTCCTGTATGGGTGGACGCTGTTCCTGGTGATCCAGACCGGGACGATCGCCGCGGTGGCGGTGGCCTTCGCGAAGTTCACGGGCATTTTCATACCGTGGTTTTCCGAATCGCGGTACTTGTTCCGGGCCGGACCCATTGGGGTGAGCACCCAGCAGCTTCTCGCTATCGGCGTGCTCGCCTTCCTGACGTGGGTGAACACCAGAGGGCTGCGGACCGGCGCGGTGGTGCAGAACATCTTCACCATCACCAAGGTCGGGGCGCTGCTGGGGCTGATCGCCCTGGGCTTCCTCTTCAGCAATCCGGAGGCGGTGGAGCGCAACTATGGGAACCTCTGGGACGGCGTCGAGTGGGGCTGGTTCGCGGTGAAGGCGGTGGCGGTGGCCATGGTCGGGTCGCTGTTTTCCTCCGACGCCTGGAACAACGTCACCTTCACCGGCGAGGAGGTGCGGAACCCGAGACGGAACCTGCCGCTGGCGCTGGGGCTGGGCGTGACGGTGGTCTCGGCGCTCTACCTGGCCTGCAACGTCTCGTACCTGAACCTGCTCCCGCTCGAAGCGATGCAGACGGCGGCCGAGGACAGGGTGGGTACGGCGGCGGTTTCGATGGTGCTGGGGCCGGCGGCGGTCCAGTTGATGGCGGTGGCCATCATGGTTTCCACCTTCGGCTGCATGAACGGCATGATCCTGGCCGGGGCCCGCGTCTACTACGCCATGGCACGGGACGGGCTGTTCTTCCGGCGCGTCGCCGAAGTCCATCCGAAGCGGCACACGCCGGTGACCTCGCTCGTGATCCAGTGCTTCTGGGCTTGCGTGCTCACCCTCAGCGGCACCTATAGCGATCTCCTGGATTATGTTATATTTGCTGTTCTACTCTTCTACATTCTGACGATCGCAGGAGTGTTCGTGCTCCGGCGCCGGCGCCCGGACATGCCTCGTCCGTACCGGGCGATCGGATACCCGCTGGTACCGGCCGCCTATCTCGGCGCCGCGGGCTTGATCGAGGTCGTGCTGCTGCTCTACAAACCGGACTACACCTGGCCGGGGCTGATCATCGTCCTGCTGGGAATACCTGTTTATTACGTATGGCGGCGCCGGACCGCGGGCGGCAGATAACCTCCGGCGGGTATCTTGGGAGAGCGAGTTGGCTCAGCGTGCACATTGGAAGTCGAAGGCGGGTTTCATCCTGGCCGCGGCAGGCAGCGCGGTCGGGTTGGGAAACATCTGGAAGTTTCCTTATGAGACCGGCGAGAACGGCGGCGGAATCTTCGTCATCGTCTACCTGCTGTGCGTCCTGCTCGTCGGCCTGCCGGTGATGACGGCCGAGATCCTGCTGGGCCGCGCCGCGCAGTGCTCCCCGGTCGGCGCGATGAGGAAACTTGCCGGGCGCCGCAGCGGCTGGGTGATCTTCGGCTGGCTGGGAGTGGCCTCGTCGTTTCTGATCCTTTCCTACTACAGTGTGGTGGCCGGCTGGTCCCTGCACTATACCTGGCTGGCCGCGAAAGGCGGCATCAACGGGCTCGGGACCGAGGCGACCAAGGCCATTTACATGGAACTGTTCGGTAACCCGTGGCTGAACGTGGGCTGGCACTTCGTTTTCATGGCGATGACCATGGCCGTGGTGGCGGCGGGCGTCTCCAGAGGAGTGGAGCGCTGGTCGATTATCCTGATGCCGGCATTGTTCATCATGCTCGGCGGCTTGCTGATCCGAGCGATGACGCTCGACGGGTTCGGGCCGGCGATGGACTTCGTGTTCGGCTTCCATGCCGAGGACTTCGGCCGGCGCGGAGTCCTGGAAGCCCTCGGGCAGGCCTTTTTCAGCTTGAGCCTCGGCATGGGGGCCATCCTGACTTACGGAAGCTACTTGAAGAAAGAAGACGACATCATGTCGGCGGCTGTCACGATCTCGGCCCTGGATACGGTGATCGCCATCGCCGCCGCCATGGTGCTGTTCCCGATCATCTTTTCCCACGGCATGGAGCCGGCCGCTGGACCGGGCCTGGTCTTCATCACGATCCCGGTGGCGATCAGCCAATTGCCGGCGGGCAGTTTCCTGATGATGATCTTTTTCGCCTTGCTGGTGGTGGCTGCCCTCACCAGCGCCATATCCATGCTCGAAGTGGCCACATCGTACTTCGTCGATGAGAGGAGCTGGCCGCGGACCAAGGCCACGCTGGTGGCGGGCGGCGCAATCACCTTGGTGGGCATCCCTTCGGCATTGAGCGGCAGCGTCTGGTTCTTCGGCTCGAGCATGGTGTCGGTGATCGGGATGAACTGGTTCGACGCCCTGGGCTATCTGACCAACAACTTCATGTTGCCGCTCGGCGGGCTCGGAATTGCCTTGTTCACCGCCTGGCGGCTGAACGACGCCATCCGGCACGACCATTTCCTCTCCGGGACTAAGTTAGGGGTCTTCTACCGGGCCTGGCTGTTCCTGCTCAAGTTCGTGGTACCCGTCGCCATCGTGTTCGTCTTTCTCGACTCCATCGGCATGCTGCGGGCAAACTGAAACGTTGACCGGGCAAACAGAATCGGAAAGACTGGGAAGGGAGCCACCATGAGGGTGTTGAGGTTTGTCGCGGTCACGTTGTTCGTCGCCGGCGCTCTGCTCGGCGGCGGTGACAGGGCTGCTGACCGGGCCCGGGACTTCTCCGGCAAATGGAAGGCGGACCTCGCGCAGAGCGATTTCGGCTCCATGACGCCGCCGAAGTCCCTGATTCGAACCGTGGATCAGGGCAGTCTTTACGTAACGATCGTCGCGGCGCTGGAGACCGCTCACGGGCGCCGGACCAGCGAGCTGCGCTTCACGCTGGACGGCGAGGAGTCAGTGAATCAGGTGGGAGCCACGAAGATCACCGGCCTGGCGCGAATGCTGGGCAGCCACCTGCTTTTGACGACGACGAGAACGATCGAGGGGGAGAAGGTGGCGCTCGATGAACTGTGGAGCTTGTCGCCGGACGGGAAGACGCTGACCGTCGAAGGTCTGGTGCGGACGTCCGTCGGCGAAGAGCCGATCCTCGTCGTTTTCCATCGGCTCGAGCCTTGATCGCATGGGGCGCTTCAGCGGCGCGCCCCGGCTCATCGGCCTGGCTTTCCCCCGCCGGCGCCCAGCCCATCGAGTAGCCGGCGGGCGGTCTCCTCGTGGGCGGTGACGTCCCGGATGTCTCCCGAGTAGTCCAGGAACAGGCGCAGGTTCCGAACCGCCGCCTCGCGCGAGTCCGCCCGGGCCGCCAGCAGACCTCGCAGGTAGAAAATCCGGGGAAAGATCAGGCTGTGGAAAGCCGATTCGGTCCGGGGCTGCCAGATCGGATTCGGCTCGAGCAGGCGTTGCGCGTCCCCGGCCCGGCCCGCTTCGATTTCCGCCCAGGCCAGAAGCACGGCCACCAGGTCGCGCTCGAGCGGGGGCGAGGTCTCATAGATCCGGCGCAGAGGCGCCGCTGCCGCCGCCGGTTTCCCGTAGAGCAGGCAGCCGTACGCGCGGGCCAGCAGGCGGAGACGTTCCACGGGGGTCTCCGGCGGCCCCCTCCGGCCCGAATCCGCCGCCAGGCTCCAGGCGAGCAACGCATCCGGTCCCACCAGCCGGCCCCCGGCGAGCCGGGCTGCCTCTCTCAGATGGTTGCGTGCTTGGGCCGCGTCACCGGCGAGTAGCCGCCAGACCGCCAACTGGACGTGGGCTTCCGCCAGGAATCGCCGGGGAAAGGCCGGTTGCTCGACGGCCCGCTGCAAGGCCCGGACAGCTTCCGCGCGCCGGCCGGTCCAGTAGCGCCACCGGGCCTCGTCGAGGCCGATCCGGGGGTCACCCAGGTCGCGGGCGGTTCTGGCGTAGCGCTGGAACAGTTCGTCGGCGCCTTTGCGGTCTCCGCCGAACAGCCGGCACCAGGCGGCCTTCAGCAGGGGGGCGCCGCCGAGAAATCCCGGATCCTGCTCGTAGGCTGCGAGGAAGTGCTTCTCGGCCTCCTCCAACCGCCCGAACCGGAAACAGATCTCTCCGTACGAATCCAGAGAATTGGGGGTATCCGCGTCAGCGGCGCGATAGCGTTCGAGGCTGTCGAAGGCCGCCTCGGGGTCGCCTGCATAGGCCGCCGCGTACGCGCGGGAGTTCCACCAGCCGGGATTGTCTGGATCGGTTTCGGCTGCTCGGCCATACCACTCGGCGGCTTTGGCGTAGTCGTAGAGGGATAGGAATTCCTGCGCGGTCCTGGCGGCCGTTTCCGCATCGGCCGGCAGCAATCTCGACAGCTTCTCGAGGGCGTCCGCCACCTCTTTCCGCCCCCTCGAGAGGCGGGCCTGCAGGAGTTGGAGCCGGGCCGAGGAGATCTCGTCCAGGCCGGCGCCGGGGTCTTCCGCCACGACGCGCCTGGCGGCCGGCGTATCTCCCGTGCTCAGCAGCAAGTCCGCCAGCAGGAAGCGGGCATCGTGGAATGCGGGATCCTGCCGGAGCGCCGACTCCAGGTCCGACTGTCGGAGCTGCGGATCGTCCAGGGTCATGGCCTGGGCGTAGTAGCGCAAGGCTTCCAAGTTCGTCGTGGGGAAGAGGCGCCGCTGCGTCGACAGCTCTTCTCCTGCCTGACGGGCGACCTCGATCAAGGCCTCGACCGGCGCCCGCCGTTCCAGGCGCCTGACGATCCTCGAACTCCGAAGATCTTCGACGTCGAAACGGAAGGCCAGTCCGTCGAGACACTCGGAGAAGTGTCCGTCCACGACGAGGGCGGCCCGGCGGTTCACCGCTTCGCCATAAGTGGGTGCGTAGAAGACGAACTGCTCCTGGCGGCCCTCTGCTTCGGAAGCAATCACCGCCGCCAGCGCGGGCCCAACCCACGCCAGGCCGGGATCGCCGGTGAGATTCTCGAGCGGGAGCACCGCGATCCGTTGGACGATGGGCCTCGGTGCGGGCGTACAGCTACACAGGAAGCCCGCCGAGGCGATCAGGGCAATGATTCTCAGTGCGGTCCGGTCAGAGCACACGAGGTTTCATCGCCAGCAGCCGCTCGAACTCCTCATTGCCTTGCAGCGCCTTGAAGTCGGGGTCTTTCCGGAACTTCTCGCGATTGCGGAAGCCCTCCTCCAGAGCCTTGCGCATGTACAGCAGCGCGCGGTCGAACATCCCGGCGCGGGCGTAAGTCTTAGCCAGATAGAAGTGGAACTTGGCCCGCTCTTTCACGCTGCGCTCCTGGAGCAGGGAACCTGCCGTATTGCGGTGCTCGAAGACGTCGGGGTCGAGTTCCAGCGCCTTCTGGTAGGCGGCGAAGGCGTCCTTGTACTTCTTCCTGGCGAAGTAGGCGGTGCCGAGGTTGCTGTAGATCGAGGCGGACTTCGGAGCATAGCGCAGGGCTTTCTTGTATTGGTTGATGGCCTTCTTGTGTTTGCGCTGGGCGTAGTAAATCGTGCCGATGTTGTTGATCGCCTCGGCGTACTTCGGGTCCAGGCGGAGGGCCATCTGATAGTTTTCCATGGCCGCTTTGAAGTCCAGCAACTGATGGTAGGCGATGCCGATCTTGTTGTAGAGGACAGCTACGTCGTGGATGCCTTCGCGGTACGTCTCGATCGCTTCCCGGTACATCTTCCGCGCCATCAGGATGTCGCCGCGCTGCATGGGCGACAGGGGCGCCGGGGGACACTCCGGGCGGGAAGCGGCCGTCGGGGCGGCTGTGCTTTGGGTTTCATGGAGGCGGGCATCTTCGGCGGCTGCCGGCGCCGGCTGGCTGCCCGTCTGCCCGGCCAATGCCGGGACGGCGGCCAGCACAGCCAGGGGAATCAAGATCCAGTGGCGGAACGCCATGGTGCCTCCTAACGTGAAGTCTCTACCTAAATATATCCAACAGGCGCCCGAAGAACCCTTTCTTTTTCGGTTTTCCGGGCTTTTTGGGTTTCAAGACGATCTGCCGCGGCGCGGACTGGGAAGTCCGGGCCACGCGTTTCTGTGGCCGGGCGGCGGCTTGCGCCGCCGGCGCTTTCTCTGGAGTTACGTCCCAGCCCGCCACTTGGCTCGTCGCACCGCTGCAGAGCGAGACCGGCTGCGTGCCGGCGATAAAGACCTCCCGTACCGGCTCGGACCCGCAGCCGGCGGCGGCGAGCTTGCCGCTGGCCGGGTCGATGTCCACCGTGACCACCCCTTCCGGCGGTTCGAAAGGCCGGGCGTTGCGGTAAGGCGGATAGGTGTGGGCGCGCTTCATGAACTCGGTCCAGATCGGCAGAGCCGTCTGCGCCCCTTCCAGCTTGATGTCGCGGTAGTCGTCGTAGCCGACCCAGACCACGCACAGCAGCTCGGTCGTGTAACCGGCGAACCAGCCGTCGTGCGAAGTTCCGGTCTTGCCCGCAGCGGGCTGCCGGAATCCGAGCAGCCGGGCGCGCACCGCCGTGCCGGACCGCAAGGTCTCTTCGAGGATGTTCGTCATCAGGTAGGCCACGCGGGGGTCGAGGGCCGGCCGCGGCGCCGGATGGTATTCGAACAGCACTGACCCGCTCTCGTCGCGAATCCTTTGGATGAAGTACGGGCGCACCACTTCGCCCCGGTTGGCGAACATGGTGTACGCCCCGGCGATCTCCAGCGGCGTGACCTCGTAGGAGCCGAGCGCCACCGCCGGCGTCGGCTGAATGTTCATGTTCAAGCCGGCGCGCTGCGCCATCTCGACGACCTTGTCGTAACCAACCATCTCGGCCACCTTCACGGTCGGCACGTTGAGCGACTTGGAAAGCGCCCGCCGGAGGGTGACCTCTCCGTAGTATTTGTTCTTGTACCCGTGGGGCTCGTACGGTTTGTCGTCGTACCAGAACGTGGTGGGTTCGTCGACGATCCGCGTCTGCGGAGTGAACACGACCGGACCGCCCTCCACCGCCGTATTGAGCGCCGCGGCGTAGACGAACGGTTTGAAGACCGACCCCGGCGGCCGTTTGGCCAGCACCCGATTGAGCTGGCTCTGCGCGTAGCTGCGCCCGCCAACGACGGCCTTGACGGCCCCGGTATGGGGATCCAGCGCCACCAGAGCGGCTTGTATGGGCGGCCATCCCTTCTCGGGCGTGCGGCCCAGCCGCCGGCAGCGATCGTCGATCTCTTTTAGTCCCAGCCGCATCGCCTCCACCGCGTCCTTCTGGAGCCTCGGGTCGAGGGTGGTATCGACGCGGAAGCTGTGCGACTGGAAGTCGTACTCGGAGAACTGCCGCCGGAGCCAGTCGTTCACCATGTCCACGAAATAGGGCGCTTCGCCTGTGTCGGTGGCTCCACGGACGACGTTCAGCGGAGACTCGGCCGCCACGGCGTACTCCCGCTCCGTGATCATGTCGTTCTCGAGCATTTGCTTCAGCACCCAGTTGCGGCGCGCCCGGGCGCGCCCCGGGTTGCGGAACGGATTGTAGAGTCCGGGACCCCGCGGCAGCCCGGCCAGCAGCGCCGCTTCGGGCAGCGTCAGGTCGTGGACGTGCTTGTTGAAGTAGGCCTGGGCGGCCTGCCCGAAACCGTGGATGGCGAAGCTGCCCACGTGGCCCAGATAGATCTGGTTCGCATAATACTCGAAGATCTGTTTCTTCGTGAGTCTTCGCTCGAGCTGCAGCGTGATCAACACCTCCGCCAGCTTGCGGCTCCAAGTGCGCTGGCTGCGGTCGAGCCAAATGTCGCCCGCCACCTGCATGGTGAGCGTCGAGGCGCCCTCGCGGATGCGCCCGGCTTTGATGTTGACGTAGGCCCCTTTGAGGATCCGGATCGGGTCGAAACCGGCGTGCTGGAAGAAGCGCTTGTCCTCGGCGGCGAGAATCGCGTTGACCAGATGCTTCGGCAGATCCTCGAAGCGGACCAGCAGGCGCTTCTCGCGGCTGCGGTTGAACAGGCTGGTGATCAGCTCCGGCTCGAGGTGGTAGATCGTCCGTTCCGTGTTGTCCCGCAGCGAAATGATCTTCGAGACGCGGCCGCCGTCGAAGAAGATCACCGCGTCCTCGCCCGGGAAAGCGGAGTCCTTGCCGGGAAAGATCTCAATGGCGTCAGGGCGCAAGTGATACCAGCCGATGCGGTTCCGGCGGGACTCGCTGTAGCCGGCCCGCCGCAACTGGGCGACGACCTCGTCCATCGTCCGGCGGTCTCCGACCATCACCTGCTCCGGCGCCGCGTAGAGCACCGCCGTATGGCCGATCGGGCCGGCGGCCAGCTTCTCGTCGGTTAGGCGGGCGAAATGAATGTAGTAGTACGTCGCCGTGAGAGCGGCCGCCATGAAAGCGGCCACCATGAGGCCGAGGCAAACCTTGCCCCCGGGCGTCCGGAGGAAACGAACCAGTAACGACTTTTTTCGCTTGCTTCGCGACTTCTTCCGCACGCTCAATGCAGCTTCCCGATTTCTATCTTCGCACGCTTTGTCCTCTCCCACGGTGGAGTAGAGTCCCGGAGCCGTTGCTCCCGGCTAAGCCGTTCAGCAGACACACTTTCCGGTCCTGCGTTCAGAGACACCGCGGGCGTTCGGAAAGTGCCTGGGGCGGCGAGCCGCCCGGATCCGGCCCCCGGGGTCTCCGGGCCGGCGCAGGCGCGAGGAAGCGCCGCCGTTTCGGCGGCTGGGGCGCGGGCGCGTGGTATAGTCGGCGGCCGAGGGGGACCGTCTGGGATCTTCCGCGGACAAACCACCCCGGAAGGACTCAAACCAGCTTTGAGCCCTACCTCGTAATCGAGGGACGACCATGAAGAAGCAAACGACTCCTCCGGCGCCCGTGTCGCCCGTCAGCCTCGCCTGGAGCGGCCGCGCGCTCCGGGAATCCATGGTGCAGGCGGCGCTTTACCTCGAATCGGCCTTCGAACGCCAGATCGATTGGTATCATCAGAGGAAACGGTCCAAGGCCCGGCTCTCGCGCGCCCTGAGGGCGCTGGCCCTGCTGGCGTTCATCGGCGGCGGTTTGACGCCTTTGGCGGGAATGGCGTTGCCAGGGCTGTTCGGGCGGGCCGGCCTCGAACCGGGCGGGGCGGCTTCCTTGCTGATAGGCATCGCCGCCGCCTGTCTGGCCTTCGACCGCTTTTTCGGATGCTCCAGCACCTGGTTGCGCTACGTGACCGCGGCGCTGTCGCTCGAATCCCAGCTCGAGCGGTTCCGCTACGAGTGGCCGCGCCGGTCGCTGGCGGCGGGAGAGGAACTTGCCCCGCGCGACGCCGAGCGGCTGGTTCGCTTTTTCCAGGAAACCGCCGCGGCGATGCGCAAGACGGTCGAAGAGGAGACCAGCGCCTGGGTGGCGGAATTCCACGCCAACTTGCTGCGGCTGGAGCGCGACCTGACCTCGAGGCGGGTCCCGGGACGCCGGAAGGCGGCCTGAAGAAGCTCGCGCGGGCGGCGTGCGGGCCCTTCTGAGGGTTGGCGGCGCCCCTGATCCCCGGCCTTTTCTGGTATTCCTGAAAGCAGATGTGGGGCCGATTCGCACTGGCGGCCGGAGTGGCGGCGGCGCTCGCCGCCCAATACCCTCCGGATCCGAACGCCCGTGGTTCCATTTCCGGCAGGGTGGTGCATTACGAGAGCGGACGGCCGATTCCCCGGGTGCAGGTGATTCTGCAGCCTGTCTCGGCTGAGACCGCTCCCGTGGCCGCCAGCACCGGCCGGGACGGACGGTTCGTTTTCCGGCGGCTGCCGTCCGGCTATTACTCGATCCGCGCCCAGCACGCGGGCTACCTGCCGGCCACCTTCGCGCAGACCGAGTTCACCAGATTGCCGTACGTCTTCGGCCTGATGCCGGGCGAGAAACTGGAGAACATCGTGATCCGGCTGCGGCCCGCTGGAGTGATTTCCGGCAAGGTGGAGTTCGGCGACGGGGAGCCGGCGGTCGGCGTGCCCGTGCAGTTCTACCGCGAGTATTTCTTCCGGGGCCGCCACGGGTTCCAGCTCGCCGGGACGGCCCGCACCGACGACCGCGGCCTCTACCGGATCTACGGCTTGCCGCCCGGGCGCTACTATGTCGTGGCAGCCTACTCTCCGCCGGCGCCGGGTCCCGGCGTGCGTGAGCAGCGGCCGCTGGACGAGAACGGCCGGCCGCTGCCCGATGAACGTTTCGTCACCACCTATTACCCCTCCACTCACCGCATGATCGAGGCGGCGCCGGTGCGGCTGCGGCGGAGCGAGCAGCTCGACCATATCGACATCACCCTGGTCCGGGCCCGGGTGGCGCGTATCCGGGGCCGCGTGGTCAGCGCGGTGACCGGCGACGTCCTTATGGGCTCCGACGTCCGCCTCCGCCAGCCTTCCCCCGTGGCCGACGTGCTCGTGGACGCGCCGGCCTCGGTTCGTCCCCGCCCGGACGGCGGTTTCGAGATCGTCGGCGTCACGTCTGGATCCTATATCGTCGTCGTAAATGCCCACGAAGACGGCGCCCGGCTGACGGCGCGCGTTCCGGTGACCGTCTCCGGGACCGACATCGACAATTTCTCCATCACCGCCGAGCCGTACCGTGCTCTAAAAGGCCGGGTGGTGACCGACGACACCATCGACTTTCCGCTGTCGGTCTTCCGGGTGACCCTCGAGCCGGCCAGCGATTCCGTCCCCGCCACCTCGGGCTCGGTGGACGAGAGCGGGCGCTTCGAGGTGGAATTCGTTCCCGGCGAGACATACGAGGTCTTCTTGCTCGACGGCCCCCCGGACGTCTACCTGGAAAGCGCCCGGATCGGCGGCTTCGACGTCCTGCGGACCGGCTTTCAGGCGGAGACCGGTAACTTGCCCCCCATGGAGCTGAGATTCAGTACGCGGGGAGCCACCGTGCGCGGGGAAGTAGCCGATTCATCCACCAAGGTGGCGCTGGGGGCGACGGTGGCGCTGGTTCCGGACCCCGCCCGCGGGCGGATCCAGTACTTCAAGATCACCACCACCGACGCGTACGGCATCTACGAACTCCGCGGGGTGGCCCCGGGGCGTTACACGCTGCTCGCCTGGTGGGACGAGCCTCCGTGCGAAGTCTACGACATCGAGAGCCTGGACGCCTGCCGCGAGGCGGGCAAGAGCATCGAAGTGCGCCGGGGCGACAACCTCATGATCAACCTGCGCCTGACCCCCTGAAGCCGAGAGGCCGGGGCCAAACTTCCCGCGACCGATCGCCGTCTCGCTCATCTAACCAAAAGACAGCGATCCACTCGTTGATCGAAATCCAATTACATCAGGAGGGTGACATGGCTTTTTCGCTTCCCGCTCTACCGTACCCGTTCGACGCGCTGGAGCCCAGCATCGACGCCAGGACGATGGAGATTCACCACGGCAAACATCACGCGGCCTACGTGAACAACGTCAACAAGGCTCTCGAGCAGGCGCCGGATCTGGCCGACCTGTCCATCGAGGAACTTCTGGCTGACAACTGTGGAAAGGTCCCGGAAGCGATCCGGACGGCCGTGCGCAACAACGGCGGCGGTCACGCCAACCACAGCCTGTTCTGGCGGATCATGGGGCCGAACGCCGGGGGACAACCCTCGGGCGCGCTGGCCGAAGCCATCCGCAGCAGCTTCGGCAGTTTCGACAACTTCAAGGACAAGTTCTCCACCGCCGCCGCCACGCGGTTCGGATCGGGCTGGGCCTGGCTGGTGATCGCCGACGGCAAGCTGGACGTCTATTCCACGGCGAACCAGGACTCGCCCATCATGCAGGGCCATGTGCCGATTCTGGGCCTCGATGTCTGGGAGCACGCTTACTACCTCAAGTATCAGAACCGGCGGCCCGAGTACATCGCGGCCTGGTGGAACGTCGTGAACTGGCCGGCGGTCGAACAGCGCTTCAGCGAAAACAAGTGACGGCTTTCCCGCCGGCATTGTGGCGAACCGGCGGTGAAACGGGGCGCTTCCGGACGGGACCGGGGGCGCCCTTTCTGTTGGAACCCTTTCGAGCGCTGATATAGTAAGTGTTGGACTGAGATGAAGCGTCTGCAGCCGGTCATCTGGTCGAAAGGGACCTTTCTGACGCCCCAACACCTGCAGCTCCAGGACCGGTATGCCGAAAGCTCCCTCCAGTTTCGGTTGGAAGCCCTGAACTTCCGGCCCTGGGGGTTCCTCGATCTCCAGATCGCCCAGGAGAGCCTGGCCGGGGGGAATCTGGCGATCGCTTCGGCCCGCGGGATCTTCCCCGACGGCTTGCTCTTCGATATCCCCGATTCCGACCCGCCTCCGGCCCCGAAAGCCCTCCAGCCCTACTTCGAGGAAGGCGTCGAGGAAGTGGTGTTCGCTTTGGCCATTCCGCCGCACCTGGAGCGGGGTTTGAACATCTCTTCGAACTCCAGCGGGGCCGATACGCGGTATATCGCCGAGGTGACCACCGTCCGCGACGAAATTTCGGCGCGCACGGAAAAGCCGTTGCAAATCGCCCGGAAGAACTTCCGGCTGCTGGCTGAAAACGAGCTCCGGCGCGGCACCCCGGCTTTGAAGCTCGCCCGGGTGCGCAAGACCGAGGCGGGCGCTTACGAGCTCGACGCCGCCTTTGTGCCGCCGCTGCTCGACATCGGCGCCAGCAACCTGCTGGTCTCCATCGCCCGGCGGCTGGTGGAGATCCTTACCGCCAAGAGCGCCCAGCTCTCCGGCACGCGGCGGCAGAAGAACCAGAGCCTGGCCGAGTTCACGGCCTCCGACGTGGCCCACTTCTGGCTGCTTTACACGGTGAATACCCACTTGCCGCTGGTCCGGCACATCTTCGAGACCCGGCGGGGCCACCCCGAAGCTCTTTACGAGCTCATGCTCGGGCTTACCGGGGCCCTGACGACCTTTTCGCTCGAGGTCCGGCCGCGGGATCTGCCGACTTACGACCACGACAACCTCGGCGAATGCTTCGCCGTACTCGACGAGATTCTTCGCCGGCTGCTCGAGACCGTGATTCCGGCGAACTTCGTGGCTCTGCCGCTCAAGCTCGTGCGGCCTTCTATCTGGGCCACCGCGCTTGACGACGACCGCTATCTCAGAAACACCAAGATGTATCTCGCCATCCGGGCCGAGATGGGCGAGGCGGACCTGATCGCCAAGGCGCCGCAGCTCGTCAAGGTTTGCTCCGCCAGCCACATCGAGCACCTGGTGAAGCAGGCCCTCCCGGGCGTGCAACTGAGCCATGTGCCTCGGCCGCCGAGCGCGATCCCGGTGAAGCTGAACTACCAGTACTTCAGCTTGAACCAATCGGGTCTCGCCTGGGAGGCCATCGGCCGAGCCCGGAACCTGGCCGCCTATGTGCCCGGGGACTTCCCGGAGCCGCAGCTCGAACTCGTCATCCTTCTGCCGCAGGCGGCTTGAAGCCCTCCGCTTCCAAGAAGCCTGAGCCCGCCAGAGAGCGCAGCAGAGCGGTGAACTCCGCCGGGCCGATCCGCTCGTGGATCAGACCTTCCCGCCGGCAGAACTCGTAGATCTGCCGGCCGGTGCGCGGCTGCGTGCACTCGGCCAGGACCTGCGCCGTCCACGGCTGGATTCCGGACTCGGCGCGGAAGGGATAGTCCGTGCTCACCGTGATGCCGGTGACGGCGACGCCTTCCCTCTCGAACGCGTGCTCTGAGGTCATGCGGCACTGCGGCGAAGTCCGGTAGCGGGATTCCAGCAGCACTCGTTCGAAGCCCGGGGCGGCGGACCGGCCGAGCCACTCCATCATCCAGGCGATCTCCGCCGGTCCCGTGCGGGGTCCGGCCACGCAGCGGTTCAGGAACGGGGGGCGCGAGGAATCGGCATGCTTCTCGACGACGAGCATCCCGTGGCAGAAGGAGCGGACGCCGGCCTGTTCGAAGCGCCGGAGCAGCTCCCGCGCCTCTTCCGGAGAACGCTGTCCCCGGAAGGCGAGACTGGAGGCAAGGGCTTCCGGGGGAAACGTGTCGATCTCGACGAACAGGAGGTCGAAGGCTTCCGCCTCGCCGCCCAGCCATTCCCGCGCCCGGCGCTCGAAACTCTTCTCGTTGAGATCCAAGCCCGTGGTCAGGCAGTAGAGCCGCCCGCCGGGCGCGAGGACCTTCGGAGCGCCGGCCACGACGCCGTGCGAGATCGCCTCTCCGGCTTCACCGGCGTCGCGGAAGGTCCATTTGGAGCGGAGCGCCGGCACGTAGGGCGGATGAGCGACGATGCGGTCGAACTCGAGTCCTTCCACCGGCTCGTAGAGGTCGCCTTCGACGGCGTGGAAGTTCTCCAGGCCGTTCAGACGGGCGTTGAATCGTGCGAAGTGCGCCGCCCGCGCCAGCACGTCGGCCGCCCAGGCCTGCCGGGCGACGCCGCTCGCCGCCGCCGAGAGCGCCGCTACGCCGGTTCCGGCGCAGAGGTCCAGGAGGCGGTCGCAGGGAGTCCGGGGCAGCAGCCGGAGAAACTCGCCCGTGGCCTTCGTGATCGCCGGGTAAACGGCGTCGGCCGGAGCCTGATACGGCCCGCCTCCCGGCGCGCAGTGCCGGTCGGAGACCAGCAGCACGCCCTCGCATGGCGCGAGCATGACCGGTGAGAGGAGCCGGCCGGCCGCCGAGGGATCCTTGTCCAATAACCCCAGCCGCCCCATGGCCTCCGTGATCGCGCCTGGGATCGCCGCGTCCCATTCGGCCTTCGGAACCGACTCTCCGAGCACGTACAGCCGGGCCAGCAGCCCCAGGCGGGATTCGCGATCCGCGCCCTCGACGCGGCCCCTGCCGCCCAGGACCTCGTAGAGCTTTCCCACGCCTGCCGTCCGGCAGAGAGGCTCGGGGGCGAACCCGGCGCCGGTAAGGAAATCGCGGACCTGTTCGAAGTCGTCAGAAGATCCGAATCGAAGAGGAAACAATGTGTCGGCTCCTTCCGGGAGCTAGTCTTTCAGCACGAAGTACAGTACCACGGCCACGGCGATGAGGAACAAGGCGATGAGCGTCACGATCAGCCAGACCGGCACGCCCTTGCGAGGCGGTTCGGGCTCGGGCTCCTGCGGCGCGCTTTCGGCGGCCGGCTGCTGTTCGGCTCCGGCCACGGCCCCCGCCTGAATGATGCGCGTGAAGTCACTGGGCCCTTCTTCCTCCATGACCTCGCCGGCAGGTTCAGGCTCCGGCTCGGGAGCGGTCCGGAAGGCCTGGGTGGCGTCGGCGCTCGCTGACGCGGCCGGCGGAGCGGCCATCTTGAAAAGCCGAGTGTATTCGCCGGGTTCTTCTTTCTTCTTATCCGGAGCCGGGAGCGGCTCGGCCTGGGAGAGATCTTTCCTCGCCAGTTCGCCCTCGGCCAGCGGTGAGTGGAACATCGCGTCGAACTCATCCTGTTTGGCGCCGCCGGGAGGCGTCGCGGGGCCGGGCGTGCGGGCCTGCTCCATGAGGCGGGTGAATTCGCCCGGCTCCTGGGTTTGCTTGTCGGGCCGGGAGATCTCTTGCGGGACGTCCACGGACTGGAACAGGCGCGTGAAGTCTCCGGGCTCTTGTTTCTCTTGCGGCCGCGGGGCTGCCGGCATCGCATCCTGGGTGGGGAGGCGTTCGCCTGCCTCGAAGAGCCGGGTGAACTCACCCGCGTCTGGTTTCTGACCTGGCGCAGCTTTTTGAGGGGGCGGTTGCGCCGGCGGCTCCGGCCTCTTGGCGGCGGGCATCGCCGGCTCGGTGGGCAAGCTGCCGGGTTCGGCCTGGAAGAGCCGGGTAAACTCGCCGGCGTCCTCGGGCGGCGGCGGGCCTGCGGGCTGGGGTTCCGGCTTGGCCGCCTTGGGTTCCGGAGCGGGAGACTTGCCAGCGGCGGGAGCGGACCCTGTCTGAAACAGTCGGGTGAACTCGCCGGCGTCCTGCGTGGGCTGGGACGCGGGTTGGTCGGCCGTCTCCTCGGGGGAGGCTTCGGGCTTCCTGGCGGCGGGCATCGCCGGCTCGGTGGGCAAGCTGCCGGGTTCGGCCTGGAACAAACGGGTGAACTCTCCCGCATCCTGTTCGGGTTGGGGCGGCGCTTTTTCGGCGGGCGGTTCGGCAGCAGGCTCCGGCTTGCCGGCCACCGGCATGGCCGGCTCGGTGGGCAAGCTGCCGGGTTCGGCCTGGAAGAGCCGGGTGAACTCGCCGGCGTCCTCGGGCGGCGGCGGGCCCGCGGGCTGGGGTTCCGGCTCGGCCGCCTTGGGTTCCGGAGCGGGAGACTTGCCAGCGGCGGGAGCGGACCCTGTCTGAAACAGTCGGGTGAACTCGCCGGCGTCCTGCGTGGGCTGGGACGCGGGTTGTTCGACCGGCTCCTCAGGGGAAGCTTCGGGCTCCTCGGCGGCGGGCGGCGCCTCGGCCTTCGGCGCCTCGGCTGGTTCACTGGGTTGGGCCGGAGCGGGTTCGGCCTGGAACAGCCGGGTGAACTCGCCGGCGTCTGTGCCGCCCCCGGGCGGCGGAGCAGGCCCCGTCCCCGGACCGGCAGGCTTCAGCGGCGCCGGGCGCAGCGGCTCTTCGGGGGCGGAAGCGAGGTCCGTTTTCTCACCGCCGGCCTCCCCGGCTCCCGCCTTCAGTCTGTCGATGGGCGGGATCCGCCACATGCCGACCCGCGCCAGCGGATCATCCCCCGCCTTGCCCTGGCCTTCCGGATGTCGCTTCTCCTCGTCGGCCACTGAACTCCTCCGAAGAATCACACCGGTCCGGCCGCCGCCGGCCGAATTCCCGGGTCTTGCCCCTTATCAATAGTGACACCGACTCCGCCCGGATTCAATGACTGCCTCCAGAGCCCGAGTTAGCGGAATCCGCGGCGCCGCACTTATAATACGAAACGGCGGGCACTGCACCGGAACAGGCACGCGGCTCGCACGCCGATCGACCGAGTGGGACATGAAGCAGCTTTCCAGGGTCGTCTGGTCGGAGGGGATGCACCTGGCGCCCCACCATTTCCAGGCGCAATCCCGCTATTACGAAGACACGATCCACTTCGCCACTTCGGCTCTCTGGTTCGCTCCGTACGGTTTCTCGGGCTGGGAACTGGATGCGGAGGCATTGAAGAACGGTACGGTCTCTGTCGTCCACGCCCGGGGCCTGTTTCCGGATGGGCTGCCGTTCCACCTGCCGGAATGCGATCCGCCGCCGCCGCCGCGAAACATCACCGACGATTTTTCCCCGGTGGCTGACCGGCTGCTCGTCTATCTCGGTGTGCCCGGGCGGCGGGAGGATGGCCCCACCTGCGTCCTGGAGTCCGGGGCCGCCAATCCCAGCGCGCGTTACGTCGCCGAACCCCAGACGATCCCGGACGAAAACACGGGGCGTGACGAAAAGGTCGTTCGGGTGGGGCGGAAGAACCTGAGGCTTTACTTGGAGGACGAGCTGAGCGAGGACGTCATGGCCATGCCGCTGGCGCGGATCATGCGCGACGGGGCGGGGCATTTCGTCTACGACCCGGAGTTCATCCCGCCATGCCTGAAGATCAGCGCCAGTCCGCGGCTCACACAGATCCTGACCCGCCTGTTGGATGTGCTCGAGGACAAGAGCGCCACCCTCGCTCCGGAAGCCGCCGGGGGCGAAGCCGCGGCCACCTTTTCCCAGCGCGAGGTGGCCGGTTTCTGGTTCCGGCACTCGGTGAACAGCGCCCTCTCCTCGTTGCGGAACCTGTGCCTGGTCAAGCAGGGCCATCCTGAAGAGGCCTACATGGAGCTGGCCCGGCTCGCCGGGGCCCTCTCGACCTTCGCCTTGGACGCTACGCCGGCCGACATTCCACTGTACGACCACGACCACCTCGACCGGTGCTTCGGCGAGTTGGACGAGCGCATCCGCTTTCATCTGGAGACCGTGCTGCCCACCAACTGCGTGTCAATCGCGCTCGCGCCGACCCAGAATTACTTCTACGCCGGTAAGATCACTGACGCCCGGGTCTTCGGCCGCTCGCGGTGGATCTTCTCGATCCGTTCCCGTATCGGCGAGGCGGAGCTGATCCGGCTCACGCCGCAACTGGTGAAAATCTGCTCCCGGGCCTTCATCGGCAAGCTCGTGGAGCGGGCCTTGCCGGGCCTGACGCTCACCCATTTGCCGGTGCCGCCCTCGGCGGTGGCTCCCAAAGTGGAGCGCCAGTACTTCGCGATCGCCAAGGCCGGGCCGTGTTGGGAACACATGGTAAAGACCAGGGAGGTGGGCGTTTACGTCCCGGGCGAGCTGCCGAGCCCCGAAATCGGCATTCATGTCATTCTGGGGGCTTGAATTCTTGAAGGGGAGTGGAGATGGCTGGAGGAGAACATGCCGTCGCGGCGCAACCGCGGCGTTCCGTATCCCGTGAGCCGAACCTGGCGTACCTCTACCAGGAAGTCTTCACGGCGATCGTCCGCCTGCGCACCAACCGCCAGAGCGTCACCGACGCCGAGGCCTTCCGCGTCCACATGCGGCAGCTGATCGGCGCCGCCGAGAAGAACGCCCAGGCCCGCGGCTACACGCTCGAGGACATTCGCCTGGCCACTTTCGCCGCGGTGGCTTTCCTGGACGAGTCGGTTCTGAATCTGCGGGACTCCGCGGTCTTCGCCGACTGGCCGCGCCGCCCGATGCAGGAAGAGCTGTTCGGCGGCCACGTCGCCGGCGAGCTCTTCTTTCAGACGCTGGACCGGCTTCTCGGCCGCGGCGATTCCACCGAAACCGCCGACGTCCTCGAGGTCTTCCACCTCAGCCTGCTGCTCGGCTACCGGGGCAAGTACGGCATCGGCGGGCAGGCGGAACTCGACGCGCTGATGCGGAACATCGGCGACAAGATCCGCCGCATCCGCAAGGATCAGGGGTGGTTCTCTCCCGCCTGGGCCCCCGTGGGAACCCTGGCGACGGCGCAGCAGGACCCCTGGATCAAACGTCTCGCGATCACTGCCGGCGTCTGCCTGATCGTGGCTTTGCTGCTGTTCGCCGGCTACCGGTTCTCTCTCGCTTCCGGCGTGGGGGACCTGGTAGCCCTGGTCACCCAAGTGAGGAGCTGATCCGCCATGTCGCTGTACGCCATCCTCAGCCTCCTGATGCTCGTCTACATGACGCTCGTTTTCTTCGCCGGGACCTTTCTGGGGCTCCAGGGCAGCGACCTGTGGATCTTCCGCGCCATGATGGCGCTGATCGGCGTCCTCGGCATGGCCGTCTACCTCTGGTATTACTTCAAGAGCGTCCGTCCGCAGCGCCTCAAAAGGGACAAGCAGGGGGGCGGGGAAGCCGAAAAAGGCGACCGCGAAACGGACTATCTGATCAAGGAGGCCGAGTCGCGGCTGGCTTCCGCCGAGCTGGGCGGCAAGGCCAAGATCGCCAACCTTCCCGTCTTGCTCGTCACCGGCAAGCCCGGTTCGGCGAAGACTTCCACGCTGGTACATTGCGGTCTCCATCCGGAGCTGATCGCCGGACAGGTCTGGAGCGGCGACCTGATCGCCCCGACGGCCTCGGCCAACATCTGGTTCGCCGAGAGGTCGGTCTTCGTAGAGGCCGGCGGCAAACTGCTGGCGCGCCGGAACGCCTGGAAACGGCTGTTGAAGAAACTTCGGCCGCGCACGCTGAGTGCGGTGTTCGGAGCCCGGCGGGACGCTCCCCGGGCCGCCCTCGTTTGCGTTTCCTCCGAGGAGTTCCTTCAGGCCGGCTCTTCGGACGCCTTGGCCGGCCGGGCGCGGGAGCTGCGCCAGCGCCTCGAAGAAGCCTCGCAGGCGTTTGGCGTCCGGCTCCCGGTTTACGTGCTCTTCACCAAAGCGGACCGCATCGCTTTTTTCGCCGAGTACGCCCGGAATCTTCAGGATGAAGAAACCGGCCAGGTGGTGGGCGTCACCGTTCCGGCCGATGCGGCCTCCGGCGACGGCATTTATACCGAGCGCCAGACCCGGCTGCTCCAGCGGTACTTCGACAACCTGATCTACACGCTGTGCGACCGCCGCACGGACCTGCTCTCGCGGGAGCGGGACGAGAACGCCCGGGCCGGCATCTACGAGTTTCCCCGGGAGCTGCGCAAGCTGCGACAGAACCTGGTGCAGTTCCTCGTCGATCTTTGCCGGCCGAGCCAGTTGCGCGCCGGCCCCTTCCTGCGGGGCTTCTATTTTTCCGGCGTCCGCGCCATCGTGGTCCGGGAGGCGGCCGAGCGGCCCCGCGCCGCCGATCGGGGAGCCCGGGAGATCGACGCGGCGACGATGGTGTTTACCACCGAGGAGGCCCGCAAGGCGGCCAGGGAGGGGCGCCCGGCGGTGGCCCGCAAAAAGCCCCAGTGGATCTTCCTCTCGCATCTGTTCAAGGACGTCATCCTCGCCGACGGCCTGTCCAACGAAGGCGCGGGCGCGAGCGTCAAAGCCAACCGCATCCGGCGGATTCTGCTCGCCACCGCCGGCTTCATGCTCGTCTTCTGGATGGTGGCCTTGACCGTCTCCTTCTTCGGCAACCGCCGCCTGGAGACCGAGGTGATGGAGTCGGTGCAAGGGATCGGCGAGGCGGAAGCGGCGGCGGGCGCATTGCCCTCCGTGGACGCCCTGACCCGGCTCGAGACCGTCCGCCAGGCGCTGGAACGGCTCACGCAGTATCGCATCGACGGCCCGCCGTGGCGGCTCCGCTGGGGGCTCTATATCGGCAACGACCTCTACCCGGCCGTCCGCCGCGTCTACTACAGCCGGTTCCACCAGCTCCTGTTCGCCGACACGCAGGCGAACCTACTGGCCACCCTGCAGCGTCTGCCGGACCGTCCGTCGCCCACCGACGAATACCAGCCGATCTACAACACCTTGAAGGCGTACTTGATCACCACCTCGCATCCCGACAAGAGCTCGCCGGAATTCCTCACGCCGGTCCTGATGGAGCATTGGGTGCGGCACCGGGATGTGGACGAGGAGCGCCGCAATCTGGCCGAGCGGCAGTTCGCCTTCTATGCCGCCGACCTGCTGAACTCCAATCCCTTCTCTGAGGAGAACGACCAGCTCGCCATCGAGCGCGGCCGCCGGTACCTCTCCCAGTTTGCCGGCGTGGAGCGCGTCTACCAGTTCATGATCGCGGAGGCTTCCCGGCAGAACCCCTCCATCAACTTCAACCGGATGTTCCCCGGCTCGGCGGCGGTGGTGGTGAACAACCGCGAGGTGCCGGGGGCGTTCAGCAAGAACGGCTGGGCCTTCATGCAGGACGCCCTCAAGAACGCCGACCGCTTCTTCGGAGGCGAGGAGTGGGTGCTGGGCAAGCAGCCCGCCGCCCGGATGGACCCGGGCCAGCTGGCCGCCCAGCTCGCCGAACGATACCGCAGGGAGTTCATCGAGCAGTGGCGGGAATACTTGCGGGATACCCGCGTGGTCCGCTACCGGAGCCTCGCCGATGCGGCGAAGAAGCTCGGCGTGCTCTCCGGGGCGCAGTCCCCGCTGCTGGCGGCGCTGTGGCTGGCCTCCCGGAACACCGCCGTCGATTCCGAGGACATGAAGAAAGTGTTCCAGCCGGTGCAGTACGTGGTGCCGCCGGAGAGCGAGGACCGGTTCATCGGCGACTCGAACGCCGCCTACATGCAGGCGCTGCTCGGGTTGCAGAGCGCCGTCGAGCAGGCCGCCGGGGCGGGATCGAACCGCGACGCCTTCGTCGCCCAGATCAACGCCCAGGCGGCCCAGGCCAAGGTCACCACCCGGCAGCTCGCCCAGAACTTCCGGGTGGATCCGCAGACCCGGATCGGCCCCACCGTCGAGCAGCTTCTCGAACGGCCCATCGTCTACGCCGAGGCGCTCGTCCGCGCGCTCGGCCCTGCCGAGTTGAACGCCAAGGGGCGGGCGCTGTGCTCTCAGTTCCACGCCCTGATGCGGAAGTACCCGTTCCGGCCCGACGCCGCTCAAGAAGCCACGCTCGCCGAGGTCGCGGCGATCTTCCAGCCCGGCGCCGGCGCTCTGTGGACGTTCTATGAGGAAGATCTCAGAGAGTACCTGATCCGCCAGGGCGGCCTCTTCGCCCAGAAACCCGGCAGCAAGATCCGCATCAACCCGGCGTTCATCAACTTTTTCAATCGCGCCGCCGTCTTCTCCGAGGCGCTCTATCCGGCGGGTTCCACCGAGCCGAAGCTGGCTTTCAAACTCACCGGTCACCCGGCCGAGGGAATCCGGCGGATCCGCCTGACTATCGAGAACCAGACTCTGACCATCGGACGCCGGCCTGCCTCGCTGGTCTTCGTCTGGCCCGGCAACCGCAACCAGCGGGTGTCGCTGACCGGCCAGTTCGGAGGCGGGCCGGAGCTGGCGTTCACTTCCTATCAGGGCTTGTGGGCCGTCTTCCGCTTTTTCGGCGACGCCGACCGGTGGCAGACGGCCGGCAACGTCCACAAGCTGGAGTGGATTCTCCGCCAGGGGCGCGCCGGACGGCCCCTGACACTGCCCGACGGGCGGCCCCTGACCGTGCGGTTCGATCTGGAGGCCGCCGCACCGGTGTTTTCCAAAGACTTCTTGGCGAGCCTGCGCTGCGTCTCCACCGTGGCCCGCTGAGCGCTGACTGACGATTCCGCCCATGGACGAGCCCAAACGCATCGGCAAATACGAGCTCCGGGAATACCTCGGAGGCGGCATGGCCCGTGTCTACAAGGCCTGGGACACGGTAATGAGCCGCATCGTCGTCGTCAAGGTGCTCAAGCCGGACGCCGCCCGCGATCCGGACTCGAAAGCCCGGTTTCTGCGCGAAGCCCAGACCGCCGGCGGCCTGACCCACGACAACGTCATCCGCGTCTACGACTTCGGCGAAGAGGACGGCGCCCCGTACATGGTGATGGAGTATCTCGAGGGCCGGGACCTGGCCGAGGCGATCCGCACCGGGGAGGCCGGCGACCTGGCCCGCCGCCTCCAGATCGCCCTGGAGGCGGCCCGGGCGCTCGAGTACATCCACCGCCACGACATCATCCACCGCGACATCAAGCCGGAAAACATCCACGTCGATACCAGCGGGCGGGTCCGGCTCATCGACTTCGGCATCGCCAAGCGTCCGGAGATGAGCCTGACGCGGACCGGCTTCACCCTAGGCACCCCCTATTACATGGCCCCCGAGCAGGTTTGCGGCGAGTCGGTCACGGTGAGGACCGATATCTACGCCTACGGCATCCTGCTCTACGAGCTGCTCGCGGGGACCAAGCCGTACCAGGGCGAGAAGATCGAGCAACTCTTCTACAAGATCCTCAACGAGCCGGTGGATCTCGCCCCGCTCCGGGCCCAGGGCGTTCCGGACTCCGTGTGTGCGCTCATCGAACGGTGCACGGCGAAGGACCCGGCGGGGCGCCCGGAGTCGATGTCAGAGGTCTGCACGGTGCTCGAGCAGGCGCTGGCCGGTCTCGGGCGGGCGCCGGCGGCGCCAGGCTTTCAGGCCGGTCCGGCGCCGGCCTCGTTGCCGACCCAGGCGCCGCCCCGGGCGCCCACAGCCATCCGCGAGACAGGGCCGGCCGCTCCCGCAGCCCCCCCGCCCGTGGCGCCGCCGAAACCGTCCCGGGGCAGGCCGAAGTGGTTGCTGCCGGTGGTGGCCGGCGGGATCGTAGTGGTCCTCGTCGTCTTGTTTGTCGTCTTGCGCCCGACGGCGCCTACCGTCGTGGAGAAGCCCATCGTACCTCCGAAGCCCGAGCTGGCCGGCACGATCGCCACCCCTACCGGCGAGATGATTCTCATCCCGGCCGGTGAGTTCCTGTTCGGCCCCGATGCCCGGCCCGAGACACTGCCCGCTTACTATATCGACAAGACGGAAGTCACGAATGGAACCTGGAGAAAGTACTGCGAAGCCGTCAACCGGCCTTTGCCCAAGGACTTCCCTGACAACAGGCCGGACTTGCCGGTGGTGAACATCACCTTTGACGAGGCGCAGGCCTTTGCCCGGTGGGCGGGCAAGCGCCTGCCGAACGCCCGGGAGTGGGAGAAGGCGGCCCGGGGGACGGACGGCCGGCCCTACCCCTGGGGCTCCGAGCACGACCCCTCGCGGGCCAATGTCCAGGACAACCCCGGTCTGGGCGAACCGGGCCTGCTGCCGGCCGCCTCCTTCGCTATCGGGGCCAGCCCGTACGGGGTGCTCCAGATGGCGGGGAACGTGTGGGAGTTCGTCGCCGAACGGGTGACCCCCAGCGATCAGGCCCTGAAGGTCTTCGCCGGGCTGCTCGAGCCGCCGCCGCGCCGCGACGAGCCTTGGTACACGATCCGCGGCGGTTCCTACTCCCAGCCGTTGCCCAAGAACGTCACGTTCGAGTGGGGAGCCGTGCCGGCGCGCTTCCAGGGCCCGGATATCGGCTTCCGCTGCGTGAAAGAAGTCCCGTAAGGGCTCTGCCGCGGACGAGTGGTTCCGCGGTATCTTGAAATGCCGAACCGGCGGTTGCTAGGCTTTCTAATTGTGACCGTGGTGCTTGCTCATCACGCGCCGGTACCGGCAAAGGAGCAGTCCACCGTTGATCGACGCCCGTGACACTCTTGGCCGGCACGAGATCCTGCTGATCGGGGCCAACGGCTTTCTCGGCAAGGTGCTTCTCGCCTTGCTCCTGGCCCGCTTTCCGCATTTCCGGCATCTGCACGTCGTCATGCGCCCGAAGCGCCGGCTTTCACCGCAACAGCGCTTCGAGCGGGAGGTGCTCGCTTCGCCCCCGCTCGAAGCGGTGCTGGAGCGCTTCGGCCGCTCGCGGATCCCGGAACGGATTACGGTGCATGCGGGCGACCTCGGCGAACCGGACTGCGGGCTGAGCGAGGAAGCTCTGGAGGCGCTGGCCGGCCGCGTGGGGCTGGTGATCAACTGCGCCGGACTGGTGGAGTTCTTCCCTCCGGTAGACGATTCGTTCGCCACCAACGTGGACGGCGTCGAGCACGTGATCGGGCTGGTGCGCCGCTTGGGGGCGAAGCTGCTCCACGTTTCCACGTGCTTCGTCTGCGGCGAGGCCGACGGGCTGATCGAGGAGTCCGAGCCGATCCTGGGCTTCTACCCCCGCCGCAAGGGGCCCCGGGACCAGGGCTTCCGCCACGACCGCGAGATCCGCTACATGCGCGAGCGGATCGCCGAGATCTACCACGCCGCCGGTCTGAATCGAGGCGACCGCCGCCCCCGGGAAATCACCCAGAAGCTCAGCGACCTCGGCCTGCAGCGCGCCTATCAGTGGGGCTGGACCAACACCTACACGTATACAAAGAGCCTCGGCGAACAACTCATCGCGGCTGAGGAAGACCTGGAATACGCCATCGTGCGGCCAGCGATCGTGGAAGCGGCTCTCGAGTTCCCGCTGCCGGGTTGGGTCGAGGGAGGCCGCACCGCCGTGCCGCTGGTGATGATGGCGATGAGCGGGTTGCGCCACTGGGCGGTGCGCGAAGACGCCCCGATGGAGGTCGTGCCGGTCGACCTCGCCGTCTCGGCGATTCTGATCGCCGGGGTCATGTTGCTGAACGGCTGTGCCGAGCAGGTCTACCATGTCTCGACGGCCGACGTGAATCCCATCTACTACGGCGACCTCATCCGGATGCTCTACCGCGAGTACCGGCGCCGCCGGAGGAGCGGCAACGGGGGGTTTCGTTTGCCGGTCCCCCCTCTGGGCGTACGCGTGCTCACGCCGGAAGAGGCCCGGCGGCGGGGCGAACTCCAGCAGAAGACGATCACCTTGCTGCAGCAGTGGGCCACCGACACCCGCCGGCTGATGGAGCGCAACGGCCTGCCTGGCGTCCAGGGTGTCCGGCGTCTGGCGACGCGCCTGCGCCAAACCGGTCTTCGCATCATGGTGCGGGACCAGGCCCTCGACCTCTACCGGCCTTTCATGCACGACAACCGGTTCATCTTCGAGAGTGAAAACATCCGCGCCGCCTGGCGCCGGCTGAGGGAAGAAGACCAGCGTAAGCTGCCCTGGAACCCCGAACAGATCGATTGGCGCGATTACTGGATCAACCGGGAAGTGGAAGGCGTCAGGAAGTGGGTCCGGGCCGAGTCTGCGCTCGGCGTTTGAGTCGCGGAAATGGGAGTTCCCAGCACGCAGCTCGAAGCGGGTCTCGTCGAACGGCAGTTCCTCGATCTGTTGCGCCAGTGGCTGCGCGAGCGCGGCAAGTCCGAGCCGCCGGGCGGCGTCGGCCTCCGGTCCAATCTGCAGCGGGATCTCGGTTTCGACGCTGCGGATCTCTCTGACTTCCTTGTGCGGTGCGAGGCGGCGTTCGAGGTCGCTCTGCCCAGCGCCCTGGTGGACGAAGCTGAGACGCCGGCCGGCTGGGTGAAGGCGATCCTGGAGAGCAGCTCGCGGAGCGCCGCCGAGGCTCGCTACCGCGTACCTCCGCCGCCTGAAGAGTTCCTCGCCGAACCCACCGGCGCTGCTACTCTGGCCGAGGCGCTCACCTTGCATGCGGAAACCGATCCGGGCCGCGTGCACATCCACTTGCTCGAGGGCCGCCGGGGAGCAGCCGTCACCTACGGTTCTCTCTACGACGACGCCTCATTGATCGCCGCCGGCATGGCCGACCTCGGAGTCCGCCCCGGCGAAACCGTGGCCGTAATGCTGCCGACATCGGCCGACTTTTTCGCTGCCTTCTTTGGGGTGATGTTCGCCGGCGGAATCCCTGTGCCGGTCTACCCACCGACGCGGCCGGACCGCATCGAGGATTACGTGCGGCGCCAGGTGGTGGTCTTGCGCCGCGCCGGGGTGCGCTATTTGATCGCTTTCCCCGAAATCCGCTCGGTGGTGCAGCTTCTGCGGGTGATGGCGCCCTCGCTGGTCGAAGTCACCACGATGAAGCAGCTCCGGCGGGCCCGGGGCCGCCTGGGCTTCGGTTCGGTGCGGCTGCCGGAGCTGGCCGTTCTGCAGTTCACCTCGGGCTCCACCGGCGACCCCAAGCCGGTTGCCCTGACCCACTCCAACGTGCTGAACAACATCCGGGGTATCGGTGCGGCCATCGAAGTCCGCCCGGGCGACGCCTTGGTAAGCTGGCTGCCGCTCTACAGCGACCTCGGTCTCATCGGCTGTTGGCTCTTCAGCTTGTACTACAGCGTGCCGCTGACGGTGCTCTCGCCTTTGGAATTCCTGAGGGCGCCGGAGAGGTGGCTGTGGGCGATCCACGAGTCGCGGGGAACTCTTTCGGCCGGGCCGAACTTCGCCTATGAGCTGTGCGCGCGCCGCATCCCGGCCTGGAAGATGGAGGGGCTGGACCTGAGCACGTGGCGCGTCGCCGTGAACGCCGGCGAGCCGGTGCTGCCGGCCACAGTGGACCGGTTCACGAACCGCTTCGCGCCTTATGGTTTCCGGCCGGAAGCGTTCCTGCCCTGCTACGGGCTGGCCGAGGCGGCGGTCGCCTTGACGATGCCGCCGGTGGGACGCTTGCCCGTGCGCGACCGTGTGCGGCGGCCGGAGTTCGAACGCGAAAGCCGGGCGGTGGCCGCCGAAGCGGGCGATCCGGCGGCCCTCTGCTTCTTCTCCAACGGCCGTCCCATCCAGGGCCAGGAGATCCGCCTCGTGGACGGCCGGGGCAGGGAGGTGCCCGAGCGCACTGTCGGACGGCTGCTTTTCCGCGGCTCCACCACGATGAAAGGCTACTACCGCGATCCGGAAGCTACTGCGGCCGCCGTCCGGGAGGACGGCTGGGTGGACAGCGGAGATTACGGCTACCTGGCCGGCGGCGAGTTCTATTTCACCGGCCGGAGCAAGGAAGCGATCTTCAAGGCCGGGCGGGTGATGAATCCGCTGCACGTCGAGGCGGCCCTGGGGAGCGTTTCCGGAGTCGTGCCCGGCTCTGCCGTGGTTTTCGGTGTGCCCGAGGAGATGACCGGCGCCGAGCTGCTCGTCGTCGTCGCCGAGACGGGGGCGAATGCCCAAGAGGACTTCCGCCGGATTGAAGCCGAGATCACCCGGGTGGTGGACGCTTATCTCGGCATGCCGCCGGACCGAATCCAACTGGTCGCGCCCGACTGCCTGCCCCGCACCCCGAACGGCAAGATTCGGCGCAACGAGATCCGCTCGCGTTACGCGCGCGGGCGCTTGCGCACGTATCACCGCCCGCCGTGGCTGCAGATCCTGCGGCTGCGTTGGGAGAACCTCGGCGCGCTGGCCTTGCTCGGCTTACGCCGGATTCGAGTGGCCGCCGGGCGGCTGGTGACGAACGCCGCCGGGGCGGCGGCCGGCTTGGCGGCGGGCGTTGCCGTCCGGTTGACCGGACAGGTGCGCCTGGTTCCCCCGGTGTGCCGGGCGATTCTCCGGTTGCACGCGCAACGTTTCTCATTACAAGGAGCCGGACTCCTCGAGAATGACCGGCCGGCTGTGCTGGTCGCGAACCGCTCCGGTCTGTTCGACCCCTTGGCGCTGGTGGCGGCGATCCCGCGGCCGGTGCGTTTCGCTGACCGTGCGGCGCTGCTCGGGCTGCCGCGCCCCCTGGCGTGGCTCCTGGAGCCCCTGGTGCTGGGTACCGAGGAGGGCTTCGCTGTTCCGGCCGCCGGCCGCGTTCGCGACCGCGTGCGCAAGGCGTTGGCAGCCGGTCTCCTGGTGGTGTGTTTCCCGGACAGCCGGGTGGGCGAGGCCGTCTCCCGGTCCCGCTACCGCATCGATCCGTTTCATGCCGCGCTCGAGACCGGGGCGCCGCTCCATCCGGTCTCGGTTCGGCAGCGGGCGGTGCAGCAGACCGGACCGGAGCGCGTCCGCGCGCGGCGGGTGACGATGATCATCGTCCGCGAGCCGCTGGACGCGGGTCCGCGACCGGACCTGCTCGAGTTGCGGGACCGCGCCCGGGAGGCGATCGGAGAATACCATGCCTGAGTTCACCCCCGACTTGCTGCTCCGGCTGGCTGTTGCCTTTCTCATGGGGTCGATTCCCTTTGCCATAGTCGCCATGTGGGGCAGCGGCATCGACATCCGGAAGGTCGGCTCCGGCAATCCCGGCTTCAACAATGTCTTGCGGGTCAGCAAGCCGCGTTCGATCCTCTGCCTGGCAGGCGACCTCGGAAAAGGCATCGCGGCGGTCGTGCTGCTCTACCGCCCGGGAGAACCGCTCACCGCCGCCTGGCTGTTGGGCTTCGCGGTGATGCTCGGCCACTGTTACAGCCCTTGGCTGGGCTTCCGGGGCGGCAAGGGCATCGCCACTTCCGCCGGGGTCATGCTCGTTCTCTATCCGGCCCTGGCGCTGGCCTGCGTGGCCGGCTACGTGGCGCTGCGCCTGGTGGGGAAGAAGAGAGGCTGGCCCGAATCGGGCGCCATTGCGTCGCTGAGCTGCTGGGCGGTGTTCGCCGTCCTTGTCGGGGTTTTGCAGGGGCCGCTGCTGGGCGGGATGGCCGCGATCATGTTCGCGATCGTCACCTGGCGCCACAAGGACAATTTGCGGCGCATCGCCGCGGCGGGGTCCGGCTGAGTGATGACCCGCCGGCTGGCTTTCTACGACCTGGACGGCACCCTGGTCTCGAGCAACGTCGTCACACAGTACGCCTGGTACGTCCGCCGGCTCGGTTCCTACTCCCGGCTGGCGAAGCTGGCCCTTTCGGCGCCGGTTCTGCTGGGGTTCGAGCTCTATTCCAGGCGCGCTTTCAATGTCTTTTTCTATCGTTTCTATCGCGGGCTGCGGCGCGACTGGCTGGAGGCCCAGGCGGAGGGCCTGTTCGAGGAGGTGTTCCGCCCCAACCTCTACCCCCGTTCCTCCGGGCTGGTGGCCGCGGACAAGGGCCAAGGCTTCGAAACCGTGCTGGTGACCGGGAGCCTCGATTTCGCTCTCGGGCCGCTGGTGGCCTTCTTCGGCTTCGATCACGTCATCGCCAACCGGCTTGTTTTCCGGAAGGGCGTGGCGACAGGCGAGATTGCGCCGCCGCTGATCGCCGAAAATGAGAAGGTCGCGGCCATGAAGCGGCTGTGCGCCACACGCAACGCCGACATCGCCCAGTCCAAGGCTTACTCCGACAGCCTGTCGGACCTACCCATGCTGGAGGCCGTAGGCCGGCCGGCGGTGGTCCATCCAGGGCGCCGGCTCCGCCGTGTCGCTTCGCGGCGCGGGTGGCCGATACTCGACTTGAAGTCTGCGGATCGCTAAACTGACATGTTCCTCGGAGCTGTGAACTACAAAAAGATGCCATCCATGCATAGCGGCGGCGAAGAGAGGCGCCGTCACGACGCCGTGGGGGGACTGCGATGAGCCGCCCCATCCTGATCACCGGGGCCACGGGCTTTCTGGGCAAGCACCTGGTGGCGCAGTTGCGCTCGCGGCCCGATTGCCCGCCGTTGCGAATCTTCGCCTACGGCCCCTGCCCGTGGGAAGGCAAGGAGGGTTTTGAAGTCGTCCCCGGGGACATCTGCGATGCCGCTCAGGTCGAGCGGGCCATGGAAGGATGCTTCCAGGTCTATCACCTCGCCGGGTTTGTCTCCCGCAATCCCCGGGACCGGGAGCGGCTCGAGAGGGTCCACGTCGGGGGCACGCGCAACATCTGTGAAGCGGCGCTGAAACACCGGCCGGAAAAGATCGTCGCCGTCTCTTCGTCGGGAACGATAGCCGTCAGTTGGGAGCCGGCGGTGTTCGATGAGACGGCAGGCTGCCCAGAAGAACTGATCCGCCGCTGGGCCTACTACGACACCAAGGCCCGGGCCGAGCGGCTGGCCCTCGATTACGTCGACAAGCACGGGCTGCCGATCGTCGTCGTCAATCCCGGTCTGCTGCTGGGCCCTGGCGACGACATGGGCTCATCGACCGGCGACATCGCGCTGTTTCTCCAAGGTCAGGTAATGGCCCTGCCCCGGGGCGGGATGTGCTTCGTGGATGCCCGTGACGCCGCCGCCGGACTGGCGCTCGCCATGGAAAAGGGCCGCCCGGGCGAACGGTACCTGCTCGGCGGGCCGAACTGGAGTTTCCGTGAAATCATCGAACGGGTGGCGGAGCTCACCGGCCGGAAAGCGCCGCGGCTGAGGCTGCCCCCAAGGTTGGCTCTCTGGAGCGCCCGGCTCATGCGGCGGCTGCTGCCGCTCTTCGGCCGCCAGTTCAAGATGGACGACGTGACCATCGAGATGTCTTCGTATTACTGGTACTTTACCTCGGCCAAGGCGGCCAGGGAGCTGGGCTTCCAGACGCGGGATCCGATGCAGACGCTCCGGGCGACGATCGACGACCTAATGCAGCGGCGGCCATGAAGACCGCAGTTGTCGCCAATCCGCGGGCGGCCGGAGGGCGGGCGGCGAAACGCTGGCGGCAGGTGGCGCGGCGGCTGACCTCGCGCTTCGGCCCCCTTGAAGTCCGTTTCACGGAACGGCCGGGGCACGCGACCGAGCTGACCCGGGACCTGCTCCTCGAGGGCTTCGACTGCATCATCGGCGTGGGCGGCGACGGCACCTACAACGAGATCGCCAACGGCTTCGTCGAAGACGATCGTCCGGTCCGCCCCGAGGCCTGCCTCGGGCTGCTGCCGATGGGTACCGGCGGCGATTTCCGGCGCACTCTCGAGATCCCGGCGGGGCTCGATGAGATGATCGAGGCTTTGGCCTCGGCTCAGCCCGTGGAGATCGACCTGGGCAAGATCCGTTACATCCGGCATGACGGCCGCCCGGCGCAGCGCTACTTCACCAACGTCGCCAGCATGGGCATGGGCGGTGAAGTCTGCGTGCGGGCGAAGAACTTCTTCAGCCGTCTGAGCGGGCGCGCGGCGTTTCTTTACGCCACGCTGCAAGCCTTCCTCGTCTACCGCCCCGGCCTGATCGACCTGTACTTGGACGGCTCCGCTGAGGGGAAGCGCTACCGCGTACTGAACATCGCCGTCGGCAACGGCATGTATCACGGCGGCGGCATGTACGTCTGTCCGGAAGCGAAACTCGACGACGGCTGGCTCGAGGTGACGGTGATCGAGCACCTCGGCCCGCTGACCATGTTGCGCAACCTGGACTACCTGTACTCGGGAAAGATCTACGAGTACCCGAAAGTGCACCATTTCCGGGCCAGACGGCTCCGCGCCGAGGCCGTACAGACGGTCCGCATCGAGGTGGACGGCGAGGGCCTGGGGATGCTGCCGGTGGAGATCGGCGTTGTGCCCAAGGCGATGCGGCTTCTGGTTCCCGTGGTCCGGGCGCCCGAGCCCGCCGGCTGAGAGCGGGAATCAGCTCGGTGACCCGCCTCCTTTCCCGCACGAGTCCGAAGCCGCCGCCTCTGGAGTCCCGGACGGCCCACGTGATGCCGTTGGGCTCTAACAGCCGGCGCTCGTCGCCGGGGGCGGGCCGGAAGGAAGCGGTGGCGCCGGGGTGGCGATTCACAGATCCTGGGCGGGCAAGGGCGCCGCGGCGTGCGACGGCCGGCAGGTCCGAATTCCGGCCGCCCGCTTTCGTCATCTGGTAGAATCAGTGGTCGCGAAAGCGGACAGGCTCATCCTGTTTGCGGCGCGAGTTCTCCAGGAGAGATCCATATGGCCGACCTGAACAAGCTGCACGACGCCATCCTCTACGGCGACCAGAAGACCGCGGTGGCGATCACCGAGGAGGCCCTGGCCGAGAAGATCGACCCCCAGAAGTTGATTCACGAGGCGATGATCCCGGCCATGAACGAAGCCGGCAAGAAGTTCGAGTGCGAGGAGTTCTTCGTCCCCGAGCTGTTGCTGGCGGCGCGGGCGATGAAGGGTGCGCTCAAGCTCATCCAGCCGCTGCTGGCCGCCTCCGGGGCCGAACCCATCGGCACGGTCGTGATCGGTACCGTCAAGGGCGACCTGCACGACATCGGCAAGAACCTCGTCGCCTCGATGCTCGAGGGCGCGGGGTTCCGCGTCGTGGACCTGGGAGCCGACGTGCCGGCCGACAGGTTCATCGAAGCCGTCGAGAAGGAGAAGCCGAACCTGGTCTGCATGTCGGCGCTGCTGACGGTGACGATGCCTGCCATGAAGACCACCATCGAGGCACTCAACCAGGCCGGCGTTAGAGGCAAGGTGAAGGTGATGGTTGGCGGAGCCCCCGTGACGCCCGAATACGCCGCCGAGATCGGCGCCGACGGCTACGCCGACAACGCTTCGACGGCTGTCGCCAAGGCGCGGGAGCTGATCGCCGCCTGACTCCGGGAACCCGCCGTGCCGAAACCGATCCTCACCGATGGCGCTTGGGGAACCCAGCTCCAGGCTCGGGGTCTGCCCCCGGGAGAATTGCCGGACCTGTGGAACCTCACCCGCCCGGAACTCGTGGAAGAGGTACCCCGGGCCTACGTGGAGGCCGGCAGCGAGATCGTGCTCACGAACACCTTCCGGGCCAACCGGATCGTCGTGCACGCCAAGCATCCGGAGATCGACGTCCGGGCGGTGAACCGCGCCGGGGTCGAGATCTCCAAGCGCGCCGCCGCCGGCCGGGCGAAGGTCTTTGCGTCCATCGGCCCTTCGGGCAAGCTCCTCATGATGGGCGAGGTCACCGAAGAGGAGTTGGAGGCCGCCTTCCGCGAGCAGGCCGAAGCCTTGGCCGAGGCGGGCGCCGACGCCCTGGTGATCGAGACGATGTCGGACCTGGCCGAAGCCAAGATCGCCCTGGCGGCGGCCAAAGCGACGGGACTGTTCACCGTCGCCTGCATGGTCTACGACTCCGGCAAGAACAAGGACCGCACGATGATGGGCGTCACTCCGGAACAGGCCGCCGCGGAGCTGGCCGAAGCGGGGGCCGACGCGATCGGAGCCAACTGCGGCAACGGCATCGCCGGCTACGTGCCGGTCTGCGAGCGGCTGCGCGCGGCCACGGACCTGCCGGTATGGATCAAAGCCAACGCGGGGCTGCCGGAGATACGCGGCGGCGAGGCCGTCTACTCGACCACGCCCGAAGAGTTCGCCTCCCACGTGCCGCGGCTGGTGGAGGCCGGGGCCTCCTACATCGGGGGCTGCTGCGGAACCTCGCCGGACTACATCCGCGCCGTACGCGAGGTCTTGGATCGCCTGTGAACCGGCCCGTCCATTGCCCCGGTCCCACTCCCGGAGGATGACCGCCGGCCGATGCGCCTGAAGCTCATCTCTTGCGAAATCCTCCTCCGGGAGATGTGCCACGTCGTAGCCCGCTCGCCGCACACCATCGACATCGAGTTCCTCCCGAAGGGCCTGCACGACATCGCCGGGCAGGGCATGTGCGGGAAGATCCAGGAGGCTGTGGACCGCGCCGGCGGCGGCTCCTACGACGCCGTTCTGCTCGGCTACCTGCTGTGCGGGATGGGCGTCGAGGGGCTGACGGCGCGGTCGCAGCCGCTGGTGGTTCCCCGCGGCCACGACTGCATCACACTGTTTCTGGGAAGCCGGCGAGGCTACCAGGAATACTTCGAGAACAACCCCGGCACATACTTCAAGACCTCCGGCTGGATCGAGCGTGGCCGCGACCTCAGCCAGCCGGGCGCCGACACGCTGAGTACGAAGTTCGGCCTGCCCCGCTCGTTCGAGGAGCTCGTCGAGCGCTACGGCGAGGACAATGCGCGCTATCTGTGGGAGACCCTCGGGCAGTACACGAAGAACTACTGGAAACTGGTCTTCATCGAGATGGGCATCGAGCCGAACGGGGATTTCGAGGAGGCCACCCGGCGCGAGGCGCAGGAGGCGGGCATGGAGTTCGAGAAGCTCGCCGGGCGCCTGACGCTGTTCGAGAAACTCGTCTCCGGGGACTGGGACGAAGAGGACTTCCTCGTCGTGCCGCCGGGCCGCCGCATCGTGGCCACCCACGACGAGCGGGTGATCGCCGCCGAGGAGGCTTCGTGAACTGTCGAACGACTGTTCCAGAGGGTGGAGGGCGCCGGTGCGTCTGATCCCGATCCGTCTCGAGCCTCTCGGGCGCACCCTGGAGCTGCCCGCGGGCACGCCGCTGCGCGATGCGCTGTTCGCTTACGGGGTCGAGTTCCCCTGCGGGGGCCGGGGCAAGTGCCGGCGCTGCCGGGTGCGGGTGCTCGAAGGCGACCTGCCGCCCTCGCCGGGCGAGGAGCGGATCCTCGATCCGGAGGAGATCCGGGCGGGCTGGCGTCTGGCGTGCCGGGCGGTGGCCACCGCTCCGGTGACCCTCGAGGTCGGGCAGTGGGAAACCACCATCCTGGCCGACGAAACCGAGTTCCAGTTCACGCCGCGCGAGGGAACCGGCGTCGCGGTGGACGTCGGAACCACCACCTTGGTGGCGCAGCTCCTCGATTTGAAGACCGGCCACGTACTCGGCGTGCAGACGGCGCTGAACCCTCAGGCCGCCATCGGGGCTGACGTAATGAGCCGCGTCGAGGCGGCGCTGGCGCCGGAGGGCGCGGAGAAGCTCACTGGGGCCGTGCGGCGGGCGGTGGGTTCGCTCATCGCTTCACTCGAGCCGGACGAGCGTCTCCGGGAGATCGTGCTCGTCGGCAACACCGTGATGCATCACCTGTTCTGCGCCATCGACGTGGAGCCGCTCTCCCACTATCCCTTCCGGCCGGTCCGCGACGGGCTGGAGACGTTCCGCGCCCGCGAGCTTGGCTGGGAGCTGCCGGGCGACCCGGTGGCGCAGTTCCTGCCCTGTCTGGGCGGCTTCGTGGGCAGCGACCTGCTGGCCGGCATCCTTGCCGCCGGGATGGATCGCCGCCGGGATCCCATGGTTCTGATCGATCTGGGGACCAATGGCGAGATCGTCGTCGCAGCCGAAGGGCGGATCCTGTGCGCCTCGACGGCGGCCGGCCCGGCGTTCGAAGGCGGCCGCATCTCGGCCGGGATGCGGGCCGCTACGGGGGCGATCGCCGAGGCCGCGCTCAGCGACGGGCGCCTGATCGTCCACGTCATCGGCGGTGGCGAACCACGCGGCATTTGCGGCAGCGGACTGGTGGATCTGGCCGCCTGTGGACTGGCTCTCGGCAAGATCCTGCCCAGCGGGCGTTTCGCCGATGGCGCCAGGGAATGGCCCATCGCCGGTAGGGTGAGCCTGCTGCAGCGCGACGTCCGGGAGCTTCAGTTGGCCAAGGCGGCGGTGGCCGCCGGCATCCGGCTGCTGCTCGAGCGTCTCAAACTCGAGACGGGCCGCGTCGGGCGGCTCTACCTGGCGGGCGCCTTCGGCAACTACGTTAACCGTGACTCAGCCCGCCGTATCGGATTGATCCCATTCGACTTAGACAGGGTAGAGCCGGCCGGCAACACGGCCCTGCTGGGAGCCAAATTGGCTTTGTTTCGCAATTTGCCCCACCAGCGGGACTTCAACGCCCTCCGGCGCCGAGTCACCCACGTCCCGTTGGCCGACGATCCCGCCTTTCAGGACACTTACGTGGATTCTATGAGATTCCCTCAAGGTTGACTGGATCTGTCAAATAAGTTAAACAGGACTATTGTCGCCTGGAGCGCGACACGTTCTGATTCCAGGCCGTTTGTTCTAGGAGGAGACATGAGGAACCTGCCCGGCTTCGTCTGTATAGTCCTTGCCTTATTGTGTATTCCCGCGCCCGCGGCGGCCCAGTGGCACGATCTGGGCCGGGCTCCGGTGCCCACCGGCTACGTCGCCGGGACCAAAGGCGGCGCCCCTGCGATCCACCCCCTTTACGAGCCTCTCGGCTGGATCGACACCTCGAACCGCGAAGCCGTACGCAACGCCTGGTTCAATGACTTCCTGCCCACCGCCAACGTCCCCATCGAGTGGACCGGCAGCCACCAGACCGGCGACCCGGGCGACACCTCGAGGGCTTACAAAGACGCCGTCATCCAGCGCGTGAACTTCTTCCGGGCCATGGCGGGGGTGCCGGCCTGGGTGCAACTGAATCTGGAGTTCAGCCGCAAGGCCCAGCAGGCGGCGCTGATGATGTCGGCGAACAAATCCTTGAGCCACTTCCCGCCCGAGGACTGGCTCTTCTACACCGCCGAAGGCGCCGAGGCGGCCAGGAACTCCAACATCTGCATCGCGTACAACTCCGATCCCGATCCCGGCTGCATCGCCTTGTACATCGAAGACAGCGGCGACAACAACACCCGGGTGGGCCACCGGCGCTGGATTCTGTACCCCCAGATTCAGGAGATGGGCACCGGCGACGTCCCCCAGGTCGGCGAGTTCCCTTACGCCAACGCCCTCTGGGTTTTCGACTCGCACCTTTTCGATCCGCGCCCGGACACCCGCGACGACTTTGTCGCGTGGCCGCCGCCGGGCTACGTCCCCAAGGACATCGTCTACGATCGGTGGTCGTTGTCCTACCCGGATGCCGATTTCTCCCAGGCTACAGTGACGATGACCCGCGGCGGCGCTCCCGTGCAACTGCGGATCGAGCCTCTCGGCAACCAGCAGTTCGTCGGCGAGAACACCATCGTCTGGGTCCCGCAGGAGTCGGGAACGAACACGGCCGCCGGGACCGGCGACGTACGGACCACGGTCACCGTCTCCAACGTGATCATCGGCGGCCAGGCGCGGCAGTTCACTTACGAAGTGATCGCCTTCGATCCGAACGCCGCCGGGGCGGCGAACCCGGTCTTCAGCGCCGCCGGCCTGGTGAACTCCGCCAGCTTCAAGACCGGTCCGATCGCTCCCGAGGCCTGGGCGGACCTGTTCGGGGAGAACCTGGCTACCCAGTTCGTGCTCGACGGCGCTCTACCAACGTCGTTGGACGGGACCACGCTGACGATCCGCGACGCCGCCGGCAAGACCCACACCGCCCGGCTGCACTTCGTCACCACCAACCGTATTCAATTCCTGACGCCCTCCGGCATGGCCCCCGGTCCGGCGACTCTCACGGTAACCAACAAGGGCGGCGGCTCCGCATCCACGTCGATTCAAGTGGCGATGGTGGCGCCGGGCATCTTTTCGGCCAACGCGTCCGGAGAAGGGCCTGCGGCGGCGACCTGGCTGCGGGTAGATCCTCAGGGCAACCGCACCGACGGGTTCACCTTCACGCCGGACAACCCGCCCAACCGCGAGAATGTTCCGATTGACCTCGGCCCGCCGGGAGACCAGATCTACCTGAGCTTCTTCGGAACTGGCTTCCGCAACCAAACCTCGGTTTCTTGCACCGTTGGTGGGCAACCGGTACCGGTGCTGGGAGCCGTGGCGCAAGGGCAGTTCCTCGGCCTGGACCAGGTCGTGGTGGGTCCGCTGCCGCGTTCACTGGCCGGACGGGGAGAGGTGGACGTCAACTGTACCTTCAGCGGCATCGCGGCCAACACCGTGACCGTGGCGATCCAGTGAGCGAGGGTGAGTCCGGGGTGGGAGGCCTGTCGGCCCGCCGCCGCGGTTGGAGACGCCCGGCGCATCAGCCGAGCACCGGCAGCGCGGCCCCAGCGCCCTGTGTGACCTCCTCCCAGACGTGCCGGTTGAAGCGGCAGCCCGGATCGCCTGCCGTCAGGTCGCCGGTGTAGGCCAGCGCCCGGGCCCGGCAACCGCCGCAGAACACTCTGAGGTCGCAGACGGCGCAATGGTCGCCCCGGTCTTCGCGATCAGCCAGGATGCGGAACGTCTCGCAATTCCAAATCTCGGCCAGCCGCTGCCGCCGCAGGTCGCCGACTACGACCGACGGCATGTAGACGCACGGGGTCACCCGGCCGTCGGGCTCGATGCAGCAGTAGCAGCGGCCGGCCCCGCACCCGCCGACGTAGCGGGCCAGCACCATCGTCTTGCGGCCGGCTCCGGTTCCGGCGTGGCCGATGGAGAAGATCCCATCCCCCGGCAGGTGCATCACGCAGGATCGGCCGAATTGCGGCGCAGTGGAGATGACATTGAGTTCGCCGTCTTGCAGCACCTCGACCAACTTCTCCAGCAGCTCCTCGCGCTGTTCGGGACTCAGGTCGTACTGGGCGCACTGCTCGCCCCGGCCCACGGGGATGAAGTTGAAGTGGGAGAAGGTCGCGCAGCCCAGCTCCTTGGCAAGTTGGACGATCCGGTCGAACTTGTCCACGGTGGCTCGGGTGAAGGTGGTGGCCAGCCCGGTCCGCATGCCGGCGGCGACCGAGTTCCGGATCCCCTGAATCGCCCGCTCCCAGGCTCCGGGGACGCCGCGGAACCGGTCGTGCTCGGCCGGATCGGGGCTGTCGATGCTCACCTCGATGTATTTGACGCCGCAGTCCATCAGCCGCCTGACCCGCTCGGGAGTCAGCAGTGTCCCGTTGGTGGCGAGCGTCAGGTGGATTCCCCGCCAGGCGGCGTGGGTCAACACCGGCTCCAGGTCCTTACTGGTGAGCGGCTCGCCCCCGGCGACGGCGAGGAACGGCACGCCGTTGGCGGCCAGCTCGTCAACGACGCGGAGCTTCTCGTCGAGTGTCAGCTCGCCCTCCGGCCGCTGCGCGCTCGAATTCTGATAACAATGCCGGCATTTCAAATTGCAAAGCTGGGTGAAGTTCCAGACCACCATGAGCGGGGCGGGAAACCGCTGGGGTTTCGAGAGCCCGTACCGGGCGATTCCCCTGGCCGCCAAAGCGAGGGAACGCAGGGTCGGCACGTGGTGCAACAGTTTCTTCTTAGCGTGTTCCCTGTCGATAGCGCGGCGGTCGAGGACAAATCCGATCAACTTCCCCGGCAGCCACCATTTGAGGCGGTCGGTGCGGGGCGCGGCCGGATTGTCAAAAGCCATGCACAGGCGTTCCAGGCGCGAAACCCCGCGGCCGTCCATGGCGCTGATCCAGCCCAGCAACGGCCGCACCCAAGGCTTGGCCAGGATCTCTTCAAGGACATGGCGGTCAGCCGGCGCCGGCTGAGTGCGGCGCCGCACCGGGGGGCGCCGGGCGGTCCGGATCTTTTCTTGTGAGTCGCCGGTGTACATTGAAGGGGCTCCTCGGTGGTTGTCATCGGGCTGCTGCGGCTGCAGCCGCCGGTGTCACGCCCCCGGCAAACGCCGGGTTCGCGCAGAGCTTCATGCTTCCCGCATTTCTAGACTCGGAAAACGGAAACTCGGTTTCGTTTGTCTGCTGAACCTCCGGCTCGGGATTCCCGGCTGCGGCGGTTGTTACACTGGGCGCAGGTGGTATTGCGGAAGACCTTCCGGCTGTTTCTTGGATTCGGACTGCTGTTCGTCGGCATCCTGGGTCTGCTGTTGCCGGTGATGCCCGGCTGGATCTTCGTGATCCCGGGCTTGCTGATCCTCAGCGAATATTTCCCGCCGGTTCGCCGGCTCGTGGACTGGGCGAAGGAGCGGGCGCGGAGGGCGGGCATCAGCGTTCCCGATCCGAAAGCCCCGGGTTCCGGGCGCGGCTCACCGGATTAGAGGGAGTGCCTGCGGCTCCGTTCGGGGCGCCCCTCGCCGCCTGGCACGGATTGAACTTCGTTGTATATAATAGGGATTGGACGACGCCGCTGGGAGGTCGTCTAATGGTAAGACAGCAGACTCTGGATCTGCTTATCGGGGTTCGAGTCCCTGCCTCCCAGCCAAGTCTCTCCGTTTTCCCGCAATAGTTTAAGGGTCCCTTGCCGTTGTTTCCCGGCCTGTCCTGCCGTCGCCCGGGACAGGCGCGGCCGCGGCCATTTCCTCGACCGCTAAAGTGGGCTGTGAATGGCGAGCGGCCCGATGTCAGGGACCAGCGTCTCCACCACGTTCGTCGCCGGGTGGGCCAGCTTGGGTCTCAGCGTTCGGCGGAGGCGGCGGCGGCCGTGGCCGATTTTCTTCTGGAATTCCCGTCCCGCCCCGGTTCCGGCAATTCGAGTTTCCGGCGGAGCTTCGTTTCCACCGCCTCGGCCACGTCCGGATGCTTCTCGAGGAACTCAGCGGCCCTGTCGCGCCCTTGGCCCAGGCGCTTGTCCCCGAAGCTGTACCAGGTGCCGCTCTTGACCACCTGCCCGTGACGGGCCCCCAGCTCCACCAGTTCCGCTTCCCGCCACACGCCCCGGCCGTAGAGCAGTTCGATCTCAGCCTCACGGAACGGTCCTGCGAGCTTGTTCTTTACTACTTTGACCCGGGTGCGGTTGCCTACCAGCTCATCGCCGCGCTTGATCGCCCCGATCCGCCGCACCTCCATCCGGACGGAGGCGTAGAACTTGAGCGCCCGCCCGCCGGTCGTCGTCTCCGGGTTGCCGAACATCACTCCGATCTTCTCCCGGATCTGGTTGATGAAGATCAGGCAAGTGCCTTTGCGGGCCACGAGTCCGGTGAGCTTCCGCAGCGCTTGGGACATCAGCCGCGCCTGCAGTCCCATATGGCTGTCGCCCATCTCTCCCTCGAGCTCGGCCCGGGGCACGAGCGCCGCCACGGAATCGACGACCGCCACGTCCAGCACGCCCGAGTTCACCAGAGCCGCGGTAATCTCCAGGGCCTGTTCGCCACAGTCCGGCTGTGAGAGCAACAGGTTCTCGACGTCAACTCCCAGCCGCCGGGCATAGTCACCGTCCAGGGCGTGCTCGGCGTCGATAAAAGCGGCCACGCCGCCCATCCGATGCGTTGCGGCGATGATCTGCAAGGCCAGTGTCGTTTTGCCGGAGGCTTCCGGGCCATAGATCTCCACCACGCGGCCTTGCGGTACGCCGCCGATCCCCAGGGCGGCATCCACCGCCAGCGATCCGGTGGAGATGACGTCCACCGGCACCGCAGCCCGGTCACCCCACCTCAGCACGGCTCCCTGCCCATGTCGCCTTTCGATTTCCGAGATCGTGGTTGAGATGGCTTTGTCGATTACGTCGGGGCCGACCTTCAGCATGCACACTCACCTTTCCGCCGCCCCACCGGGGTTGCTGTAGCCTGTCGGACGGGGCGCCTGTATAAGTCAGTGGCCTGAGCACGCCGTTGCTCTCAGGGAAACTCCACTGCCCGCCCGTCGGGCCTGTGTTTCGACCGGTGTGGTCGGTTCCCCTTCTGCTCCGGGAACCCAACCAGAAGAGGGCAGCCATCAGCATCGGCGGCCGGAAACTCAGTGTCCGCTGTCGGCCCGCCAGTTGCCGACGGCCTCGGTGACCATGATGGGGCGGCGGTAGATCCGCACTCCCAGCAGCTCGGTGTGCGGCAGGGCATCCGGAAGCACCCGCAACGCCGGCCCCCCGGTGACCTCGCCGATCTCTTCCCGTGGCTCGATGCGCCCCCGAGCCCGGAAGACCGTCTGGTGGAACCTGCCGTAGCCGTATTTGCGAAGGTCGCTCGAGCCTCCGTCGCACAGCCGCCCGTCCACGACCGCCGCCAGCAGCTTGGGTCCGCCGTCGACGATGAAGGCCACGCTGTGCGGCGCGTCTGGGGTGATGAGGCCGGGGTCGGTTTCCCATGAGAACGAACGATCCCCGTCGGAGATCGTGATCTCCAGGGCGTGCCGCCAGACGGTACGGATCCGAATGCCCGCCCCGTCCGGCGCGGTGGAGTCCAGAAGCACCTGCCCGGGATCGGCGTACCGCATCCGCAGGCGCAGCTCGACGGTAAAGCCGCCGCCGGCGGCCAGATCCGCCAGCCGGGGCATGGGCAGCGAGGAGCCCGGGCGGAGCGAGTCCGCGCGGTACTCGGCGGCCAGGCCGTCGCGGGCTACCTCCTTGCGCTCGAACTGCGACCAGAGCATTTCCAGCCACGCAGACGGGATCTCGCCCACCCGGGCCGTCGTCTTCTGGGTGGCGGTCAGGAAATACCGGCCGTCCTGCTCGATCAGGTCCGGGTAGCTGCAGCCTTCCAGATAGTTGTCCACGTAACGGACCAGCTCCGGCTGCGACCAGTGGATCTTGCCCCCGATCTCGATGCCGCCCGAAAGCCAGGCCAGGTTGCGGCTGCCGGCCGCCTCGCCGGAGTTGTACCAGCGGTGCCCGTTGTTGTGGAACCAGAACAGGTAGCGGCCGCTCGTGGTCTTCCAGATCCGCGGGCAAGCGCGGGGATGCCGGATGAGCTGTCCGCCCGGCGTGTAGCGGGCATATTCCGGGCCCGTGAACGTGCGGCCGCGGTCGTGGGAGTAGTAGTGGACGGGGTGGCCTTCGACGGTGCGGGCCATCACGTAGAGAGTTCCGTCGCTGAGGGCCACCAGATTGTGCTCGTCGCAAACCGGCCCGTTGACGCTTCCCAGACCCTGGTCGCCTTCGGGGAGCATTTCCCACTTGTGCTTGCGCGGGTCCGGCTCGGTGAGCAGGTTCGGGCTGTAAAGGATGATGCCGCGATCCTCGGGCATGAAGCCGTAGCCGAAGTAAGCGATCTTGGCCGCCCCCAGGAAGACCTCGCCGCGGTCGATGATCGGCTTGCCGATGCCCCAGAACAGGTGCACGTCTCTGCCTAACGGGTTCTTGTAATCGAAGTAGAGATTCCGCAGGGGGATGTAGTAGCGGTCCCGTGACCAGGTCCGGCCGCCGTCGTCGCTGTACTTGTAGGCGTAGTAGCCGAGGGTGTCGACGCGGCTGCGGCGGCCGGTGAGGGCCCCGTTGTCCCGCAGGTCGTCCCGGTTGTAGGTGTAGAAAACATAGATGCGGCCGGCGGGGGTGATGAGCGGCATGGCCCAGGAGGCTTCCGGGCCGTCCGAGGGCTCGATGGAGACGAGCGGCGTCCAACTGCGGCCTTTGTCCGTAGAGCGCGTAGCCACGATGTGCTGGCCCTTGTCGCCTTCGCGTCCCGGGCCGGTAGTCATCACGCAGACCCATGCCCCGCCGCGGGTGAGGACTACGTAGGGCTGGTCGCAGTAGCCCTCGCTTGGGATTTCGAAACCTTCGGAAAACCGCCGCCAGTCCGGCTGTAGTCCTGCAGCCGCAGCCGGAGCGGAGGAGACGGTGACGACTCCGATGAGGAGAAAAGCGATTGTGGCTTCGCGCATTGCGGGGCTCCCTCGAGGGGCTGGAGTTCCGTCCGGAGGTCGCGGCTCCGAGCTCCGGCCGGGCAAACACAGCTTACGGCTTGCGCTAGGATGAGATCAATCTGCCTCATGATCTGGAGAACAGCCGTCGTTACGCTGGCGTTGGGTGCGATTGCCGCCTACGGGCAGCCGGCAATAGAGGAGATCAAGATCCATGCCGATCCGGCCCCCCGCGTGCGCCCCTTCGAGACCATCACTCTGCAGGTACGCGTCTACGGTGAGCTTGACGGAGAGCGGGGAAGGCTGCGCCGCGACGGGGCCAAACTCGAAGTTCTGGAACCGGACGGCGGCTGGCTCACCAAGCCCTTCCGGTACCAGGGCAAGGACGACGAGGAGTTCCTCAACGAGTTCCAGTCCACCGCCGGGCGCATCTTCGGCCAGCTCGCCGGCGAGTTCGTCCTGCAGGACGCGGTCCTCTACATCGCGCCGGAGAAGCCCGGGCGCTACACGGTGCGGGCGGAGCTGGAAGGCCGCCAGGCCGAGATCACCATCGAGGTGAGCCGTTCTGCGCCCTCGTACAAGAAGCCGGAGAAGTACTCCTTCGGGCCGGAGCGGCGGCCCGCCGATCCTTACCGCCGGCTGGCCGAGCACTGGGCCCCAGTGATCGCCCAGGAGACTTGGTGGCAGCCGAAAGCGGACTACATCACACGGTTCGACTACGACGGCGACTGGCAGGGCGACAACAACTGGAAACACCTGGAGGAAGGCACTTCGCAAGCGTACGTGCACTATACGGCGATGGAAACCGAGACGCACTGGTTCCTCGTCTACAACATCTTTCACCCGCGGGACTACTCCGACAAGTGCGTCGCCGGAACCTGCCATGAGAACGACAACGAGGGACTGATCCTGGCCATCCGGAAGGACGGCTCCGAGTTCGGCAAGCTGCAGGCCATGGAGACGCTGGCGCACAACAACATTTACTCGTTCACCGCCGACCCGACCATTCGCGGAGGCGTGCACGACGTCGACGGGCGCATCGAGTTCCGGGACCACCGGCCGGTCATCTTCATCGAGTCCGGCGGCCACGGCATCTACGGCGCCCGCTCTTCGCATGCTCGGTACGAGCTTTCGGAGGACCGTTTCACGGCGGGCACCGGGGTAACCTACGTCTACAAAGGCAAGGCCGAGCGGCCGCGGCATCCCAATGACCGCAATGTGGGCTACGAACTCCTGCCGATCTACAGCGAATGGTGGTTGAAGACGGGGAAGGAAACGGGCTGGAAACAGCGCACTTTCGATGACTACTTCACCTATACCCCTCTGGGCGGACGCCCCGGCGCGGTGTACTCCTCCATCGGGGGCGCTTTCTACGGGCGGGCATTCGGCCGCAACAAGGCCAAGCCTTTCTGGGGCTGGCACGACAACCGGACCAGGAAACGGAAGGTGCTCGCGGTGGGCCAGTGGGGCCTGGATCCGGCCTACGCGATGTCGCGGGACCTGAAATTCCCGGAACCGTATTCCCTTTCCTACACGTTCAACCCGTATCTGAACCTGCCCCGCGGTTCGTACCGGATGACGGGATCCGCGCCGGCGGCCCCGGCCGCTCGGGCGCCGCGGTCAGGGACTTACGAGTTCGCCGTAGTGGTGGACGGCTCGGTGGAAGCGATGATCCGGCGCGGGTATCTCAGTTTCTACGTGCTCTCCGGGGCGCCCGATGTCGAAGCGCAATTCGATCCCGCACAGGCTATTCCGGCGGCGGAGCTGGCCGACGTCCGGCTGAGGAAGCTGCGCGGCCGCGGGAAGGTGCGCCTGGTAGAGAAGCCGTCGGCGGCGAACGGTTACTCGCTCCGCATCCGGATCGATGATCCGAAGGGCGGCCGCTCGGCCTATCGGATCCGGGTGGAGTGGCGGCGGTAACCCGGCCGGGAAGTTTCGGGCTGAGTGGGGGACTTCCGGCCCCGGCCCCCGGAGCCCCAGCCCGGTGATTTATGCTAGGGTGAAGTTTTTGTGACCGCCCGGTTCCGCTTGTTCCGCTCCTACGAGTACATCCTGCTCTCGTATTTCCTCTACACCAGCGTACTGGCGCTCGTGCTGCCCTTGAAGCGGCCGGTGCCGGCGGTGGTTCTCGCCTTGAACGCCCTCGTGCTGGGGGGCCTTGCCTTTCTCGCCTACGCGGACTCGTTGCGGCGGCGGGAATTCCTGGCGATCGTTCGCGACTGGTACGCGCCGTCCCTGCTCCTCCTGGCTTACCGGGAGATGGGCTGGTTCGCACAACCGCATACCTCGCGGGTGCTCGAGGACGCGTGGGTGGCGTGGGACCGGTTGCTGCTGAACGAATGGGGGTTGCGCAAGGTGATCGAGGTCTTGGGGCCGGTCGGGCCGGGCATCCTCGAGATCGCTTACGTCTTCGTCTACGCCATGGCGCCGCTGGCGATGGCGGCCTTCTACCTTTGCAAATGCCGTGACCGTGTGCCGGCGTTCCTGTTCAACTTCACGCTGGCGGTCCTCATCGTCTACGCGCTGTTTCCATACTTCCCGTCGGAACCGCCGTGGTACAACTACCCCGGCGCTGATTTTCCCACTTACGAAACAATCTTCCGGAGGCTCAACCGGGCAATGCTCGAGAGCCAGGGGATCCACACGAGCGTCTTCCCGAGCGCTCACGTAGCCGGGGCCATGTCAGCGGCGTTCGGGGTAATGCGGCTATTGCCGGAAAGGAAGTGGCTGGGCCGCGCGTGGCTGGCGCTGGCGATTCTGATCGCCGTGGCGACGGTCTACTGCCGGTACCACTACAGCGCCGACGCCCTGGCCGGCCTGGGGATCGCCGTGGCGGCGACGGCGGTCAGCGTGAGGTGGGAAAAGCGCAGCCGGATGGCGTCTTTGGGGCGGCTCCGGCCTTAGTCTTTCTTCGGTGTGGCGCCGGTCTTTTCCGGCTTCGACGCGCTGGCCTTTCCCCCGGACTTGGATTGCGCCGAGGCCCCTGGCTTTCCGTTCCCGCCGCGGGCGTAATCGGTCACGTACCAGCCGGTGCCTTTGAATTGGAGACCCGGCGCTGAGATCAGGCGCTGCAGCGGCCCTCCGCAGACCTCACAAGTCGTCAGGGGCGGATCAGAGAACTTCTGCCTTTTCTCGATCACGGTTTCACAGTTCTCACAGCGGTACTCATAAATCGGCATGGCCTTCCTCTCGTCCGAGCAGTTCCAAACGACGCTTCAACAGCGCTACAGGCGCGGCTGTGGCAACCTTTCCGGGCCGAGCCAGTTGCCGTCCCGGGCGTGGCCGCCGGAGGAGCCGCGCGAAGCCACTTTGCCGCCGGCGCCCTTCTTCAACACCTCGATCGCCTTTTCGAGCAGCGGATCCCGGTCCACCGGAAGGTCGGGCAGCCGCTCGATCGTGGGCTTTTCCCCCTCCACCTGCTCCGGGTACCGGTCTTGAGCGATGAGGGGCACCGAAGGTTTGACTCGCTTGTCCTGGATGGGCTCACCACTGGGGCTGTGGTATTTCGCTACAGAAAGGATTACGGCGCCGCCGCCCCGGAGCGGCACGGCGCGGCGGATTGCGGCGTCTCCGTAAGTCTGCTCACCCACGACTTCGCAGCGCTTGTTGCCGAGCAAGGCGGCCGCGGCCACTTCCGCCCCGTTGGCGGTGCCGCGGTTGACCACCACCACCAGCGGCGCTCGGCTGACGGTGGTCTCCCGGCTGGCTCTGAATTCCTTCTTCGGAATCTTCTGGCCCTCGACATAAGCCATGAGCCCTTCGTCCAGGAAAAGATCGGCCAGGGCCAGACCCTCTTCGGGATCCCCGGCCGCGGCCCGGCGGAGATCCAGGAGGATCTTTCGGGCGCCTTCGGCTTGCAGCTTCCGCAAGTGCCGCGCGACTTCCGCCGCCTTGCCTTTCTCCAGGCTGCGAACCTTGATGTAACCGATATTGCCGCCGACAATCTGCGAGGCGACCGGAGGGTAACGGATCGGCTCCCGCACCAGGTGAACTTCTACAGGATCGGTGCTCAGCCGCACCCGCAGGATCGACAGGGTTACTTCGCTGCCCGGCTCCCCGCGCAAGAGCATCTCCGCATAAGCCAGGGGCATATCGCGGGTCGCCACTCCGTCGATGGTTTCGATCAAGTCGCCGGTGGTGAGCCCGGCGCGGTCGGCCGGGGAACCGACGATGGAATCCACCACGCCGACATAGCCGATCTTGCGGGACAGGATCAGCCCGACGCCGGCGCGCTCCACTTTCTGCTCGTCGAGATACTTCTCGTACTGTTCCTTGTTGAGATAGCTGGCGAATGGATCGATCGATTCGAGCAGGCCATGCAAGGCTCCGAGAGTAACGCCTTGCATATCCGGCTCTTCGACATAGTCACTCTTGATCCGCGTCAACACCTCGGTGTAGACGGCGAAGTGGCGGTAGACGTCAGCGGGGTTTGTCTGGCGGGCCAGGACGCTTCCCAGCAGGAACAGAAGAATCAGCGCCGAGGACAAAAAGATGACGGAAAACTTCGTTACGCGATACATACGGTTGCCCGGCCCGGAGTTGGAAGCCGGCCCCCAGCAGTCAACAACCAGTATATCAGACGCATGCCTCCGGCCAACGCGTTCCGCCGGGAACCGGTACCCATCCTGCACGCTGTGGAAGCCGGCGCCGCTTCAACCGTCCTCCGCCGCGGCTTCTCGCCGTTCCGCCTCGCCGAGCACGCGAACGAGCCCCTCGATGGTGTAAGGCCGGGCCTCGGCGGCAACCTCGAGACCGTACGAACGTACGGTTGCGGAGGTCACCGGCCCGATGGAGGCAATGCGTACTTTTTCGAGGCGCCGGGCGCCCGCCGCCTGCACGAAGTGGTGCACGGTCGAGGAACTGGTGAAGGTAACCCAATCAACGCCCCCGGCAAGCGCCTCGCGGCAGCGCTCGGCGGCGCCGTCGGGGACCGCGGTCTCGTAAGCGGGGACGACGTCCACCTCCGCGCCCCGCTCCCGCAGTTGCTCCGGGAGCACCTCGCGCGCCACCTTGGCGCGGGGAATCAGGATGCGGCGGCCCGTCAAGGGAAACGGGGCGAAAGCCTCGACGAGGGCTTCGGCGACGTATTCCTCCGGAGTGAGGTCCACTTTGATGTGAAGCTTCGCCAGTTCCCGGGCCGTGGCCGGGCCGATGGCGCAGATGCGGCCTTTCACCGCCCGCCAGTCGCGATCCGATGCGTCGAGCCGGCGCAGGAAATGGCGGACGCCGTTGGCGCTGGTGAAGATCAGCCAATCATAGGACTCCAGTTGGGCTATGGCCCGGTCCAGGGCCGTATAATCATCGAGTTCCCGGATCTCGATCACCGGCGTTTCGATGACCTGGGCGCCCAGTTCGCGGAGTTTTTCGGTCAGAGCGGCGGCTTGCTCGCGGGCCCGGGTGACGACGATCCGGCGGCCGAAGAGGGGAAGCCTCTCGAACCAGTTGAGCTTGTCGCGGAGCCGCACGACGTCGCCGATGACGAACGTAGCCGGCGGCTTCATCCCCGCCTGGCGGATCCGTTCCGCCAGTTCCGCCAGCGGGGCCGCCACGGTTTGCTGATCGGCGCGGGTGGCCCAACGGACGGCCAGCGCGGGGGTCTGCGGGGGCTTGCCGGCGGCGATGAGCCGGCGGGCGATCTCCTCGAACTGCATCAGGGCCATGAAGAGTACGATCGTCTCGGCCGCGGCCACTTTGCCCCAGCAGATCTTCTCCGGTTCATGTCCGGTGACGAATGTAACCATCGAGTTGAACTCGCGGTGGGTGAGAGGGACGCCGCAGTAGGCGGCGATGCCCGCCGGGGTGGTGACGCCGGGCACGATTTGAAACGGGATGCCGGCTTCGGCGAGCGCTTCCATCTCTTCGCCGCCGCGGCCGAACGTGAGCGGATCCCCTCCCTTGAGACGGACCACCGTCTTGCCTTCCCGGGCCCGGCCGATCAGCATGAGACAGATCTCCTCCTGGCTGAAGGCGTGCGCGGCGCGCTTCTTGCCGACGTAGACGCGCTCGGCGCGCTCCGGGGCCAGATCCAGCAGCTCCCGCGGGGCGAGATTGTCGTAGAAGACGGCGTCGGCGCGTTCCAACACGCGTCTTCCCTTCAGCGTGATCAAGCCGGGGTCGCCCGGACCGGCGCCGACCAGGAACACCGTGCCGGGTTTCATGAGCCGTAGACCTCTTCCATAATCTCCCGGGCCCCGCGTTCCAGCAGCTCCTCGCCGAGGCCCCGCCCCAGCGCTTCGGCGTCATCGGCCGGCCCGGAAACGCGGCCTCGCACCGGCCGGCCGCCGGAAGGAGAGATGACAATCGCTTCCAGCAGCAGCTCTCCGCCGCTCATGCGGGCATGGGCGCCGACGGGCACCTGACACCCCCCGCCCAAGGCCGCCAGGAAGGCCCTCTCAGCGTCTACGGCGACCCGTGTGGGGGGATGGTTGAGGCGCCGGCAGGCTTCGGCGACCGGTCCGTCCTCGTCCCGGATCTCGATTCCCAACGCGCCTTGGCCCACCGCCGGAATCATGACATCCACGGGCAATGGTTCGGCGATGCGGTCTTCGAGGCCGAGGCGCCGCAGGCCGGCGCAGGCCAGGACCACCGCGTCGTAGCGCCCCTCGTCGAGCTTGCGCAGCCGGGTATCGACATTGCCGCGGATATTCTCGATCGTCAGGTCCGGGCGCAGCAGTCGCAACTGGGCCGCCCGGCGAAGCGAACTTGTCCCGACTTTGGCTCCGGGAGCAAGTTCGGCGAGCCGTCCCCCGGCGACGCCGTCGCGTGGATCTTCGCGCTCACTCACCGCTCCCAGCGTCAGTCCGGCCGGGAGTTCGGTCGGCACGTCTTTCATGCTGTGCACCGCGAGGTCGATGGAGCGGGCCAGCAGGGCCTCCTCGATCTCTTTCGTGAACAGGCCCTTGCCTCCCACTCTGGAGAGAGCCACGCCGGTGATCTTGTCGCCGGTGGTCTTGATGATCTGGATCCGGGCCGTATGGCCGAACTGCTCGAGCCGCCGGGCGACCCAGCGGGCTTGCCACAAGGCGAGTTTGGAACCTCGCGATCCGATGGTCAGCATGGGCATTTATTCATCCAGCCGGAAAGCACGGCGGATCACTTCGATGGCCTGCAGGCCGTCGGGCTCGGCGGCTTTCCGCCTGAGTTCCGTGATGGGGCCGTGCGCAATCTTGTTGATGATGCCGCGGGTCAAGGCCTCCACCGCCTCCCGCTGCGCCGGGGTCAGCGAGGCAAGCTTCCCGCCAAGACGCTCGAACTCGGCCATGCGGACCGCCTCCAGGCGCTGCTGAAGGCTCACGATCGTCGGCTTGACCTCCTGCACCCGCAATCGCGAGATCATCCGCTTGACTTCTTCTTCGACGATCGCCTCGGCCTCTTCGGCCTCCTGCATCCGGGCCTTGAGGTTCTCGTCCACTACCTGCTGCAGGTCGTCGATGTCGTAAAGAAAAACGTTGTCCAGCTCGTTGACGGCGGGCTCGATGTTGCGTGGAACGGCGATGTCGATGAGGAAAACGGGCCGGTTCCTGCGGGCGGCGATCACCTTCCGTACATCCTGCCGCGTCAGGATGTAATGAGGCGCTCCGCTCGAGGTGATGACGATGTCGGCGCGGGGGAGCTCCTCGCGGAAGCGGTCGTACGGCACCACCTCACCGTCGAACGCCTTGGCGAGCTGGACGGCGCGGTCGTGAGTGCGGTTGGTCACGAAAATGCGCCGGACGCCGGCGCGCCGCAGGTGCCGGGCCGCCAGCTCGGACATCTCGCCGGCGCCCACCAGCAGGACGGTCTTGTCGTCCAGGCGCCCGAAGATCTGCTTGGCCAGCTCCACCGCTACGTAGCTGACCGAGACCGCCGACTGCCCGATCGCCGTTTCGGTGCGCACCCTCTTGGCGACGGCGAAGGCCCGCGTAAGGATGGTTTCCAGAGCGCCGGCCACCGCCCCGCATTGTTTGGCAGTCGAGTAAGCGGACTTGAGCTGGCCGAGGATCTGCGGTTCGCCGATGACCATCGAGTCGAGGCTCGAGGCCACCCGGAACAGGTGGCGGATCACCTCCTGGTCCCGGTATTGGTAGAGATACGGGGCGATAGACTCAGCGTCGATTCCCCCAGTCCGTGTCAAGAACCGGACGATCTCTTTCTCCGCCTCGTTGGAGTCCTCCACGGCCGCCGTGATTTCCACCCGGTTGCAAGTGGACAGGATCATCGCCTCCAGAACCCCTTGGCACCGCTTGAGTTCCTCCAGCGCGGCCGGCAAGGAGGTGGGATTGAACGAGAGGCGCTCGCGCACTTCGACCGGCGCCGTTTTGTGATTGACACCTGTGAGCAGCAGCTTCATTGCACGAGCAGAGGCCGCAAGCCGATATGAGCGATCCAGGTGAGCGCCGAACAGAAGACCACGGTGAGCACCAGGAGCGCCGCTTTACGCCCGCGCCAGCCGGCCGAAGTCCTGAGGTAGATCATCACCAGGTAAAAACCCCAGGTGATCAGAGAGATGGCGATCTTCGGCTCCGAGATCCAGTCGCGGCCCGATTCGATGAACGCCCAGACCGAGCCGACAACCACCGCCAAGGTAATCAGGGTGAAGGCCATCCCGATCGACTGGGTGATAATGCGATCGAGCGTACCCAGCGGCGGCAACTTCCCGAACAGGCCCGCCTTGCGCGCCTTCCGCTTCAACCGCCGCTCTTCCAGCAAATAGAAAACCGAGGCCACCGCCGCCAGCAGCAGCGCGGCATAGCCGGAAAGCACGAGCAGCACGTGGATCAGCAGCCAGGCGTCGCGGACGTCGGCGCTCGACCACGACTTCACGGGAATTTCCGTCGCTCCAACCAGGGCCATGACAAAGACGAGAGGGAACAGAAAAACCGTCAGGCCCGTGAACTGATAGCGGCGGTACACAAACAGGAAGATGACGGCGATCAAGAACGCACAGGCCGAGATCGATTCATAGAAGTTGTCGAGGGGCAGCCTGCCGAGGGCGACCGTCATCTCCACCAGCGAGACCATGTGCAGCACCACGCCGACATAGAAGGCCCCCAAGGCTAGAGTGAAAATCGGTGAGCGCCGGCGGAGAGCCACCAGGATGGCGTGCGCCAGACCCACCCCGTACAGCCCTACGGCCACGCGGAGCCAGAAGATACTCATTTCCTGCAGCAATTGTTTCGGCCTACTACAGTACGAGTATAGCGTGGGGGTATACTTCGGCTCGCGCAGCCGCCGGAGCGGCGCCGGCCCCGCTTCGGACGAGGAACGGTCCGTTCCACCCCCAGGCCCCGGCGAGGTACCATTTTTGAACATGAGTGCCAGATTGAAAGACAAGGACGTTCTGGTCACGGGCGGCACTCGGGGCATCGGCAGGGCGATAGCGGAGCTGTGCCTGGAGGAGGGCGCCCGGGTGGCGATCTGTGCTCGCAGGCGGGAAGGCGTCGAGCGGGCGGTGGCTGAAATGAGCCACCGGTACGGTGGACGAATCGTCGGGACGGCGGCCGACGTGGGGGATGCGGAGGACGTGAGCGCTTTGTTCGGCTTCACCGACGAGAAGTTCGGGGGTCTCGACATCCTCGTCAACAGCGCCGGCGTCGGCATTTTCAAGCCGGTGGCGGAGCTCAGCATCGCGGAATGGAGACAAGTGATCGACACCAACCTGACCGGGGCTTTCTACTGCTCGCGGGAGGCTCTCCGGAGATTCCGGAACCGCGGCGGAGGTTTCATCGTCAATATAAGTAGCTTGGCGGGAAGGAACCCGTTTGCCACCGGGGCTGCTTACAACGCCTCGAAGTTCGGCCTGAACGGCTTCTCCGAAGCGATGATGATGGATCACCGGTACGATAACGTCCGGGTGAGCTACATCATGCCGGGCAGTGTGGACACCGGGTTCCGGTCTGGCTCAGAGGGGCAGCGTACGGACTGGAAGATCGCCGCGAGCGACGTCGCCGGGATCGTCGTAGCTGTACTGACCATGCCGGAGCGCACGCTCATCAGCCGGGTGGAGGTACGGCCCTCCAAGCCCGGCAAAGGCTGAGATCCTCCCCGTTGCGCCGTCTCCCTCCAAGCGAGTCAGTTGCAGGCAAACGTTCCCGCCCTTGCGCCGATAAGGGGGGACAGGGAATGGAACGGTGTTTGCAAGCATTCTCAGAGGGAGAACAGAGATGTCGGGGACGGCACAGCTTCTCGACCCGGGCAGAACGGGCGCCCAGGCCGCCGATCTGGAGCGCAACCTCTCCCGTCTGATCGTCGGGCAGCAGGAGGCGGTGCGCGAGATCGTCAATATCTACCAGATGCACCTGGCCGGCCTGAACCCGCCCGGGCGGCCGATCGGCAACTTCCTGTTTCTGGGGCCCACGGGCACCGGCAAGACGCGGATCGTCGAGGCCACGGCCGAAAGCCTGGTGGGAAACCCGCGGGCGGTGATCAAGATAGACTGCGGGGAGTTCCAGCACAGCCACGAGATCGCCAAGCTCATCGGTTCCCCGCCGGGATATCTGGGGCACCGCGAGACCCACCCGCTGCTCAGCCAGGAGGTCCTCGATCAGTACCACACCGACGCGGTGCAGATCAGTTTCGTCCTCTTCGACGAGATCGAAAAGGCGAGCGACGCCCTGTGGAACCTGCTGCTGGGCATCCTTGACAAGGCAACTTTGACACTGGGCGACAACCGGCGCGTCGATTTTTCCCGCGCCATGGTTTTCTTGACGAGCAACCTGGGCGCCGACGAGATGGCCTCCATCCTGAATCCCAGGGTCGGCTTCGGCATTTCGATGGACTCGCGGCGGCGCCGGGTGGACGGCAAGCTGTCGGCCAAGATCACCCGCGCCGGGGTCGAGGCCGCGCGCCGGAAGTTCACCCCGGAGTTTGTCAACCGGCTCGACAAGATCGTCGTGTTCAAACCGCTGGGCGAAGAAGAGCTCAGCCGGATTCTGGAGATCGAGCTGGGCATGGTGCAGCGGCGGATCTTCTCCGGCGAGGATCCCCGGCGCTACTTCGTCTTCCGGCTCTCGCCGGCGGCGAAGCGGCACGTTCTGGAAGCAGGCACTGACATGAAATATGGGGCCCGGCACCTGAAACGGGCGATCGAACGGCTCCTGGTGCAGCCGATGTCGAACCTGATCGCCAGCGAGCAGATCCGCGGCGGCGATCTCATCGCCGTGGACTACGACGAGTCCGCCGGGCGGCTCTGCTTCTTCCGGGAAGGAGAAGGGCTGGAGTTCCAGGAGATGACCCGCATTGTCGCCGACCAGGGGTTGCCCATGCGGTGTGCGGCGGTGGCGGCACAGTATCCATCCCGGCGCGCGCGGCCGGCGAGCAGCCGCGGCTCCTGAAATGGGAGAGGGCGGGCTTCTTGCGGCGTTGCCGGCCCGTTCCAGCCCAGCCGTTCCACAGGGGCCTCGGGTTTACATGTACATGCCGCCGTTGACGCCGATCACCTGGCCGGTGATATACGCGGCCTCGTCACTGGCAAGAAACCGCACCGCGGCGGCGACATCGGCCGGCTGCCCCATCCGCTTCAGCGGAATCTGCTGCAGCATGGCTTCGCGCACCTGCTCGGGCAGCACCTTCGTCATGTCGGTCTCGATGAAGCCCGGCGCCACGGCGTTGACCGTGATGTTGCGCGCCGCCAGCTCCCGGGCCAGGGCCTTGGTCAGCCCGATGATGCCCGCCTTCGAAGACACATAGTTGGCCTGGCCGACGTTTCCCATCTGGCCGACGACCGACGCGATGTTGACGATCCGTCCCCAGCGCGCCTTCATCATCACCGGCATGACGGCCTGCGCGCAGAGGAACGCCCCGGTCAGGTTGATCTGCAGGACCAGGTCCCAGGCGTCCTTCTTCATCCGGGCGGCGAGCGCGTCTTTGGTGATGCCGGCGTTGTTCACCAGGATGTCGATGCGCCCGGCGGCCTCGATCATCTGCTTGAAGGCGTCTTTGATCTGATCCGGCTGGGTGAGGTCGAGGAACTGCGCCACCGCCCGGCCGCCGGCCTCTGTGATTTCCGCTACGACCTTGTGGTTGTTCTCCTCCTCGTTCGAGGCGACGATCACCTGGATGCCGCCGGCGGCGAACTGTTTGGCGATCTCGCGCCCGATTCCTCTGCTGGCTCCGGTTACGCACGCAACACGTTCTGACATTGGATCTCCTTGGTTTGGAAGGCTTGCGGGCCTGCTCGTCCGGCCCAGCCATGCCGCCCCGGGGGCCCACTTGCGTTTGCCCGGCGGCGGGCGATCTTTCATCGTAGTACAAGGGAGGTTCGGCAATCGAGATGGCCTATGCGGACTTGAGGGAATTCATTCGCGCGCTGGAGAAGGCCGGGGAGCTGGCGCGCATCCCCTTCGAAGTGGACCCGTACCTGGAGATCACCGAGTTCGCCGACCGGTCGGTGAAGACCGGCGGTCCGGCGCTGCTGTTCGAGCGCCCGAAGGGCTCGCGGATCCCCGTGCTCATCAACGCCTTCGCCGGCATGCGGCGGATGGAGATCGCCCTCGAGGTGGATTCGGTCGAGCAGGTGGCGGCGCGCATCTCGGAGTACTTGCAGATGCAGATGCCCCAGGGGCTCGTCGGCAAGCTGAAGATGCTGCCCAAGCTGGCCGACATGGCGAAGTTCTTCCCCAAGCGCGTCTCCTCGGGTCCCTGCAAGGAGGTCGTCCAGCACGACGGCTTCTCGCTGCGCGAGTTTCCCATCCTGCACTGCTGGCCGCTCGACGGCGGGCCGTTCATCACCCTCCCGCTCGTCTTCACCCGCAACCCGGAGACCGGCAAGCGCAACTGCGGCATGTACCGGCTCCAGGTCTACGACGACCGCACCACCGGCATGCACTGGCAGAAGCACAAACAGGGCGCCGAGCACTTCCGCCGGCTCCGCGTCGAGGGCAAGCAGGCGCGCATGCCCGTGGCGGTGGCCATCGGTTCGGATCCGGCGACCACCTATTCGGCCGTCCTGCCCTTGCCCCCGGATCTCGACGAGATGATGATCGCCGGCTTCCTGCGCCGCAAGCCGGTGGAGATGGTTCCCTGCGAGACCTGCGACCTGGAGGTGCCGGCCAACGCCGAGATCGTCCTGGAAGGCTACGTGAACCTCGAGGAGTTCCGCACCGAGGGTCCCTTCGGCGACCACACGGGTTACTACTCGCTCGAAGACCAGTATCCGGTCTTCCACGTCACCTGCATCACCCGGCGCAAGCGGCCGATCTACGCCACGACGATCGTCGGGCCGCCGCCCATGGAGGACTACTACATGGGCAAGGCGATCGAGCGGATCTTCCTGCCCCTGATGCGCATGCAGTTGCCCGAGATCCGCGACATCGCCATGCCCGCCGAGGGCGTCTTCCACAACCTGATGCTCGTCTCCATCCGCAAGTCGTATCCGGGGCAGGCGCGCAAGGTGATGCACGCCATCTGGGGGCTCGGGCAGGCGATGTTCACCAAGTGCATCGTCGTTGTGGACGAAGACGTGGACGTGCAGAACTACGGCGAGGTCGTCTGGCGGGCGCTGAACAACATCGACCCCGAGCGCGACATCGAGTTCGTCATGGGGCCGATCGATTCGCTGGACCACGCTTCCCGGCTGCCCAACTACGGCTCGAAGATGGGCATCGACGCCACGCGCAAGTGGCGCCAGGAAGGCTTCACGCGGCCCTGGCCGAAGGTGATCCGCATGGACGAGGAGGTCAAGCGCCGGGTGGACGCGCTGTGGCGCAAGGCGGGCCTGCCGGTGCGGTAGGGCTTCGGCCAAGGGGACTGCCGCAGGGCGCCCCCGTCCGCCTCTTTCCGCCGCGGCGGGGATGTGATGGAATAACGACCATGACGCGCCGTGGATTCCTCGCTTCGCTGGCCGCCGTGAAGGCCATGGCTGCGCCGGGCAACAAGATCCGCCTCGGCGGGCCGGTGTTCCTGAAATCGGACGATCCCGGAGAGCTGGCCCGCGAGCACCGCCGCCTGGGCTACTCCGCCGCCTACTGCCCGAAGGCCGATCCCGCCGACTCGGTCCGCTGCCGGGCGATCGAGGAGGCCTTCAAGAAGGAGAACGTCGTCATCGCCGAGGTGGGCGCCTGGCGGAACATGCTCGACCCGGATCCGGAGAAGCGCAAGGCGAACCTCGACTACGTGATCCGGCGCATGGAGCTGGCCGAGGCCGTCGGGGCGCGCTGCTGCGTGGACATCGCCGGTTCGTTCAACCCCAAGGTCTGGTACGGGCCGCACCCGAAGAACTTCTCCCGGGAGTTCTTCGACGCCACGGTGGAGAACTGCCGCAAGGTGATCGACGCGGTGAAGCCCAAACGGTCGAAGTTCTCGATCGAAATGATGGGCTGGGCGCTGCCCTCGAGCCCCGGCGAGTACCTGGAGCTGCTCCGCGCCGTGGACCGCGAGGCGTTCGGCGTCCACGTGGACGTCTGCAACATGGTGAACTCGCCGGCCCGCTTCTATCGCAACGCCGCGCTGATCCGGGAGACCTTCTCGAAACTCGGCCGCTGGATCGTCTCCTGCCACGCCAAGGACCTGGCCTGGAAGGTCGAGATGAACGTGCATTTCGTCGAGGTGATTCCCGGAACCGGCGAAATCGACTACCGCACCTACGTCACCGAGCTGGCGAAGCTGCCCACCGGCGCCCCGCTCATGCTCGAACACCTGAAGAAGCCCGAAGAGTACGAGCAGGGCAAGAACTACATCATGAAGGTCTGCCGCGAGGCCGGCGTGGGGCTCTTCTGAGCGCCGCCTCCTCAGCCGCCGAAGTGGAAGACTAGATTGCCAAGCGCGTACACCATCGCCGGGACGAGAACCAGCGAGACGATCTGAATCACCAGGCCGGCGCGGAACATCGCCGGGACAGTGACCCAGCCGCTCGAAAAGACGATGGCGTTGGGCGGCGTGGCCACCGGCAGGAGGAACGCAAACGAGGCGACTACAGTGGCCGGAATCAGCAAGAGATACGGCTCGATGCCCAGTTCGATGGCCGCTTCGGCCAGCACCGGACAGAGCATGAGGATCGTCGCCGTATTCGACGTCACGTTGGTCAGAGTTGCGGTGAGCGCGCAAGCGATCGGGAAAACGATCCAGATCGGCGTGCCTTTTAGTTCACCGATGAGCGAACCGATCCAGTGCGCCAGTCCGCTTTCTTGCATTCCCGCGGCCAACGCGAAGCCGCCGCCAAACAGAAAGATCACCCCCCAGGGCAATTCCCGCTGAATCATGCCCCAGTCCATGACGAACAGTTCCCACCGGCCCTTCCACTCCACGCCGCCGCTGAGATTGACCGGAATCATACAGAGCACGAGCGCCGCCAGCATGGCCACGGTAGCGTCGTGGACGAAGGAAGGATGAGAGAACAGCGACGACCAGCCCGGTATTGAGACGGGGCCGATGTGCAGCGGCAGCCGGAAGATCCACAGAAGCGCCGTAGCAGAGGCCACGGCGACGACGATCTTCTCCGGCCGTTTCATCGGTCCCAGCTTGCGGCGCTCTTCCTCGATTACCGATCGGCCGCCGGAAAAGCGGATCCGGCTGAGCGGGAGGGGGCCGCCGAACCGGCAGAGGTAGAACCACGTGAATGGCAGGAACACGACGACCAAGGGCACCCCGACCAGCATCCAGTCGAGGAAGGTAATGGGTGGCCTCTGCGGAAAACGCTCCTGTACGAAGCCGAGCAGAGCGACGTTGGTCGGTGTGCCTACGACGGTGGCCACACCCCCGATGCTGGCGGAGAAGGCCACGCCGAGCAGCAGGACCAGCCCGAAAGTCTCCTGAACCCGGCGCGCGGATTCCGCGTCGCGCCCGCCGTCGATCGAGGCCGACTCCGCTGCCTGTTTCACGACCGCCATGGCCACCGGCAGCATCATCATGGTGGTGGCCGTATTCGAAACCCACATGGAGAGGAAGGCGGTGGCGACCATGAAACCCAGCACCAGGCGCGACGGCCGTCCTCCCATCTTGGCGATGACCCCGAGCGCCAGCCGGCGGTGCAGGTCCCACTTCTCCATAGCCAGAGCGATTACAAAGCCGCCGAAGAACAAGAAGATGAGGTGGTTCGTGTAGTGGGGCGCCACTTTCGAACTGGGCATAATCCCGAGCAACGGGAAAGCGGCCAGCGGCACCAGCGCGGTGACAGCGATATGAAGGGCCTCGGTGATCCACCACAGCGCCATCAACGCGACGACGGCGGCCATGCGCTTGGCTTCCGGGCTCATGCCGGGAGGGAGGGGGGCGATGAGGATCAGAAGAAACAGCCCGATGCCGGCAATGAAGCCCACCCGGCGGCGGACGCTGCTCGTAGGTTCGTTGGGGGCCACAGACCGACTATCGTATACCAGCGCTTGGACCGGCCGGTGGAACCGGTGAGGGCAGCCGCGGGACAATAATAGATTGGCCGCCGGCCTGCCTTGCATGCTGAGAGCGATCACTGTCCGCGGGGCTCGCACGCATAACCTGAAGAACATCGACGTCGAGATCCCCCGCAACACGCTCACCGTCGTCACCGGCCTGTCCGGTTCGGGGAAGTCCTCGCTCGCTTTCGACACGATCTACGCCGAGGGCCAGCGCCGCTATGTGGAGACGCTGTCGCCT
>Ga0256841_1000117_pt1 | contig 87963 bp, 86 predicted proteins | sample 356308metaG_FD_185971 | JGI IMG/M metagenome (GOLD analysis project Ga0256841, IMG submission 185971) | Hydrothermal vent microbial communities from Mid Atlantic Ridge, Atlantic Ocean - 356-308 | ecosystem: Environmental > Aquatic > Marine > Hydrothermal vents | place: Atlantic Ocean: Mid...
CGGGCAAGCTGGGTGAAAAGATCCCGGGAAAAACCGGATAGCATGACAGGTACAAACTGTATCCAGCATAATCGTCACGCAACATACTGTAATTCATGGTAAAAAACCCACATTTTGCGCGTTCTGGTGCAATATTCGGGTTAGCCCGCATGTTGCAGTTGAAATATGCGGGTTAGCTTTCAGGATTTTTCATTGTCTTCTACAGATAGAACCATGCGCATCAGGTCAGACAGGCTGCCTGCCTGCATTTTGTCCATCACCCTGGCGCGGTGGGCTTCCACGGTGGACTGGCTTACGCACAGTTCCAGGGCGATGACCTTGTTGCGCTTTCCCGCCACGACCATTTTCATTACTTCCCGCTCCCGGGGGGTGAGTGTTTCCAGACGGGTGCGAATCTCTGCCAGTTTGCTGGCGCGTCCGCGTTGTCGTGCATCCAGATCCAGGGCGCGATGCACGCTGTCCAGCAGCGCCTGGTCATTGAACGGCTTTTCGATGAAATCAACAGCGCCGGCCTGGACGGCTCTCACGGCCATGGGAACGTCGCCGTGGCCGGTAACGATGATGACCGGAGGATGGATGGTCTCGGCAGCCAGGCGCGCCTGAAGTTCCAGGCCACTCATGCCCGGCATGCGTACATCCAGTATCAGACAACCGGGCTGTGCGGGATCAAACTGCTGGAGAAAATCATTGCCTGATTCGAAAGTCGATACCCTCAGGCCGACGGACTCCATGAGCAGGGCCAGCGCCTGGCGAACCTGCTGATCGTCATCGACAATGAAAACGGTGCTGGATGTATCACTCATCGTTGCTTTGCCGAACCGGAAGAGTAAATCGGAAAACAGCTCCCTTGCCGCCATGGCCATCATAATACAGGTTGCCATTGTGAGCGCTAATGATGCCCATGCTTATGGACAAGCCCAGGCCCATTCCCTGTGCCTTGCTTGTGACAAAGGGGTCGAAAAGTTTGTCGCGTATGTCGGCACTCAACCCGGGGCCACTGTCTTCTACCGAGGTGATGACGGCGTTGCCACCGGCAGAGCGGGTTCTGAGCGTCAGTATGCGCTTTTCCCGGGGAACTTCCAGCATGGCTTCCAGGGCGTTGCGAACCAGATTGAGAATGACCTGGTCGATCTGTATCTGCTGTGCCTCGACCGCGGGAAGTTCATCGTCCAGATCGCGAACGACCCGCACTCCGGCCTTGCGTATTTCGGGTTCCAGCAACACCAGCACTTCTTCCACCAGACGATTGATGTTTACCAGTGTGTGCCTGGGTTCTTCCTTGCGCACGAACTGGCGCAGCTGCTGGATGATGCCGCCGGCGCGGCGTGCCTGGGCGCCTATGGTTTCCAGTACGTCCAGCACCCGGTCGGTACTGCAATCATCCGATTCCAGCAGACGCATGCAGGCATCCGCATTGGTGGCGATGGCGGTAAGGGGCTGATTCAGTTCATGCGCCATGCCGGAAGCCATTTCACCCATGGTGCTCAGGCGCGCCACATGAGCCAGTTCCATCTGATACTGACGATCCGCTTCTGCTGCCTGCTTGCGGGCGCTGATGTCACGGAACACCACCACGGAACCCTTGATATTGCCCGTTTCGTCACGAATCGGGGTACTGCTGTATTCCACGGGAAAACTGCTGCCGTCCTTTTTCCAGAACAGGTCTTCTTCCACATACCGGGGTTTGCCCTCGTGGAAGGTGAGATAGACCGGGCATTCACTGCCGGGGTGGACGCTGCCATCCGCCCGGGTGTGATGCAGTATATGATGCTGGTTCTTGCCAATCAGGTCTTTCGCCCGCCAGCCGGATATTTCCGTGACCGCCTTGTTGATGAAGGTGGCGTTGCCTTGCAGATCGACACCATAGATGCCGTCTGCCACCGAATCCAGAATGAGGTTGTGCTGACGTTCGAGCATGCTCTTGGATTTTTTCAGCGCCCGGTTGAGTCGCGCCACCCAGCTGGTCATGATGATCATCAGGATCAGAAACAGCAAGGCGGTGATCAGCCAGTACCAGTATTTTTCTATGGCGTCGCTGAGAGTAAAGCGCGCCGGCTGATCATAGGGGCGCAAATGCAGGTCGCGCAACAGGTCGTGTACCGGCTGATATTCCAGCGGCGTGGTCCAGCCGGCATATTCACCCCACTGGGCGGCGGGTTCCAGGGGAGACATCTGCAACAGCGCTATGGCTACCCGTCGCGCAAGCTGATCCGGAGTGTGCTGCAATTTGCTGAAAGGCCATTCCGGATAGAGGCGGGTACTGTGGGAAAAGGGATGCTCGGCATTCTTTTTTTGCCCCAGGATTCTGAATTCCCCGGACGAAGCGCTGCCATCTTCACTCATGAGTTCCAGAATACCCGTGCGCACCGTGCCAACCGCCACCTCGCCACGCTGGACAGCGCGCACCACTGCGTCATGGGTGCCGCCAAAGCGTAATACGGAGGTATCCCGGTAGGGGTTGATGCCGATATCCTTCAGTTCTTTCCATGCCATCTGGAAACCGCCGAGGGAGGTTTTGTCCACAGCCATCAGGGATCTGCCGCGAATGTCCTCCAGGGACTGGATTTCCTTCCGGTCGGCGCGGGTAAAAATCACGCCACCAAAAATATTCGAAGGCTGGCCATTGATGAGATTGTTGAGGGTGACGATTCGGGAAATGCGGTAGCGCACTTCCATGTTGACATAGATGCCGGGATTCACCAGAAGAAAGTCCACATCCCCGTTTTTCACTGCGGGTTCGATTTCCCTGAAATCCAGCGGAACGATGACAAAATGATATTCGGGAATCACCCGGGAAAGATAGTCTGCCGTAGGCGACCAGTTGCGCAGCGTGGCTTCATCGCCCCGATGACTGAGCACCCCTATGGATACTTCAGGCGGTTCTGTCTCGGCATGTCCGATAGCGGACAGACACAGTAACAGCGATAACAGGATTTTCCAAAATGGTTCAGCCACGAGGCGCTTCCAGAGCATAGGGCAGGGGATCGACAACGGTTTTCCGCTGCAGTACCAGATCGGCAAGCAGTTGCGCGGAGCCCGCTCCCAGCACCACGCCATTGCGGTAATGTCCCGCATTGAAGTACAGGTTTTCCATTTGCGGATGGCGGGCAATATAAGGCACTCCGGCAGGGGCAGCCGGACGCAATCCCGCCCAGTGTTTCTCGACAGGGTATTTTTCCAGGATCGGGAAACGTTGCCGGGCCAGTTGCGTCAGTTCTTCTCCAGCCGCTGCTGTGGTGGATTTGTCAAAACCCGCTTCTTCCAGTGTACTGCCAAACAGGACTCTTCCATCCCTGCGGGGGATGATGTAGCGGTTTTCCTCCAGCATCATGTGTCGGATCAGTCCCGGTACGGCATGGAACAGCAGCATTTGTCCACGCACCGGTCGAATCTCGGGGGGCGTCGGAAGGGTGCGTGCGAGTTGTCCTGTCCATGCGCCGCTGCAGATGACGATGCTGTCCGCTGAAAATCCGCCGGCCGCGGTGAGAACCTGGCGAACATGTTGCTCATCATGCTCAAATCCGGTGACCGGAGTATGGCTATGAATGGTCACGCCGCGGTTGGCCAGATCCTTTATCAGTGCTTTTACCAGACGCGGGTTGCGTACCTGGCCGATGTCAGGCAGCCACAGCAGCGATTCCGGAGGATGGACCCGCGCGGGCTCCAGTTCCCGTAGAGCCGGACGCTGTTCCAGGGAAATACGATAACCCCAATGATCCGCCCAGTTGAAGGCCATGGTCTGTTCCTCAGGGGCCAGAATGAACAGGCCGGAGCGGGTGTATTCGGGATCGATTCCGGTGTCATGGTGCAACTGCTGGCACAGTTCGGGGTAGGTCTGGTGTCCTATGACGGCGAGTCGTGAAATGCTGTCGGGATATCGCCAGGCATACAGGGGAGACAGGATTCCGCCACCCGCCCAGGAGGACTCTCTGGCCGGTTCAGCGCGTTCCAGCAGGGTGACATCAGCCCCTGCCATGCTCAGCTCCCGGGCGCTGAGAAGGCCAATGATTCCGGCACCGATGACAAGCACATCACTCATGGTTTACTCCTGTATTTTCTGTGAAAATACAGCGGTTTCCCGGCACCAATGACAAGTACATCACTCATGGTTTGCTTCTGTATTTTTCGTGAAAATACAGCGGCTGCCAGGCACCAATAACAAGTACATTACTCATGATTCACTCTCCCTCTCCCCTGGGGGAGAGGGTCGGGGAGAGGGGGAAGTCGTCACGCCCAGATTTTCGAAAAATCGAAACTGATCCGGCATTTCCCAAGGTCGAAATCACAGCATTCATCCGTGGCGTCCATCACTTTGATGTAACGGCCTTCATGCAGACTGTACACCTTGGCAAGCTGCTCTTCGGGATCGACGATGACATAGTGCCGCACTCCTTCTTATTCATACAGGGCAAACTTGGTGTTCTTGTCTTTCGATGCTGTAGATTTCGAAAGAACTTCGAAGATCATAATGGGTGCTTTGCGCAGATAAGTGTCTGTTACTTCATCGCAAATCACCAGGTTGTCAGGCTGTACCACCGTGTCTTCGTCGATTTTCCAGTCCACGGGCAACAGCGCCAGGCATGCCTCACACTCCGACAATGCGCGATCAAGTCCGACAGCAATATGTTGACAGATTTTCTGATGCTGTATGGAAGGCGTGGGCGTCATGGCGTAAGGAATGCCATGAATCAACTCCCAGCGGCCTTCCCATTGCACATAATCTTCGTAGGTATAGTGAGGTAGATCCTCATCTCTCGGGTGTCCCACGGCCACGCCTCCTGGTTTGTCATCCGGGTTTGATTATACAACACTGGAAGCCTGTCCCTTCCAGCAGGCGCAGAACCCAGCCCTTTTCCCGCAAACGGAAAAGAGATGGAATTGGATGTTTTGTGACGGCTGCTCCTATCCGCAAGGGGCATTATTTTGCTATGGTTGCCTGATAAACAGTTGATTCAACGAGGGGATACAGGTGAAGCGAACAATAATTGCAGGATTGGCGGGGCTGGTGATTCTGGGCGGACTTGCACAAGCCAAGGTTTATCGCTGGGTGGATGAAAACGGAAAAGTAGTCTATTCCCAGTCACCGCCTCCGGAAAGCATCAAGGCAGAGGAAATTCAGGTGAATGCGCCGCCTCCGGCGACTGCAGCGGAGCCAAAAAAGGAAGATGCTGCTGTAACCGAGGTGAGTGAAAAGGAAAAGGGCAATCCGGCATTGGATACCAAGTTGCGCAAGGAATACTGTAAAAAAGGCCATCAGAATCTCAAAGTGCTGGAAGAAGCGGGGCCGGATATGGGTTTCGTCACCGAGGATCACAAACTGCTCAAGTTCACGCCGGAACAAAAGGCCATGAAGATCAAGGAAGCCAGGGCGGTGGTCAAGGCATATTGTGATTAGTTGATTGTTAAACTCAAAAAACCGCCGGTTGGCGGTTTTTGGGGAGGATTGTGGATCAAGCTTATTCAGCCCAGGAATTGGTCCAGCTGCCTCCTTTTCTGTAGCGCTTTCGTCCGTTGGACCACAAATCGTAAAACTCAATATCATCATTCACCTGGTCGGTTCCCGGTCGCCGTCTGGCCCGCAGTCTGTAGCAGTTTGTTATGGCGCAATTAGCATTAGGCGCCAGTACCCGTACCTGGTACCAACGGTTGCTGGCTGGTACATTGATAGGGACGTTGTTCCAGTTTGCTGCGGGGTAGCCGATGTCAGTCAGATCGGCCGAATAGCTGGCGTTTCTTGCATACAGGGCTTCCAGCTTCTGCGCCACTTCAGTGAGCGCGGCTTTTGCGTCGGCGCGGCGCGCCTTGCGTACATGATCGATATAGCCGGGATAGGCAATGGCGGCCAGTACTCCCACCACCGCGACGACAATCATCAGCTCGACAAGGGTAAAACCCGGGGTCTTTTTCATGTTTCTCATAATCATGTCCTGACTATCTGTGGCAATTTTGGGCTTGGACTATTGCAGTTTTCCTGATGGTTTTGTGCATGTAACACATGTTATTGCATTCTTCCTGTTCAACATCATGCGGCTAGTCTTCGATAACCTCTTCCCACGATACCGGGTGGAAGCGATCCGGCCAGCGGGCGGCTTCTTCCAGGCCGACAATGGCCAACACTTCACCACCGAGCTTCACGTTGCCGCTGTCATCCACGGCTTTCGGGAACATGAGCGCGGGAGCAGGCGGCATGCCGGGCACGCTCAACAGTTTTTTCCGGTCACCAATGTTCTTGGATGAGCTGTCGCCATCCATTTCGGCGAAGATGGAAGCACCATTGGTCATGTTGAGTGCATAAAAATGGGACTCGCCCGAGGTGCTTTGGGCATCGCAGGCATCGGTGCTCGCGGATCGGTCGCCATTGTATGTGGTAAACAGAACGGCATAGTCATACACTTTGGCTGCGGAAAAGCCTTTCTCTCCGTCCGCCAGATCGATGAGCCAGCCATCCGCCGCATTCAATGCGTTTTCCGCAGCAACCCGTTCCACCGAAGTGCCATCCTGTATCAGGTTGTCTGTCGCGTCATACAGGTCACTTTCCTTGATAGGATTGGGATAGTCAGGCTCGCCATCGCCGTCGCTGTCAACCGGGGCGCTCCATACATTGGGATCCTTGATCATGTAGAAACGATCATTCTCCACCGACTTGGAAAGCGGTTCAGGGCGATGTCCGGATGTGATCATGAGAGCAAGATACTGTACCCCGCCGCGATTGTAATAAGCGACCTCCGGCGTGTTGAAGAAGCGCTGGAAGTCCCTGCCGTTTTCATCGGCATCGGATGGATCGTTCACGTCCGCAACCACGGTGGCGGTCAGGTCGTTGCTGCCAGTCAGGGATGCCAGGGCAGCATCCGGTATATCCACCCGAATCAGCCGGCCACCCACATCCGCCGCATACAATCTGTCGGTGATGCCGTTGGCGTTGATATCCACCGGCAGAATGTCACCGGCAATGGCATTGTTCATGTCTCCTTCCACCAGATCACTGTCGGTGATGCTTTTGATCAGTGCCCCGGTTTTCGGGTTGACGATGTAGATCGCCTTGCCGACGCTGTCGTTACTGCGGCCAATGGCCGTGTCACCGGAATTGAAAACGCCGTCGTTGTTGTTGTCTACAAAACTATTATCCTGAGCGGTGTCATAGCCACCACCAAAGATGAGAACTTCCTGGGCGCTGGCGCCTTCGATCTCCAGTTTCGTGAAAATGGGTTTGGACCAGGTTTGCCCCAGCTGGCTGAAGCTGCCGTTGCCACCTTCTATGATCCAGGCCATTTCCGGGCTGGTGGGATCAGTGATGTCCAGGGCATAGTAGTTACTGCCGCCGCGGCGCATGCCCTGAACCAGGTAACGATGCCCGTCATCCGTGGTATAGACCACGGTCGGGCCATCGAGTCCGTAGATGGGTTTGGTCACATGGCCGTGATCATTGGAGGGAATGGGTTCTCCGGAGGGAGTATGCGGCTTGCCTGCATTCCAGTCACCGATAAAGTTGTCGGAAACCGTGTCCAGCAGTTCTTCTGGCATAAAGGCCCAAAGCTCTTCCCCGGTATCGCCGTCCAGTGCGTGGAGCATGCCCTCGGTGGTGGCAACGAAGATGAATTCATCGCCTCCGTGACGAACCACGACCGGATGGGTATGCAGGGGCGCGCCCATTTCATACTTGTGGGATACGGTGATGGTGCCACCGTCACCGTTTGGCAGGGTGAGATCCTCTTTCCAGGTCAGCCAGTCGAGAAGTGCCGTCTTGATGGCATTGAAGGAGTTGCCAAGAGCACTCAGATCGCTGATTTGCTCCAGTTCCCCGAGAACATTGCTGTCCAGTGCGCTGTTACCGGACTCCACCCGGTTCTCAGTGGCGGTCAGGTCACTGTTGTTTCCCAGATAGGTATAGAGATTACGGGTTTGGCCGGAAGCCACGGTGAAATGAGAAACCGCACCACCCGTAGTGGGATCGCCTCCGTCACTGGCGCCTTCATTCCATTTGTCCGTAGCGTCCACGAAATGAAAATTGCTGTCGATGGCGCGGTCGTCGTTTTTGTCGCGAATGACGATAACCTTGGCGGAATCAGGGTTTGAGGGGACACTGAGCTCATAGGAAATCCTGTATTTTTTCAGGTTGCCATACCAGCCCTGGTGCACGCCAGGCTTGAAAACCGGAACATAGATATCATCACCACTGATGGCCGCGTTGTTCTGGTCAAAAGGAATGCTTGGTGCGGTATAGGTGTAGGGAATGGATGTTTGCGCGCCGGTCAGAATGGTCTGAAAAGCCGCCGTCAACTGGGCTTCGTTACCGGCGGGGAAGTAACTGCCGCCGCCATGGATGGCAACATCATTCATAAACGTCTGCTCACCAGTACCCGATTGCGCAGCAGGTCCCATACCAACGGTGTGGGTGATGATGTTCTGGATACGTAGTGGCGCGCTGGGGTCTTCGACAGGCTGATCCCACTCGCCACCGGTCTTGAGGTCGGCGTTAACCGCCCAACTGACGATTTCGTCGGCACAGCGTCCGCCCCACCCATCATTGTTATCGTAGGGATTCCCGGCATGGTCGGTGCATGTGGTGCCTCTGTACATCTTGGTGCCAGGATCAGACAGGGTGCCGCCAATGTCGTTGAAAAAATAGTTGCTGTTCGGGCTTCCATCCGACATGAAAACGATGAAGTTTTTCTTGCACCAGTTGCCTGCCGGATCATTTCCGGCAAGGGGGGAGCTTCTGCCAAGGAAGCCGTTCGTGTACCAGTACACCCCAGCGGAGAGTGCATGCATTGAAGGAGTGCCATATTTGGGTGTAAGGCTGGTCACAGCACTGACCATGGCAGTTCTTTCATTACCGATCAGGGCGAAATCCTGAACCACCCGGGTCGGGTTGTTGGGAGAGTTGCTGGTTGTATAAGCCAGAATACCCGCGTTGATATTGTCATTGTTCGTGTCGTTCAACACGGTGGTCATGGCATTCTTCAACTGGGTCATGCGACTGGGAGAACCCGCGACCATGCTTCCTGATTCATCCAGTATGAACAACACGTTGGGTGAAACAGGGTCGGGAGGAGAGGTTACATACACTTCCACATCATCGGCCTGTACGCCTGTGGCGGCAATGGAAGAGGACAGGATGGCGCTCACGGCCAGGGTTTTTTTCTTGCTGGGTAACTTGTTCATTGCGGTAATCCTCATTCTCTGACCAGTGCGACTTCCATGCGATTGTGAGCCCGGGCATTGGTATTGCTTACTTCACCAAAGGCATCCGCCTGAAAAACCACGGTAACGATATTGAGCCCGAAGCCGGAAAACTTGTACTGCCCGGGGCGGGAGATGTCGGTGAGTTTCATTTCCAGATCGGCGCTGGTGTGAGTGTCACTGTCCACCGGGACAAAATCGGCGTTATTGCTGGTTGCATTCAGGGTTCCCGGAACATCCAGATCTTTCATTTCATCCGGCGGCAGGCTGGTGAGCTTGGCAAAAGCGTTTTCCGCGGCCTGAAAGGCCAGTTGTTTCTGCTGGTGGTTGACTGCGATCTTGGTATCGATATGCGCGCTGCGCATGGCGGTCAGACTCAGAAGGGTGATGACCGTGAGCAGCAACAGGGAAACGATCAGTGCGGCGCCTTGCTCTCTGGGTGCCTGTGATAGTTTTTTGGGCATGGATTGGGTCATGGTTACTGTCTCTGTATAACGGGGTTCAGGTTGCGCAGTGCCAGGGTGGTGGTGGTTACCCGATACAAATGATCGGTATCTGGCTTGGGTATGGACAGCCCCAGAACATTGAGGGTGCTGTTGGTGGTTTGATCCGCCACGGCCTTGGGCAATGTGCTTTCGCTGCCAGTCATGAGACCAATGCGTATGGAAACTACCTTGGCCCAGGGGGTGTTGGCGCCTGATGGTACAGGGATGCCGGGCGAGGCGGCAGTGCCAATTGCTGTGGGCGTGAGATAGCGGTCGGCATAACCGTCTGCGTTGTCATCCACGCCATACAGGGCTTTGAGTCTCTGTACTCCCGATACCAGTGTGCGGGTTACGGTAGTGGCGCCGCCGCCATAAGTGGTCAGTTCACATACCAGATCATCTGCACTGCCGTCACCGCTGTTGTCGGTCACGTAAAAACGAACCATGCTCGGACGGGTTCCGACACCTACATCCTGATAGGCGCCACAACTGGGGCCGCGCCGATAACGGATGGCAATGGTGTCTGAGTCGCTGGCGCCACCATCCACGATGCCGCTGGAATTGATGTCCGGGAACGGGCGGCGGTTGGGGAACTGGTCTTCGATGGCGCGGATTCCCCGACCGGCCATGACCAGTATGCGGCGCATGTCGTCCAGGGCAAACCTCGTGTTTTCAGAAACCTCGGCAACCACATTGCGGGTGTTGAAGCTGTCTTTGGTGTCCAGATAGATCTTGATTATGGCGCCTATCAGAAATATGCCGATCGCCATCGCCACCATCAGGGACAGGAGCGAAAAACCATATTGCCTATGTGTGCTGACATGCTTGATCATTGTGCTGCTCCGGGAATGAAGGGCATGACGATACGATCCGTGTTGTCCCCGGCGCCGAAGGGGTCGTCTCTTGTTTGCCAGGTGATGGTAATGGTCATTTCCGATCCTTCGGTGCATGCATCCGAATCCGTGGTGTCAATATCCGTGCAAGTCAGCTGCAGGGTTCCGCCGGGGAGCTGGTCATCGATGCCGAAATCCGCGCCGCAGAAAATCTCCTCGATGTCTTCGGCGGCGATATCGGATGCGCTGCAGCTGCCTTCGGCGATTTCGCTGCCTCCAGGAATCATGGTACAGTCGGGCACTGCCGCGCCGGTGGGGCAGCTGGAGATGGTATTTTCCGGGTCGGTATTGTAGTTGTTGTTCGCCAGATAGCTGTTGTCGGCGGTGAGATTGGCGCGGATACGATCCGCCAGCGCCCAGGCGAGATCCGTGGCTTTGGCGCGGAACTCCGCGTTGGTGGAGCCTTGCAGGGCTTTGACCTGCAATGAGGCAATGCCAAGAAGGCCGATGCCAATGATAATGGCCGCGATCAGCACTTCGACCAGGGTTGCGCCACGCTGGCGGTGTGGGGAAATGATGTTCATGGGCATGCGCTCTCCTGAACCCGGGGGCGTCCTGTGGGGCTGAAACAGATATAACGTGTCTGGCCGTTCTTGCTCAGGGTAATGTAATCAGCATTTGGTGTGAGATTGCCTCCGCTGGAGGTGACGCCACGACCACGGCTGTTGAAGCGAATGAAAGTGGCTGCAGCACCACTGCCGGTGACGTTTACGGTATTGTCCGGGGTGAAATGATCGACGATCAGGGGTGCCTCCGAGCCGGATTGATACGAGTTGTTTCCATTCAGATCGGCAAATACGATCAGACCGTTTTTCCAGGAACCGGATTTTTTGCGAACAACGACATTTTGATCCCGCTTCACCGCTTCACTGCGCGCCATAAGAATGTTGGCCATGATTTCATTTGCCTGACTGGCAACCGCGTTCTTGTCCATGAGAGTCTTGAAATTGGGGGCAGCCAGCGCCACCAGTATGGCGAGGACGACAACGGTTATCAGTACTTCCAACAGGGTGAAGCCCTGTTCGTTTTGGGCAGCCATGGCATGAATATCAGATAGTTTTCTCATGGTTGTCAGTATAGGCAGCCCTTGGCATGCTGCCAATGGCCGCTGGTCACTGAAATTCTGCCGTTTGTCGATCGGATTGGTGATGGAATGAGCGCGGAAATCTTATGGGAACCTCGAAAACTTCCTTCCATGGTATTTTTCAAGGTTCCCTTGGGGCGTTTCGACGCCGATTTGTGCGTCAAACAATCTCGCCCCGACCGTGCTGGCAGCGTTTTTCAAAGCGTTGTCCAGCGTTGCCAATGGCAATCCCTTTCGCATGGCCAGATCAAGACAGGCTCCGTCATATACACCGAGTCCGTGCTTTCGGGCAGGGGCGACCGCTCCTCCCCAGAGTTGCCGTGTATGGGATCCGACTCGTTTCATTTGCGCCTCCATAACAGGCTGGTCTATAGACTGGTCTATTATGGGGCTAACCCGAATATTGCACCAGAACGCGCAAAATGTGGGTTTTTTACCATGAATCACAGCATGTTGCGTGACGAGTATGCTGGATACAGTTTGTACCTGTCATGCTATCCGGTTTTTCCCGGGATCTTTTCACCCAGCTTGCCCGAACGCCCTGCAAGCCGATGAATAACATCGGCTTTTGTCCGTTTGAACAATCTGAGCAAAAATCTCTCCGGGAAAATTCCGGATTCCGGTGCAATATTCGGGCTAAAGGTTTGCGGTCATGGGCAGGTTATGGCGCTGCCATCGGCCATTTTGTTGCTGCTTCGTACCCGTCCATTGTTGGATACGATGATAGCCCGATTCAGGTCGGGATGGTCCGGGTGGCAGAAACGCACGGTGGTATTGGAGAGCCAGGCGCGACCCAGGGGCAGGAAGCTGATGCGATTGCGGGATTGTGAGGAAGAGAAAATACGGATCGCTGCCCCCGCTTTTTCCTCGTAGCTGATGATTTGTTCATCCGTATCACGTTCATGGTTCTTGTTGCTGTCCTCAAAGATCAGATAGCCGTTTTTCCAGGCCTTGTGGTCGTCATCACAGGTACTTGGGGAACTGGCCGGGCAGAGGGTGATGTGCCGTTCCCGGGTAACGGCAGTGGAGCGGGCCAGGTGGAGTTGCGCCAGAAACAGGTTGACGCTGCCAGCCATGGCGCTGCTGGCTCTCAAGTGGTTGAACGAGGGTATTGCCAGCGCGCTGAGTATGCCTGCAACCGCTATAGCAATGATGGCCTCGATCAGGCTGATGCCCTGCTGATGTATTCTGCCAAAGTCCATTTTGTTCTCCATAATCAATCCATTGATTATGAAAATATCCTATACGGGAGCCTGAACCGGACTCAAGGCGCACAAACAAATTTCAGATATTTCCTACAAGGGTGGTAGGCAGATCCCCGAAAGATCCAAACGCCCTATTGCAGTATTTTCGGCAGTGGGAAAGTGACTTCTTCTCGCACGCCATCGTCTTCTGATGCTTCTCCCGCGCCCCATTCCTGAAGCTGATCCAGCACTTGTTTGACCAGCACTTCCGGAGCAGAGGCTCCGGCGGTCAGGCCGATGAGGTGATTGCCCTGCAGCCATTTCCGGCGCAGGTCTGCCGGGCCGTCCACCAGATAGGCCGGTTTGCCCAGTTTTTCCGCTATTTCCTTGAGGCGGTTGGAATTGGAGCTGTTGGGCGAGCCTACCACCAGTACCAGGTCACATTCATTTGCCAGTCTTTTGACCGCATCCTGACGGCTTTGGGTGGCGTAGCAGATATCATCCTTTTTTGGTCCCTGAATACGGGGAAAACGCTGCCGCAGGGCTTCGATGATCCGGGCGGTGTCGTCCATGGAAAGAGTGGTCTGGGTGACGAAGGCCAGTTTTTCCGGATTTTGCACGTTCAGATGTTGCACGTCTTCGGCGGTTTCCACCAGATGGATTCCCGCCGCCTCCGGGCAATGGTATTGCCCCATGGTGCCTTCCACTTCCGGGTGTCCCTTGTGGCCGATGAGAATCACCTCAAATCCGTTGCGGCAATGCCGGGCCACTTGCAGATGTACCTTGGTCACCAGGGGGCAGGTGGCGTCGAACACCTGAAGATCCCGCTGATCGGCTTCGTGCTTGACTTTCTGCGAAACTCCATGGGCGCTGAAAATGACCGTACTGCCATCAGGGACTTCTGCCAGCTCATCCACGAACAGAGCCCCACGCTGCTTCAGATTTTCCACAACGAAACGGTTGTGCACCACTTCATGACGCACATAGATGGGTGCGCCAAAGGCATCCAGGGCGTGTTCCACGATCTCGATGGCGCGATCCACCCCTGCGCAGAACCCCCGCGGGTTGGCGAGAAGAATCTTCATGAATAAACCTGTAATTGATCTATAGTATGAGAAGGACTGTACACCAATATTCATCTGCAGAGGAAGCTGCCATGGCCAAGGGAAAGCGAAAAAGGAATGCCACTCAGGACGTGCCCGATCTTCGGGACTGGATGTACGAACCGGCGCTGATTCGCCTGAAAAAACAGTTGGAATATCCAAAGGATCTGAAGATTCTCAACCAGTTCAGTTCCGGCGCCTGTACGGGGTTTGCCCTGGCGGCGGCCATCAACCTGCTCTACGCCAGGGATGAACAGGACATCAGGGTCAGCCCGCGCATGATTTATGAAATGGCCAAACGCAACGACGAATGGCCCGGAGAAGACTACGACGGCAGCAGTCTGCGCGGAGCCATCAAGGGCTGGCGCAATATGGGCGTCTGCCGGGAGGACTACTGGCCTTTCCGCATGCGGCGCAAGGGAGAGCTGACCGTGCGCCGGGCCAAGGAGGCGCGAAATCATACAGTAGGAGCTTATTATCGTCTGCGCCCGGAGATCAGCCATTATCATGCCGCCCTCAACGAAGCTGGGGTGATCGTTGTTTCCGCCCGGGTACACAGTGGTTGGGACGATCCCCCGGAAGGCATCATCAGGAAACAGGACAAGCTCGATGGCGGGCATGCGTTTGCCGTGGTCGGTTATGACGACAAGGGATTCTGGCTGCAAAATTCCTGGACGGAAGCCTGGGGACGAAAGGGGCTGGGCCATTGGAGCTACGAAGACTGGATCGAGAATGTCATGGATGCCTGGGTGTTTCGCCTGGCTTTGCCCACACCGGGCATCTTTGGTCTGCGTGCGCTCAACTCCCGGTTGCCAAAAAAGGAAGCTCAGGCCAAACCCAAGCCGCCCCGATCCGAGATCGCGGGGCATTTCGTGCATGTGGATGACGGCGCCTACATGGAATCAGGAAGATACTGGAGTACGGCTTTTGATATACAGGAGACCGCCGAACTGGTGAGTCGAAGCGACAAGTATGATCATCTGCTGCTGTATGTGCATGGTGGCCTGAATTCCCCCACGGACTCCGCACGGCGGATCGCGGCCATGCGTCAGGTGTTCAAGGACAATCGTATTTATCCTTTTCATGTCATGTATGACACCGGTATGGTGGAAGAGCTGAAAGATCTGGTGCTGGGCAAGGCCAGGGCTGCTGCGGAAAGGGTGGGAGGCGCCCTGGACTGGGCGGATCGTTTTGTGGAAGGCTTGTTGCGCAAGCCCGGAACCCTGGTCTGGGAAGAAATGAAGAAGGATGCCCGGTTGGCGTTTGCAGCGGAAGGCGCCGCCACGGATGCCCTGAGGCGGTTTCTTGAGCGCTTCAAGACGCAGAGCAAGACCATGCAGCTGCATCTTGTCGGACACAGCACTGGGGCGATTGCCATTGGCCATCTGTTGCGCAGCCTGAGCCGCCATCAGCTGGAGTTTCAGACCTGTTCCCTGATGGCGCCCGCCTGTACCCTGGACTGGTATGAGGAAACCTATTTGCCGGCGCTGGATGACAGTGGTCGCCTGCGGATCCGGGAAATGACGGTATACAATCTACTGGACAGGCTGGAACAGGATGACAGCGTGACGCCGCTCTATCACAAATCTTTGCTCTATCTGGTATCGAACGCTTTTGAAAGAGAAGAGGAAAAACCTTTGCTGGGAATGGAGAAATTCGCTTCCGGGATTGTCCGGGCTGGCGATCTGCCGCATATTCATTATTCCAACGGAGCTACCGGGAATATCAGCCGCAGCACTACTCATGGCGGGTTCGACAATGACCCGTACACCATGAATCATATTCTCAGGCGTGTGCTGGGCGGAAAGCCCGTGTGTCCTTTTACAAAGGAAGATCTGAATTATTGAGGCAGGCGCTGATGGTATGGCAGAAATGCTGCCCGGCGTATTCCTGGGGTTGTACACTCGGTTCGGAGAAGCCCAGCTGCTTCAGGTTTTTTTCCAGCTTGCGGAAATCTGCTGGCGAGTATGCGGCTGAACGCAGATCCTTCATGCGCTGTTTGTAGCTTTGGTTTTCCGCCATCAGGCGCTGAATCGTCTGCAGGCGTTGTTCCGGGGTGATGCTCCTGGCGTTGCGCCGGTCGAAGAGCAGCATGATGCTCTGGGTGAACATGCGCACATGGGAAGGATCTTTCAGTTGTTGGGCATAGCGGCGGAGTTTTTCCAGGCTGTGGCTCAGGGCCTGATGAAGTTGCTTCGCATGTTGTTGTTCGGCCGCGGACAGCTTTCCTTCCCGAGCCAGCCTTTGCTGTAGTTTTACCAATGCCGTTGCCGTTTCCGCAACGGCGGATTTATCGCAACGTTTGATCTGCGCCAGCGCCTCCCGCGCCTGGGCCAGGATTGCCGAATTTTCATGGTGAATCATGGCGTGAAAGCAACCGCCGGGTTTCAGCAGGCGCCGAACCTCCCGCGAGGCAGCGGGCATATCTCCGTATTCGAAGCCAAACTGGCTCATTATCAGATCCTGACTGGCGCTCGCCAGTCCGGTAGCCTCCATGGAAGTATTGACGAGAAAGCGGATTTCCTCCAGCAGCGGATGACGTTGTTGCAGGGCTTCCGGCTGAATATTGGCATAATCGATGCCGGTTATGCGAAAACTCTTGTCGTGTTCGCGGGAGTATTCGGCTGCCAGCAAAGCCAGGGCGCCGTTGCCCGTGGCCAGATCCACAATGGCGGCATTGTCTGGCAGGTTGGCAAAGCGCTCCTCCCAGAATTGTTTCAGCGAGCCGTCGTAATTGTTCTGGAAATGCCCGTGAAAACTGGTGAGACTGTGCTTGTTCCACCAGTCGCCCCATTGTCTGGCGTCGAGGCGTTCAGCCATGGGAGAGGCGTTCCAGCAGGCATTGCAGGGCCTTGCCCCGGTGGCTCATGGCGTTTTTTTCCGCGGCGGGTAGTTCCGCGGCGCTGCAATTCTTTTCCGGAACGAAGAACAGGGGGTCGTAGCCAAAGCCATTTTCCCCCTGGGGGTTGCGCAGGATGCGCCCTTCCCAGGTTCCCTGGCAGATGATGGGCACAGGGTCTTGGGCGTGGCGCATGAAGACCAGCAGGCACTGGAAACGGGCGCTGCGTTGCGCGTCGGGGATGTCAGCCAGCGCCTGGAGCATTTTTGCATTGTTGTCGGCATCGCTGGCGCCAGGGCCTGCGTATCGGGCCGAATGGATGCCGGGCGCGCCCTGCAGGGCGTCCACTTCCAGGCCCGAGTCATCGGCAATGGCCGGCAAACCGGAGTGAGCGGCGGCATTCCTTGCTTTGAGGATGGCGTTTTCCACGAAAGTCAGGCCGGTTTCCTCGATTTCGGGCACGTTGAAGGCGGACTGCGGCAGGATTTCCAGATCCCGACCGGCAAGAAGCTGCCCCATTTCCCGGACTTTTCCCTGGTTGTTGCTGGCAAGAACGATACGCTGTGTCATGGTGTTCGGCTGATGCTTGAAAACAGGAATTGTAACTTTTTGTGTCCCGCGATTGTCATAAACTTGTGGTTCCAGCGGTCTTGCTGTCATTCATAACAGAATAACGAGGAAAATCGGCATGTCGAAGATTTCTGTTCTACGCATCGTTACCGGGGTATTGGCTCTGTTGCTGGCGTATGGCGCAACCGCTGGTGTGCCCCTGTCCTGGCGGAACTGGTCAGATGATGTCTTCACCCAGGCCAGAAAGGAAAACCGTCTGGTGCTGGTTGATCTGAGCGCGGAATGGTGCGCCTATTGCAAGAAGATGGACGCCACCACCTGGCAGGACCCCGGTGTGCTGGCCGCAATCGACAAGGACTACATTCCCGTAAAGATTGTGGATGAACATGACCCGGAACTGGCGGCGCGCTACCGGCAATATGGCCGGCCTGCCGTGGTTATTCTGGATGCCGACGGTACCGAATTGATGCGCAAGAGAGGCTACATGAAGCCGCAGTGGATGGAATGGATGTTGCAGGGGGTAGTCCAGGAACGGGATAGTGACGAATTGTGAAACGCCGTCATTTTCTGCGCTGGGGCATGGGGGGGCTGTTGCTGGGAAATGCCGGCTTGGCAGTCGCCAAGGCCTGGGTGCCGGATTTTTCCGCCATTCGCCTGGAAGCAACGGGGTTGGACGCGGGGCATTGGGCGTTGATTGCCGAAGTGCAGGAGCATCTGCTGCCAGCGGAGAAGCACGCGCCGGGTGCAAAACAGGTAAATGCCCTGGTCTGGTTGCAATGGGTTCTGTCCGATCCTTCCGTAGAAACTTCCACGCGCCGTTTTTTTCGCCGGGGTGCGGATGACCTGGCGGCGCTTTGCCAGAAGGAATGGCAAAAGAATTTTTCCGCCTTGTCCCCGGATGAGAAAGAAGAGCTGTTGCGCAAATTCGAAACCAGGCCAGATGGCCATGATTGGTTGCGTGAGTTGCTGAATTACCTCATGGAAGCCATGCTCAGCGATCCCGTATATGGCGGCAATCCTGATCAGATTGGCTGGAAATGGCTGGAACACAAGCCCGGATACAAGCGTCCGCCTGCTGACAAAAGGTATTTTCTGCTGTGACTCCCGATTATGACGTGTGCGTTATCGGCAGCGGAGCCGGTGGGTCTCCCGTCGCATTGACCCTGGCCAGGGCCGGGTATTCCGTACTGGTTCTGGAGCGTGGTCCCTGGCTGCATACGGATGACTTCTACAAGGATGAGCTTGCCTGCTGTCTGCGGGATGTTTACAAACCCGATCGCAGGGACGAACCGCATATCATCGAACTGGAAGACGATGATGGTGGCTGGAAATCGCAATCAACCCGCAACAGCCGCTGGAATTTCTGGAACGGCAATTGCGTGGGCGGCGCGAGCAATTTCATGAGCGGCTATTTTCACCGTCTCAAACCCCTGGATTTTCGTCTGCTTTCGGAGTTTGGTCCCATAGAGGGCGCGAACATGGCGGACTGGCCTATCGCCTATGAAGATCTGGAACCCTATTACGCCAGGGTTGAATCCGAAGTAGGGGTTTCCGGACGGGTGGTTTCCCATCCTCATGCCGAGCCGCGCAGCACCAGTGATTTTCCCCATCCGCCATTACAGGAACATCCGGTAGCCGGAATGCTGGACGAGGCGGGGCGCAAGCTGGGGTTTCATCCGTTTCCCACCCCGCGCGCGATTCTTTCCCGACCCGTGGATGAACGCAAAAGCTGTGCCTACAATGGTGGTTACTGCGGGAGTACCGGCTGTTCCACCGGGGCCAAGGGCAGCGCCCGGGTGGCCCTGTTGGACAAGGCGGTCAAAACCGGCCGCTGCGAGGTGCGTCCCCACGCGCTGGTCAAAAGAATCATCAGTAACAGACAGGGAAGAATAACCGGTGTTGAGTATTTTGACCGTAAAGGCGCCCTGCAACAGGTGGACGCGCGTATCTATGTAGTGGCCTGTCAGGCCATAGAAACCGCCAAGCTGCTGCTGCGTTCCGCGGGGCCAAAATATCCGCTGGGACTGGCCAATCGCAACGGTCTGGTGGGAAAAAACCTGCTGTTTGCCGGTGGCGGCGCGGGATCCGGGCGTCTCCTGTACAGCAAATTCAGCAGGGACAGGGCGAAAGAGTTGGCGCAGACCGGTTTCTTCATCAATCGCGCCCTGCAGGACTGGTATGTCATCGATGACAAGAGTTTTGGTCCTAGGCAGAAAGGCGGCACTATAGATTTCGTGCATGTACACCCCAGCCCGATACTGCGTGCGCAACGCCAGTTGGAGAGCAATGGCCGGCTCAACTGGGGAAAACCGCTCAAACGGATACTGGAGCATCAGTTCAGGGATGGGGTACCGCTCAAGATCGAGGCTTTCTGTGACTGGCTGCCGGTGGCGGACAGCTTTGTCGATCTGCACCCTTCATACAAGGACAAATGGGGCATGCCTGTTGCCAGGGTGCGGGCGGGATTCCATCTGCGCAATCTCCAGGTAGGCTGGTACCTGGCTGCCAAAGGCGCGGAAATGCTCAAGGCCATCGGCGCCGAAGGAGTGATATCCTTTGCGTCCGGCGCGCCGCCCACCAATCTTCTGGCGGGAACCTGCCGCTTTGGAGAAAACCCCGAAACCTCGGTTCTGGATGCCAATTGCCGGGCGCACGAACTGGATAATCTGTATGTCACCGATGGCAGCTTCATGCCTACCGGTGGTTCCGTCCCTTACACATGGACAATTTACGCCAACGCCTTCCGGGTCGCCGATCATCTGGTCGGGCGTCTTGGAGGCATCAGGAGAGAGAACACATGAACAGAAAAAAATTCATTGCCACCCTCGGTCTGCTGTCCGCAATGGGTATTTCAACCAGCGCCCTGACGGCTGAACCGGCCTTGAGCGATGCGCAGAAAGCAGAAGTGGAGGCGATTATTGGTAGCTATCTGAAGGAGAACCCCGAGGTGGTTATCGAGGCCATTCAGGCCTGGCGCAGCAAACAAGAGGCCGCAGAAGAAGCCATGAAAAGGGAGGCTGTCAAGGAGCTGCACGCGGAAACGGCCCATACCCTTTCGCCGGTTTGGGGTAATCCGGACGGGGATGTCACCGTGGTGGAATTTTTCGACTACAACTGTCCCTACTGCAAGTCGGTTTTTCCCGGCATGAAACAGCTCATTCAGAAGGATGGCGGGATCAGAGTGGTGATGAAGGAATTGCCGGTGTTGGGTAAGAATTCACTCTATGCCGCAAAGGCGGCCCTGGCTGCACAGCAACAGGGCAAGTACGAACAGTTTCATGCGCGCATGATGGGCAAGGAAAGTCGGCTTTCTCCTGATGGCGTGCTGGCCGCGGCAAAGAAAGTCGGCCTGGATATCAACAGGTTGAAAAAAGACATGGAATCCGCGGAAGTGGCCCAGGAGCTGGATCGCAGCAGCGTCTGGGCCCAGCGTCTCGGGATCAGTGGTACGCCGGCTTTTGTGATTGGTGACGAGCTGATCCCTGGCGCCATCGACGCCCGCCAGATGAAGCGTTACGTGGAAAAGGCCAGAACAGCCAAATAAGGGCATCTCGATTTTTCGAGAAGCTCTCAAGAACAAACAGGCCCGCGCCGTGGCGGGCCTGTTTTTCCGTTGGATTCAGCATTTCCTGCACAACAGGTGGTCCACGGACAGCTTTCCCGGCCCGTGGAATACCGTGATCAGCAGCATGGTGCCCCAGAGCATATGTTGTTGCAGACCGGCAGCGCCTTCAGCGCTGAACAGAAAGCTGCTGTAGGAATATACCGCAACTGCATTGAACAGGAACAGAGCCAGGGCGGAAAAGCGGCTGGCGATGCCCAGGGCGACGAGTATCGGCAGGCCAAGTTCCGCTGCGGTGCCGGCCCAGGCTGCCAGTTGCGGGCTGAGCAGGGGCACATTGTATTCGTATTCGAACAGCATCAGGGTGCTGTCCCAGCTCTGGATCTTGACCAGACCGGATTTGAAAAAGGCCAAGGCCACCCACAGGCGAACCGCAAGGTCAAAAAGAGGGGCAATCGCGTCCAGCAGTCGTGCTGTCGCGCTATAGGGTTTTACCAGGGTCTGCAGCAGACTCATGTTTTCTCCTTCACAGGAGGAGGATGCCTCGCAAAAGACATCCTCCGGTTATTGACGAGTTAGCAGGGTGTTGAAAAACGCAGTTTTTCGACATCCTGTGCGCGGTATAAGGATATACCGCCATTTTCAACATCCTGTTAACAAAATGGCGTTTATTTCTTCACCTTGCCGCCAACGATTTTTTCACAAGTGCCTTTGGGTACATAAATCCACTCGTCGGGAGCCCCGTCCTTGCTGGATTGTCCGGCGCAGGCATGGCCGGAAGTGCCACAGTCATTCATGCCGGCCTTGACGATGCCCATGCATTTTTCAAAGCCGGGTTTGCCGGCCATGGCGGCGCCGCTGATGCCCAGAGACAGCATGGCTACGGTTACTGCGCTGAGGATGATGGATTTTTTCATGAAGAATCTCCTTGCTGGATTGTGGTAAAGCGGATTTCCGAATTGGTGAGAGCATCAGGGTGCATTGCACAAGCTCATGCTCTGAATCCACGGATCAGAAAAATATATTGGGAACCTCGAAAAATTCCTTCTATGGAATTTTTCTCGTCGCAAAGAGAAAATGCGATTTCCTCTTTGCTCACATTTTCAATCACTAGTGGTGATTGAAAATGGTGGGACATCCCTTGCCCCACTCGGGCATCTCGATTATTCGAGATGCCCTATTGGGCCAGTGCTGTGCATGGCCTGGATACTATTAACCCGGTATCAATCTATGCCATCCTCAGGACGTCAGACAAAAGTCAGAACGCGGCGCGCTTCGCAGGCAATGGTGATTCCATTGGCAAGAAGCGCAACAAAGTGCTGGCTTTTGTCTGACGTCCCAATCTTTTTTCAATTCAATCGGTTCGGCCACCACGAGCACCCCCGTGGACGTCGTTGCCGCACCTCGACAGGGGATCACCCTGTCTTCGGTGCGACGCCTCGCCACGGATGCGCTCGTGGTGGCTGAGGGTGACATAGATTGGTGCCTGGTTAATATGACCCGAGTCGCACGGACTTTATTTCCAGTGGTGGAAATATATGCTGATTGGTAAGGGTCTTGGTAGATGACGGCAGTAGCGCCGGGAGTTATCGGGATGTTGAAAAAGTCCCTCCGTGGATGTTTCCGGCCCCGGAACCGGAAAGTGCGAAAATCGGTGCAACAGCCTGTCGTGGAGCCAAACCCATGAATTGTGAAGATTTCCAAAAGCGTCTGCTGCAGGACCCCTTCTGCACAGATGCCGAATTCCTGCAGCACAAGGAACATTGTGTTTCCTGTGAGGAAGAGTGGAAGCGCGCCCAGTCGTTTGAACAAATGTTACACAACGTGGTCATGCAGCCCTCATCCACGCCGGGGGAGATCAGACTGCATGCGCCGCAACGCCGCCTGTGGCAACGCACCTGGATGAAAATGGCCTCTGTGTTGCTGCTGCTGGCCGCCAGTCTTGGCGGTTACAATCTGCTACGGCACCTGTTTTCCCCCGCGAGTCTGGCCGATGTGGTGACGCATCACATTCAGGCAGAACCCGATTTTCTGCGGCACACGGAAACCCTGGATGAACTATCCGTGGCGACCCTGTTTGCCTCCATGGGATTCGAGCTGCGAACCTCGCTCAAGGGGGTGACAGCGGCCCTGCCTTGCTGGATACGCAAGGGCCGGGGGGTTCACATGGTGCTGCGGGGAGAGCAGGGTGCGGTAAGCCTGCTGCTGATGCCGGGCGAGTATCTGGATGAGCGTCAGGAACTGCAGGCCGAGGACTGGTCCGGAGCGCTGATTCCCGAACCCTGGGGAAGCCTGGCAGTCCTGGTGTCTGCCGGGGAAGATACGGATGCTGTTGTATATCTTGTGGAACGGAATCTGCGCTGGAAGGGAAAACCGGCTTCCCGGCGCTTCTGATGGGCATCCGCAAAATCGGGATGCCCGAGTGGGACAGGATTGAAAATCTAACCCGCATGTTGCACCGGATAGCATGACAGGTACGAATTGTATCCAGCATACTCGTCACGCAACATGCTGTAATTCATGGTAAAAAACCCACATTTTGCGCGTTCTGGTGCAACATGCGGGCTAAGCAAAGAGGAAATCGCATTTTCTCTTTGCGACGAGAAAATTCCATGGAAGGAATTTTTCCAAGTTCCCTGATGTTCAGCGGGTAGGCAAAGCGCCTTTTACCAAGTCAGTCTGTTGGTGAAATGCGCAGAACCTTGCGTTGTTCAGCGATGATTTCCTGAATGCCCGCGGCCGCCAGATCCAGCATCTGGTCCATTTCCCTGCGCTCGAAAACGACGCCCTCTGCGGTACCCTGAATTTCGATAAAACCGCCGGAATCATTCATGACCACGTTCATGTCTGTTTCCGCGTTGGAGTCTTCCGCATAGTCCAGATCCAGTACCGGGTTGCCATCGAATATGCCCACCGAAACCGAAGCAACATGATGAAGAATGGGGTTTTGCTCGAGGCGGCCTTTTTGCATCAGCCCGTCCAGCGCCATGGCCATGGCGACAAAACCACCGGATATGGATGCGGTGCGGGTGCCGCCGTCGGCCTGAATGACATCACAATCCAGAGTGATGGTGTGTTCACCCAGCTTCTTCAGATCCAGGGCCGCGCGCAGGGAGCGGCCAATGAGCCGCTGGATTTCCATGGTGCGTCCACCTTGTTTGCCACGTGCCGCTTCCCTTCCCATGCGGCTGTTGGTGGAGCGCGGCAGCATGCCGTATTCCGCAGTCACCCAACCGCCTTGTCCCTTCTCCATCCAGCGTGGCGTGCGTTCCTCCACGCTGGCGGTGCAGATCACCCGGGTATCACCAAAACTGACCAGCACCGAGCCTTCGGCGTGTTTGGTGAAGTTGGGAATGAAGCTTACGGGGCGCATTTCATCGTTGGCGCGGCCACTGGGTCTCATGGATTTTCCTCGGGATGGTTGCGGGTGAACGGACAGGATTCTACCTATTCGTGAAGATTGTGTTCGATAAGATCATTCAGGTGTTCGATGGCCGTGAGCAGGTCGTTTTCTTCTTCCTGGGATGGAATCACGGCGTTTACGCCGCAGTCGCCATAACCGACACGGACTCCCACGGCACTGACGTTGTCACTGATGTTGGCGGCATTGGTTTCTGCGGCATTGCCGAGCATCTGCAGCGCCTTGCTCAGGGGAAATACATTGCACAGGGTATCCACCAGCTGTTGCTGTGGCAGTTGTCCCCACAGGCCGTCGGAACAAAGCAGAAGCACATCTTCCGGACGCAACAGTATCGGAGGTTCGGTGGCGGGCATGGGGGCGCTGCGCAGACCGCCTATGCAGCGGGTCAGGGCGCGGTTGGCGGTGAGCGCGCCATTTTCGTCGCGTTGGGCAACGCTGTGATCGGTGGACTGAATATAGAGTTGTCCGTCGCGCAGCAGATAGAAACGGCTGTCCCCGGCGTAACTCCAGTGACAATGCCCATCCTGCAACAGCGCCATGACGATGGTAGTGCGGGGTGCTATCGTGGGTCGCTGACTCTGGCCGTACTGAATGATGTATTCATGAGCGCGGTTGATGCAGTGATGAAAAAACAGGCGCGGGGTCGCTATCGGAACGGGAGTGCGCGTAAACAGCTGCTCACAGACATTGAGTGCAATCTGCGCGGCGACTTCGCCCTTGGGGTGGCCTCCCAGCCCGTCGGCCAGAACCAGCAGGCAACTTCCTTCCTTGTCAAAGATAGCGCAGCGATCCTGATTGTTGGGGCGATCCCCCTGCAGGGAAATACGGGCCTTTTCCATCAGACCGCCTTCCTGACCCGGGAAGGGTCGCGATTCAGCGCCTTTAGCAGCAGCGCGGCAGACTGGATGCGTTTTTGCGGATCCACTTCCATGGCCCGGTCTATGGCTTCGAGAATGTGTCTCGGGTAGTGCTTGCCAAAGGCTTCTACTGCGGGAACCATGCTGTCCTTTGCGTGCCGCTCGGTTGCCGTGGGAGGCGGACGTCCCTCGATGCAGGTGCGCATGCTGGCGCCAATGGCATAGATGTCTGTCCAGGGGCCGACCTTGGTGATGCCGCGATACTGCTCTATTGGCGAAAATCCGGGGGTGATGACCTGGGCTTTTTTCTTGCCTTCGCTGGTCAGGTGATATACCGCGCCAAAATCCAGCAACAAGGGTCTGCCGCCAGGACGGATGTGGATGTTGCCGGGTTTGATGTCCAGGTGCAGGTGCTGGGCATTGTGGATCAGCTCCAGTGCATCCAGCAGCGGCGGAAAAACAGTCATCAGGAAGCGGGTGCTGAGTCCTCCCTTGCGTCGTTTGATATAGCGCCCCAGGTTCTTGCCAGGCTGATAATCCATGACCAGATAGGCTGTGTCATTGTCCAGGAAGCAGTTGCGTACATTTACGATATTCGGATGGCGCAGCATGGCCAGCGCCTTGGCTTCGAGAAAGAACAGCCGCAGACCGCGGTAGAATTTGTCCCTGGCTTCGTCGTTACTGAAAGCAAGCTTGCCATGCTGGTCGCGGCTGCCGAATTTCTTGGGCATGTATTCCTTGATAGCCACTTCATCGTGAGTGTCATCTTCTTCACCAAGGTATATGAGGCTGAACCCACCACTGCCGATGAGTTTGTGCACCTTGTAATAATCCAGCCTTGTGCCCGGGGGCAGCGGCTCGCGTTTTTCCGATGACATGACCGGTAATTTTAATTAAGGGCGTTTCAGAGTAAAGCAAAGTATCATAAAGGAACTGAATTTTGCAGGAAATTCCTGGAGTATGTGACCCATGATACGAAGTATGACCGCATTTGCGCGGGGCAGCCGGAATGCGGACGGCATCGAGCTGGTTTGGGAGCTGCGCTCGGTGAATCACCGTTATCTGGAAGTGCAACCGCGTTTGCCCGAGGATTTTCGTCAGCTGGACAGCGCTGTGCGCCAGGCTGTCGCCCGGCGTCTGGGGCGGGGAAAAGTCGAATGTGGCCTGCGCTATCGTGCTGCCGGGGCCGACGTAGAAGCATTGCAGATCAATCAGAATTTGCTCGAACAGGTTCTTGGCGCGGTTGCGCAAATTCGGCAACGCCAGCCCGAACTGCGGGAGCCTGATATCATGCAGGTGCTGTCCTGGCCCGGAGTCGCCCTGGCCAGAGCCGCGGATCTGACACCTGTTCAGGAGCAGGCCATGGCCTTGCTGGACGAAACCCTGGAGGATCTTCTGGCGACCCGCGAACGGGAAGGCGCCCGTCTGGCCTCGCTTGTCGAATCGCGCTGCAAGTTGCTGCAGGAACAGGTGGACAGAGCGAGGAAGCGCATGCCCCAGGTCATCGCGTCCGTGCGTGAACGTCTGAAGGCGCGCCTGAACGAGGTTTGTGACAATCTGGATGAACAGCGCCTGGAGCAGGAAATGGCGTTGCTTGCCCAGCGCCTGGACGTGGATGAGGAAATGGATCGTCTGGCGTCCCATCTCCAGGAGGTGCAGGAGGTTTTGCGGCGGGACGAACCCGTGGGCCGGCGTCTGGATTTTCTCATGCAGGAGCTGAATCGCGAAGCCAATACCCTCGGATCCAAATCGGCCGACAGTGAAACCACCGCCATTTCGGTGGAAATGAAAGTGCTCATCGAACAGATGCGCGAACAGATACAGAATATCGAATAGGATTTATCATGCAAGGCAATCTGTATATCGTTTCCGCGCCGTCTGGCGCAGGCAAAACCAGTCTCCTCAAGGCCCTGCTGGAGCAGGATTCGGGGCTCAGGCTTTCCATCTCCTATACCACCCGCGCGCCACGTCCGGGAGAGGAGGACGGTTTGCACTACCATTTTGTTTCCGTGGACGAGTTCATGCGTCTGGCCGGAGAAGGGGCTTTTCTCGAACAGGCCCAGGTATTCGACAATTACTACGGCACCAGCCAGGCGTCAGTGCAGTCCCTGCTGGATGAAGGGTTTGACGTGATTCTTGAAATCGATTGGCAGGGGGCACGCCAGGTACGCAAGGTATTTCCCGGAGCCATCTCCATATTCATCGTCCCACCGTCGGTAGCGGCATTGCGCGAGCGCCTGGGCAAGCGCGGCCAGGATGACGAGGAGATCATAGAACGGCGCATGCGTGACGCCCGCAGCGAGCTTTCCCACTACGCAGAATACGACTATCTGGTAGTCAATGACGATTTTTCGGTCGCCGTAGATGAATTGCAGTGCATTGTTCGGGCGGAACGTCTGAAGCTGGTCAATAGCGCCAAACGCAATGCCCGGGCTTTGCAGGAAATGCTGGGTTAACCGTTTTATTCTTCAATCCGAACCCGCACGTCATCCAGCCAGCCCTTGCCCTGGTCGAGAAGCATTACTCCAATGGACAGTTTTCCGGTGCCCTTGGGGATGGCTTTGGTGATTTCCACCCGGGTCCATTCGGTGTTTCCGGTAAGGGGACGGGAACGCGCCTGGGAAAGAATTCTGCCATCACTGGCCTGCAGGAAATTCAAGACCAGCCCCCAGCCGCCCTTGCCCACTTTTTCCGTGCGTAGCAGGGCGGAGAAATGCAGCTTCTTCCCATTTCCGCCGGGTAATTCCACGATCTGCCGGAGCAGGCCGAATATCTGTTTTTTCTTGCGTTCCATGCGGAAGCTGTGCTTGCCTTCCTTGAATACCTTGTCGTCGATAGCGGTTTCATAGGCGATGTTTCCGGCATGTTGCAATACAGTCCATCCCAGCGGATCCACGCCGGATTCCTCAAAACCGGGATTCCTGATTTCCAGTTGCCCGGCCAGGGCGGAAGACAGCAACAGGGGTAACAGGCAGACAGAGGCAAAGACGGGTTTCATGAGGACTCCAGGGAAATTCTGAATCAACCAGGATTTCGGCAAATTCAGACAGGCGCAAAAAAGAGCCGAGGGGCAACAATGCCTGCGTTGGGATGCAGGCATTGTTGCATGGTAGAAAACACTTGATCAGGCAGCGATTTTTTCCTGTAACTTGTTCATGGCCGCCTTTTCGATCTGGCGGATACGCTCAGCGGAAATACCGTACTCATCGGCCAGTTCGTGCAGGGTGGCTTTCTTCTCCGACAGCCAGCGGCGCCGCAGGATATCCTGGCTGCGTTCGTCCAGTTCCTGCAGGGCCGCATACAGACGTTCATTCTCGTCCCGTTCGGTGTCTGCGGCTTCAATGACGCTTTCCGGTTCCATGCGGGTATCCGGCAGATAACTCACGGGCGCCACATGCTCGTCATCATTGTCGCCTTCGCCAGCATCGAAAGCCATGTCGTAGTTGTTCAGGCGAGCCTCCATATTGCGCACTTCCTCGGGTTTTACCCCCAGATCACTGGCCACTTCCTGGATTTCCTGTTCACTGAACCACCCCAGACGCTTCTTGCTCGAGCGTAGGTTGAAGAACAGCTTGCGCTGCGCCTTGGTGGTGGCGATTTTCACGATGCGCCAGTTGCGCAGGATGAATTCATGGATTTCCGCCTTGATCCAGTGTACGGCGAAAGAAGCCAGACGCACCCCCACTTCGGGATCGAAACGGCGCACCGCCTTCATCAGACCCACGGTGCCTTCCTGAATGAGATCCGGCTGGGGCAGGCCATAACCGGCATACTGGCGCGCGATGCGAACCACGAAGCGCAGATGGCTCATCACCAGTTGGCGTGCGGCCTCCAGATCTTTTTTCTCCCGCCAACGCACGGCCAGATCATGCTCTTCCTTTTGCGTAAGCATGGGCAGCTGAAAAGCCGCGCTTACATAGGACTCCATGCTACCCGTGGGCATGGTGGCGGTTGCGAGTTGTTTGTTGTTCATGTTCTGTTTTACCCCACAAAAATTGTTTACACGTATTAGGTTAGCATTGCTCCGGCGCCTTCGCCAGAAAAATTAGCACTCATCATGTAAGAGTGCTAATCAATACAGAAGTTCCCTGTGGATAAATAAAAAAATATTGTGAAATATCAATTGCTTGAAAGGCTGTTCAGGGCATCTCGAAAAATCGATATGCCCTTGCGGGACAGGGATGTCCCGCCATTTTCGATCACTTCAAGTGATTGAAAATGTGAGCAAAACGAAAATCGCATTTTCGGTTTGCGACGAGAAAAATTCCAAGGAAGGAATTTTTCGAGGTTCCCTTCAGAGGCTGGAAATCTGCCTTGCAGATGGTGTTGGCGGGTGCCGGATTGGTTCAATCTCCCGGTTCTGTGGTTCCCAGGTGCTGATTTACCGCAAGCCATGCGCCGAATATGCCCAGCAGCATACTCAGTCCCAGAACTGTGGTGGCCGTAGCCAGATCCAGTCCGCCCAGCTGAAAACTGCTCTGGTAGAGTTCCGCCAGGCGCCGGGCCGGGCCTCGCAGGCTCAGGGAAGCGAGCCAGATCAGGACAAGGGCGATGCTCCCGCCCAGCAGTCCATACCAGAAACCCTCATACAGGAAAGGACGCCGGACGAAGCTGTTGCTGCCGCCCACCAGCTTGATGATCTCTATCTCGTCCCGACGGCTCTGGATTTCCAGACGGATGGTGTTGCCGATGATGAGCAGAACCGCCAGCGCCAGAAGCAGGCTCAACAGAAGCGCAATTCGCTGCAGAATCCGGTTGATGCCCTGAAAGCGCTCCACCCATTGCATGTCCGCCAGGGCCAGTTCCACCTCGGGAAGGTTCTTGAGGTCGTTCAGCAGCGCTTCGATCTTTCCGGAGGCGGCGTTCGGGTCCGCGGGTTGGACGAGCAGCACATGCGGCAGGGGGTTGTGGTCGAGCAGATCCAGGGCGGAACCAAAGCCGGATTGCTGGCGGAACTCGGCCATGGCCTGGTCCGGCGTGATGTGTTCCACCTGGCCAATATCCGGCCGGGCCTCAAGAATCTGAACCAGCTTTAGCGCCTGTTGCTGACCGATGTCGTCCTTGAGAAAAACGGAAATGCTGGCTGCGCCATCCCAGTTGCCGGCCAGTTGCTGGAGATTGCCCACCAGCAAATGCAGGCCCAGGGGCAGGGCGATGGCAATACCCAGCACACTGAGGGTCATGAAACTGCCCAGAGGGCGCTGCGCAAGACGCCCCAGGCTGGAAAAGAACACCTGGGCATGACGAACCAGCCAGCCGGACAGGCTGAAGCGTCTTTTGAACCGGGCTTTTCGCTGGCGTTTGCTCATGGTTTGCCTGAATCGTTTACCAGCCGCCCCTGATCCAGCACCAGAGTGCGCAGGCCCAAGGGTTCGATGAGCGCCAGATCATGGGTAGCAATGAGCAGGGTAACGCCCACCTGATTGAATTGCTGGAACAGGTTCATGATTTCCCTGGACAGATCCGGATCGAGATTGCCCGTGGGTTCGTCCGCCAGTACGACAGGTGGCTTGCTCACCACGGCCCGGGCAATGCCCACCCGCTGCTGCTCGCCCCCGGAAAGGGTCAGTGGCAGGGCGCGGGCCTTTTTCAGCAGTCCCACCTTGTCCAGCGCCGCCTGCACCCGGCGGCGGATTTCCTGATGCCTGACGCCCGCAACCACCAGCGGCAGAGCCACATTGTCGAACACGGTGCGATCCGTGAGCAGGCGATGATCCTGGAAAATCATGCCCACTTCGCGCCGCAGCAGGGGGATCTGGCGCGACTTGAGGCGGGTGAGGTTATGCCGGTTTACCCATACCTGTCCGCGGCTGCTGCGTTCCAGCAGCCCCACGAGCTTGAGCAAGGTGCTTTTCCCCGCTCCGGAATGACCAGTGAGAAATGCCATTTCACCGGTTTCGATATGCAGACTGACCTCCCGCAGGCCGCCGGAGCTGCCGGGATAGGTTTTGCTGACATTGTCGAAGCGGATCATCCGTCGTTGTCTTCTCTTTCAAAAAGGGCGTCAACGAAGGCTCTGGGGTCGAATACTCTCAGGTCTTCCATGCTTTCTCCCACGCCGATGAAACGTATGGGAATGCCCATCTTTTCCGCAATGGCAAAGATGATGCCACCCCGGGCGGTGCCGTCCAGCTTGGTGAGGGTGATGCCGGTAAGAGGGATTGCCTTGCTGAACTGTTCCGCCTGATTGACCGCATTCTGCCCGGTAGTGGCGTCCACCACCAGCATGACTTCGTGGGGCGCGTCCGGATCGATTTTCTTCATCACCCGCGCAATCTTGGCCAGTTCCTCCATGAGGTTGCTCTTGGTGTGCAGGCGACCGGCGGTATCGGCGATGAGTACATCGATACCGCGGGCGGTGGCTGCTGCCAGGGCATCATAGATCACCGAGGCGGAATCCGCTCCCGAGTGCTGGGCGATGACGGGAATGTCATTGCGTTCCCCCCAGGTCTGCAACTGTTCCACTGCGGCAGCGCGAAAGGTGTCGCCCGCGGCAAGCATTACCGTCTGTCCCTCATCCTGCAGTTGTCTGGCCAGCTTGCCTATGGTGGTGGTCTTGCCTGCGCCGTTTATACCCACCATGAGAATTACCTGGGGATGGCCTGGGGCGGGCTGCTTCACCGGGGCATCCGCCTTTTCCAGGATTTCTTCCAGGAGCTGTTTGAGGGCCTCCACCAGCGCTTCGGGATCGGACAGGGTCTTGCGTTTCACCCGTTCCGTGAGTTCATCGATGATGCGCCGGGTAGCATCCACACCCACGTCGGCCGTAAGCAGCAGGGTTTCCAGATCTTCGAGCAGCTCGTCATCGATCTTTTTCCGCCCCAGCACCAGGCTGGCGAGTCCGTCGGTAAAGTTGGCCCGGGTACGCGCCAGGCCGGATTTCAAGCGCTGCAACAGGCCGGGCTTTTTCTGTTCTTCCCGGGGAGCCGATTTGTTTTTCTTGCCGAAGCCGAACATGGTTTATTCCCATTGATTCCTTGGACAACAAGGACAGGTTTTGAAAGAATGGAACTTTACCATATTTAGTCTTTCGAACCGCCTATGCGTAGTCTGTGGATCCTGTTGTTCTGCCTGTTCAGCCTGCCTGCATTGTCCGGGGGAGAAAAGGTGCAGGAGTTCATGCTGGACAATGGCATGAAGATCATTGTCAAACCGGATCACCGGGCACCCGTGGTGGTCAGTCAGGTCTGGTACAAGGTGGGTTCCAGTTACGAGCTGCCGGGAACTACGGGCGTGTCCCATGTCCTGGAACACATGATGTTCAAGGGTACGAAAAATGTACCACCAGACGAATTTTCACGCATTGTCGCCGCTCTGGGGGGAAGCGAGAATGCGTTCACCGGCGTCGATTACACCGCCTATTTCGAGACCCTGTCGAAGAAACATCTGGAACGGGCTCTGGAGCTGGAGGCGGATCGCATGCAGAATCTGCTGCTGGATGAAAAGGAATTCCAGCGCGAGGTTGCGGTGGTGCGTGAAGAACGTCGCCTGCGCACCGATGACGATCCCAATGGCCTGCTTTGGGAGCAGTTCAACGCCGTGGCCTGGCGCGTGTCTCCCTACCGCAATCCCGTGATTGGCTGGATGCATGACCTGGAAGTCATGACCCTGGCTGATCTGCAACAATGGTATGACCAGTGGTATTCCCCGGACAATGCCCTGCTGGTAGTGGTGGGGGACGTGGTGCCTGGCGAAGTGCTGGCACTGGCGAAAAAGCATTTTGGCCCCATTCCCCCCCGGCCGCGCAAGGCCTGGCGGCAGCGCCCGGAGCCGCCGCAGAAAGGCCCGCTGCGCATGACGCTGCGGGTTCCGGCGGAGCAGCCCGTATTGCTCATGGGGTACAAGGTGCCGGCCATGGTGGATGCACAAGACCCGGCGGAAATCTATGCCCTGATGGTGCTCAATTCCATTCTTGGCGATGGTGACAGTTCCCGTCTGTCCGCCAGCGTGGTTCGCGAGCAGGGGCTGGCCGTATCCGCGAGCAGCAGCTATGACCCTTTCAGCCGCCTTTCCGGTTTGTTGGAGATCGAAGCCATTCCCGCGCAGGAAGCCGGGCTGGACGATTTGCAGGCAGGACTGCTCGCGCAGATAGAAAAGCTCAAGCAGGAACCGGTGAGCGCAAGGGAATTGCAGCGGGTCATCAATCGCACCCTGGCCGCCAGGGTATTTGCCAGGGATTCCATGTTCTATCAGGCCATGCTCATTGGCATGCGTGAAACCAATGGCTACGACTGGCGCAGTCTGGAAGAGGAGCTCAAGCATATCCGCGCGGTGACTCCCGAACAGGTGCAGTCCGTGGCGCGAAAATATCTGGTGGAACAGGGATTGACCACAGCCCGTCTCGAACCGGTGAGCAAGGCGTCAACAGAAAGCGTAACGGACAAACCGGAAAAGGCCGCGAAGGGAGAGAAAAAATCATGAAACATATCCTGGCGTGCTTGGTGATGCTTCTCATGGCAGGGCAGGTTGCGGCCATGGAGGTGCAGTCCTGGCAGACCAAAGGCGGCGCCCGGGTCATGTATGTACATGCGCCACAACTGCCCATGGTGAATCTGCGGGTGATGCTCGATGCCGGCAGCGCCCGCGATGGCGATCTTCCCGGGCAGGCGCGGCTGCTCAATGAACTGCTGCTGGAAGGTGCGGGGAAATGGAATGCCGATGAACTGGCCAGTGAACTGGAATCCCGTGGCATTGAAGTCAGCACCCATACCGGCCGGGATATGGCGCAGATCACCCTGCGTAGCCTCAGTGACAAGAATATTCTCACGCCTGCCCTGGACATGCTGGCGGCCATGCTCGCCAGCCCGCGACTCGAAGAAGAAGCCATCGCCAGAGTGAAGGAACGTACGCTGGCCGCCTTGCGCCAGGCCAGCCAGTCGGCTGAAGATGTCGCGGACAGAGAGATGATGAAGGCCCTGTACGGAGATCATCCCTACGCCCATGATCCCCTGGGTACGGAAAAATCCCTGGAAAAGATCAACCGCGAGACTCTGCAGGTTTTTCACCAGCGCTTCTACAATCAGGCCAACGCGGTTGTGGCCCTGGTCGGAGATGTGGATCGCACCCAGGCGGAGATTCTGGCGGAGCATGTGCTTGCCGGTCTGCCCGTTGGAGAAAAAGCACCACCGTTTCCGGAGCCGAACCCGAAAAAGGCTCGCGCTCTGCACAAGGATTTTCCCGCATCCCAGACACATCTTTATCTGGGCATGCTGGGCATCCATCGCAAGGACCCGGATTATTTTCCTCTCATCGTCGGTAATCATATTCTTGGCGGCAGCGGCCTCACTTCCATCATGGGTGAGGAGGTGCGCAACAAAAGGGGGTTGTCCTACGGCATCTCCAGCTATTTTTCGCCCTTGCGCGTCAAGGGTCCCTGGATGCTGTCAGCTCAGACCAAAAACAGCCAGGCCAGAACCACGCTGGAGCTGATGACGGCGCTGTTACGCGATTTTATTGACGAAGGTCCGACACAGAAACAGCTGCAGGCGGCGAAAAAACATCTGGCTGGCGGGTTTCCCCTCAGGCTTTCCAGCAACAAGAAGATTCTGCAACAGATCAGCGTCATGGCTTTCTATGATCTGCCGCCGGACTGGCTGGACACCTGGTCTTCTCGTGTGGAACAGGTGACGCGCGCCCAGATTCGGCGCGCCTTCCGTCGGCGCATGCCCATGAAGCATCTCCTGCAGGTGAGCGTGGGTGGCGGGAAATAGTTGGCCGGGCGCAGTAACAGTATTCGTATCATTGGCGGCGAATTTCGTGGCCGTCGCCTCACTTTTGCCTCTGTTCCGGGGCTGCGTCCCACTGCGGATCGTTTGCGTGAAACCCTGTTCAACTGGCTGCAAGGGGAAGTCCAGGGTACGGATTGTCTGGATCTTTTCGCGGGCAGCGGTGCTTTGGGACTGGAAGCCCTGTCCCGGGGGGCGGCCCATGTCCGGCTGGTGGATCAGTCCCGTGTGGTGGCTCGCCAACTGCAACAGAATCTGCAACAGCTGGGTGCGCAAGGCCGCGCTGAAGTGATGACCGGCGATGCCCTGCGTCTGTTGCGTGCGGGAGCGGATCGCAGTTTCGATCTGGTATTCCTCGATCCGCCTTTCGCCGCGAACTGTCTGCCGCAGGCTTGCGCATTGCTGGAGGAAAACGCCTGGCTCAAACCACGCAGCTGGATCTATCTGGAACAGGACAGTCATCGTGACTGGCCGCCATTGGCGCACAACTGGCGGTTGTACCGGGAAGCCAAAGCGGGGCAGGCCGCCTGTCGTCTGTATCGGCGTGATATAATCGAGAATTGATTCGCTTTCCTGATTTTTGTCAATGCTCACAGCAGTTTATCCGGGTACATTCGATCCCGTCACCAATGGCCATACGGATCTCGTCGCCCGTGCATCGAAACTTTTCGACCGGGTTATCGTGGCCGTTGCCAGGGATACGGCAAAGACTACCTTCTGTGATCTGGATCAGCGGGTGGATCTGGCTCGTCTGGTGCTGGCGGATTTTCCCAATGTGGAAGTAGTATCCTTCAGCGGATTGCTGGTGAAGTTCTGCCAGGCACAGAAGGCAGAAGTGGTAATACGCGGTCTGCGCGCCGTGTCCGATTTTGAATATGAATTTCAGCTGGCGGGCATGAACCGCCGGCTTGCGCCGGATGTGGAAACCCTGTTTCTCACTCCGGCGGAACAATACGCCTTCATATCCTCATCACTTGTGCGGGAAATAGCGCGACTGGGGGGAGATGTGGCAGAATTCGTCCATCCCGCGGTGCAAGAAGCACTGGCGGAAAAATTTATCTGAAAACAAGCGGAGTAAAACCCATGGCCCTGATGATTACCGATGAATGCATCAACTGCGATGTGTGCGAGCCCGAATGCCCCAACGGCGCGATTTACATGGGCGAGGAGATTTACGAGATCGATCCTAATCTGTGTACCGAATGCGTTGGCCATTACGAAGAATCGCAGTGTGTGGAAGTCTGTCCGGTGGACTGCATCATTGTCGATCCCAACCATCAGGAGAGCGAGGAAGAGCTGCGTGCCAAGTACGAGCGCATTACCGGCGAATCTTCCTGATACGCAAACAGCCGCAACACTCCCAAAAGCTCCAGTCCGAGGCTGGGGCTTTTTTGTTTGCGCATTGCTCCTGTTCCTGCCCGCGGCACATGGGGGGGAGCGACCGCCCGCCATGGCCGTGGTTTCGGCGCATCCTGCGGCGACCCGGGCGGGCATGGAGATATTGCAGGCGGGCGGGAATGCATTCGACGCCGCAGTAGCGGTGAGCGCCGCCCTGGCGGTGGTGGAGCCCTACAGTTCCGGCCTGGGGGGTGGTGGGTTCTGGTTGTTGCATCGGGCCGATGACGGTTTCGAGGTGATGATCGACGGGCGGGAAACCGCGCCCCTGGCCGCGCATCGCGACATGTATCTGGATGAGCGGGGTGATCCGGTAAAAAATGCTTCCATCGACGGTCCCCTGGCGGCCGGCATCCCGGGAGAGCCCGCGGCCCTGGTCTATCTGTCGGAGCACTATGGGCGACTGCCGTTGAAGACCAGCCTGCAACCGGCCATCCACCTGGCCGAAAACGGGTTCAGAGTCGATGAACATTTCCGGCGCATGGCGGCTTTTCGCCTGAATGCCTTGCGCGCGTCTCCCGCTGCCGCAACACAATTCTTGCTGAAGAACGAGGTGCCGCGAGTGGGACATCTCATCCGCCAGCCGGCGCTGGCTCAAACCCTGCGCGCCCTGGCCCGCGAGGGAAAGTCTGGATTCTATGCAGGGGAGATCGCCCGGCGCCTGGTGGCGGATGTGCGGCGTCATGGTGGAATCTGGACCTTGCGGGATCTTCAGCAGTACAGGGTAAAGGAGCGTGAGCCCATGGTGGGAAAATATCATGGCTGGCGCGTGGTCAGCGCCGCGCTGCCTTCTTCCGGAGGCGTGTTGCTCCTGGAAATGCTCAACATGCTGGCGATGAAAGACCTGCAAGCCATGAGTGAAGCCGACCGGGTGCATTTTCTGGTGGAAGTCATGCGCCGCGCCTATGCCGACCGCGCCCGCTGGCTGGGAGATGCGGATTTCGTGGACATGCCCCTGAAAAAACTTCTGTCCACGGCCTATGCGCGCAAACTCGTGGCCGGCATCGACATGAAAAAGGCCACTCCCGGCAGTAGTCTGCCGTCGGTACGCGCCGAAGGGCAGGACACCACCCATTTCTCCATTCTCGACAGCCACGGCAACCGGGTCGCGGCCACCTTGAGCATCAACTATCCTTTTGGCTCCGGCTTTGTCGCGGAGGGTACGGGGGTGTTGCTCAATGATGAAATGGATGACTTTTCCATCAAGCCCGGCGTGGCCAATGTGTATGGTCTGGTGGGCGCGCAAGCCAACGCGATTGCCCCGGGCAAGCGCATGCTGTCCAGCATGTCTCCCACTTTTGTCGAGAATCACGATCATCTGGCCATTTTGGGCACCCCGGGAGGTTCACGCATCATTACCATGGTATTGCTTGGGCTTCTTGAGGCGGTAGAAGGGAAAAGCGTAACGGACTGGGTGAGCCGTCCCCGTTTTCATCACCAGTATCTGCCGGATGTCATACAGCTCGAACCCGGTGCTTTCGATGAGAAACTCAAAGCCGCCCTGAAAGCACGGGGGCATCGTCTGGATGAGAAAAGCCGTCCCTGGGGCAATATGCAGGCCATACACTGGAACCGGAGAAACCAGATGGTTCAGGCTGCCAGCGATCCCCGGGGAGGGGGGCTGGCATTGGTGGAAAAGCGTTAGCCCCTTCCTAATCCTCTGCCGGTCTTGGGAGAGGAGACAATCGATCAATCCGGCTTTCAGCCGTAACTTGAAGCCACCGGCTTTTATCCACACCCTGCCAAGAAGTCCTTTCGTGTTGGCGTTTTCGCGTTACAATATGTCAATGTCGGCAAAGTATTTCTGGAGCGAAACCAAGAATGGCAAGAGTAACTGTAGAGGATTGTCTGGAACATGTGGACAATCGTTTCAACCTGGTATTGCTGGCGTCCAAACGCGCCAGGCAACTGGAAAATGGCGTGGAACCCCTGGTTCCCGAAGACAATGACAAACCCACGGTCATTGCCCTGCGCGAAATTGCGGCTGGCCTGATTACCAATCAGACCATCGATGATCAGGTCGAGAGCAAGGAAGAATCCATCGACGACGAACTGGCTGCGGCCCTGGCACAGGAAGTTCAGGCAGCGCTGGACGGCGGCTTGTAAGACTCACGCCGGTGGCCACTTCACTGCCTGTCGAACCTGAAGGCAAATGGCCACCGACAGTGCCCGTGCGTGCCAACGGCGCTTCCGGGCCCCGTTATCTGATCAGCGACCTCTGTACCTATCTGGAATCCTATCTGCCTCCCGAGCAGGTGCGGGAGGTGTATCGCGCCTATCTGTTTGGCGCCGAGGCGCACAAGGATCAGAAACGTCTGTCCGGCGAACCTTATATCTGTCATCCGGTGGCGGTAGCGCGCATTCTGGCGGAAATGCGCATGGACTATCAGTGCCTGATGGCGGCCATCCTGCATGATGTGATCGAGGATACGCCCACCGCCAAGGATCAGCTTGCACAGGAGTTCAGTGAAGAAATCGCGGAACTGGTGGATGGGGTGAGCAAACTGGCCAAGATCGGTTCCTTGAGTCGCGCCGAGGCCCAGGCCGAAAGCTTCCGCAAGATGATGCTGGCCATGACCCGGGATATCCGGGTGATACTCATCAAGCTCGCCGACCGGCTGCACAACATGCGCACCCTGGGTGTCATGCGTCCTGACAAGGCGCGGCGCATATCCCGGGAAACCACGGAAATCTACGCGCCCATCGCCCAGCGTCTGGGCATCAACAGTCTGCGCGTGGAGCTGGAAGATCTGGGCATGGCGGCCTATTACCCATGGCGCTACCGGGTCATCTCTGAACGTCTGCAGAAGTTGCGCGGGCATCGCCGGGAACTGGTGGAAAGCGTGGAAGAAGCCATGCGTGACCGTCTCGCCCAGGAAGACTTCAAGGGAGAAGTCAGCGGCCGGGAAAAGCATATCTGCAGCATTTACCGCAAGATGCGCGACAAGCATTTGTCCCTGAGCGAGGTCGCGGATGTATTCGCCTTCCGCATTCTGGTGGATGATGTGGACACCTGCTACCGGGTGCTGGGCGCCATGCACAGCCTGTACAAGCCCGTGCCCGGAAGATTCAAGGACTACATCGCCATTCCCAAGGCGAACGGTTATCAGTCATTGCATACGGTGCTGGTAGGGCCGCACGGCCAGCACATCGAGGTGCAGATTCGCACCCGGGAAATGCACAAGGTGGCGGAAGAGGGCATAGCGGCACACTGGCATTACAAGACCGGGGATGAGAAGTTTCCCCCCGCTGCTGCTGCGGAATGGGTGCGCAATCTGCTGGAGGTGCAGAAAGGTTCCGGAACCTCCACCGAGTTCCTGGAGCATGTCAAGGTCGATCTGTTTCCGGACGAGGTCTATGTGTTCACGCCCAACGGGCAGATCAAGGTTTTGCCCAAAGGCGCGTCCGTGGTGGATTTTGCCTATTCCATTCACTCGGATGTGGGCAATCATTGCGTGGCGGCGCGGGTGGATCGGCATCTGGTGCCCTTGCGCACCCGCTTGCGCAATGGTCAGACGGTGCAGATTCTGACCAATGATGACGCCCGCCCCAATCCCGCCTGGCTGGATTTCGTGGTTACCGGCAAGGCGCGCGCGGGGATACGCACCTTTCTCAAGCGCCTTGAATCCGATGAAGCTGCCCAGCTTGGCCAGCGCATGCTGGAGCGGGAGCTGGAAAAACATGGCGCCGCCCTGACGGAAATAAAAGAGAGTCAGATCGAGTCGGTGCTGGAGCAGCTCAAGGTGAACAGCCTGCGCGCCCTGATGATCGATATCGGCCTGGGCAACCGCATGGTGAAACTGGTGGCAGGCACTCTGCTGTCGGTGGATGCCCTGGACAAGGATGGCGAGCCGGGGGCGGATCTGACCATTCGTGGCACGGAAGGCATGGTGGTCAAGTTTGGCAAATGCTGCCATCCCATTCCCGGAGACCCGGTGATCGCGGTTTTCAATCCCGGCAAGGGTCTGGTAGTGCATCACCAGTCCTGTCCCAATGTGCTGGATGAAAGGAAATCACGCGCCGACTGGGTGGATGTACGCTGGGAAGACGACGTACAGGGAGAATTCGATACGGCGCTGTATCTGGATGTGAGCAACAAGCGCGGCATGCTGGCGACCATTGCCTCCGCGATTTCGGAAACCGGCTCCAACATCGACGACATTCGCACCGAAGATCACGATGGCCGAACCTCCGGTCTGCATTTGCTCATTTCCGTATCCGACCGAAAGCACCTGGCAGCCGTGATGCGGCGCCTGCGCGCCATTCCCGAAGTGTTGCGCATCAGCCGCGACCTGGGCCGCAAAAGCTGAGTCTTGCGTTCATGCCACGAATTCTGCGTCGTTACGTCAATGAACCCCTGTGGGTGGATCTCCACTCGCGGCACGCGTCCGCCGTGCCTGAAAAGGCGTATGCCTGGCTTCGGGATCCTGCATCTCTTACCCGGCGGGTAACCCAGGTCTGTTCCGCGGGTTTCCGTGTCCAGGTGAAGTACCAGGGCTGGTCAGCCGCGCTGCCATCCGAGACCCGGCTGCTGAGGCTGGGTTTGCGTGAAGCCTGTCTGGTGCGGGAAGTGGAGCTGTTGTGCGGGGACGAGCCACAGGTGTTTGCCCGTACCCTGATGCCGGTAAGCAGCCTGCGCGGTCCGGCGCGGCAACTGTCCCGCCTGCGCAACAAGCCACTGGGGAAGGTGTTGTTCGCCAACCCGCATACGCGGCGCAAGGAAGTTCAGATTGCGCGTATTCAGCCGCAACACAGACTGTATCGCCCGGCGGTTTCTCATCTGCGCCAGCAGCCGCCGGAGCTTTGGGGGCGCCGCACCCTGTTTCTGTACGCGGGCAATCCCATTCTGGTGAATGAAATCTTCCTGCCTTCCCTGGTGGAACGGGATTGTCCGGCTGGAGCGGTATTTGTACGTTGAATCCCGCATTTCCTACCGGAGTTGTCCAGCTCAGGAACCTGATCTGAGGAAGATGTCCAGCTCTTCCTGGCTGTTGATGTTGCGAAAATGCCGCGGGGCATGGGAATAATCCGCCAGCGCCGGATGATGCGTGGCGCACCACTGACGCAGTTTGCGCCCGCCTGTTTGCATATAGGCTGCCAGATCATCGCCAAGCTCGGAGGCAATCAGGGCAAAGGCCGGTTGCAGTTTCTCGCCGTCATGCACCACGGCCATCTTTGCGGGTTTCTCTTTCAGCGCCTGTGCGAGACGCAGCGCCAGATCCCGGGGGGGGCGGGGCACGTCGCAGGGGACGCACAGCATCCAGGGGGTATGTACTGCTTTGAGGCCAGCCAGTATGCCGGCCAGTGGCCCCTGAAAACCTTCCAGATCATCGCTGATGACGGGAAAGCCAAATTCCCGGTAACGGGAAAGATTGCGGTTGGCATTGATGATGAGCTGCCCGGCCTGGGATTGCAGACGCTCGATTATCAATGAGATCATGGGTTTGCCATGCACAGGCAACAATCCCTTGTCCTGGCCTCCCATGCGTGAGCCGCGGCCTCCTGCCAGTATCATGGCGGTAATGTCCTGTTTTTCGATCATGCTGTTTCTGCCGTTCAACCAGAATTCACTCGGGATGCCCGGATATTGTATGCTGAGACGGCTTCGCGAAAGATTTTTTTGCCTGGATGGGAATCATGAACAGTGCCGATGATGGGACAATGATCGAATCGTTGCGGAAATCTTCCTCCCTGGGTGGCAAGCCATTCGGGCGCCGTTTGCTGGAAACCCATATCTCCTGGGTGATCCTCGCCGGCGATTTTGCCTACAAGATCAAAAAACCCGTGAATCTCGGCTTCCTCGATTTTTCCACCCTGGAAAAGCGGCGTCATTATTGCGAGGAGGAACTGCGTCTCAACCAGCGTCTGGCCGCCGAATACTATCTGGATGTGCTGCCGGTAACCCGGGATGAGTCTGGCTGGCGCATCGGTGGCGAAGGCGCTCCCGTTGATTATGCGGTCAGAATGAAACGTTTCCAAACCCGCATGCGGCTGGACAGGATGCTGACCAAGAAAAAACTGCGCGGCCATCATCTGGATGCCTTTGCCGGCCTGGTGGCGGACTTCCACATGCATCGGGTGGCGGTTTCTCATGATCGCGGTACTGCCGAACAGGTATGCGCTCCGGCGCGGGATAATTTTTCCCAGATTCGTCAAGTGCTGGACGGCCTGGAGCCAGACGTGTTCCCGGAACTCGAGGAGTGGAATGCGCGCGCCTGCAAAAGATATTGGCACAAGTTCGAGGCGCGCCGGAAACAAGGCTGGATTCGGGAGTGCCATGGGGATTTGCACCTGGGCAACATGGCCTGGACGCCGTCCGGCCCGCTGATTTTCGATTGTATCGAGTTCAATCCGGATCTGCGCTGGATCGATGTGTTGTCGGAGGTCGCCTTTTTGGTCATGGATCTTCACGCGCACGAAAATGAAGCACTAGCCTGGCGGTTTCTGAACCGTTATCTGGAACGCACCGGGGACTACCTGGGTCTGGAGCTGTTGCCTTTCTATCTGGTATACCGGGCCATGGTGCGAGCCAAGATTGCCGCCATTCGTGTCAGTCAGTTGACCCTTGGCACGGGACTGGCGGGCGAGTTTTTGAAAGTCGATCACTATTGCCTGGTTGCCCGGGGCTTTACCCGGACGAGATCTCCCCGTTTGCTCATCACCCATGGATTGTCCGGCTCCGGAAAGTCCAGTTTCAGCGCGCAGCTCATGCAAAAAGCCGGTTGCATACGGATTCGCTCGGACGTGGAGAGGAAACGGCTTTTCAATCTCGATATGGATGAATCGGCGCGAGCCACGCCCGGCTCCGGCATCTATACCCCCGAGGCATCGGAGAGAGTTTACGCGCATCTCCTCGTGCTGGCGGAAGCGGTACTGGATGCCGGTTTCAGCGTGATCGTGGATGCGGCCTTTCTTCGCGAAGAACAGCGCAGGCCATTCATGGAGCTTGCCCAGGCAAAGGGAATGCCGTTTCTGATAGTGGCGTTGCAGGCATCGCCAGATGTTCTGCGCAAACGTGTCGCGCGCAGAAAATATGATGTTTCCGATGCGGATCTGGCGGTTCTGGAAAGCCAGCTGGCGAACTACGCCGGCCTTTCCCCCGGGGAGCAGGATGTGGTGCTGGAAGTGGATACGCAGACAACGCCTGACTGGAACAGCATTCTTGCGCGGCTGGAGAAAGGGTGAACGGAAACCGGGTTTTCACTGTTTTGGTTTTGCGAAAATAAAAATGCCGCCTTGGGGAATTTTCGATTTCCGCCTGTGGCAGAATACGGAATATCCTCAGTTGCACAAGGCTGGATAAAAGATGAGCGCTGTCCGGGAAGGTCTGACCATGGAAAGAAACGAACTCCTCGATCTCATGGAGGAGAAGGTTCTGGTACTCACGGCGAACGTGCGCCTGTCCCGTTTCCTCCTGGGCGAGTACGAAAACCGCATGCTTGCCGCGGGAGTCGCCGCCTGGTCCACCCCTTTGGTATTTCCCTGGCAGTCCTGGCTGCAACAGTGCTGGGAAGAAGTTCTGCTCAAGTCCCCCGAAAAGGCGCCGGCCATTCTCCGCGATCATCAGGCCCGGCTGCTGTGGAAGCAGGTGCTGGCAGAGCATCCCCAGGCGGGATTGCTCAGTGAAAACGCCCTGGTTCGCCAGTTGCAAAGCAGTTGGCGTCTGCTCCGTGACTGGCGTCTGGGCCTGGAGGATCTGACCCAGGATGAACATGCGGAGGCGGCTGGTTTTTATGAGCTGGCACGGGCTTTCGAGCAGGCCTGTGAAAAAAGACATTGCCGCACGGAAGCGGATCTGCCCGCCCTGCTGGCGGAAAAAATCGCGTCAGGTGTTTGTTCCTTGCCCGATGAAATCGTTCTGTTGGGCTTCAGTGTCATCACTCCGGCCCAGGAACATTTGCTGGCAATCTTGCGCGCCGCATCCGTCCGGGTGAGCCGGGTGCGGCTCAAAGGAAAGCGGGGCCGGGCCAGCCTGTATTCCTTTCCCGACCCGCAGCAAGAACTGGCGATGGCGGTGAGCTGGGCGCGAGAACAGCTCCTGAAGCAGCCGGAGCTGTCCCTGGGCATCGTGGTGCCGGATCTGCAGCACCGCTATCGCGAGGTGACGCATTGTCTGAACAAACTCCTGGAACCCGCATCCCTGCTTCCCGGCCAGCGTTCGGCGCGCGCTGTCTGGAATCTCTCCCTGGGCAGACCATTGGCGGAATATGCGCCTGTGGGCGCTGCCCTGGGGCTGTTGTCTCTGGGGCACGGAGCGCTTTCCCTGGAGGAGATCGAAGCACTGCTGCGCTCACCTCATGTGGCGGCTGGCGAGGACGAAATCCTGTCCCGGGCCTGGCTGATTCATCGCTTGCGCGATACCGGGCAGGATCGTTTTTCCTTGTCCGTTTTGGCGCATCATGCGCGAATGCATGCGGGGCCAGACGGTGAACCCCGGCCCTGGTATTGCGCGGAGCTGGGTATGCGCCTGGAAGCCATGAGCGAGCTTCGCCGGGAAACCGGATCAGCTCCGCGGAGTCCTTCGGCATGGGTGGATGTTTTCTCCCGCTGGCTGGAAACCGCCGGCTGGATGACGGGCGTCCGTCTGGATTCGGCGGATTATCAGGTAGTGGAGCGCTGGAAGCAGCTGTTGGGTGAATTTCGCGCCCTGGATGACATTGCTTCTTCCCTGAGCGCCGCTGAAGCGCTGCGTGAACTGCAAGGCATGGCGCGGGATACCCTGTTTCAGCCCAAATATCCTGCTGCTCCCCTGCAAGTGCTGGGTCTTTTTGAAGCCACCGGACTCACCTTCGACAAGCTCTGGGTGATGGGCATGGAGGAAAGCGCCTGGCCCGCCGCTCCCAGCCCGGACCCTTTCATTCCCATGGCCTTGCAACGGGAACGCGGCATGCCGGGGGCGAACCCGGATCGTGAGCTGGAACTGGCGCGGGAGATGCTGTCCGGGCTGGAGGGAGCCGCGGATGAGGTGTTGTTCAGTCATGCGCTCATGGACGGGGCCGAAGAACTGTATCCCACGCCTTTGCTCGATCACTGCCAGCGGCGGCCGGCGCAGGAAATGAAGCTGGCCGGAGCCGATGGATGGGAGCGGCAGATGTTGCGCCAGCCGGTCACGGAGCAGCTGCGCGACCAGGGATTGCCCGTAGCCGGTAGCGTGCGGGGCGGCTCTTCTTTGTTCCGTCATCAGTCCCAGTGTCCCTTCCGCGCTTTCGCCGAACATCGTCTCGGGGCGCGTTCCTTTCCCGGCGTGCATGCCGGGCTGGATGCCGCCCAGCGGGGCAGTCTGCTGCATCGCGCGCTGGAGGTCTTCTGGAAACAGACCCAAGATCAGCAAGGTTTGCTGGCACTGGATGATGCCGCCCTGCGCAGCCGGATTCAGCTGGCGGCTTCGGCGGCCCTGGCGGAATTCGAGGGCTATCGGCCCGGACTGCTGGGCGCCCGTGGCCGGGATATCGAAGCCCGGCGTCTGCAGGCCCTGATGAGCGCATGGATGGAAAAGGAAAAGGTCCGGGCGCCTTTTCACGTGAGTAGCACGGAACAATGCTTTGAAGGCGAGACTCAGGCAATCGAGTATCGTCTGTATGTTGATCGTATCGACGAACTGGAGGATGGGCGGCAGATTCTCATCGACTACAAGACCGGCCGGGTCAGTTCCTCTGACTGGTTTGGCGAGCGCCCGGATGATCCCCAGTTGCCCTTGTACAGTACCGTGCTGGAGCCGGAGCGGGTCGCCGGGGTGGTCTTCGCCCGCTTGCGTCCGGATCGAACCGATTTTTCCGGCGTGGTGGCGGGAGAACGGCTGCTGCCTGGCCTTCCATCTGGCGGAGCTGCGCTGCGGCAAGCCATGCAGGACTGGCCCCAGGTGCTGCTCCAGTGGCGCGAAACCCTGGACGAACTGGCCCGGGAATTCAGCGAGGGAAGGGCAGATGTGGCGCCCAGGAAGGGAAAGAAAACCTGTGACAAGTCCTACTGCGAACTGATGTCCCTGTGCCGCTTTCACAGTCAGACTGAAGAAGAGGTGGAAGCATGAGCCGGCAGCCCGTGGATCATCAGGTTCGGCGCACCGCCATTGATCCGCAACGTTCCTTCATCGTTCAGGCGCCAGCCGGCTCCGGCAAGACCGGCCTGCTCACCCAGCGCTTTCTGGTATTGCTCGCAGGGGTGGAACATCCGGAGGAGATCGTTGCCATCACCTTCACGCGCAAGGCGGCGGGAGAGATGCGCGAGCGCATCATCGGCGCCTTGCGCATGGCCGCTTCCGCTGAGCTGCCGGATGACCCCTGGGAAAGAGAGACCCGGGAACTGGCGCTGGCGGCTCTGGCCCGGGATCAGGAACTGGGCTGGCGGCTGCTGGAGCAGCCCGGGCGTTTGCGAATACGCACCATCGATTCGTTTTGTCAGTACCTGGCGGGACAGGCACCCCTGCTCTCGGGACTGGGGGCCGGGATGCAGGTGGCGGAGGACGCCGGACCCCTCTATCAAGAGGCCGCTCATTCGGTGCTGGAGGAACTGGAGGGTTCTGATGCCACCAGCGACGCCCTGGCGCTGCTGCTCATGCACCGGGACAACGACAGTGAGCGACTGATGGAACTGCTGGCGAACATGCTCGCGCGGCGGGATCAGTGGTTGCATCATCTGCGCGCCGGTGACGAAAGAATGGCCCTGGAGCAGGCCTTGCGCCTGGCGGTGGGGCAGGGACTGTCCGAGGTTCATGCCGCGCTCGAACCCCGGGCGGCGGCGCTTGTGCCCCTGTTGCGCTTCGCCGCGGAAAACAGCAGTGATGACTCGGTGGTGGCCAGCGCCAGAAACCTCACGGATCTGCCATTGCCGGAAAGTGATTTCCTGCCCGAGTGGAATGCCATTGTCGAATTGCTGCTCACCAAACAGGGTGGCTGGCGCAAATCGGTGAACAAAACCACCGGTTTTCCGGCCGGTTGCGAAGAAAAAACGCAAATGCTGGAATTGCTCCAAGAGCTGCGCGGGGAAGCGGGGCTGGATGAGCTGCTGGCATTCATCCGTACATTGCCAGCATCGGCCTATGAGGAGCAGGAATGGCAGGTGCTCAACGCCTTGTTGCGGGTATTGCGTCAGGCAGCGGCGCATCTGCAACTGGTGTTCGCCGCCCGTGGCCAGCTGGATTTTTCCGAGATCATGCTCCGCGCCCGGGCCGCCCTTCGGGATGAGAACGGCCCTACGGATCTGGCGCTGAAACTCGATTACCGAATCCATCATCTGCTGGTGGATGAGTTTCAGGATACCTCGCGCAATCAGTATGAACTGTTCGCGGATCTGACCGCCGGCTGGCAGCCCGACGACGGGCGCAGCCTGTTTCTGGTGGGGGACCCCATGCAGTCCATCTACCGTTTTCGTGAGGCGGAAGTAGGGCTGTTTTTGCAAACCTGGGAGCATGGTCTCGGGGATCTGCCCCTGGAGCCACTGAAGCTGGAAGTGAATTTCCGTTCTTCGAAAGGCATTGTCGCCTGGGTGAACAAACATTTTCCGCGGATTCTGCCCGCCCGGGATGAGGTGTTTACCGGCGCGGTCAGTTATGCGCCCTCCCGGGCATTCAAGGGCGCGGATGAAACGCCCGCGGTGGAAGTGCTGGCCCATGCCCAGCGGGACGATGCGCTGGAAGCGGAGCAGGTGTTGCAGATCATACACCAACGCCTGTCTCTGGACGAGCAGGGCGATATCGCCATTCTGGTGCGCAATCGTTCCCATGCCGCAGTCATTACCGAACGCCTGAATCAGGAAGGGATCGTTTTTCAGGCAGTGGATATGGATAATCTCAGCGAGCGTCCCGTGGTGCAGGATCTCATGGCCCTGAGCCTGGCGCTGCTCTATCCCGCGGATCGCATCAGCTGGCTGGCATTGTTGCGTGGCCCTTTGTGTGGCCTGCGTCTTGAAGACCTGCATGCTCTGGCGGCGGGTGAATCGCGCGCCATCGCGGAGTTGCTCATGGAGGATGCCCGCGTCGCCGCTTTGTCTGCCGACGGCCGTCAGCGCCTGCAGGAATGCTGGCCGCTGCTGCACGCCGCCCTGCATGATGTGGGAAGCAAACCTTTGCGCGATATCGTGCAAGGCCTGTGGCTGGCCCTGGGCGGGCCTGCGGCGGCGGGCAGTGAGGCGGGACTCGATGACGCGCAAATGTTTTTCCGTCTGCTGCAATCCCTGGAAGACGCCGCGCCAGCCGTAACCCGCGAGAAGTTGCTGGAGTCCGTGCCGCGCCTGTACGCCAGGCCGGGAAACGATGCCGGCGCCAGAGTGCAGATCATGACCATGCACAAGGCCAAGGGGCTGGAGTTCGATACGGTGATTCTGCCCGGACTGGGAAAAATACCGCGCAAGGATGATCCCCGGCTGCTGTACTGGCTGGAAACCGTGGATGAGCAAGGCGGCAGCCAGTTGATTCTGGGGCCCATGAAATCAGCGGCGGAAAGCGATGACCGGCCCGCATCCGCCTACATCCGCGAACTGGACAAAGGCAAACGGCGGCATGAGGATGCGCGCTTGCTCTATGTCGCCGCCACCCGCGCCAAACGCAAGCTGTACCTGCTCGGTCACGCCAAATTCAATACCCGGGGAGAAATCAAGCCAGCGGCCAGCAGCCTGCTGGAATGCCTGTGGCCCGCCCTGGGGCAGCATTGGGAAGCCCTGTCAGCACCCGGGGAAGAGGCAGCGTCAGTGCAAGTATCCGGGGATCAGCGGCCGTTGCTGTACCGGCTCAAAAGCGGCTGGAACGCGCCGCTCCTGCCTCCTGCGCCGCAGGTTCAGGCCAGCGCGGAAATCACCGCGCCGGGAGAGGGCGTGGAATTCGACTGGGCCGGCGATCTGGCGCGAATCGTGGGGATCGTGGTGCATCGCTTGCTGCAGCATCTGGCCTGTGGCGCCGCCCCCAGGGAAGGATTCGGCCCTCTTGAAGCCGCGGCCAAAAGCCTGTTACTGAAAGAAGGCGCGGGCGCATCCCGGCTGGATGAAGCCATGAGCCTGGTTCGCCGGGCGGTGGAAAACACCCTGGCCAGCCCGCGGGGCGCCTGGATATTGGACTCCCGGCACCAGGATGCCGTTTGTGAATATCCGCTAACGGTGTTGCTTGGAGGGCGTCCAAGGCGTCTGGTGGTGGACAGAAGCTTTGTCGATGAGCAGGGCCTGCGCTGGATCATCGACTACAAGACCGGCCGCCATGAAGGAGCGGATGTGGAGGCTTTTCTGGATCGGGAGCAGGAACGCTACCGCAGTCAGCTGGAAGCCTATGCGCAAGCTTTCCGCCTGCTGCAAGAACACCCCGTGCGCGCCGCGCTCTACTATCCTCTCATGGATGGATGGCGGGAATGGGAGCCAATGGCGTAAAGGGTTCTCTATTCCTTTTTCAGACTATCCACGGCTGCGTCCAGCACTTGTATCTGAGCCGAAAGTTTATTGCTTATGATGCGCGCCTTGTCCAGAATCTTCTCGCTGTTGTTGCGAATGGTTTCGCCCCATTTGCTGATTTCCGCCAGACCCTTGATCTGTTTTTCGATATCCCGGATGGCGCGATCCATCTGCTCCACATCCACCTGCTGATCTTCCTGTTCCGCCCGCGCCCGTGAGCACAGGCCGCGGGCCAGGGAAAGCGCTGCCTGAAGGAATATGTCTGTGGAAGGGTCTTCCACATCCCAGAGGCCGAATATGTCCTTGCCGTAACGGGCCAGGCTTTCCAGACGTTTCGGCGGGGTGTGGCGGGAGAACACGAAACGCCGATTTCCGCATTGCGGTTCTAGCGCGCGAGATCGATTTTTATCAAGCGCCTTGGCCAGGTTATAGGCGCCGGAATCCTTGGCTTCGGCCTGCGGCCACATGCTCCGGTCCCAGTTCGATGACCACATCGCCCACCTTGCAGTTGCGGGTCCGGCCGGTGCTGTTGCCGGTGGTGGTGGCCAGATCCCCGGCTTTCTGGCTCAGGTCGCGCAGCACCCGGAACATTTCATCTTCGAAGACATTGTCATGGGTGGTGCTGCGTGCCGCCTCTTCCTTGTGCGCTCATCTCTGCCAGGGCGATGCGGACTTCCTGCTGAAAGAGCGTGGCGTCCTTGCGATGCTGTTCCACTACATCCAGAAGTTCCTTGCGCATGCGCGCCAGCGCAGAATCGCCCGTGTCCAGGGAAAATTCCCGGAGAATGCGCTCACGATCCTCGTTCAGGGCTTTTTCCAGGGTGTCGCTCATACCGTTGCGGAAACTGTCCGGCGCATCGCTGCCGAACATACGTGCCAGAGGGCTGGCTCAATCTGGCGTCTCGATCCAAACCATCAGCCTGTTGCTCAGGCACTCTGATGTTTTGATGACAGAACGAATTTATGCTCATTTGTCGGCAGTTGAAATCAGGGCTGCGGTTGATGTTTTGGAGGGCGATTTCGGGTACAAGGTTTCACGTTCCGGTTTCACGTTGGAAAAAAACGCAAAAGAGGTGGAAAAATAGAGATCGTAAGCTAATGAAAATTAAACGGAAATTGGTCGGAGTGAGAGGATTCGAACCTCCGGCCCCTGCCTCCCGAAGGCAGTGCTCTACCAGGCTGAGCTACACTCCGATTTGATCAGATCGAACGCTGTACCGAGAAATCGGCCAGGGCGGCGAGGGCGCTGTTGTAGGCGGAAGACGGAAGGATTTCCAGTGCCTTCTTGGCCAGTTCGGCTTCTTCCCTTGCACGGCGGGCAGTGTAAGCGATTGCGTCTGTGGATTCAATGGCTGCCATGACTTCTTCCACCATGTCTGCGCCGCCTTTTTCGATTGCATTCTTCAGCAGTTTCTGCTGTTCCCTGGTGCCGGTCTGAATGGCGCGGATCAGGGGCAGGGTGGGTTTGCCCTCGGTAAGGTCATCGCCCAGGTTCTTGCCGATGTCTTCATCGGAAGAGCCGTAGTCCAGGGCGTCGTCGATCATCTGGAAAGCCATGCCCAGGTGCAGGCCGTAGTCGGCAAGGGCCTGTTCTTCGCACTCCGGGCGTTCAGCTATGATGGCGGCGAGGCGCGCGCCGGCTTCGAACAGGGTGGCGGTCTTGCGCGTGATGACTTCCCGGTATTGCTCTTCGGTGGTATCCGGATCGTTGCAGTTGAGCAGCTGCAGGACTTCGCCCTCGGCGATGCGGTTGGTGGCGTGGGAGAGGACATCCATGACCCGAAGATTCTGTATGTCCACCATCATTTCGAAGGAGCGGGAATACAGGAAGTCGCCAACCAGCACGCTGGCCGCGTTGCCCCACACGGCGTTTGCGGTTTCGTTGCTGCGGCGCATGTCGGAGCCGTCCACTACATCGTCATGAAGCAGGGTGGCGGTGTGGATGAACTCGATAATCGCCGCCAGAGTGACGTGGCTGCTGCCCTGATAGCCCACGGCCATGGCTGACAGCAGTACGATCATCGGGCGCAGGCGCTTGCCGCCGCTGTTGACGATATAATGGCCGATCTGGTTGATGAGTACCACGTCCGACTGCAGGCGGTCGAGGATCAGCAGATCCGTGGCGCGCATGTCGTCTGCAATAAGGTCGCGGATGGCGGAAAGATCCATGAAATGCAGGTGTTCTTGTATACAACAGGAGTGTTGATGCTATAGTGAAATGCCCTGCATGCCAAGGGGCGGCACAAATCCTGCAATAGAGTTTGACCTGAGCAGGGAATCTGGTTAGAATCCCGCGTCTTTCTGCTGGCTCTTTTGTATCGGGTCGGCTTTATTTATAGTTATTTCTACCGGAGACATGCAGACATGTATGCCGTAATTCAGACCGGGGGCAAGCAGTATCGCGTCAGCGAAGGCATGACCCTGAAGGTTGAAAAGATCAATGCCGAAGAAGGCGCCAACGTCGAGTTGGACAAGGTTCTCATGGTTGCCGATGGTGACAATGTACAGGTAGGCGCGCCCTATCTGGACGGCAAGGTTACCGCCACCGTGAAATCTCACGGCAAAGGCAAGAAAGTACATATCGTCAAGTTCAAGCGTCGCAAGCACCACCTGAAGCGTCAGGGGCATCGTCAGCAGTACACTGAGCTTGAGATCACCGGTATCAACGCAGGCTGAGGAGATAAAGCATGGCACACAAGAAGGCAGGCGGCAGTTCCAGAAACGGCCGCGATTCGGAATCCAAACGTCTTGGCGTAAAGATCTATGGCGGCCAGACAGTCTCAGCCGGCAATATCATCATCCGTCAGCGTGGCACCAAGGTGCATGCCGGCGTGGGCGTGGGTTGTGGTCGGGACCATACCTTGTATGCGCTCAATGATGGCGTGGTCAAGTTTGAAAAAAAGGGCCCCAAGATGCGTCAGTTCGTGAGCGTGGTGCCCGCCTGATTCATTGTTGAAACGAAATCACGGCAACAAGCCTCGCCACCCGGCGGGGCTTTTTTGTTTTGTGGGTATGTCGAAAAATCAGACGTTCCTTAAGGTAGAATGAATCCATGAAATTTGTAGATGAAGCCATCATCAAGGTGGAGGCGGGAGACGGCGGCAATGGCTGTGTAAGTTTCCGCCGGGAAAAATACATTCCCAAGGGTGGCCCTGATGGGGGTGACGGGGGAGATGGTGGCCATGTATTTCTGGTGGGGGACGAGGGTTTGAATACCCTGGTGGATTTTCGCCACAAGCGTCTGCATCGGGCCGAGCGGGGACAGAACGGCATGAGCCGGCAGATGTATGGGCGCAAGGGTGAGTCTTTGTACATCCGGGTGCCCGTGGGCACCCGCATCAAGGACCTGGACACGAATGAGATCATGGGAGAGATTCTCGCCGATGGCGAGGAGTTGCTGGTAGCCCGGGGCGGCAGGCATGGGCTGGGCAATATCCATTTCAAGAGCAGTACCAACCGCGCTCCCCGGCAGGCCACTAGCGGTACGCCAGGGGAAAAACGCAATCTGCTGCTGGAGCTGATCGTACTCGCGGATGTGGGGCTGCTGGGCATGCCCAACGCGGGGAAATCCAGTCTGATCGCCAGAATGTCTCATGCCCGGCCCAAGATCGCCGATTACCCCTTCACCACCCTTTATCCCAACCTGGGCGTGGTGAAAATGGGCATGGGGCGCAGCTTTGTGATTGCGGACATTCCCGGAGTTATCGAAGGCGCGGCGGAAGGGGCCGGGTTGGGCCTGCAGTTTCTCAAGCATTTGTCGCGCACCCGCCTGGTGCTGCATCTGGTGGATATCGCGCCCATGGATGAAAGTATCGATCCCGCGGCACAAGTGCGCCAGCTGGTCGCCGAAGTGGAAAAATACGGTGGTGATCTGGCGGACCGTGAGCGCTGGCTGGTGCTCACCAAAAAGGATCTCCTTCTGGATGATGAGTTTGAACAGCGCAAGGAAAAGCTGCTGACGGAGCTGAACTGGCAGGGGCCGGTGTTTGCCGTATCATCCGTTACCGGTGAGGGTGTGGATGAACTGGCTCAGGCGTTGATGCAGCATCTGGAAAATACGGATTCGGTGCAAGAACTCGACGAAGGTTCAACTGACGAAGCGCCTTACGACCCTATTCAATCCCGATGATCACCCGAGCAGATATTCCCCGAACCCGCCGTTGGGTAGTGAAGATAGGCAGTGCTTTGCTCACGGCGGAAGGCGCGGGCCTGGATCGCCAGGCCCTGGGTGGCTGGGTGGATCAGCTGGCGGAATGGCTGCAACCCGGGCATGAATTGGTGCTGGTGTCTTCCGGGGCGGTGGCCGAGGGAATGTGCCGCATGGGCTGGGATAGACGCCCCGACACTCTGCATGAATTGCAGGCGGCCGCCGCCATCGGGCAGATGGGGCTGGTGCAGGCCTGGGAGAGTTGTTTCCAGCGTCGCGGGCGGCATACCGCACAGGTGCTGGTGACCCATGATGATCTCTCTGATCGCAAGCGCTATCTAAACGCCCGCAGCACCCTGCAAACCCTGATTTCCCTTGGTGTGGTGCCGGTGGTGAATGAAAATGACGTGGTCGCCAACGACGAGCTGCGCTTTGGTGACAATGACACCCTGGCGGCTCTGGTCGCCAATCTGGTGGAAGCCGAGCTGCTGGTTCTGTTGACGGATCAGGATGGATTGTTCGATGCTGACCCGCGCAGTAACCCCAATGCCCGCCTCATCGAACATGCCCAGGTCGATGACCCGTCTCTGGATCGCTATGCCGGTTCCAGCAAGGGCGCTCTGGGCAGCGGGGGCATGCACACCAAGTTGCGCGCCGCGCGCCTGGCAGCCCGATCCGGTACGGCCACAATCATCGCTTCGGGCAAGCAGCCGGATGCCCTGTGCAATATTGCCGCCGGCCAGGAGCTGGGCAGCCTGCTGGTGCCAACCCAGGAACCCGATGCGGCGCGCAAGCGCTGGCTCGCCGGGCAGCTGCAGGCCCGTGGAAGACTGAGCCTGGATGCCGGAGCAGTGCGCATGTTGCGCAAATCCGGGTCGAGTCTGCTGGCGGTCGGGGTAACCGAGGTGGAAGGTCATTTTTCCCGGGGAGAAATGGTGGTCTGCCTGGGACCGGATGGCCGGGAAGTGGCCCGGGGGTTGGTCAATTACTCCGCTGAAGAGAGCCGCCGTATCGCCGGCAAGGCCAGTAGCCGCTTTGAGGAGATTCTTGGCTACATGGATGACGAAGAACTCATTCATCGGGACAATCTGGTTGTCCTGTGAGCGCGTATCTGGCCTACGCTGCTCTGGGTTCCCTGGCTGGCCTGCTGGCCGGACTCATGGGTATCGGTGGCGGACTGGTCTTTGTCCCCGGGCTGCTGTTGCTGTTTCATTTCCAGGGATTAGGGGGACAATGGCTGTCTCATCTTGCCATTGGCACTTCCCTGGCGACCATCATGCCTACTGCGGTTTCTTCCCTGTGGGCTCATCACCGGCGTGGTGCGGTTGACTGGGCTGCTGTTGCCAGGCTGACTCCGGGCCTGCTCCTGGGAGCCCTGCTGGGCGCCTGGCTGGCCTCCCGGTTCAGTACTGAATGGCTGAAAAACCTGTTTGGCATGTTTTTGTTTCTGGTGGCCTGGCAGATGCTGACTGGGGCAAAGCCGTCAGGCAGGGCGCGCCGTCAGGGTGTTGGCCTGTATCTGCCGGGCGGGGTGCTGATCGGGATGGTTTCCGGACTGGTGGGCATCGGTGGCGGCACCATGACGGTGCCCTTTTTGTCCTGGCAGGGGAAATCACTGCCCATGGCCGTGGCAACTTCGGCCGCATGCGGCTTGCCTATCGCCATGGCCGGCACCCTGGGTTTCATGTTCATGGGAGCAGGAAAATTGTCGGCGGGCGCCACGGGATTCGTGTACTGGCCCGCCGTGCTTGCCACGGGTTCGTTCGCAGTGCTTGTGGCTCCCCTGGGGGCAAGACTGGCGCATACCCTGCCGGTAGGCATGCTGAAGCGTCTGTTTGCCTTGCTGTTGGTGGTAGTGGGATTGCGCCTGCTGCTGAGTTGATCAGGGCGTGTTTGGGTCCCAGAAATTGTAGTTTTCTTCAACCTCAGGAATTGTTCGGGACGCTGGAGTTTCCGCCAGACGGAGAAACTGGAGCACGCGTCCTTTGGGATCACGCATAGCCAGTTGTCTGTTCCACAGTCTCAGCTCGAATTCCTGACTCTGGTAAGTGTCCGCGTCAGTCATTTTCAGGCGTCCGGGAAGAATTTCCAGATAGAAATCACGGTACTGATCCGCCGACCAGTACATGCGGGCGTAGTTTTGTCTGATGATCAGCAGTATGCGGTTGGGGCTCGCCCAGGAGCCCTCCAACTGGGCCAGGGTGGGCGTATCGGCCAAACCGTAGCCGGGGGAAGGAGATGTATTGGGCGGATAGGGGCGGTATCCGGAATGGGCGGAAAGGCTCTGCATGGCCTGCATGGATTCGAACATGTCCAGCATGGCCCGCATCATGTCCACAAAGGGATTGTTGTTGAAGCGGTCGTAGGCTGGTGCTGTGCCGATGCTCAGCAACAGGAGGATTGCGCTGATGATTCGTCTCATGGACATTGTTCGCTGATGGTTTGGAAAAATTATAGCAGCCTGGACAGGTGGAACAGGTGTTTTGTGAGGACGGTTCAGGTGTCTATCCATCCCGACGGTTAGCCCGAATATTGCACCGGAATCCGGAATTTTCCCGGAGAGATTTTTGCCCAGATTGTTCGAACGGACAAAAGCCGATGTTATTCATCGACTTGCAGTGCGTTCGGGCAAGCTGGCTGAAAAGATCCCCGGGAAAAACCGGATAGCATGACAGGTACGAACTGTATCCAGCATACTCGTCACGCAACATGCTGTAATTCATGGTAAAAAAACCCACATTTTGCGCGTTCTGGTGCAATATTCGGGTTAGACTGTTTTCTGTTGATGGAGTACATTCAGGGTTCCTGTGCCCAAGTGGAGTCATTCCGTGAACATGGAGACCAAGGAATCTGGAAAACCGTTGGAATCGGCGGTAAGGCAGTTGTTGATCGAGAGACAACAACTGCTGGTGACGTTTTGTCGCGCAGCGGGTATCGCGCCAGACCGTGCCGGAGAGGATGAAAAAACCATGCTGCTGGATCTGTGCCAGTTGCTCATGGATTATGCAGCCTTGTGGCAGTTCGAGATACATGATCCCCTGGCGGGAGAGGAGCTGCGCGCCTGTGAAGCATCCAGAATTCTGCAAGGAGAGCAGACCATGCTCATGCAGGCGGCCCAGGTGATGCTCGATTTCAATGATCTGGTGGATGCCGCGTTGACCCAGGGGCGTCTGACGGATTCGGATTCTTATCTGTCTTCCCTTGGGGAAGTGCTGGCAGAGCGTTTCGAAGCGGAAGACCGGGTGATTACAGCCTTGTGAGAGAACTATGGCATTGATGGGCAACAGTGGCATTCGTTCGACTGCCGCACTCCTGCAGGATGAGTTGCGCGTACCCAAGCGCAAATCCCTGCGTCTGGATACCTTTCCCCGGGGCATGGACAACGCGCGTATAGATGTGCATCTGGATCCTGCCCTGAACAGCGCCATCGATAATCTGGTGACGTCTTTCATGGTGCGCCGATTGCGTGAATTGCGCTTGCTCGATGGCAGCAACCCCCTGACGGAAAACCTCGATGCAGCGGATCAGTTTCGGGATGTCTTCGTCCCCCTGAGTTTGTCCGTGGCCCAGCAGGCGCGGCAGTCGTCCCGCCGGGAGATATACCAGCTCTTTGTTCTGGCGGTGATCAAGAATATCTATCTTTCCGTGGACAAAAGTCTCCAGGATTATCGGGAGGGCTTCGATGAAGCTCCTCTGCTGGGCGCCCTGAGCACTACCGAGAGTGTCTCACGGCATGAGAAGCTGTGGCGTTTCGGCCGGCATCAGGCGGTACTCCGTTACGAAGTCAGCAGGGAAGCGGTAAACCTGGTTCACAGCCTGGAACTGGTGGGGCGCAAGCAGCGCAAGAGCATTCTGGCACTGTCCTGGCCGGTGGCCGAGGAGATGCTTTTCAATCCTCTTTTGCAGCTGGGCAGGCTGGATGAGGAAATCACCTTCATGGACGTCTATCCTTTCGGGCTGATCAGGCCGGAGGTTTTCAGGCGTTTCGAAACCGTGCTGCTGGACGTGCTTTGCCGCTGGCTGCCGGACTGTCCTGTCAGACGCCTGGGCAACACTCCCGAGAGTGATCTCAATGAGCTGCAATTGCGTCGGGACGAAGGGGAGTTTCCCGGATACGCCCAGGTGGAAAGCTATCTGCGGGCGGTCATGTCGGACAGCGAATATCAGAGAGGGGAAACCAACTGGCTGGACAATCCCGGCAATCTGGCCTGGCTCATGGGTGCGGAAGGCGAACGGGGGCGGCCCGGCTTCTGGGACAAGAAGCGCTGGCGGGAATTTCAGAAAAATTTGTTGCAGGAGTTGGAAAAGGCCTTTGGCAAGGCCGGACTGCTGGACATGATTTTTGCCAGCGCCCTGTTGCCTGATCTGTACCGGGATCTGGGGCGCAAGGGCTCTCTGAGATTGCTGTTCGAGTTTCTTACCGGAGGGCGTGGACGCAAGGAGTTGCTGCCCATTCTCCAGCAGTTCAAGGAGATCAGTGATCTGGAGGTTTACATGGATCGCATGGAAGCGGCCTACAAGCGATTGAGGCAGGCGGGAGCATCTTCACGCAGGGAATGGCTGATCCGGGTTGTCGAAGGCTATGCAGCTCTGCGCCGGGATCTGAAACTTTCCTGGGAAATGTACCGGGCCATGGATCTGATTCGCTTGCCCTCGCGTCCGGATGAGCTGGAGCTTTCCCGGGCGAACCGCCTGCTGCAGGAGTTTTATCTGGGATCCCAGGCGCAGAAGAACGAGATTCTGGGACATGTCATTCTCAAGGCGGATCTGCGCGGTTCCACGGAGCTTACCGCCTCCATGATCCGTGAAGGCCTGAATCCGGCGTCGTATTTCAGTCAGAACCTGTTTGATCCCATCAATACCCTGCTGGAGAAATACGGGGCGGAAAAAGTATTCGTGGAAGGAGACGCGGTAATTCTGATGCTCCTGGAATATGCCAGCCCGGCTATACCCGTAGTAGCCCGGGCCTGCGCCCTGGCCTATGACATTATTGAAGAAGTGCTGGGGCGTAATGCGGAAAGCCGCCACTTGGGACTGCCGGAACTGGAACTGGGCGTGGGTATTTCCTATATCGATGAGGCGCCCTGTTACCTGTTCGATGCCGGGCGCAAGATCACCATATCCCCGGCGATCAACCGGGCGGATCGCCTTTCGTCCTGCACGCACCGGGATCTTTGCCTGTTTGGCCGGGAAAAGGTTCAGGGTATAGAAATCATCCAGCAAATGAAGAGTGCCAACGACGTCTCAAGTGAGGCTGTTTTTTGTCGTTACAATGTCAATGGAATCGAGCTGGATTCAGCTGCTTTCGAACATCTGAATGGCGAGCTGGTGTTGCGCAAGGTCAAGGCAAAGAGCCTTGGAAAAAAGGACGGAGACCGTTATTATGTGGGGCGTTTCCCGGATGCGGGAGGCAAGACCCGTTGGCAGGTGGTGCGCCAAAGCAAGATAAAGGTCTGGGACGGAAAGAAACTCCAGCCAATGAAAAAGGGTGGTCGCAGTTTTTATGAGGTGGTGACCGATCCCGAGATTTTGAACCGGACGCGGGAAAAGCTGTCCGGTCGTTGACAACGAATTACGCATATACCGGCTCGGGAAAGAACCGGCATATCAGGATCACTGCAAACTATGTTGTTAGCCCGCAAACAGAGACTGCGTCGTGTAAAGACGGCTTTACGCGCGAGCATGAGTGTACGAGGCGCAAAGCCTCAGCCGGTTCTCATCGAGGAAATTTCCACTGCCGGCCTGGATTTTCTGTGCGATCGTGGCGCCCAGTGCCGAATCATGCCGGAAGGACGCAAGGTTCCCGGCCCGGTGTTCGGGGTGTATGTGAACATGGTGTTCACCCTGCCGAATTCCGCCACGGAGCTGCATACCCGCTGCCGGGTGCTTTTCTGCCATCGTCTCTCCCAGGACAGCTACCGTTTTGGCTGTGAATTCCATCAGCTGGATGAAGAGGCGCAGGAAACCCTGAATGCCTTTATTCGCGAGGCGTTATAAGGCAGCGCTTTTCTTTGTTTCCGACTGAGCCGTGCGTTCGGGCCGGGTTCCCTGTATCGGCAACATTCTGTCGGACAGACGGGTGATCTTGTGCCCCAGGCGGTAGTCATAGATCGCGGCATAGGTGAATACCCGTTGCACATAACCACGGGTTTCCCTGAACGGAATCAGTTCCACCCAGATATCCGCCGGTAATTGTTTCTCCGGCAGCCAGCGTTTGACCCGATGAGGCCCGGCATTGTAGGCGGCAGTGGCCAGCACCGGGTTGTCCCCCAATGAGGAAAATACATCCGCCAGATACGCGGTTCCCAACTCGATATTGGTTTTCGGCGTGATCAGGTCCTTGTGGCGGGGCGTTTTCTTTCTCTTCAGCAGTTTTCTGGCTACATGTCTGGCCGTGGCCGGCATTAGCTGCATCAGGCCCACCGCGCCAGCGAAGGAGCGCACGCTGGGGTTGAAAGCGCTTTCCTGACGGATCACGCCGAATATCCAGGATATATCCAGTCCGTTGCGTTTGGCAAAATGCCGCACCTGGCTCTTGTGTTCCAGGGGAAAACGCAGTTCCAGATCGTCCCAGTAGTCGGATTTTGCCAGGGTGAAGATGGCCTGATCGTGCCATTTCCAGGATTTTGCCAATTGCGCCGCTGCCTTGTATTCCTCACGACTGAAGTTGGCTGTGAGCTGCCGCCATTCCCGGCGCGCATCCACCTGGCGCTCCAGAGCCAGCAGTTCGCGGATTCTGGGAATTGCCGGCAGGTGGCTGATTTTTCGGGCGATGCTCGGGAGTACCCGGGTTTCCCCGGGAGCAAAATGATAATTCTCGCCGAGATGGTCGGCAGCCAGAAAACCGTAGTAGCTGCGTTCCCTGGCCAGTGCGGAAAAAACGGCTTTGGCCTTCTCCTGTTCGCCGTTTTGTTCCATGGCGCGCGCCAGCCAGTAGCGCCAGCGTTCGCTGTTTTGCTCGTCCTCGGGCATTTCCCGTATGCGCTGGATCAGCTGTGGCCAGTCACCATGCAACAGGGCAGCGCGCGCCAGGGCCTTCTGCAGCCGCGTATCATGGCTGCAGGGTCGGAGATCCGCGAGGAAACGTATTGCCTCGGGAGCATTCTCGCGCACCAGCCACAACGCCAGCTTGCGATCCACCAGATGTTTTTCCATGGGAGGAAAGCGATAACGTTTTTGCAGTCTGGACCAGTAATCTATGGCGGCGACGGGGTCCTTGCGGATCTGCCGGTAGGCAGCGTCCCTGAGCAGGCGAAAGCGTTGCGCATGAGGGGTGTTCAGGCGCTTTTCCCGCAGGGCGAGTTCCGGTTTGTTGTGGATGCGAATCCACAGATCCACCCAGCCGCGTTCGCTGGCGGGCAGGGATTTCTTCAGATAACGCACGAGCTTGAGATTGCCGTTGTCCATGGCCAGGCCAATGCGTTGCCAGACCAGTTTCCGGGTGAGCTGCCCGGCTTGTCGCCAGGCCTTGAATACCGGATCACAGGCTTTCGGGCGGGATTTGCCATGCAGCCACAAAGCCCTGACCTTTGGATAGGCCTTTTTTGCCTGTCCGGTGCGAACAAGAGCGTGCAGGTAGTGGCATTGCTGCTCGACACTCTTCTGTTCTTGGTAGAAACGCAGATAGTTTTTCCAGTCCTTTCGCTCCGCGAGTATCGACAGCCAGCGGCTGCGAAGCAGGCCTGCCAGCGGCGTATCAGCGTATTTTTCCAGAAAATCCTCGATTTCTGTGGCTGAAGCCCCGGATAGCCTGGTTTTCAGGCGTGCGTACTCAAGATAAGGATACAAGGGATAGCTTTTGAGCAGCGCCACCATCTGCCGGGGCAGCGGTTTTCCCGCCAGCGCCAGTTTTTCCGCGCCCTGGAAAGCCTTGCGTTGTGCCTGAGTGGTCAGGCTGGCCTGGGACGTGGATGCTGCCAGCAGCGCCAGCAGAACCATCAGGTGGAAGAGGTGGCGTAGGCTGCGGCAGTTCATGGGTTCAGATTAGGGTTTCGATTCGTGGCTGGCAATTGGGGTTTACCCTGTATCCGCCGGTGAATAGCAGGGGAGGGAATGGGCTACAATTCCTGTAACGATTATAGACAAATGCAGAACGGGAGTTGTGAGATGGCAGACAATACTGTCGATATGGAACAGGAAATGACGCTCAATAGTGGTATCGCCGCTTTTGAAGCCAAACATTTCGTACGCGCGGCGGAACTGCTGGAACCGTTGGCCGAAGCCGGAAATGCCGAGGCTCAGTACCGCGTCGCCATCATGGCGCAGAACGGGCTGGGAATGGTGGAAAATCAGCTCCAGGCGTACAAGTTCATGAAAGAAGCAGCGGAATCCGGTCTGCCTTTCGCGCAACACGGTCTGGGCTTCATGTATCTGGAAGGAGAGTGCGTGGAAAAGAACGGAGAAAAGGCACTGTACTGGTTCATGAAAGGCGCAGAGCAGGGATTGCAGGGTTCCATGACCACCATTGCCATGATGTACCAGGATGGCAACGGGGTGGAAGCCGACCCGGAAAAAGCCCGGGAATGGTTCCACAAGGCAGGCTTCGACGAGATGTAGGGTTTCCGTCAGCCGCCCTGTCTTCAGCAGCGCTCAAACAGTGCGCCGTTTGCGTACCGCCTTGGCCAGTTTTTCCAGCAGTGGAACACTGTCTTCCCAGGGCAGACAGGCATCCGTGATGCTCTGGCCATAGACCAGGGGTTTTCCCGGTATCAGGGGCTGATTGCCGCCTACCAGGTGGCTTTCGACCATGGCGCCGATGATGCGAATATCGCCCCTGGTGACCTGGCCGGCCACGTCATGCCCCACATCCAGCTGTTTTTCATACTGCTTGTGGCTGTTGGCATGGCTGAAATCAATCATCAGGCGCGGTGTCAGCCCGGCCTTTTCCATTTCCTCTGCCGCCAGATTTACGGATTCCGCGTCATAGTTGGGCCGTTTGCCGCCGCGCAGAATGATATGGGTGTCGTTGTTGCCGGTGGTGCTGAAAATGGCGGAGTGGCCTTCCTTGGTCATGGACATGAAAACATGCGGACGCTCGGCTGCGCGCATGGCGTCCACTGCCACGCGCATGGTGCCGTCGGTGCCGTTTTTGAAGCCAACCGGACAGGACAGGCCGGAGGCCAGTTCCCGGTGTCCCTGACTCTCTGTGGTACGCGCGCCAATGGCGCCCCAGCTCACCAGGTCGGCTATATACTGGGGTGAAATGAGATCCAGAAACTCGGTCCCCGCAGGCAACCCCTGGTTGTTGATATCCAGCAGCAGGCTGCGGGCCAGTTCCAGCCCCTTGTTGATCTGATAGCTGTCATCCAGATACGGATCATTGATCAGGCCTTTCCAGCCCACGGTAGTGCGTGGTTTCTCGAAGTACACGCGCATGACAATGAGCAGGTCGTCCGCAAGCTGTTGTTTTACCTTGATCAGCTTCCCCGCATAATCCAGCGCGGCTTCGGGGTCATGTACTGAACAGGGACCGATAACCACCAGCAGCCGGTCATCCTCGCCATGCAGGATGCGATGGATTTGCTGCCGGGCGTCGAAGACGGTTTTGGCTGCGGCTTCGGTTATGGGGTAGCGATCATGAAGAACAGCGGCAGGAACCACTTCCCGGGTGGCGCGGATACGAAGGTTGTCTGTTGGATATTGTTGCATGAGCCTGTTCTACACTTCGGCGGGAAAGCAGACAATTATAGCCCTTTGCGGTGACTCCTCTCAATACAGATGACAGGCCACCTGATGTGGAGTACCTTCTGCTTTGATGTTCTTCAGCTCTGGCATGCCCTGGGCGCAAACCTCCATGGCTTCCGGGCAACGGGTGCGGAAAGGGCAGCCCGAGGGTGGGTTGAGGGGGGATGGTACGTCTCCCTGGAGTATCATTCGCTTCTCCCTGGCGTCCGGGTCCGGCATGGGGATGGCGGAGAGCAGCGCCTTGGTATAGGGATGGCGGGGTTCCTTGTATAGGTCTGTTGACGAGGCCACTTCCACCAGCTTGCCAAGATACATGACGCCGATTTCGTGGCTGATGTGCTGTACCACGGCCAGGTCATGGGAAATGAACAGGAAGGAAATGCCCAGCTCGCGCTGCAAACGCGCAATGAGATTCAAGACCTGGGACTGTACCGATACATCCAGAGCCGATACTGCCTCATCGGCGACGATGAATTTGGGATCCAGGGTCAGGGCACGGGCAATGCCGATGCGCTGGCGCTGGCCGCCGGAGAACTCATGCGGATAGCGGTGCAGCACATTGGGGCGCATGCCCACGATGTCGAGCAGATTCAGCACTTTCTTCTTGCGCGATTCGGGGGTGCCCATGGCATGGATTTCCAGTGGCTCCAGCAGGGTCTGCATGACTGTGCGACGAGGCGACAGGGAGGCGTAGGGGTCCTGGAAGATGATCTGCATGTCACGGCGATGGGCGACCAGTTGTTTCGCATTCAGCCGGCTGATGTCCGTGCCGTCGAGACGGATATCGCCTCCCGTGGGTTCATGCAGGCGCAAAATGGCTCTTCCCAGGGTGGATTTGCCGCAGCCGGATTCTCCCACCAAACCAAAAGTGTGTCCTTTGGGAATGTTGAAACTCACATCATCCACTGCCTTCAGATGGCCAACGGTGCGACGGAAGAAACCGCCTTTGACGGGAAAGTATTTTTTCAGGTTTCTGACTTCCAGCAGATGGCTCATGATGCCTCTCCCACGGGATGAAAACAGGCCACGGCCTGTTCGCCCTGCCATTGCAGCGGAGGTTCCTGCTGGTGGCAGAGGTCGTCGGCCTTGTGACAGCGATCCACGAAACGGCAGCCCGAAGGCAGATGCAGAAGGTCGGGCACGGTGCCGGGAATGGTCGGCAGCTCATCCAGCTTTTCTTCCCGGATCCGGGGGATGGATTTCAGCAGACCTTCGGAGTAAGGGTGCCGGGGCGCGCTGAACAGCGGATGTATGGGCGCCTGTTCCGCTACCCGCCCGGCGTACATGACCACGGCGCGGCTGCAGGTCTGGGCTACAACACCAAGATCATGGGTAACCAGCACAACGGAGGTATCCAGTTCGTCCTGCAGCTTGACCATTTGCTCCAGCACCTGGGCCTGGGTGGTGACATCCAGGGCGGTGGTGGGTTCGTCCGCCAGCAGCAGTTTGGGATTGCAGGACAAGGCCATGGCGATCATCACCCGCTGGCGCATGCCGCCGGACATCTGGTGTGGATATTCGTCGATGCGTTTGCCTGGCGAGGGGATGCCGACCAGGGCCAGCATTTCCGTAGCCCGCTCACGCGCCTGGCGGCGGGTCATGCCCTGGTGACGCATGAGTACATCAGTCATCTGGGTGGCGATGGTGAAAACCGGGTTCAGGGCGGTCATGGGCTCCTGGAAGATCATGGAGATCTCCTTGCCGCGAATGTGCCGGTATTCCGATTCCGGCAGGCCCACCAGTTCCCGCCCCTGGAGCTGGATGCTGCCGGAAACGATGCGTCCCGGGGGAGAGGGAATCAGCCCCAGGATGGCCAGCGAAGTCACGGATTTGCCGCATCCGGACTCGCCCACCAGTCCCAGGGTTTCGCCGGGCATGATGTCGAAGCTCACTCCGTCGATGGCACGCACGATGCCGCGCTGGGTGGAAAATTCGATGACCAGGTCTTTTACGCTGAGCAGGGGCTGGGTCATGCGCTCACCTTCTTCGGGTCGAGGGCGTCCTGCAGGGAATCGGAGAACATGTTGAAGGCCATGACCAGCACGAACAGGAATACCGATGCGGTAATGAAGTTGGAATAATGCCCCGCCTGCACCTCCTGGGTGGATTCGGCAATCATCAGTCCCCAGGAAACCCCATCCACCACGCCCAGGCCCAGGAAGCTGAGAATGACTTCGGACTTGATGGCGCCGACAAAGACGATGGTGGCCTGCACCAGCAGGATGTGGAAGGTGTTGGGGGTGATGTGACGAAAGATGATGAGCCGCTGGGGCAGGCCGATGGCCCGGGCCGCTTCCACGAACTCGAAATGCTTCAGCTTGATGACCTCGCCGCGCACCAGGCGCGCGGTGGTGGTCCAGAAGGTGGCAATCATGGCTACATGCATGGAATAGGCATATCCTTGCAGGGAGTAGGCGATGGCGGCGACGAACAGGTAGAAGGGAATGGAATCCAGCACGCCCATGAGCCACAGGATGATTTCATCCACCCAGCTGTTGGTGAAGTAGCCTGCCAGCGCTCCCAGCAAGCCGCCCAGCAAAGTGGAAAGTATGGCCACCACCATGCCTACTTCGAAAGCTGTCTTGGTGCTGTAGATGGCCCGCTCGAAAATGTCCTGGCCGATGATGTTGGTGCCCGCCCAGTATTCCGCGGAAGGGGGCGCCCACATGGGGCCTTCGATGCCGCTCCAGTTCTGCCCCCAGAGCCCGGCCCAGACACCCAGGGCAATGAGCATGAAAAAGACTACTACTCCCAGGGACAGCATGCCGAGGCGGTCGCGGCGGAATTTGTACCAGGCCTTGCCCCACAGGGACTCACTCTCCCGGGGTGTGCCGATGTCGTCGGTCAGTGTATTCATTTCAGGGACACTCGAGGATCTACCAGCTTGTAGAAGATGTCGTTGAGAATCAGCACCACCACGAACAGTACCGCGGTAATGCCCACCACTGCCTTGAGGATGGGCTGATCGCCAGTGGTGATGGCGTCATAGGTCACCAGGCCCACGCCGGGGATGCCGAAATAACTTTCCAGCAGCAGGGAGCCGGAAATCACCACCAGGGGTATGGAGAACATGATGCGGGTGATGATGGGAATCATGGCGTTTTTCAGAATGTGCTTGAACAGCAGCTCCCCCGGCGGGGTGCCAAAGGCCTTGGCGGTGCGTACATGGTCGCGTCCCATTTCCTCCACGATCACCGCCCGGTAGAAGCGGGTGTTGTAGCCCAGAGCGACGAATACCGTGGCCAGGGTGGGTACGGTGACATAGCGCAGATAATCCCAGAAGCCGTACACATTCCAGCCCCTCACGGGAAACCAGCCCAGACCGTCGTTTGATGAGAATATGATCTGGAAGGCGATGATGACGATGAGAAAGCTGACGCTCATGCCCACCACGGAGCCCCCCATGATGATCTTGTCCCACCAGCCGCCGCGGTGATAGGCGGCAATCAGCGCCAGGGCAATGCCCAGCAGGTTGCCCAGAACGAACCCGGGGATGATCAGGGCCAGGGAAATGGGCACGGTGCGGGCGAGAATGCTGTTTACCCGCTCGCCGGTGGAATCCGAATAGCCGAAGTCGAAGGTTACCAGTTCTTTCATGTATTCCAGATAACGGGTAACGAAAGGCTTGTCGTACCCCAGCTGGTGGCGAACTTCCTGAATCTGTTCCGGCGTGGGGTTCTTGCCCACCAGTTCATAGGTCTTGTCCGGGCCAAAATAGACCATGAGCAGAAAGCTGATCAGGGTAACGCCGATGATCAGGGGAATGCCGGTGATGAATTTGCGCAGGGCGTACTGGAGCATTTCCATTATTTTTCCGCCTCCTTCACGTCCACATATTTCAGATGGAAGCCGCCGACGATGGATTGATCGGGAAAACTCACCACATCCTTGTGCCAGAGGAAGATCTGCCGCCGGGAAAGCCCGGAGATGGTCACACAGGCGTCCAGCACGATCTGGTTCATTTTGCGGTACAGGCGGGTGCGTTCCGGAGACTGCTGCATGACCGCGGTCTGTTCATAGAGGCGGTTGTATTCCGGATCATCGAAGTTGGCATTGTTCGAGCCGGGTGAGCCATTGGGTCCATAGAAGAGTTGCAGGGTGTTTTCCGCGTCGGGATAGTCCAGCCCCCAGCCCATGCCAACGATCTTTATCTTGGCCTTTTTCACCGCCCGGTTGAAATCCCCGAAGGAAGCATAGCTGTCGAAGACGATTTTCTCCTTGGGATAGCCGATTTTCATCAGCCAGCCCCTGAACTGTTCAAACATCTGACGGCTGTCCACGGAAGCCACGCCGCCATAGGTCAGCGTGGGCAGCATATCCGTCGTCCAGCCGGCGTCGTCGAGGAGTTTGCGCCCCAGTGCTGGATCGTGGCGCAAGGCTTCCCTGGAGGCATCCGGGTCGTATTCAGGGACCACCGGCGGGATGATGCCGGGGAAGACGAATCCCATTTCGTTGTAGAATTTTTTGTTCCGGTCATCCCAGTCGAAGGCATAGCGAATGGCGCAGCGCAGGGCGTGATTCATTTTTTCGCGCTGCTTGTCCTGGTTGTAACCGATTTCCGGATCACGCATGTTGAAATCGGTATGCACGAAGCCGTTTTCATAGCCCGAGGTCATGAAGTATTTTTGCGCGTATTCGGGCTTGAGAACAATCGAAGGCTGCTTCTGCGCCAGGACATCGTCCAGCAGTTCCTTGGGAATGCCGGCGTACTGGATTTCATCTCCCTTGGTAAAGGAATTCCAGCGAGACAGGGACTGCTTGATGAAGTGAATCTCCAGACGATCCACCAGCGGCGGGATTTTACCGTCGATTTCCCTGATGCCGTATTTGCCGTGCAGGGCTTCGTCATAGCCTTCATAGGCGAGATCGATGGGTTCCTTGCGGTATTTGGGGTTCTTGAGCAAGACCACGCCGACGGAATCGAAGCGTTGCAGGCGGAAAGGCCCGGAGCCGACCGGATGCACGGAGAATTCCCGGCCATAGTATTCCACGGCTTCCCGGGGAACCACGGCCGAATAACCCTGTGCCAGGGTATGTATCAGCTGTGGAAACGGCTTGTTGAGGATGATCTGTATGGTATAACGATCCAGCGCCTTCAGGCCTTCCACTTCCTTGTCGTAGTCCGAGCCGGCTTTTTTCCATGCCTCCATGCCCTTGATGCGTCCGGCCCAGAACCAGCTGCCCTGGGAACGGGTTTTCGGGTCGAAATGACGCTTCAGGGAATACACGAAATCCGCTGCCGTCACTTCCCGTCCCTTGCCATCGGGAAAGGCCGGGTCGTCGATGAATTCCACCCCCTGCTTGATGCGGATGGTATAGGTCAGTCCGTCCTCGGATACTTCTGGCAGGGCCACTGCCAGGTTTGGCTTGATCTGGTAGGGGCGGGCCAGGTACTTGTAGGAATACAGGGTGTCATAGACATTCACCACCACATGATTGGCATAGACGGTGGCGCTCTGGGCCGGGTCCAGGCTGGTGGGGGAGCCGCTCAGGGAATGACGGTAGATCTTCATCCCGGCGGTGTCCGGGCCATCGGTGCAAGCTCCCAGCAGCAGGAACAGGGGCAGCGTCAGCAGGGCGAAGAATCGTTTTGGCATGGACGAGCATGTTTTCCGGATATCACAAGAGCGCGAGTATAACGGGTTCATTGCCAAGGGAAAAACGTTTTTGTTGTTGTGTTCCCGAGGTATTTGAAAACATCTGTGGTAAAAATGATAAAATAAGCGGCTATGTCTTTGAATTATGACCTCCACAGCCATTCCACGGTTTCCGATGGAACCCTTGCTCCCGGCGAACTGGTGAAGCTTGCCGCAGAATCCGGGGTGGATGTGCTTGCCTTGACCGATCACGACAATGTCTCGGGCATTGCCGAGGCGCGGGATGCGGCGCGGACATGGAATCTGAAACTGGTGCCCGGCGTGGAAATCTCCGTGAGCTGGAACGGACATACGGTGCATATACTCGGGCTGAATGTGGATGAAACAAATCCTGCCTTGTGCCAGGGTTTGCGCCAGTTGTGTGAGTACCGTTCCTGGCGGGCAGAGGAAATAGGACGCAGCTTGCAGCGCGAGGGGATTGGTGGAGCGTATGAAGGCGCTTGTGAACTGGCCACCGGCGCCCTGGTGGGGCGTCTGCATTTTGCCCGGTTTTTGGTGCAGAAGGGGCACGCGGCAGATCTCAAAGAGGTGTTCCGCAAGTTTCTGGTCAAGGGCAGGCCAGGATATGTGAATGGCGAATGGGCCAGACTGGAAGATGTCCTGGATTGGATTCAGCAAGCGGGGGGTATGGCGGTCATCGCCCATCCGGCCCGTTACAACATGACCCGGAGCAAGCTGCGGCGGCTGATTGGCGAGTTTCGCGAACTGGGTGGCCGGGGACTGGAGGTAGTGTCCGGGAGTCACAGCAGGGACGAATATTTCACCATGGCCAGACATGCCCGTGACTTTGGCCTGCTGGCGTCCGCAGGCTCTGACTATCACGGCCCGGAAAATCCCTGGATCAAACTGGGGCAGCTGCCGGAGCTTCCGCCCGGCTGTGAGCCGGTATGGGAGCATTTTTGATGGCACAGTTTTTTCAGATACACCCGGAAAATCCCCAGCCACGCCTGATTCGGCAGGTAGTGGATATCCTGCGTGGTGGGGGGCTGGTCATCTATCCCACCGATTCCAGTTATGCCATTGGCTGCCAGTTGGGGGACAAGTCCGCTCTGGAGCGAATTCGTCATATCCGGCGTCTGGACGACAAGCACAATTTCACTCTGGTGTGCCGGGATCTGTCCGAGATTTCGAACTATACCAAGCTGGACAATCAGCAGTACCGGCTCATCAAAAGCCTCACGCCAGGCCCCTACACCTTCATTCTCAAGGCGACCAAACAGGTGCCCAAGCGACTCATGCACGCCAAACGCAAGACCATAGGCATTCGCATACCGGACAACCGCATTGCCCTGGCGCTGCTCGAGGAGTTCAACGAACCCATACTCAGCAGCACCCTGATTCTTCCCGGAGACGACACGCCGCTCATGGATCCCTACGACATGAAGGATGTCCTTGGCAATCAGGTGGACCTCATCATCGATGGCGGATATTGCGGTTACGATCCCACCACGGTGATCGTCATGGAGGACGATGAACCCTGGATTGCGCGCTACGGCAAGGGCGATACTTCCTTGTTCGAATAGGGTCTGGCGAAAAAACGAGATTCCCAATCCTCTTTCTTGCCCTTTTCCGGATATAATCGGCCGATGCCACAGGAACTCAATCTCATTCAACAGCTGGCCGTATTCGTACTGCCACTCATCTTCGCCATAACCGTCCATGAAGCCGCGCACGGCTGGGTGGCGGACAAACTGGGGGATCATACCGCCCGGACCATGGGGCGGGTGACCATCAACCCGATTCCGCACATCGATCTGGTGGGCACCATCATCGTGCCCCTGGCGCTGTACGCCATGACCACCCTGGCCGGCGGTGGCGGACTGATTTTCGGCTGGGCCAAGCCCGTGCCCATCAATCCACGCAATTTCAGCAATTATCGGCGCGACATGGCGCTTACAGCTGCCGCCGGGCCCGGTTCCAATTTCATCATGCTCCTGATCTGGGCGGTGCTTCTGCGCCTGTCCGTGGGCCTGGAGTCCTCGGCTGGCTGGTTTTCCGAACCCCTGGCCTACATGGCCGTGGGAGGAATACTCATCAATGGGATTCTCATGGTGCTGAATCTGCTGCCGATCCTGCCTCTGGACGGGGGGCGGGTGCTGGCTTCCCTGCTGCCGCCCAGACTGTCTTTCACCTATGCGAAACTGGAGCCCTGGGGGCTGTTTATTCTTATTGGTCTGATGGTCACCGGCATTCTCTGGCCCATCATGGGGCCCATGTTGCAACTGGTACAGGGGCTGGCCTATTCCGTTGCAGGACTCATGTGATCTTGGCAACATCTAGCAATCAAGAGTTCCCAAACCATCAATCAGGAAAACCATGGAAAATGTAGCAACACAACATGCCCGCGTACTTTCCGGCATGCGGCCCACCGGGCGTCTGCATCTGGGACATTATCACGGCGTAATCAAGAACTGGGTGGAACTGCAGCATGAGTACCAGTGCTTTTTCTTTGTCGCTGACTGGCATGCCCTGACTACTCATTATGAGGATCCATCCATCATTCCTGACAGTGTCTGGGATATGGTCATCGACTGGCTGGCAGCCGGGGTGAACCCTGGTGAAGCCACCCTGTTTATTCAATCCCGGGTGCCGGAACATGCCGAGCTGCATCTGTTGTTGTCCATGACCACGCCCCTGGGGTGGCTGGAACGGGTGCCCAGTTACAAGGATCAGCAGGAAAAACTCAAGGAGCGGGATCTGGCCACTTATGGTTTTCTTGGTTATCCCCTGCTGCAGGCGGCGGACATCCTCATCTACCGCGCCGGTCTGGTGCCCGTGGGAGAGGATCAGGTGGCGCATGTGGAGCTGACCCGGGAGATCGCACGGCGCTTCAATCATCTGTATGGGCGGGAAGCGGATTTCGAGCAAAAGGCGGAACAGGCGATGAAGAAAATGGGCAAGAAGAATGCGCGTTTGTATGCCGGCTACCGCAAAGCCTGGCAGGAACAGGGAGACGATGAAGCCCTGGCCGCTGCCCGCGCCCTGCTGGAATCCCAGCAGAATATCAATCTCAGTGACCGCGACCGCCTGTTTGGCTATCTCGAAGGTGGTGGCAAGGTGATTTTGCCGGAACCTCAGGCGCTGCTCACCAAGGCGTCGAAAATGCCCGGTCTGGATGGTCAGAAGATGTCCAAATCCTATGGCAATACCATCCCCCTGGATGCCCGGCCGGAACAGGTGGAACAGCAATTGCGCACCATGCCTACCGATCCCGCCCGGGTGCGGCGCACGGATCCGGGTGATCCGGAAAAATGTCCCGTATGGGAATTTCACAAAGTCTATTCCGACGATACGGTGAAGAACTGGGTACAGGAAGGTTGTCGCAGCGCCGCCATAGGCTGTATCGAATGCAAGCAGCCGGTCATCGATGCCGTGCTTGCGGAACTCAGGCCCATGCAGGAACGCGCCGCCGAGTATGAAAGTGATCCGGATCTGGTGCGCAATATCATCAATGAGGGCTGTGAAAAGGCCAGGGATGAGGCCCGTGATACCATGGATGAAGTGCGCCATGTCATGTCCCTGGAATACCGATGAATCCAGCCGATCCTGCCGCAATAAAAGGGGTTGACGCCGAGCCTGCGCCCCGGCAGGAGGAAATGCCTTTCGCCGTGGTGGAGGGGCAGCCCCAGTATCAGCTGCCCAAGGATCTGTATATTCCCCCGGACGCCCTGGAGGTCTTTCTCGACGCTTTCGAGGGACCTCTGGATCTGCTGCTCTATCTCATCAAGCGGCAGAATCTGGACATCCTCAATATTCCCCTGGCGCGCATCACCGAGCAGTACATGGAATACATCGAGCTGATGAAGGAACTGCGCCTGGAACTGGCGGCGGAATATCTGGTGATGGCCGCCATGCTCGCAGAGATCAAATCCCGCATGCTCTTGCCCCGGCCGGAAAGCGAGGATGAAGAAGGTGAGGACCCCCGCGCCGAACTCATACGCCGCCTGCAGGAATATGAGCGTTTCAAACAGGCCGCCGAGGATCTGCATAATCTGGAGCAGCTGGGACGGGACGTGTATCCGGTACAAGTGGAAGTGCCGGACAAGCATATTCGCCAGGAACCCCCTCCTGTGGAGCTGAAAGAACTGTTGCTGGCCCTTCGCGACGTTCTCAAGCGCGCGGACATGTTCAGCAATCACCATATCACCAGGGAACCTTTGTCCCTGCGCGAGCGCATGACCCGGGTGCTGGAAACCGTGCGAACCGACAGATTCACCGATTTTCATGAACTGTTCGATATCACCGAAGGACGCGACGGCGTAGTGGTAACTTTCATGGCGATACTCGAACTGCTCAAACAGACATTGATAGAAATGGTGCAAAGCGAGGAATTTGGCCTCATTCATGTAAAGGCCAGTGGAGCGACCCAGGCATGAATCCCAGTGAAAACCTGAAACAGATCGTGGAAGCGGCGCTGTTGGCCTCAGGCAAGGCCATGACCCTGGACAAGCTCCAGGATCTGTTCGATGAAATGGAACGGCCGGATAAGAAAGCCTTGCGCAAGGTGCTGGAAGAACTGGCCGAGGACTTTCAGAATCGCGGTATAGAAGTACGTGAAGTGGCCAGCGGCTGGCGCATTCAGGTCACCAGGGCCTGCGCTCCCTGGGTTTCACGCCTGTGGGAAGAAAAGCCCGCCCGGTATTCCCGCGCCCTCATGGAGACGCTGGCGCTGATCGCCTATCGCCAACCCATTACCCGGGGCGAGATCGAGGACATCCGCGGCGTCAGTGTCAGCTCCAACATCATGCGTACCCTGCTTGAACGGGAATGGGTGCGGATCGTCGGGCACCGGGATGTGCCGGGCCGGCCCGCCCTGTACGGCACCACCCGGGACTTTCTGGACTATTTCGGACTCAAGTCCCTGGACGATCTGCCTACCCTGGCGGAGATTCGCGACCTGGATGTAATCAACGAAGAACTCAAGCTGCCGGAGCCGGATGGCGAAGGCGCGCAGACCATGGATAAGGAAGGCGGCGATATGCAGGAGCAAGAGCAGGCCGGGAGTGAAACCGGGAAAGAACCCGGGACTGCCCCGGACAGTCAAGCCGGAAGCGGGCAGGAATCCCATGAAAAAGAAGGCTGAAGTTCAGGGGGAACGGTTGCAGAAACTCCTGGCCAATGCCGGCATGGGCTCACGTCGCCAGATCGAAGGATGGATTCGTGAGGGCAGGGTGCAGATCAATGGCGTCGATGCCAAACTGGGCGACCGCGCCACCCTCAGGGATCGGATCAGTGTGGATGGCCGGCCGGTCTCCGGAAAGAAACTGGCGGCCAACGAACGCCATGTCATTCTGTACAACAAGCCGGAAGGCGAAGTGGTGACGCGCAATGATCCGGAAGGACGCAGGACGGTTTTCGAACGACTGCCCAAACTGCCTCAGGGACGCTGGATCGCCGTGGGACGTCTGGATGTGAACAGCGCCGGCCTGCTGCTGTTTACCAATGATGGGGAGCTGGCCAATCGCCTCATGCATCCGCGTCAGCTCATCGAGCGTGAATACGCGGTGCGCGTGCATGGCCGGGTAAGCGAGGACATGCTCAGACAACTGGTGAATGGCGTCACCCTGGAAGATGGCCCGGCGCGCTTCGAGGAAGTGGTGTTTTCCGGTGGAGAGGCCAGCAACCAGTGGTACCATGTAGTGCTCATGGAGGGCCGCAAGCGCGAAGTGCGGCGCATGTGGGAAGCCGTGGGTGCGGTGGTCAATCGTCTCAAGCGGGTGCGTTATGGTCCCATCATTCTCGACAGCCGGGTCAAATCCGGCATGTGGCGGGAGCTGGAAAAGGATGAAAAAAAGGACCTGCTGCGTATCGCCGGCATTCGGGACAAACGCCCCTGGGGAACCCTCAAGCGTCCCGGCGCTCGAATAAACAAGGCGCGTCCTTCTCCCTGGGCGAGGAAAAACTGAACGGCCACAACTGGAGGAGCATCAGATATGCGGGTTTCCATTTCTTTGCTGTTGTTGATGTTTGTTTTTACCAGCTTGCATGCCGCCCAGGAAGGTGCTCTGGAAGCCGGCATGATCAACCCCGGATATCACGAGCAGCCGGCCTGGTTCAAGGAATCCTTTCTCGACCTGGGCGAGGATATCGCCGAGGCCAGCGCCGCCAACAAGCGCGTTCTGCTGTATTTCTACCAGGATGGCTGCCCCTATTGCGCCAAGTTGCTGGAAGACAATTTTGGCAACAAGGCCATAGCCGACAAGACCCGGGAAAACTTTGATGTCATCGCCCTGAATATCTGGGGCGACCGCGAGATTACCCTGCCATCGGGCAAGGTCATGACGGAAAAGCAGTTTGCTGAATCCCTGAAAGTGCAATATACGCCAACCCTGCTGTTCCTCGATGAGAAGGGCAAGGGGGTGGCGCGTCTCAATGGCTATTACGCTCCGCACAGGTTTTCCGTGGTGCTGGACTATGTTGCCGGGCGGCATGAAAAACAGATGAAACTTGCCGACTATTACGCCCGGCAGAAGCCGGTCGCGTCAAAGGGAAAGTTGCATTCAGAACCCTTTTTTCTTCCGCATCCGTTGAAGCTGGCGGACAATCGCGAACGATCCTGGCGTCCCCTGCTGGTGATTTTCGAACAGAAATCCTGCCAGCCCTGTGATGAAATGCATGAGGATGCCCTGAGCCGGGAGGCGTTGGTGCTGGCTCTGTCCAACCTTGACGTCGCCCAGGTGGACATGCGCTCCCGGGACAGGCTGCAACTTCCCGATGGCCGCGAAATGCCTGCCCGGGAGTGGGCGGCGGAACTGGGCATCCAGTATGCCCCCAGTCTGGTGTTCTTCGACGCCGACGGCAAGGAAATCTTTCGCTCGGAGGCGTATCTGAAGAGCTTTCATCTGCATGCGGTGCTGGACTACGTGCTTACCGGAGCCTGGCGGCATCAGCCGAATTTCCAGCGTTTCGTACAGCATCGGGCGGATACGCTGCGAGCCAAGGGCTTTGCCGTGGATCTGATGAAGTAAGCGCATGTCCCGATTCAAAGAAATAAGTTTCGTCCGTGAAGGGATTTTTCGCAAACGCAACAGGGATCAACAGGATTGAATAGCACAATACAGGGTTATCGGCCTGCAAAACTGCTGTTTTGCCTGCTGCTGTGGATGGTGATTCCAGGGGTGGTTTCATCGGAGGAGGTGTCCCGGGCAGCCTCTTCCCCCGACCGGGCTGGCGCTGCTGAGGAAAAAAACACGCAAAAAGCCCCTGCTTCCGGGATTCGTCTGAAAGTCGATATCAGTGGCATTGAAGGAGAGTTGCTCAGGAATGCCAGGGCCTATCTGGGGCTGGAGAAGAAGAAAGACGATCCTTTGTTGTCCGCGTTGTGGATACGTCATTTGTACAAGAAAGCAGAGGAAGAGATCAGGAAGTCCCTGCAACCCTTTGGCTATTACAATCCCGCTATCCAGTCCTCACTGGAACAAATAGCGGATGATCAGTGGCGGGCCCGTTTCGAGATCCAGCCCGGACCGCGCACCCGGATTACGGAACTGGACCTGCGATGGCAGGGAGAAGGGGCAACAGAGGAAAAACTGCAGGAAGCGTTGCGGGATTTCCCCTTGCACAAGGGGGATTTTCTGGATGATGCGCTGTATGAAAAGGGCAAGGCAGCCCTGATCAGCCTGGCGGAGGAAAGGGGTTACCCGGATACCCAGGCGAGCAAGGCGCAGGTAGTGGTGGATCCGCGCAACAACACGGCCCGCCTGACCCTGTATCTGGATACCGGAAAGAAATACTTCATCGACAGCATCCGCCTGCATCAGGAGGTGCTGAATGAAGACTTCGTGCGCCGCTATCTGGTGGATGTGAAACCTGGCGATGTCTATTCCCAGGACAATCTGCTGGAGATTCAGCATGCCCTCATCGAAGCGGGGTATTTTTCCCTGGTGGGCATCAAGCCGCGGTTCGATGAAGTACAGGACAGCCGCGTTCCCGTGGAGGTAAGACTGGAACCGGGCAAGCGCCAGCTGTACAGCTTTGGTTTGGGCTATGATACGGATATCGGAGTGAATCTCACCGTGCGTTGGATGCACCGGCGTCTCAATCGCAAAGGGCACAAGGCCGATGCGCAACTGAAGCTGTCACTGAACAACAGTTATCTGCTTGGCAATTACTGGATCCCGATTCGCGATCCACGCACCACCAAACTGGGATTTTCCGCAAGAGTGGAACATGAGGTTCTGGACGAATCGGAAAGCAATCTCATCGACCTGGATGCCGGCTATTACTGGCAGAAGGATGACTGGCTGACCAAATTCTATACCGAATTCAAGTATGAAAGATTCAGTGTGGGGGAAGAGCCGGTTCAAAGCACCCATTTTCTGAGCCTTGGGGGCACCGTGCAGCGCACCTGGCGCGCAGCCGCAAACAAGGCCTATTTGCGCAGGGCATGGGCATTCTATGCCGATCTCAGCGGTACGCCTTCTGCGGTTTCATCCACTTACTATCTGCGCGCTCATCTCAAGACCAGAGCCTATATTCCGTTGCTGGAAAAGGGACGGCTCATTCTGCGGGGAGAGTACGGAAGCGCCCTGGTAGGTGATTTCGGTCTCTACCCCACCTCCCTGCGTTTCTATGCCGGAGGAGACAGCAGCGTGCGCGGCTATGACTGGAAAACCCTGGGGCCGGAAGATGACCGGGGCAATGTCGTCGGGGGACGGCAGGTCGTTACCGGCAGCCTGGAATATGATCATCAGGTAGCCGATCAGTGGCTGGCTGCCGGCTTCGTGGATGCAGGCAACGCCTACAATGATGCTCTCGATCATGTCTTCATCGGTGCCGGATTCGGCGCCCGCTGGCTGTCCCCGGTGGGAACCGTGCGTCTTGATTTTGCCTGGCCGTTCAACAAGGAAAATGACGAACCGACCCGGGCTTCCGACATCCGGATTCATTTCGGCTTCGAGGTGTTGCTGTGAAGTGGCTCAAGGTCCTGTTGCTGGGCGTTCTGAGCCTGTTGCTGGTCCTGTTTCTTGCGGGCGGGTTCCTGCTGGGCACGCAAACCGGCCTGCGCTGGGGGCTGGATGCTGCCAGGGGGGTGATTCCAGGGGAGCTGCAACTGGCTGGCATCGAAGGCAGTCTGCTGGGAAAGCTGCATTTGCGGGGCTTGTCCTACCGGAATCCGCAAATGACCCTGGAGGCGGAGGATCTGGTTTTGCGCTGGCAGCCCGGCAAGCTGCTGTACAAACGGTTGCTGATCGATGAACTTGTCCTGCGGGGGATACGCTTTGAACAGCTCCAGGCGCCCGTGGAAAAGGAACCAGCACAGGGGCCAGGGAAACTGCCGGACATCGAATTGCCGGTAGCGTTGGAGGTGAAAAAGCTGCTCCTCGATGATGTGCGTATCATTGCCGCGCCACAAAGCGAGCGCTTGCTGCTGAACCGCCTGCAGCTGATGGCCAAATGGAATGAACAGGGGCTGGATCTGGAAGGGCTGTCACTGCAAGCCCCCCAGGCCGATTTTTCCGTCAGGGGCCAACTCGATCCGCGCGGGGATTACCCTCTGGGGCTGGATCTGGACTGGCAGCTGCATCAGCAGGATCTGCCTGCACTTTCCGGTACCGGCCGCCTGTCCGGTGATCTTCGGCAACTGCTGCTGGAGCAGCATATCCAGGGCGATGTGGCGGCGATGGTGAAGGCGCATCTTGTGCAGGTTCTCGACGCGCCACGTTGGGACGCGGATATTCATCTGACAAAACTCCCCCCGGAATGGCTGCCCTACGACCGGGAAGCCGCAGACCTGAATCTCGAGCTCGATGCCAGGGGGGACCTGGAACAGGCCGAGGCGCAAATGGCATTACGTTTGCCCGCGAGAAAAGGGGATGCACAACAGGCGCCGCTGAAACTGGATCTGGACGGGCGTTTCCAGTTTGCCGGGCAACGGTTTGAGGCCAGGGCGAACTGGTCGGATCTGCAATGGCCATTGACGGGGGCAGCGCAGGTGTTGAGTCCCTCCGGCAAGCTTTCGCTGTCAGGGGTTCCGGACGACTACCGGTATCAGGTGGACGCGGCGTTGCAGGGAAGGGATATTCCCCCTGGCGACTGGCAGGCGCAGGGACAGGGAAACCGCAAGGTGAGCACATTGAAACTGACCGGTCAGACCCTGGAAGGGGTGTTGCAGGCGGACGGGCAACTGGGCTGGTCGCCACAACCGCGCTGGGACATGGAACTGCAGGCCGAAGGCATCGACCCGGCCCAATTGCAGCCGGACTGGAGCGGCAGCCTGGACATGAAACTCCACGCCAGGGGCAGCCTGCCCGAATCCGGACTCAAACTGAATCTGGACATTGCAGAACTGGCGGGACGACTGCATGACCATGTGATTGGCGGCGCCGGCAAGGTTCAGGTGGACGGCAACCGGGTGATGCTGGAACAACTGCGCCTGAACAGCGGTTCGGCGCGGATTCAGGCCGATGGCGAACTGGCGGAAGTGTGGAATCTGCAATGGCAGCTGGATGTTCCCGATATGGCGGAACTGTTGCCCGGCGCCAAGGGAAAAATCCAGGGTCAGGGACAACTCAGTGGTACCCAGGAAAAGCCTGTGGTCACAGCCGGCATCAAGGCAAGGGATCTGCTTGCGCAAGGCAATCGCTGTGATCAATGCACAGCGCAGGTGAATTTTGGCCTGGATCCCGTCCATGTTTCCCATGTGACTATCGAAGGCAAGGGCTTGAATGTCGCGGCGCAGGCCATGGACAATCTGATCCTCAAGCTGGATGGCCCCCTGTCCGCGCAACGGCTGAGCCTTGCTGTCGATCATGAACTGGGCAAGCTGACCTTTGCCGCGGTGGGGGCATTGGATGAGAAGCAGGAATCCTGGTCCGGGCAGATCCGGGAACTGGCCATGAACATGCCGGATTTTGGGCATTGGAAAATAACCAAAACCGCGAATTTGCTATTGTCGCCAGACAAGATCGAACTTGATCCCCTTTGTCTCGAAGACAATGAGGGGCTGCTTTGTGCGCAAGTACAGCGGAAAGAAAAAAGCGGCAAAGCCCGTCTGAATCTTGGAAAATTTTCCCTGAAGCGTTTGCGTCCCTGGCTGCCGCCGGAGATTGCCGGTCTGGATGGCATGCTGACCCTGGAGGCGACGGCGGATCTTCAGCCTCTGCTGCGTGGTTCGCTGCAGGCCAGCCTGGACGGGGGCGAATTGATATATCTGGATGCTGAGCAGAAGGAGCGCAGCCTGCCTCTGCGTGATGGCAAAGTGGAAGCCCGGTATGACGATCGGGCGCTCTCGGCCAACTGGCATCTGGGTATTGGAGAAGACCGGATGGAAGGCAAGCTGCTGATCCCGCGCAAGGCGTTGGATGCGGATCCGATGAATGCGCCCCTGCGGGGTGGAGTCAATCTCGAGGTCAATGATCTAAATATCATCACCGCCTTTGTGCCGGACATCGAAAAGATCGAGGGCAGGGCGGACGTGGCGGTGGAACTGGATGGCAGGCTGGGAGAACCCAGGGTCCGCGGCCATGCCCGCCTGCAATCCGCCCTGGTGGTGGTTCCGCGGGCCGGACTGGAGCTGAAGGACCTGCTGGTGGAAGTTACTGGTGATGGCAGTGACCGGTTGCAGATCAATGGCGGGGTAAAGTCCGGTGAAGGCGAGTTGCAACTGTCCGGCGATATTGGGCTGGATGCGGCCCGTGGTTGGCCGGTCAGACTGAAACTGGGAGGACACCAGTTCCTGCTGGCCAACCTGCCGGAAGCGCGCATCGTGATGACACCTGATCTCAAGCTGGAGGCGACCCGGGATCTGGTAAAGCTGCGTGGCCTTATTGGCCTGCCGCTGGTACAGATCGAGCTGGAGGATCTGCCGGCCGGTTCGCGGGCTGCTTCGTCTGATGTCGTGGTACTGAATGAAGATGGCAGCCTCACTCCCAAGGCGGGGTCGAAGCTCGATGCGGAACTGACCATTACCCTGGGCGAGAATGTGCATTTCAAGGGTTTTGGTTTGAATGCGGATCTGGGCGGACAACTGTTTGTCGATCAGAACCCGGGCAAGGTGGCTACCGCCAGTGGCGAGATCAAGATCCAGAACGGCAGTTTTCGCGCCTATGGACAGGATCTGAGCATTGGCGAAGGCCGTATCTCCTATGCCGGCGGCCGTATCGACAATCCGGGCATGCGCCTGCGCGCCAGTCGCAAGATGGATGATATTACGGTTGGTGTACAGGTAAGTGGAACGGCGAAGAAACCGAAGGTTTCCACCTGGTCCACGGATCCGGATCTGGCGGAAAAGGATATCGTATCCATACTGCTCACCGGACAGCGTTCCGACAACCTCTCGGAAGCCAAGGTGTATACCGGCAGACAGATCACCAAAGACCTGAGCGTGGGCGTGAATCTTGGTGGCGGCAAGGATGGCAGTGAGTTCGTGGCGCGCTACCGGCTCATGGACAATGTGAATGTCGAAGGCACCAGCAGCGCGAGAAAGAGCGGCGTGAGCATCAACTACACCATCGAGGTGGAATAGACCGGACGGTTTCAGCCGGCCCGTTGCAGACGTGCCTGAATATCCTGTTTGGCCTGCTGGAGAATGGAATCCCGGTCGATGTTGTCCAGAATCTCGCGAACCACCAGCTTGGGGCCGCCTTCGCCCCAGGATTTCCCCTGAGCCAGATAGCGTTCTGCGGCCTGTCCCACTACCCAGGTGCTGTAATAGGCCACGGCTCCCTGGGCGCCGCCGGTCAACAGGGCGGACAGGCCGCCGGAACCCAGTTTCAGGGCTGATGATGTGAAATGCACCGCCCAAACGGTACCCATGAGCAGCAGCATCTGGGCGCCTATGGTTCTGATCAGATCACTGGCTTCATTGCGCGTCAGGGGCAGGCCGTAGAGTCGGGACAAATGCACGATCATGCTCACGTCCACCACGGCGGCGGCGACCAGATCTGCTATCGGAACGGGATTCAGGGCCACGGCCACGCCCTTGGTGGCACAGTAGTTGCGGATCAGCTTCTGCCCCAGTTCACGCCGGGCCTGGAGAATGCGTTCTCCCACCTTGTCGCTGAGATTGCTGGCGAACAGAGAGGCGTTGAGCGCCGCCAGGGTTTGTCCCTCGGTCTGAAGAATATCCCAAAGGCGCTCCTTTACCTGACTGACGTCCACTTTGGGACGGCGCCATTCTTCCTTCTCCGCGCCTTCTTCATCCACGCGAATCACCAGTTGTTCGGCGGGGTCGGCGCTGGCGGTGACGATGTTTTTTCTGTCCACCAGACCATCCGCATGCCGGGCCAGGGATTCGAGCAGTGTTTCGCGCTCCGCCGGACTGTAGCGATCCACCTTGTTCAGCACCAGGATGATGGGCCTGTGCATGGCGGCAATGTCAGTCAGTGCCTGGATTTCCGTTTCTGTCAGGTCGGAGTCCACCACGAACAGAATCAGATCCGAGCGGCCCGCCACCTCCCGGGCGAGTTGTTCTCTTGCCTCGCCATCCACTTCATTGATGCCAGGGGTATCGATGAGAAATACTCCGCCATCCTCGTATTCCTGCCAGTGGTCGCGTTCCGCCCTGGTGGTTTCACCATGCAGGGGACTGGTGCGAAAACGCGGCTTTCCCAGGAGGGCGTTGAGCAGGGCGGATTTGCCCACGCTGACCCGGCCGAATACGGCGATATGCAGGTGGCCGTGTTCCAGACGGTCGAGCATGGCCTGAACTTCCTCATAGTCCTGGCGCAAGGACTCGCGCACTGATTCCGGCACCCGTGAATCATTGATCAGGGCATCCAGGCTCTCCTGTGCGAGATCCAGGTGATCTGGCGCTTCGCTGTCAGTCTTTTTCGTTGCGTCTTGTGACTTCGCGAAAAGCCAGTCGGGCATAATGCGCCGCAGATGCTTTGATATCTTCACCAAGTTGATCCTCGAACTGATTGGCTACCTGCAGGGGATGGAGTTCGCCCCGGCTGTCCAGGGATGCCACCAGGCTCTTGCCCAGGGCATCGAACAGAAATCCATAGGCAATGGCGTGCAACAGGCCGCCAGCCACGGTGCCGGCGCCGGGAAACGCCTTGAGCGCATTGCCGGCCACGGCCAGCACCAGGGTCAGATGTTTGCGCACCTGTTTCTGCACCAGCTCCAGCAGCAATTCCACATCCACCTTGCGTACCGGGATATCATACAGTTTCGACAGATCCCGGATCATCTGGGTGCCGAGAAATCCCTGAATGAGAATATCCGTGCCCGGCGTCATGGCGGCAACCGCTCCCATCACGGCTTTTTGTGCATAGCCGCTGACAATCTTCTGCGCCTCTTCCCGGCGGTGGAGGCGCAATTGCTCATCGATGCGTTGTTGCACGAGAACGAACACGCTGCTGTCACGCAGGCTTTCCAGAGTGTCCGCATGACTGTCGATGATGCGCTGCAGGGCCTGTTGCAAGGCGTCCACCTTGGGCGGGAGCTGTCTTTGTAGGGTTTCTTCCCGGCCATCCGGCAGTTGCCGCAGGGCAGTTACAGTGGTGCCAGTGCTTACCGGAACAACCTCGGCTTTGCCCATTTTGTCCAGCCGTTCCTGCAAGCGCTGACGCACCTGTTCCAGATCGCTGTCGCTATAGCGGTCGCTCTTGTTCAGCACTACCAGGGTGGGCTTGTTCAAGTCGAGCAAGGTCTGCAGTTGGTCAGCCTGGGTGCGGGTGAGGTCGCCTTCCACCACATAGAGTACGACATGCGCGCGCAGGGCTTCTTCTCTGGCCAGTTTGTCCAGCTTGCCGCCCACCTCATTGAGCCCGGGCATGTCCGTCAGCACCAGTTGATCACCAGCGGAGCTGGTCCAGACATACTCATCGATCTTGCGCGTGGTGCCGCCGGTGACTTCCGTGCGAATTTCCACCCCCGGCAGCAGCGCCCGGATCAGGCTGGACTTGCCGCTGCTGATGTCACCGAACAGCGCCACGTGGATATGTCCTGCCGAGCGGCGTTCCTCCAGTCGCTTCAGTTCCTGCTCCGCCGCGGAAGTGTCCAGTCCGTGATCCTGGGCGGTCTGCAGCTGTTGTTCCAGGGTTTCGCGATCCGGTGGGCGGGTGTGATCCCGATCCGTCAGGGTTTTGCGAGGGCGCAGCACCCGATATACCAGCCAGCCGGAAAACAGGGAAAACAGAAACAGCAGACTGGCTACGGCCATCTGCATCCACAACGGCGCTACCCGGAGGTTGTGCCAGATGTTCACCAGGGTGTCCGTAAGCAATATCCCCAGCAGCAGGGCAAACAGCAGCGCGATGCCGGTAACCAGGGCCAGAATCAGACGGATGGAGGACTTGTTGCTCACGGTGCAGTGGTCGATTGGGAAACTGTCGGCAGGGTATCAGATCAGGGCGCGCAGAGGCTATTTTTTTACGACCGCCAACCGTGTTTTTCAACTGCCTGTCATGGATCCAGATTTCTGATTTCCTGATCCAGATGATATCGATCCGAGGTTACATAGGCTTCCATGCGGCTGAGCTTGCGTTCCAGCTTTCGGAAACGGTAGCGGGTATCGGCCAGGGTGTCTTTCGGCGATTTGCGGTATTTGCGCCAATATTGTTCTTCGGTCTGGTTGTCGTAGAGATCTTTTGGTTTCTTCGGCAGGAAGAATGCTGCGGCAATATACAGGGTTACGGTGGCGACACTGAACAGAATGGCAGCAACGATGGTCGCAATGCGTACTGCATCCACATCCCAGGAAAAATAGTCCGCAAGCCCGGCGCAGACGCCTGCAATCTTGCCGTTATCCGTATCCCGATAGAGCATGTTGTGGCGTCCCCATTCGTGGTTCATGACTTGTTCCTCCATTCGGGTGCTTCCCGGTCAAGTATGGTTTCCAGGGATTCCACCCGGCGTTCCAGCTTTTCCGACAGTTGCCAGAGTTCCGCCAGGGTTTCCTCATCCGCCTTGGACAGAGCCTTGTTCGCCCGGGCCTTGTACCAGTAGTGCAGCATCAACCACAGCGGAACAACGATGACCAGAAAAATGACGGGTAGCGCCAGCAATATATCGAAATCGATATCCGCGTCCATGGCTATTTGTCCTTGTCCAGATCTTGAAACTGGCGTTTCAGGTCATAGTTTTCATCCGTGACGATACGCTCCAGCACCTGGATGCGTTGTTCCATTTCATCAATACGCCGTTCCATTCTTTTCCGTTCCGCACTGGAGGCTTCCAAATCGCCCCGGCTGTCGAAATAGTGCTTGATGACGCCACCCAAAATGCCCAGGGCGACGATAATGACGACCATTTCAAAAGGATTCATGGGGATCTCTACCTCTGTGATTATTGATTCTTTTCTGACAGGCGGGTCTTGAGCTTGTTCAGTTCGTCTTCGATTATATCCTCTGCTTCCAGTTCGGCGAACTGATCCTCCAGGCTGGGATCGCGACCCAGGTCGTAGGACTCAACCTTGCCTTCCATGTGTTCCATTTTCTGCTCCACGTTCTCGAAACGCGCCAGCGCATCATCAATGCGAGAGTCATGCAGTTTCTCGCGAGTACGCAGGCGGCCGGAAACCGTGGAATGCTTCATCATCATGGTCTTGTGCCGGGCCTTGGCGTCATCCAGCTTCTTTTGCAATTTGGATGTGTCCTGGTTGAGCTGAACCAGCTGTTCTTCGAGCAGATTCAGTTCATGCTCCATGGCTTCTGAAGTGTTTTCCAGGTTGTGTTTTTCCTTGAGGGCAGCACGCGCCAGATCCTCGCGCTCCTTGGACAGCGCCAGCTCGGCCTTGCGCTGCCATTCCATGATTTCGCGCTGCATGAGGTCGATGCGGCGCACAAGCTTTTTCTTCTCGGCGATGGTGCGCGCGGCATCCGAGCGCACTTCAACCAGAGTGTCTTCCATTTCCTGAATGACCAGGCGAATGATTTTTTCCGGATTCTCCGCCTTGTCCAGCATGGCGGTGATGTTGGAGTTGATGATGTCGTGCAGTCTGCTGAAGATACCCATTTTTTGTGTTCCTCTATAATTCTGTATCAAGTGGTTGGAAATGTGGTTTCAGGGGTGCAGTACCCCGGCTGTGCGGAAAGGGAAAGCCGCATCCAGAGGCTTTTTCTTTTCCACGGAAATAATGTCCTGTGCGCATTTACTTTGTGGTGCAATCTCTGCGGAAAAGGTTTGCTGTCTGAGCTGTTGTGCCAGTTGTCCGGCGATTTTCCGGCCCCAGTCGTTGTACACCAGACGGCTGCTCATCTTTTCCAGCGCGGTGTTTCCCTGTGCGAGGATGGCTGCTTCCACGCTTCCGGGTTCGTCCGCTTCTGCTGTGGCAGTGACAGCGGCGAGGAAGGCTACGATTCCAGCAAGCATCAGGGTGCGTACTGTTCTGGTGTTTTTGTTCATCTTCTTTCTCCTTATGACAAAAGCAAGGATCTTTGTCTGTGGTAATAACTATCCACGAACCATGCCAGTTCCCTGAAAAAATAGATAACGTCTTGTATTTTCTGGAAAAGTAATGAATTTCTACGGATTCCGGTTTGGGCTAATAATGATTAAAATAATCATATTATGATATAAATAATCAATAATTAATAAAAAATGATATTATTTATGTATGTCGCTACATCAGAAACTCATTGGTCAATCATCCGCTTTTCTTGAAACCCTGGAGCGGATTTCCATGGTGGCTCCCCTGTCCAAGCCTGTTCTCATCATTGGTGAGCGGGGTACGGGCAAGGAAATGATGGTGGAGCGCCTGCATTTTCTTTCCGCGCGCTGGGAGAATGTGCTGGTCAAGGTCAATTGCGCAGCACTGCCCGAAACGCTGCTGGAATCTGAACTGTTCGGCTATGAAGCCGGGGCCTTTACCGGGGCAGGCAAGCGTCATGCGGGGCGCTTCGAGCGAGCGGATGGCGGCACCCTGTTTCTGGATGAGATTGCCAGCATGTCCTTGCGCTTGCAGGAAAAACTGCTGCGAGTAATCGAATATGGTGAATTCGAGCGGGTGGGGGGAGATGCCACTTTGAGTGTGGATGTGCGGGTGGTTGGCGCGGCCAATGTGGATCTGCCCGCCATGGCGGATCGCGGGGGATTTCGCCCGGATCTTCTGGACAGGTTGAGCTTTGATGTCATTACCCTTCCGCCCTTGCGCTATCGCAAGGAGGACATCTCCCTGCTGGCGGAGCATTTTGCCCTGGGCATGACCCGTGAACTGGAGCGTCCATTTTTTGCCGGATTTAGCGAACTCGGCCTGGAAAAAATGCAGGCGTATCACTGGCCCGGCAATGTGCGTGAGCTGAAGAATGTTGTTGAAAGAGCAGTGTATCGCACCGCGCAGGATGAGCCGGTCAGCGAATTCGAGTTTGACCCCTTCGCTTCACCCTGGAAACCGGTGCTGGTGGAGGAATCGCCGCAAGAGCACAATAACCCGGTAGAAAAACCGCGATCTGAAGTACTGGAGTTGCCCGATGACTTCAAGGGGCACATAAAGGAGTATGAGGAAAAGATTTTGCGCCAGGCTCTGGAAGCACATCGTTTCAACCAGCGCCGGACAGCCGAGGCACTGGGGCTGACCTATGCCCAGTTTCGAGGGTATTTGAAGAAATACGGGATATCGGCTAAAGGATAGGGCTGCGCACTTTTCCGTTTATGAGCCACAGGGATATATCGTGCAGGAGCAGTTTTCGGCCCGTACATCCTGTACATCGCCGCTCCGGCCATGACCTCCAGGGAGGGAGGAAATGCTGGAAATGCCGGGAGCATTTCCAGTGCCCTGGCCTCTCGCGGCATACCGTACATCCTGTGCATCGCCGCTCCGGCCATGACCTCCAGGGAGGGAGGAAATGCTGGGAATGCAGGAGCAATTCCCAGTGCCCTGGCCTCTCGCGGCATACCGTACATCCTGTACATCGCCGCTCCGG
>Ga0256841_1000118_pt1 | contig 87650 bp, 72 predicted proteins | sample 356308metaG_FD_185971 | JGI IMG/M metagenome (GOLD analysis project Ga0256841, IMG submission 185971) | Hydrothermal vent microbial communities from Mid Atlantic Ridge, Atlantic Ocean - 356-308 | ecosystem: Environmental > Aquatic > Marine > Hydrothermal vents | place: Atlantic Ocean: Mid...
CGGATGGTGTATTATGAGGCACTATGGCCAACCCCTTAGTCTCAGACGAACTGTGGGAAGTGATCGCGCCCTTGCTGCCTCCTGAGCCCCCAAAGCTCCCGGGGGGTCGGCCGCGCATCCCCAACCGCCGAGTGCTCACCGGCATTCTCTTCGTGCTCAAGTAGTCTCGTCATCGCGCTCGCCCTGCCGTCAACCGTGTGCTCACCGGCATTCTCTTCGTGCTCAAGACCGGGAGCCTCTGGGAGACGCTCCCCCAGGAGATGGGCGGCGGCTCCGGGATGACCGGCTGGCGCAGGCTGCGGGAGTGGCAGCAGGCCGGCGTCTGGCCGAAGCTCCTCCAAGTCCTGCTTGACCGTTTAGGAGAGGCGGATGGCATCGATTGGAGTCGCGCCTTGCTGGATTCTCAAACGGTGCCCGCCCCGGGGGGGGTGAAGCGACCGGGCCGGATCCGACCAATCGCGGCAAAGCGGGGACGAAGCGCCATCTGCTGGTCGACCGGGAGGGGGCCCCGCTGGCCGCGACTCTCTCGGGGACCGACATCCACGACTCTCAGATGCTGGAAGCCACCTTGGATGCGGTAGAGCCGATCAAGCGGCCGCGGGGTCGGCCCCGCCAGCGGCCCAACAAGCTCCATGCCAACAAGGCCTATGACCCGGCTCGTTGTCGGCAAGCCTGCCGGAGGAGAGGGGTCACCCTCCGCATTGCCCAAAGAGGCATCGAGTCCTCAGAGCGGTTGGGGAGGCATCGCCCGGTGGTGGAGCGGACGCTGGCCAGGCTCAACCGGTTTCGGCGGTTGCGGGTGCGCTACGAGCGCTTGGCGGAGATCCATGAGGCCTTCCTCCAGCTGGGATGCGCACTCATCGTATGGAACTATGTCCAACGGTTTTGTTAGGGATTCTAAGTGACGATATTTCGCGATCGCTCACGATATTTCGTGAATGACGTTTCTTATTGAAGATCAACGACGTTCCGTGATTTTCATCTGATACATTCATGATATTTCGTGAATCATGCTTCTGAGATGGCTTGAGAGGTTATCATCGAATATCGTCTATCTATAAGCATAAAGAGCGGTTAATGATTTTCCTCGTTTTGGTAGTCTCTTCGGCACAGAATTTGCATATTTTGCAGTGGGTTGAGTCAGGTAATAGGGGGAGAAAGGGATGTCTAAGTATAAGCTATCCAACTATAATCATTACATTTTCTACCGGAAAGGCAACATGTATCTTATCTACAACGCTATCAGTAATGGGCTGGCGAAATTAGAACCTGAGGTTTACAGGTTGATTAGAAGCGGTGAGCAAGGACTGGATAAGCTGGAGCGTGATGAGTCAAAGAGGCAGTTACTCGATTCTTTACGTTCGGGGCACATAATTGTAGAGAAAGAATTTGACGAGATCGAGTTCTTGCGAGCAAAAATGAATATGGGTCGGTTTGGATCAACAGTTCTATCATTAACTATTGTTCCTACGCTCGCTTGCAATCTTAAGTGTGTCTACTGCTATGAGGGGGTCAAAATAGGTAAGTACATGGACGAATCAATCGAAGACGCGATCACCAACTTTACTGAGAGTCAAATCAGGCGATTTGGCTATCGCGGATTAACTGTTAGCTGGTATGGGGGTGAGCCGCTCATGCATTTGAAAGCCATATATTCCTTATCACGCAAACTAATCAATCTCTGTAGACGCAAGCGTGTTAACTATCAAGCCATGGTTGTCACTAACGGCACAATTTTAAACAAGACGATTGCTAGGAGACTGAAGGCGTGCAAAGTTACCCATATACAAGTTACTATAGATGGCCCTAAAGAGACGCACGACGTGAGAAGGCCATTCATATCGAATAATAAGAGCTCGTTTGACACCATCGTCAGGAATGTGGAGCGCGTACTTGGTATCCTGCCAGTTCATATTCGCATTAACGTTGATAGGACAAACTATGAGCAAAGTCTAGAGCTGGTGGAGGAGATGAAAAATCGAGGATGGCTTGACGAGTCGAAAAACTGCCTCTTCTATATCGGTTACACCAGAGAATGGACCTCCGTTTGTAGTAATATTGCTTCGCAGTGTTTTACCATGGAAGAGTTTTCGAAGGCTGAACTTGAGTTTCAAAAGGAGCTGATATCGCGCGGGTTTCGACTGAGTAACTTATATCCCTCACAATATTCCTATTGTGTTGCCACTTCTCCAGCAGGATTCGTTATTGATCCTCATGGCGAACTTTATAAGTGTTGGGCAGATGTTGGCAATAGAGAAGCGTATCTTGGAAATGTTAAGGAACCTCTGGAGATGAATGCAAAATTGTTGGAGTGGTTGAGCTATGAACCGCTCCTCCAATTCCCTGAATGCAGGGTGTGCAAGTTCTTCCCCATCTGTGCCGGTGGGTGCCCGTATGTGGCACTTAAACAACGAGGCAAGTTTGGGAGGAACTATAACTGTACTCCCTGGAAGATCTTGATGAGGAAGAAGATGGAGGTATTTCTCGAACAACTGGCTGAGGCCCAATCAACTCAATCTGGAGGTCAAAATGAAATGGCTAGTTGAACCCCTAATGGGAGTAAAACTCCTCAGCGAGCCGATCGCCAAGACATGCTCGGGAGATGCAACTCTAAATCACTGCAGCTGTATTTTTGGTTTGAAGAAATGCGATTGCAATAGAGGGCTAGTTGTTTCGACTGATTAGTTCTCTCTATCGAGTGAAATCCTAAGAGGAGGTTGACATGAATTGGATTGTTGAACCACTTTCGGGGTTTAAGGCATTTGAGCCCATCGCGGGAGACACTTGTGATGGTGGTGGAACACTGCATCATTGTCAGAAGAAAGGCGGGCTCATCGTCTGTACGTGTACCGGTGGATTAGTGATTGAAACTAACAGTTCCCACTGACTGATCGAACTGAAGCCCTGAGACCTAAGGAAGGGGGGAGAAACCATGGACTGGATTATTGAACCTATTACTGGATTTATCGGTTTGTTCGAGCCGATAGTCGCCGACCAATGTAGCGGGGGAGCAGAACTACGAAACCGCACATGCACCGGTGGTCTTCTGGTTTGCGACTGCAGTGGTGGATTAATTCAAAAGCCAAAATCTTTGTAGTGGCTGGAATCGACTCATGGAGACGCGGGGCAAACTCGTTTTAAGTTCTGCCTTTAACAAAACTGATGACTTGAAGTAGCGACAATTAGCACACCCAAACTGGTAACATGTTGAACTGTAAGATTTAGTTGTGATTGTCTTAAATGGAAATGAGTGGATTTGATGTCCGACTGAAGGAAGGTCAAGACAAAGTCGCTCTTGCCCTGGATTGACCGGGACCAGAGACTGAGAGCACAATCCAACCTGTGGTTATTGTACCCGGCCGCTCTGGGAGGAGAGCTGACAGAAAGGAGCAAAGAGACTATGGACTGGATCATCGAACCTTTTTCAGGATTTAAAATGTTAAATGTACAACAGCCTGAACCCGAGTGCTCGGGTGATGGAACCCTCAATGTTTGCAAGTGTAGTCAGGGACTTGTCGTTTGCAACTGCAAGGGCTGCCTGGTTATTAAGCCAGCGTAACTTCTGCTAAATAAGTTGTTCCAAAACCTATCGGCAGCCTTGAGTATGGCTCGAAAGAGACTACACAATCAGGCCTCCTAGTTAGGGAGAGACCCCGAGGCAAGGGGGTGAAATGAGCTCCAGAGACTATTATTGGGACAAAATCGCTCTTGTCCTGGGATGACCAGAATCGAAACCAGGGAGCGTGAATAATCTTATCGCGCTTTGTCTGTAGTATGTCTGGCCACGTTAAGGAAAGAGTTAGCAGAAGGAGGAAACAATGGACTGGATTATCGAACCACTCTCAGGGTTTAAAGCTCTTGAGCCGATCAGCGCCGACTCTTGTACAGGTGAGGGCACAAAGCTCAACCATTGTAGCTGCACTGGGGGACTTGTTGTCTGCAAGTGCAAGGGAGGACTCGTTGTCCCTGGCCAGGAGTAAGGCGCGAACTTTTGCATTTGACATTTCCTGACCACTTGATGGTCGAGGCAAGGAGGGATAAGGATTATGAAGTGGCTTGTGATCCCATTAGCGGATTTTTATACCATGGAGCTTGTGATCGCCGATAGATGCACTGGCGGTGGCACATTGAGGCATTGTGATTGCACAGGCGGTTTGGTGATTTGTGGTCCGACTCCGAATTCGTTCGTTATCAAAACAACGGAGGATTAGTTTTACAGATTGGATGGATTGTATTATTGGCGAAATCTTATTCTCATTGGGAAGAGCAAGCCTCCTACTGCCTGTGGCGGGGCTCTTGGTGGAGGTGTTGCTTTGCAAATCACGTCATATTCGTCTCACTGCAGGCAATGGGGCATCTTGCGACTTCTCGTGAAATCACCCTGTATTCTGTGGTTATCTCGTCGGCTAACCACAGGATGCGTGATGAAGGGGTTATTTTAGAAAACTTGATATGGAGGTTGTATATGTTCGCGAATTGCTTTTGGCTTGGAATGGTTGGCTTCGTCCTTTGGGTAGTCCCCTTAGGTTTTTTCTTGGAGGGAAAATCAATGACTGAAATCCAGAGCCAAGTTGTGCAATTGAGAGTAACTCTCATCTCATGCGACTGGCAACAAGAAACTTCAGAACTCTCAATGTCAGCGAGAATCATTCAGTTCAAGGAGTTCGGTATCAAGGACAGCGAACGATTAGTTGAACGTTTGAGAGCAGTATTCCCAATTCAGAACTTAGAGTCTTTCGGATATGGTGAGTTAACCCCGGGTAATCTGCCGAATGAGGTTTGGATGAAAGACGGCATTATGACGCAAGTTTTTATTAGACCTGAAGAAGCACAATATTCTGACATGGTAGAAGTTCGCATCACCTTCGATGACATCCGAACGGGAGATTCTTATGTGGAGCAACTCCCTTTGACTGGGGGCGAGGGCGCCATTGTTTTATTTCAGAGGGGAAATTCGCAAAAGGTCCTGGCACTTCTTCTTTCTCTCATACCTGAAGCGTCGAAGGCTGAGCGATATCACCTGGAATACAAGACGGATAGATTCACCATCTTTTCACGAGACAGAAGTTGGGTTGAATCAAACGACCAGCAAGAACAGGTGATATTCCACCAGGCAAAGGTCGTCATACCGGTCCAAGGCGAGGGGGACTTTATCCTTGAGGCTGAGGAAATCATCTATTCAAAAGGAGCTTCCGAGTTGATTGGGTGCAAGGCCGTCCTCTTTGATTCTTCGAATGATCGGGTAGTAGAAGGCGAGAAAATCAAACTGACGTTCGCAGATGGATCTATACGGTACGAGATCGTGGGCGGATAAATCCATAAATTGAGTCATCGCCACCTCGTTCCATGATTTGGCAGGAGACGAGTCGTATGAAATCGTGGTCGATGAAGAATATGAGGCTGCTTTTGCGCCTCCTTCATTACTTTGTCCCCTTCAAGAAGCATATCACTCTAGGATTCCTTTTTCTTCTCTCAGGCCTGTTTCTCTCTTTGATTCAGCCAGTCATTTCAATGGCAATCATAGATGAGGCTTTGCTGAAAAAGAATGTAAAGCTGCTTAACGTCCTTGGAGTGGCCTTTCTGGTGGTAGCCATTCTGTCATATCTGTTTGGCATGGCCCGGCAGTATTTGTTTGCTGTTATCCAGCAAAAAGCAATGCTCTTGATGAGGAGGGATCTTACTGGACATATCTTGAAGCTTCCCTTAAGGTTCCACAACTGTCAGAATCCAGGATACCTCCTGTCCAGAGTCGATGCAGACATAGGCAATCTCGCCGGTGTTATGACGGATAGGTATGTTCAGACGTTCGTTGATCTGCTCACACTCATTGGAGCCGCCTTGATTCTGATCCTACTGAACTGGAAATTGGCCCTCCTATCGCTCGCCGTTCTGCCTTTTTTTACATGCTCGGTCATCTACTTCGGCGAAAAGATGAGGACCCTTTCCTGGGAGAATCAAGAGCGGCACGCCCTTGTTGCTGCCAGATTGCAGGATCTTTTTCACTCGATCTTTATAATAAAAGTTTTTGCCCGAGAAGCTGGTGAACTCCGGCTGCTGATGAAAAGTTTGATAAAGTTTGTACGCAGTAATCTGCAAATCACAAGACTTAGCTTGCTCTCTAATTTGGTCATGGGGTGTATCGCCACGCTGGCTCCGTTGTCGGTGATCTGGTATGGGGGCTATCTAGTGGTTCATAATCAGCTCTCCATTGGGAAGCTTTTCGCGTTTAATATGTATCTGGCTTACCTTTTTAACCCGTTGAGAAATATCTATGGTATTGTGCAGTCTATTCAAGCGTCTCTCGCGTCGCTAGATAGGATCTTCGAGCTTTTTGATCTTCCGGGTGAGGAACCCTCTCCGTCTCCATTGCGCAGGATAGTGAACCGAGAGGAGCTCTCAGGGTTAATCGAATTCGAAGATGTTACCTTTGCCTACCGGCCTGATCAGGAGGTATTAAAGGGAATCTCGTTTAGAGTAGATCCGCATACCACTGTAGCTCTTGTGGGCCCAAGTGGCGCTGGCAAGACGACGATCTTTAATCTCATTTTGAGACTTTATAATGCTTATCAGGGACGTATTTTGATCGATGGAATAGATACTCGAGACATCGACCTGAAGGCGCTGCGAACGCTCATCAGAATGGTTCCTCAAGAGCCCTTCTTGTTCAATAGGAGCCTTAAGGATAATGTGCGCTTTGGGTCACCAAGAGCATCAGATGAAGAGATTATCCGAAGTTGCACCCAGGCACATGTCGATCAGCTTATCAAACATCTACCCGATGGATATGAATCACAGATCGGCCGGCAAGGAGCGTTGCTTTCCGGAGGCGAGAAACAAAGAATTTCCATAGCCAGGGCCTTAGTGTCTAATCCGAAAATCCTGCTGTTGGATGAGGCGACCTCCTTCTTGGATTCGAATACGGAAAAGCTCGTACAGGAGGCGATTCGAGATTCGATGAAAGGTCGGACTTGTTTGGTGATTGCTCACAGACTCTCGACCGTGCTGAACGCGGATAAGATCATCGTTCTGAATCAAGGAAAAATAGTAGACCAGGGCACGCATGCTGAATTATACTCTCGCTGTTCGCTGTATGCAGAATTGTGCGATCAACAGTTTCACTCACGGCCTGTAGCGCCCAGCATGAGCCTGGAGATGGCATATGGAGAGCAGGGCACAATCAATTCCCGCAATCAGTCTCATCGCTGAAAAAGAGTTCCGCCGGAATATCACGACCTTCAAGTTCACCTTCAGCTTCAGCCTGGCTATCATGTTAGTCTCGGTTGGGACTTTCGCCATGTGTCGAGATTATGAAGCCCGGCTCCAGGATTGTAGCGCCGCAGAGAACCAGATCACTGAAAGCTTGCGGCAGGCTGACATCTTTTCCGCCCTCTCGCCCGGTGTGGTCAGAGCACCCAGTGTGTTGACCATCTTCCGCTCCGGTCTCGAAGGGACTCTGGGCGATCTCTTCCCCATCAGCATCGGGCAGATTCCAACGTTGCTCAACGCAGAGCATACATCCAGGGTCAATCCCTTCATTACGCCAAGTCCCTCCCCTGACCTCACGAGGTTGGTTATTGTTATTCTGAGCGTGTTAGCGATGTTATTCGGTTATGAGGCGATTTCCGGTGAAAAGGAGATGGGAACATTGAAGATGGTTCTCGCACAACCCGTTCCTAGGAGCCACGTCTTGCTCGGCAAGCTATTGGGTGGACTCAGTTGTCTTGTCGTTCCTTTATCGGGGAGTTTCCTTATTGCGTTGATGATCTCAGAGAGCCAGAGCTTCATCCAATTCGCCGGCACTGACTGGATCCGAATATCCCTGATCTTCTTTTGCTCCCTTCTTTTCCTCTCGTCCTTCTATTTGATGGGAATAGTGCTCTCGACGCTCACCCATAGGGCGTCCGCGACGCTGCTCTCCTGCTTCATGATATGGGTCATACTCATTCTTGTCATCCCTAATCTCGCCCCCTATCTTGGTGCCCGCATGAGGCCGATCACTTCGAGTCAGGTCATGCTCGACCAGATCACTTCGCTGGATCAGGACTTCAAGCAAAAAGTCGCCAAGTTTGAGGAGCGAGAGGCGACCACCTTTAGTGTAGATCTAGGGGCGAATTTTGTGCCCGGCATGGGACTGTATGGATTGTTCAGAGGAGAGACCAGGGTTCAGACGACGAATCAGCCTACGCTCGACTATATGAGAAAATTCATCGAATATGTAGAGCCACTCCGCCTCCAATATGCGGAGAAGGTCCACAGGCTCTATGAGGCCAGGCTGATGGAGTTAAGAAACCAGGCCCGGCTGATCGAAAGTCTATCCCGGCTTTCACCGGCCTTTTCGCTCGCCAAAGTGGCCTCCATCCTGGCGGGCACGGATGCTGCCGCTTATCAGCAGTTTTCCCGTTGCGCGAGGCACCGCCGCGCCCAGTTCATTGCTTATCTGAAGACCCAAAACGCGTTCACTTCCATGAGGTACTTCACGTCCCAATTTGACGGTGGGGAGGCATTGGATTTCGAGAAAGATGTCCCCGCGTTTCGTTGCCCCCAGGAATCCATTCAAGACGCGATGAGGAGAGCGGGCCTGGACATCGTGCTACTTATTTTCGAACCGCTGCTGCTGGTTCTCGTCGCTTTAGTGGCCTTCCTCCACTACGACGTCCGGTGAGTATCGATTGATTATGGAGCCGTGAAGGATGTTGTGGACGATAGCCAAAAAGGAACTCACACAAAATTTGATGGAGGTGAGATTCTTCCTCATACTGGCCGTAACGGTGCTATTATTTGCCGTCAGTGGAGTCGTTTCCCTCAGCAGATATTTTGATGCGCTCGAGCGGTACCATCAGCTCGCTCGCGTGGAGATCCAGGAACTTCGCGAAAGTGCGATGAGCCTTCGTCAGCTTTTCGATCATCAACAAACTCTCTATCTCAAACCTTGTTTGTTGGAATTCCTTATCTCAGGTCGAGGCACCGGCTTATCCGATTCGATACAAATATCTCCTCGCTTTGTGATCGCCGAGACACTGAGTGTCAAACTCGTGCCTGGTAATCCGTTGATTGAAAGGTTCACTCCCATCGGGTGGATTTTCATCGTCGGCGCGATCTTGAGCTTTGGAGCCGTGGTGTTCAGCTATGATTCCATCTCAAGAGAGAAAGAAGAGGGGATACTTGCCCTGATGTTGGCAAACCCGGTGAGAAGATCGGAGATTCTCCTGGGTAAGTTCCTTGGGATTTATCTGACAATAATCATTCCTCTGTTGGTAGGGGTGATTCTCAGCCTACTGATTGTGGCGACCCGGTTCAGAATTGGAGTTCATCCAGAGGATGGAGCCAAGATTGGTCTTGTGCTCCTCATTGCTCTGGTGTATCTTGCGGGCTTCGCGGTGCTGGGAATCATGGTCTCGGCCCTCACTCATAACTCCTCGAACAGCTTCGTGATATTATTTCTCCTGTGGGCCCTGTTTCTGGTCATCATACCCGAAGCAGGAAACACGGCAGGGAGACTCCTTCAGCCAACAAAAAATAGCTCACAGCTTCTGACCCTTGCTCAGAAGGCGGTAGAGGAGGTCGACAACAAGTATAAAGATAGAGAATCGGGTGTCGATTTCAGTCAACCCTTTTCTGAGCGAACGAAAATCTGGGTCGATTTTATTAATGAACGGATGAGGGCTGCCCGGAGGGTCTACGATGATCATTTGCATCGCGCTCTGGCTCAAGCGGCAACGGCACGGGCGTTCTCTCGCCTGTCACCCGCCTCGACTTTCGACTATGCGGTGGAGAACATCGCCGGCATCGGCCTTGAGCGCACCCAGCTCTTCTTGGAATCGGTCAGGTCATACCGGAGAGCCCTTCTACAGTTTATCGTTGACCGGGATAGAATGGACCCCGAGAGTCCTCATCTTCTCTTCTCTTTTTTTCTCTCGAAAAACCCGGTCGATCCTCATGAGATTCCTCTGTTTGACATGAGCGAACCTCGCTTGATTGATTCGATGAGGAAAGCCTTTTTCGATGTCAGTCTGCTCATGGGGTTTCTTTTCTTTGTTGTGATCGCGGCATATATTGCCTTTGCGCGGTACGATGCACGTTAAGGCAGTTTATGAATCGGGCCTCTCATCATGAGGGTTCCACGCCTGGTTGGAGAAGGAGGTTCGAGGAAACCCAAGATTGATCCTGAGCGAGCATCGGTGAGATCATAGAACTCATTTCAAAACCTGCTCTGGTCTGTGATAGAGTGGAGGCATGGGATGGAGACGATTAACGGATGAACAGCGGGAGGAGATCAGCGTTCACCTCCCTCCATATGAGCCTGGCCCTAAGGGGGGCGGGCCCCGCGTGGATGACCGGCGCTGTTTTGAAGGGGTTCTCTGGATCTGGTGGACGGGGGCGCCCTGGAGCGAGTTGTCCCGTCGGTATAGCCGTCCCAGCACCGGCTGGCGAAGGTTGATGGAGTGGGAAGAGAAGGGGGGTGGCTCAACCGGTGATGGGCTTTCCTGGCCCCGTTGAACGACTGGCTACAATCAGAGCCGGGCCGCCCAGCTCTTGGGCATCCCCCGCTCGACATTGAGGAGTAAGATGAAGAAGCTGGGGATTGCCCGGAAAGATGCCTAATCTGAGCGGAGAACATTCCTCATGCAGGTTGCTGACGATATTTCGCCATGGTGATGATATTCGGCCAACGGACTATTTTGTTGTTTGACTACAGGATAAGCAAAAGCCCAAAGTGAAAATGACGATATAAGGTCAACTCTCTCGGACAAAGAAGGTGCACATCAAAATCGTCTCTCTCCGTAACGGGTTGCAGAACGTGAGGTTGCCATACTGCCGCTGATGACTCCTTGTTTGGTACGGTAATTGCAGTAGGGTGATGGGAAGGTAAAACTCACGCGAGGAGGTGCCTAAGAAGTTGGGCATAAGCGTAGCAACATTTTTTCTGATCGCCCTTAACTTTTTAGTGGTGCTAGCACCATTTGAGGTGCAGGCATCTACTTCAATTCCCATTCCTCCAATTCCGATACTCATCCCAGGAACGGTCGTCTCAGTATTTCCGCTTATCTGCCAATGCCCGGGGGATGGTTCCTGTTTCTGTGGCATTGTCTTTTAGGGATTTCAGATACATGCCCGCGCAGATAAGTGGTGAGCGGGGAGGCGGTGACACGGGGGATCACCATATTGATCGAGTCGCCAGTAGAGCGTTGAGGCTAGCTTCAGAAACCCGAGAAACGGAACCGCGGGCAGAAGTGATGTTAGGGAGGAGAAACAATAGGCTCTCGAAGAACGTAACACTTACAGCAAAAGCGATGCGATTATCCACCTGCACACTGTTCTTGATCTTCACACTCGCATGTGGTGGATTACCAAGCGGTGAATCTCGGCCCAAAAGAAGCTCAGACGGCCCGGCAGAGGCAACACCTCCTCCCCCCAGCACGTCTAGAAACATATCGTCTCATCTCAGTACAGAGGCGACTCGATCAGGGGGACGTCATAACAGGGTGCTCTCTCTCCAGCATTATCCTCGGCCAAAAGAGCTGGCTGTGCCGAGGAAGGATTTAACCAATGAGGCGTTTGATCGCGTCTTCCTTAAACGTCAGCAGATTCGCTTGCAAAAGCCGGTGACTGGGATCTTGGCTTTCGTTGGGGATTATCGACAGAACATTTGGCTCTTCGATTACCCAAGCCTGACGCTGCGAAAATATTCCCCCCGTGGTCGCTGTATCTTAGAACTCACTGGACCTGGCGTCACGAAAAACAAGCAAGATGCCTTTGGCGTTGTGTTCGGACTAGCCGTTGATAGTCAGGGAAGAGTATACGTGGCGAATACGGATGGACGTATTGTTGTCCTCACGCCCGAAGGACACTACCTTCGATCTGTTGTGACAAAAGAGATGGGAGTCGTTACGGCGCTGGCCGTGGACGAGAAGCGAAATACCCTCTATATGTCTGGCACACCAGCCGGCAGGATAGATATAGGTCAGATCGCACATCGGTTCGAGCTCGCAGATTGGAAGCACATTGATTCATTTCTCGATGTGCCATCGAAGGTGCGAGCCAGGCACTTGACTTCATATAACTTTGGGTTTCTTGACGTTGATGCTGACGGCGAGGTGTTTATTGTGCATCAAGTGGTACATGGCCTTTTCAAATATGACCCTGTCTCAAGAAAGCTGGTGAAGTTTCCATGCCGGTCACAATATTACCGGTCTCCACCAGATTTCTCTACCACCCGAGATATCCACGAGATTTTAAACCGGGAAGGGGAGTGGTCACGCGTAGCCAAGGTTTGGGTCACTGGCCCGCGCGTTATCGTCGCCATTATGCAATATACCCCATTCAAGTATTTGTTAGAAATTTATGATCTGAATGGTCACCTCGTTGCTACTGATTTGATGACACAATTGACGCCTGTAGGACGGGATCAGCAGGGGCGACTCTATTTCTATGATGAAGAACATCCTTCCACTTTGGTCCAATATGGTCTTCGAGAAACCGGCCATGAAGGGGAATAGGCTGAGGTCACTGGTCGCATTGTTGTTGGCATTGAACGTTGTCCTACTCTGGCGCTTCTCCGTGCTGAAGCACAGGTTGGCCCAGATGTCGACAGTGAGTGAATTCACCGATAGCTTGGCCCGGTATGTGCTGACCCAGCCATTTCGTACGTTGGATGGTCGCCTGATCCAGTTATCGGAGATCCCGGAACCTCTTCTTCTGGTCTTCATCTTTCGTCCAACCAATTGTCCGCCCTGTCTGCAGGAACTCTCCTTGTACTCGAAAAGGATAGGCCGGGCGAGCGTCTATGGTATTGGGCTGGGGACCAACGAACAGGAAATGCGACTGTTTCTGCAGGAGTCACCGCTTCAGTTTCCGGTGCTCATAGATGAAGAGGGTTGGCTATCGGGTAGGTTGCCAGACGCATGGACGCCTTTCAAGCTGTTGCTTGATCGCGCGGTAGGACGAGTACTCCTGCGCGGTGGACCCAATGCTCATGCCACTGATCAGCAGCGATTCCTCGATCGAGTGAATCAGCTGGTCACGACGGAGCCGTAGTCATGCTCAGAGAGCTGATGCGCAAGGAAATTCTCCAGGGAATTCTGAGCTTCAAGTTCGTCGTTGTCCTGGTCACGAGTGTGGTGTTAATTCTGCTGGCCTTTCTGGTTGGCGTGACCCGCTATCGGATGGAGATGCGCGCCTATCTGGAGGGACAGGCGGCGAACAGGGAGCAAATGGAATCAGCCACCGATTGGGCTGATTTAGGACGCGTGGGATTGTATGTGTTTCGTCGGCCGGAATTCATGGCGGTGTTCAGTGGGAGTAGCATTCCGGCTATTCAGAGCGCCTATATCAGCATCGATGCTCCGCCGCGCTTCGAGGGCAATGCGCAACTCGTAGGATCACTCTCCCTACTCCTGGGGAAACTCGATTTCCTTGTGGTCGTCGAGGTCGTCTTGAGTCTGTTTGCGCTGTTATTCGCCTATGACGCTATTTGTGGTGAGAAAGAGGCAGGTACGCTGCGGATGATATTGGCTCATCCTGTGAGTCGAGTCCAAGTGATCCTGGGGAAAATGCTCGGTCGGTATGTGATTTTGAGCGTGCCCTTGGCGATGGCTTTCCTCATGGGGCTGTTAATCGTTGTTTCTTCTTCAAGGGCTGTACTTGGTGGGGAGGTCGGGACGCGGATATTGTTGGTGTTCTCGTTTTCGCTGGTCTATCTTCTGGCGTTCTATCTGTTGGGATTGGTGCTGTCGGGACTGAGCGCCCGGTCGTCGATCTCCCTCATCCTGTGCCTGTTTGCCTGGATTTGGTTGACATTTGTGACTCCTCGTCTGGGCACAGCAGTGGCGGCCCGCTTGCGACCGGCGCCCGCCTACACTCAACTGCAGGCTCAACGCATTCAGCTTGGTCGCCAACGCATGCAGGAGGAGACGAGAGAGACCCTCACGCTCTATTCCCAGTGGCAACAGCGGTGGGCGTTGACAGACGAGGCAGCTCGGCTCCAAGCTCAACTGGAATTTCAACAAAAGTTGGGAGCTCTCCGTCGGCGACTACGTGACAAGTATCAGCGCCAATTCCTCAAACTGTGGGAGGATTATCAACGTCACCTTGAAGCGCAGGCCAGCTTGGCGGCAGCACTGGCGTGCTTCTCTCCCAGTGCCGCTTATCGACTGTTGATGGCAGAGTTGACGCACACGGGCCAGAGCGATCAAGCCGCTTTTGTGACGGCGGTGTTGACCTATCATCGGCAGTTCCGCCGTGTGGTGGAGGATATGATCGAGCAGACGCATAGTGAGATGGCCTTTCTGTCGGCCGAGGGGAATCCACTTCCGGGGCGGAAACCGGATCTCCGTCAACTTCCGCGCTTCATCTACTCAACGGCGCAAGGTCCTAGCAGGTGGCCGTGGATTGACATGGTGGTCCTCATTCTCGACGCCCTGGTCTTGTTTTTCATCGCCTATGTGGTCTTCCTCCGCTACGATCCACGGTGAATGGCCCATCGGGCGAGCTTCTCACGGGGAGTCATTCCATCGTTGATTCGTCGCGCGGGGCGCGAGCGTCATTCCAGGTCTTTGAGCGTCGCCTTCTTCGCTCCCGCGCGTTCCATGGCGGCGATGGCTTCTTGCGAGGCTTTTTCGTCTACGCCACGAATGGCGTCTTCGAGCAGCGTGACGCGGAAGCCGTTCTTCAGTGCGTCGAGCACCGAGTGTTTGACGCAGTAGTCCGTCGCCAGGCCCCCCACATAAAGATGCTCGACGCCGAGATCCCGGAGCACAGTGGCCAGAGGGCGGCCCTTCTCATCCGTGCCCTGAAACGCCGAGTAACTGTCCGCATCGTACTCCGTGCCCTTGGAGATGATGATGGCGCCTTCGGGGAGTTTCAAATCCGGATGAAATTCGGCCCCCTTGGTTCCCTGGACGCAATGCGGGGGCCAGGGGCCACCGTATTCCTTGAAGTGCGTCGTCTTCGGCGGATGCCAATCGCGAGAGGCGATGATCGGTCGTCCGGCGCGAGAGAATTTTTCGATGTACTGATCCAATACGGGGACGACCTCATCTCCCCCAGGAACCGCCAGCGACCCTCCAGCACAAAAATCATTCTGGACATCGACGATGAGTAACGCGCTGCGCTCTCCCATGACTACCCTCCCTGAACCTATTCTGGGATCTCTTCCGGTCTCCTGTCAAGCAAGAAGGGAGTGACTGAGCCAGCCTTGACTTTTGGCCAGACAGAACATAAAGTCCATGAGCTCATTCGTGAGAGGCACATCGAAAAGAGGATAGCGTGGCGATATGAAAATTCACGAATATCAGGCCAAGGACTTGTTGAAGCGATATGGCGTGACGGTGCCGCGAGGACAGGTCGTCGATACGCCAGAGGCGGCTCGCCAGGCGGCCGAGCAAATTGGTGGTCGCGTAGTCGTCAAGGCCCAGATTCATGCTGGCGGTCGCGGAAAAGCGGGCGGGGTGAAGCTGGCCCACTCGCCCCAAGAGGCCTTCGCGCTGGCCCAAAAGATGTTGGGCATGACGCTCGTCACCCATCAGACCGGCCCCGAAGGTCGACAGGTACGGAAGCTCCTCATCGAGGAGGCACTCAACATCAAACAGGAACTCTATCTGGGGATCGTCATCGATCGGGCCATCGCGGCACCCGTATTCATGGCCAGCGCAGCCGGAGGCATGGACATCGAAGAAGTGGCCGCCAAGACGCCCGAGGCGATCTTGAAAGAGCCCGTCCATCCAGCGCTCGGCTTTCAGGCGTATCAGGCGCGACGATTGGCGTTTGGATTGGGATTGCCGTCGGAGTTAGTGGGGAAGGCGGCGCGCTTCATGATGGCGCTGGCGCAGGCGTTCATCGATTTGGACGCCTCGCTGGCCGAGATCAATCCCTTCCTGGTGACCGAGGAGGGGGAACTCTACGCGCTCGATGCCAAAATCAACTTCGATGATAATGCGCTCTTCCGCCACAAAGACTATGCAGAGTTGCGCGACCTCCATGAGGAAGAGCCACTGGAGATCGAAGCGTCCAAGTACAACCTCAATTACATCAAACTCGATGGCGACATCGGTTGCATGGTGAATGGCGCCGGACTGGCCATGGCCACGATGGATATCATCAAACTGGCCGGAAGTGAGCCGGCCAACTTCCTCGACGTCGGCGGCGCCGCCAATGCCGAGCGCGTCGAGCACGCGTTTCGCATCTTGCTTTCAGACCCCAACGTGAAGGCCGTGCTCATCAATATCTTCGGCGGCATCGTGCGCTGCGATATCGTCGCTCAGGGCGTCATCGAAGCGGCCAAGAAGATCGGCGTGTCCGTGCCCATGGTCGTGCGCCTGGAAGGGACCAACGCCGAGAAAGCCCGGCAGATGCTGGATCGCTCCGGATTGCAACTGGTCAGTGCGACGAGCATGCAGGATGCGGCAGAGAAGGTCGTGAGGCTGGCGCGAGGGCGATAGCCGACCGATTTCACCTTTCGATAGGCTCAACGCGGCTCATCGCCGATCACGTGGAGAGCTTCGCCTCATCGACGCCTCATCGGGTACACCATCTTGATGCGAGCATCTTCGGTGTTGAGGAGGGAACGACGATAGCGGATCAGTTGGCGCTTGAAAGGAGCGTGCGCCGAGAGCATCATCTTCACCTTGAGGCGCGTGATCTCGCCGCGTTCGATGTCAAGATCGAAAATGTCAACGGGAGCATACGTTGCCTTGGTGATGGTAACCAGATAACGGCCAGCCGGTAGACCGGCGTGGGCGAATTGGCCGCGCCGGTTGGTGGAGATGACGAATTCCTTGTCCACATCGAGCGACATGATACGCACCGTCGCTCCCACCACTGGTCGCCCCGTCTCGCTATCACGAAGCGTTCCGATGAGTATGCCGTGATCTTGTGCCAGAGCGAGAATCCCGGAACCCAGAAAAATGCCGAGCAGGAGGAATTCGCATCGTCGCATCGGTCGCCTCTCCAATTAGGATCTCGCTCTCATGATATCAGTGCTGACGAAGGGTCATCAAGTAGGGACGACCAGCGCTCTGCTTGACAGCCGGGAGGGCCGGTCTTAGTATCCCCCGGAGGAGGCCAAGGAGATGGAGTGTGACGATGCCAGAACGGGGATTCCAACTCCAGGCTGTTGATGCTGCGACGGGTGCGCGAGCGGGCATCCTCCATACGGCTCATGGCTCAGTGGAGACGCCCGTGTTCATGCCCGTGGGTACGCGAGCGACCATCAAGGCGCAGACTCAGGAGATGCTGGAGCAACTCGATGCCCGGCTCATCTTGGCCAATGCTTATCATCTCTACCTGCGGCCGGGCCATGATGTCATTCGCCAGGTGGGCGGACTTCACCGATTCATGTCATGGGACCGTGCCATCTTGACCGACAGCGGGGGATTCCAGATTTATAGTTTGGCTCCGCTGAGAAAATTGAGCGAGGACGGCGTCGATTTTCAATCGCATTTGGATGGCTCCTGGCATCACCTGACGCCGGAGAAGGCGATCGACATCCAGGTGGCTCTGGGATCGGATATCGTCATGGTGTTGGACGAATGTCAGCGGTATCCGGCTCCTCGTCACGCGGTGGAACAGACGGTCGCGCTGACGACCAACTGGGCTCGACGGGGGAAGCGACGGTTCGAAGAACTCAGCGCCAACGAACGGCAGATGCTCTTCGGGATCATGCAGGGAGGGACGTTCGTCGATCTTCGCCGACGGAGTCTGGAGGAACTCTCAGCCATTGGCTTCGATGGGTATGCCATTGGTGGGCTCAGCGTGGGGGAGGAGAGAGCAGCGATGTACGACACCGTGGAGGCAATAGCACCGCTCATGCCGGAGGACAAACCCCGATACCTGATGGGCGTGGGAACGCCCCTCGATGTGGTGGAATGTGTCGCTCGTGGTGTCGATATGTTCGATTGCGTGCTCCCCACCCGCAATGCGCGGAACGGACAGGTGTTCACCTGGCGAGGACCGCTCAACATCAAGAATGCCGTGTGGATGAAGGATTCCCGGCCCATTGACGAGCGCTGCGCTTGTTTCGTGTGTCGGCGATATTCGCGCGCCTACATTCGTCATTTATACGTCGCCAACGAGATTCTCAGCGCCATTTTGTGTACGCACCACAACTTGTTTTTTTATCTTGACATCATGCGGAAAATGAGGCAAGCTATTCGACTTGGCAAGTTTTCAGAATTGTATACCGAGTTCAAAGCGTGCTTTCAGACAAAAGCTGAGGAATCGACGTATTAGTTATGGGAACATTAGCGGGGCTCATGCCGCTCGTGCTCATCATGGTGATTTTTTATGTCCTCATCATTCTGCCCGAGCGGAAGCGGCGAAAGAAGCTCCAGGAACTCATCAATAACTTGAAGGTCGGCGACAAGGTTGTGACTTCGGGGGGCATCTACGGCACCATCCTCAGCTTGCGCGATGATCGTCTGATCATCAAATCGGACCAGGCCAAATTGGAAATTTCCCGGAATGCCGTCGCCGGTTTGCAAACCGAGGCGGGGTCTGAGACGAACCCGCCACGATGAAGGCCTCACTCATGAGCAAGAGAGTACGCAATCGGTTCATCGTCATCTCGGTGGTGGTTGTTGTCTCTCTCTATCTGCTCTTCGGGCCTCTTCGCCTGCGAGACCCACAGACGGGAGCGTTCTCCTGGAAGACCTTTGCGGCCAACTTCACGCTCGCTCAATTGAAGCAGAACCTGGCCGAGAATATCAAGCTGGGATTGGATTTGAAAGGGGGGACGCACCTCATTCTTCAGGTACGAGCCGAAGACGCCATTCGGGCCATCACCGACGGGAATGTGGAGAAAGCGCGGGAAATTCTCAGTAATGAGGGGATCGCCTTCACGCGCCTGACCTCGCCCCGTCCCGGGCAGATCGTCGTCGAGCTGGAGGATACGACGCGCCGCGAGGATGTCAAGAAACTCCTCAGCGAAGATTTCGGACCCGGATGGGATGTGGATACGCCAGGCAAGAGCGTCGTGTTCACGCTCCGTCCCGACGAGGCCGAACGCATTGGCGATCAAGCGACCGAGCAGGCTATGCGCATCATCGAGAATCGGGTGAACGCGTTCGGCGTGGCCGAACCGGTCATTCAGCGGCACGGCCCGGCCTCGGCCCATCAGATTCTCGTTCAACTCCCTGGCGTCGATGATCCCGAGCGGGTGAAGAATCTCATCCGCGCCGAGTCGCGGTTGGAATTGAAGCTGGTGGTCGATGGACCTTTTCCGTCTGAAGAGGCCGCCAAACAGGCGTTGGGTGGCACCGCTCCCCTGGATCGACAGATCCTCCCGAGCACGCGACGACGGCGCCGTCCCGGCTCGTCGGCCACGCGAGAGTACTACGTGGTGGACAAGACGCCCGTGGTCACCGGTGCCGAACTGCGCAGCGCCCGCGCCGTGCCCGCCCGCACCGGAGGGAGTAACTACGAGATTCTCTTCTCACTGCGCCCCGAGGGAGCGAAGAAATTCTCCGAGTTCACCGGCAAGCACATCGGCGATCGGCTGGCCATCGTCTTAAATGACGTCGTTCAAAGTGCGCCGGTGATCAAAGCGCAAATCTCCAGTGAAGGGGTCATCGAAGGCGATTTCACTCGCGAGGAGGCCGAGGATCTCGCCCTCACGCTCCGATCGGGTGCGCTCCCGGCGCGCGTCGCCTATCTGGAAGAACGGACAGTGGGGCCCAGTCTGGGAGCTGATTCCATTCAGCAGGGCGTCGCCGCGTCGGTGCTGGGAATGACGCTGGTGGTGCTCATCATCCTGTTCATCTACCGGCTGTCCGGCATCAATGCCTTCATCGCGTTGATTCTGAACCTCGTTCTCATGCTCGCCGCGTTGCGCATCTTCGGAGCGGTATTGACGCTACCGGGCATTGCCGGTGTCATTCTGACCATCGGCATGGCCGTCGATGCTAATGTGCTCATCTTCGAGCGCATTCGCGAGGAATTGAGACATGGCAAGGTCATCATGTCCGCCGTGAAGCTGGGGTTCGATCGGGCGTTTGTGACCATCTTCGACGCCAATGTCACCACCATCATCGCCGCCATGTTTTTGTTCATCTTCGGAACCGGGCCGATCCGAGGATTCGCCGTCACCCTGACCTGCGGATTAGTGGCCAACCTGTTCTCGGCCGTCTTCGTTTCGCGCACCATATTCGAATGGGCTCTGACGCGGCGGGGCGAAGTGCCTGAGAAGTTGAGCATTTAGGGGTGGGATTGATGTTTGAGATCGTTAAAAATCCGCGCATCGATTGGCTGGGCATCAAAAAGCCGTTCATCTTTTTTTCCATGGTGCTGCTCCTCGTCGGGGCCATCTCCGTCTACTATCGGGGGTTCAATCTGGGTATCGACTTCGCGGGCGGGACATTGGTGACGGTGAAGTTCAAACGGGCGCATCCTCCCGAGAATGACATTCGCCGGGCTTTGGCCAAACAAGGCATCGATCCGGGAAAGGTGATTCTCCAACCGGTGAGAGATCCGCTCACTGGTGAAGTCAATCAGATGCTCATCCGCCTGCCTCAACGCGAGGAGCAACCAGCCGCTCAACCGGAGACCACGGCGGGGACGGGGAGTTCGGGGAATCCTTCATCGGAGACTTCGACGACCGGGCAGGTGGGGAACTTGGCCGAACAGCTCGACGCGGAGAAGCGGGCTATCGAAGCGGCCCTCCAAACGTTCAATGAGTCGGCCCAGGCAACGGGGAAAATCGATTTGAACACCATCGGGCGCGATCGATTGAGGGACGAGTTGATGGAGTGGGATCCCCTCGGTTTGATCCAGGGGTCTGACACGGCGGCCGCGGCGTCACAATATGAACGCTATGCGGAGCTGATCACCATCTATCGCGATCAACAGCGCGGTGGGTTGATCGACGACGTGAAGGAGTTGGCCAGCGTTTCCGGATTGCCCCGGGAATTGGTGGAGGCGTTGCCCGATCATTTCTTCGCCGGAAATGTCAAGATTGTGAGCGCCGACATCGTGGGTCCCCAAATTGGCCAAGAATTGCGTCAACGGGCCATCTACGTCGTGCTGGCTTCGTTTGCCGGCATGTTGCTCTACATCGCTTTTCGTTTCGAGTGGGTGTATGGCGTGGCCGCCATCATCGCCGTCTTTCATGATCTGCTGATCACGTTTGGGGCGTTCTCCATTCTCCAGAAGGAAATCTCGTTGGCCGTGGTCGCCGCTTTCCTCACGCTGGCCGGATATTCGGTGAACGATACCATTGTCGTCTTCGATCGCATTCGAGAGAACCTCAGGTTGCGGCGTCGCGACGATCTGCGCGTCATTGTCAACGACAGCATCAATCAGACATTGAGCCGGACGATCATGACGTCAGGCACTACGTTGGTGGCCGTGGCCGCGCTGGTGATTTTTGGCCCCCCGGTGTTGGATGGGTTCGCCTGGGCGCTCCTCATCGGCGTCACTGTGGGGACCTACTCATCGGTAGCTATTGCTAGTCCGGTTATGGTGTGGTGGCAACAGCGCAAGCAGGCACGCATACGTGCTCGACGGAGAGGAGCTTCGGCGCGCCGGTCCCGGGAAGTCAAGCGCAAGGTGGCCGTCAGCTGATAGTCGTCGCTGATCGATGAGGTGCTGGGCATTGAACACAAGGTATGACGCTCTCCGGGATGGATTGAGGTTCTTTTTCTCAACGCTTTCTTCCCTGGTACATTACGGCTCTGCCGAGAGCGGCCGTCGGCGAAAATCGGCCTTGACCCTGGAGGGCATTTTGACTATACTAGGCACCAGTTGCTGGCCTATACGATCAAGAGAGACGGAGAGTAAAATCATTTGACCCATCGGCAAGGAGTAGGGAGCAAATGTTTGAATTATCGCTGGTCGAATCAACCACGGAGAGAGTCAAGACGCAGACCAAGTGGTATTTCCTCGCCACGATGATCGTTTACACTATCGTGGTGTCGACGGTCATCATTCTGGGCATCATGCTCGTCAACCCACAGTTGGAGGAGCAATTCATCTCGGCCGCACTATTGGCGCCGCCCCCGCCCCCGCCGCCGCCCCCGCCAGCCGCGGCGCCACCGAAGCCGCGAGCCGTTCCCCGGAACGTCATTAAGATCCCCACCGGATTCGTGGCCCCGACGAAAGTTCCGGAGAAGCTTCCGCCAGCAGAAGCCGATCTCCCTGTGGTTCGCGTGGACCCCAATGCCATGGGCGTACCTGGGGGGGTGCCCGGCGGTGTGGCTGGAGGCGTGCTCGGTGGCGTGGTGGGTGGCGTTTTGGGAAGCGCCGGACCGGTTGAAGCTCCACCGCCCCCGCCTCCGCCGCCCCCGAAAAAACCCAAGCGGGTTTCTGGCGGCGTGTTACAGGGGAAAGCGATTCGCCGCGTGCAACCCATTTATCCCCCCATCGCTCGGAGTGCTCGAGTTCAAGGAGCGGTGCAGGTGGAAGTGGTGATTGATGAGCAAGGAAATGTGATCTCGGCCCGCGTCTTGTCCGGTCACCCGCTGCTGCGGCAGGCTGCCTTGGATGCTGCCCGGCAGTGGAAATTCCGGCCGACGCTGTTGAGCGGTCAGCCGATCAAGGTCACCGGGATCCTGGTATTCAACTTCCGATTGTAGCCCATGGGCTCGCAAACAAGATCAAAATTTTGAATAGGAGGACATTCTGACGATGTTTTACGCCTTCGTGTGTTTTGGTGGACAACTCTTTCTCTTGCTTCAAGAGGAAACACCGACATTCCAGCTCTGGGATATGCTTCGTCGCCTCTCAGGAGTTGGTATTGCCGTGATGATCATTCTGGCGATCATGTCGATGTACTCGATCGCCGTGATGATCGAGCGCTTATTGACGTTCAACGCGGCCAAGAAACAATCGCGCGAATTCGCGCCCAAGGTGGCCGCGGCTCTGCGCAAGGGGAACATCGATGAGGCCATCTCCATCTCCGACAAGTACAAGAAGAGTCATCTGGCCATGGTCGTCAATTCCGGGCTCCAGGAATTTCAAGCTCATCAGCTGTCAACGGAAATTCCTGGTGAGACGGTCGATGCGGCCAAGCGGGCCTTACAACGGGCCGTGGCCGTGAAAACGGCGGAGTTCAAGCGAGGACTCTCTTCGCTGGCCACCATCGGGTCGACCGCTCCCTTCGTGGGCTTGTTCGGGACGGTGGTGGGCATTGTAGCCGCCTTCCAGGGATTGAAGGAAGCCGAGACGGCGGGCATTGGTGCCGTCGCCGCCGGGATCTCTGAGGCATTGGTGGCCACCGCGTTTGGTATCTTCGTCGCCGTGCCCGCGGTGTGGATGTTCAATTATTTCACCAGTCGCGTGGATGCCTTTGTGGTGGAGATGGAGAATTCCTCATCGGAGTTGATCGATTATTTCCTGAAGCAACGAGGAGAGAAGTAACCATGGGCATAGACGTTGGCACGGGAAAAGGCGGGCTCGTCGCCAAGATCAACGTGACGCCGATGGTCGACGTGATGTTGGTGCTACTCATCATCTTCATGGTGGTGACCCCCTTTCTGCAACCGGGGGTGAACGTCACCTTGCCCAAGGCTCCTCATGGTGTGGAAGATCCGGACATCAATAAAGAATCGGCCGTGATCGTCGCCATCCCCACCGATGGGGTGTATTACTTGGGGAAAGATGCGATGAGCTTGAGCGAGATTCAAAGTCGCATCCAGAAGATGATGGAGAATAAGCCCCTCAACGAGCGCATCGTCTACGTCAAAGGCGATAATCGCGTGCGTTATGGAGAGATCGTCAGCGTCATCGATACCATCCGGAGTGCGGGCATTGACCGCGTTGGTCTGGTGGTGGAGACGCGCGAGGAAGCGGAGAAGCGGCGGCGACAGCAGCAACAGTAAACAAGTGCTTCAGGACGTCGGGCGCGCGAGCCCAGCCTGGGCCCGAACGAAGATCGAATTCTCATGACCCTTCGATCGCCGATGGGTCGAGGGGAAGGAGTTGTGAGTATGGCCATTGAACCCGAAGAAAAACCAGTGCAGCCCACAGAGGCGGAACCCGATATTAACGTCACGCCGCTCATTGACGTGCTCCTGGTTCTGCTCATCATCTTCATGGTGCTCACGCCCATTAAGCCGCATAAGCTGGAATCCAAGATTCCCGAGCGAGCCAAGCCAGAGGTCGAAGTCGTCAATCCTCTGGTCACCGTGCTGAGCGTGCAGACGGATGCCCGGGGGCGCATCACCGGCGTGAAGATTCAAAACGACGGTCCGTTCACTCTGGAGGAGTTGAGCGAGCGACTCACCGACGCTCTCAGCTCATTGCCTTCGGATCGGCGCACGGTGTTCATTCGTGCGGCGCGGAATGCCATCTACGGTCAGGTCATTCAGGTGATCGATATCGCCAAAGCGGCCGGGGCTTCACCCATCGGACTGCAGATCGATGACCTGCCGGAATCATGAGGGAGTGAGCGCCGCTGCAGGGATCGAGAGAGGCGCACAATCCTTCGATGGGCGCCCCTCGGTCATCCTACAGTTCAAATGTATGTCCAGTGAACCCAGGAAGGAGGCTTGAAACGTGAACGCAAAACAACAGGTCGCGGTAGGGGGCCTCGTGCTCCTCTTGGTGGTGGGATTGAGTGGTTGTCGGTTTCTGAACAAGGTCAAGGCGAAAGACCGGTTGAACACGGCAGCCGTGGAGTACAAGCACGGGAACTATGAGAGAGCACAGGAGCTGTTGGAGGAAGCCCTGGCGCTCGATCCCACGTTGCCTCAGCTCAAACCGTATTATGGAGCGACCCTCTACGCCCGATTCAACCTCACGGGCGATGAGGAATTCGCCCATAAGGCCCTGGAGGTCTACCAGCAGGTGTACGAGGAACAGATGCAAAAGGATAACCCCGATGTCGAAACGCTGAATAACACCTTGGCCTATATCGCCGCCATCTATGGTAACTTGGGCGATACGGAGAAGAAGCATGAATGGATGAAGAAGCGGCTGGAGCTTCCGGGAATGACGCCCGAGAGTAAGGCGGAGATCTACTACAGCCTGGCGACCGATTATTGGAACGATGCCTTCCAGATCACTCAACAGTATGTCATGAACAAACAAGAGGTGCCCGATGAAGAGATTCCCAAGGTCCGTGAGCTGGCCAATAAGGGACTGGAATACATCGAGCAGGCGCTGGCCCTACGACCGGAATACGCCGACGCGCTGACCTATAAGAATCTCCTGTTGCGCGAATTGGCCAAGGTGGAGAAAGATCCCAAAGTGAAGGAGCAGCTCATCAGTCAGGCCGACGAAATACGCCAGCGGGCCATGGAACTCATGAAGCGGAAGCGGGAGGAGGAGCAAATGAGCCCATCGGGATCATCATAGGCCCCGTCAGGAGGAGAGAGGTCGAACAGGCGATATCCTCAAGGAGAGGAATCGCCTGTTTTTTTTTGTCTCGATCAATGAAGATGAACGGGGCAAACTGGCTCCAGCGGCGATTTCCGACTACAATGTTCTGTGGAGGGCGGCACCAGCGGTGAGAAAGGCCCATGATTCGGTTCGAGGATATCGTCCAAAAAGTGAAACAATACCACCCCGACGCCGATGAAGGGCTGTTGCGGAAAGCGTATCTCTTCTCGGCCATGCAACATCGGGGGCAGACGCGGATGTCGGGTGAACCGTACCTCATCCACCCGCTGGAAGTCGCCTACATGCTGGCCGAGATGCGACTCGATCATGTATGCGTCGCCACGGGTCTGTTGCACGACGTGGTCGAGGATGGTGAAGCAACCGTTGAAGAGATCGAACGCTACTTCGGGCCGGACATCGCTCACATCGTCGATGGATTGACCAAGTTGAGTCAGATCAGTTATGCCTCTCGCGAAGAGCGGCAGGCCGAGAGCACGCGGAAAATGTTGTTGGCCATGGTGGACGATATCCGCATCATCCTGGTCAAATTGGCCGACCGCCTTCATAACATGCGGACGCTTCACTATCTTCCGCGCCGGCGACAGATTCGTATCGCACAGGAGACGCTCGATGTGTATGCTCCCATCGCTCATCGGTTGGGGATGGGGCGCGTCCGCGGGGAGTTGGAGGATCTGGCCTTTCGATATCTCTTCCCCGAAGATTATGAACGCATCAAAAAAGCGTTGGGGGAGAGACGCCGCGCCCTCGATGCCACCTTGGATGACCTCAAGAAACGGATTCGAGTGCAGATGGAGGAGAATCACATTCCGGTGGTCGAGATTCAAGGCCGGGTGAAGCGACTGTACAGCATCTACCTGAAAATGAAACGCCGCAAGGTGACCCTGGATGAGATCTATGATCTGATCGCCGTTCGCATCATCACCACCAGCGTCAAGGATTGCTATGCGGCCTTAGGGGTGATTCATACGCATTGGACGCCCATTCCAGGCCGCTTCCGGGATTGGGTGGCCATGCCCCGAGAGAATATGTACCAGTCGCTTCATACGTCCGTCATTGGCGACAAAGGGCAGCCCTTCGAGGTGCAGATTCGTACCGAAGAGATGCACCGTATCGCTGAGGAGGGCGTGGCGGCCCACTGGAAGTATAAGGAGGGGCGACGAGGACATCATCCCGAGGATCGAACCTATCAGTGGCTTCGACAGTTGGTCGAATGGCAGCAAGAGGTGAAAGATCCCCGCGAATTTCTCGATGATCTGAAATTGGATCTCTACCCCAAGGAAGTCTTCGCCTTCACCCCCAAAGGAAAGGTCATCGAACTCCCCCGCGGGGCGACGCCGGTCGATTTCGCCTATGCCATTCACACCGAGATTGGTCACACCTGCACGGGAGCCAAGGTCAACGGGCGGATCGTCCCGTTGCGATATCAAATCCGCAACGGCGATGTCGTCGAAATCATCACCACCCCAGGACATACGCCGAGTCGCGATTGGTTGAAGTTCGTCGTCACCAACAAGGCGCGGAATCGCATTCGCAAGTGGCTTCGCGAGCAGGAACGCGTCGAGGCCATTGAGCTCGGGCGGAGGCTGCTGGAAAAAGAGGCCCAACGCTTCCGGCTCAGCCTGAGGAAGATCCTCAAGAGCGAGCAGCTCCAGCAGATCGCCACCGAATATGGCTATGGGAAGATCGATGAGTTGCTCGCCTCCGTTGGATACGGGAAAACGCCGGCGCGAAGTATCGTGACGAAGTTCGTTCCCGCCGACCGGCTCCCGCTGGAGGAAGAGCGCCCCCCCTCCCGGCTCGAGCACGTGGCCAACGTGGTCAGACGGGCGTTGCGACTCGGGGACGTGCCTCTCCGAGTCAAAGGGGTGGACAACCTGATGGTCTACCGCGCGCACTGTTGCAATCCGATCCGAGGCGAACCGGTGATCGGATACATCACGCGGGGGAAGGGGGTCTCGGTGCATACGCGATACTGCCCCAATGTGCGCAGTTTGATGGTCAATAAGGAGCGCATCGTTGATGTGGAGTGGATCAAAGGGAGTAGCGATGAGTCTTATGCCGTTCCACTGCAGGTATTCGTGGAAGATCGCCCGGGGGCCCTGGCCGAGGTGACGCAGGCCATCGCTGCCATTCACACGAACATTCGCGACGCCCGCGCCCGGGTGAACGATCATGGCCAGGGCGAGTTGACGTTCACGGTGGAAATTTCCGATCTCAAACACCTGGAGAAGGTGATCCAGGCGATCAAATCAGTTCAAGGCGTCATTGATGTTGAGCGAAAGGAATGAGGGGCGGCGGCCGGAGGATTGGCGATCTCGCCGTCCCATCTCGGGAGGAGATGAGCGATGGAACCCATTCACACTGATCGTGCCCCACAGGCGATCGGACCTTACGTTCAGGCCATTCGGGTTGGGCCATTCCTCTTTCTCTCCGGCCAGATCGGCATCGACCCGGAGACGGGACGACTCGTCGAGGGAGGGATTCGGGAGCAAACGGAGCAGGTTTTGAAAAACCTGGAGGCGGTGTTAGCCGCCGCTCAGGCTTCGCTGAGCAACGTTGTGAAGACGACCGTTTATCTGGCCGATCTCGGCGAGTTTCAGCAGATGAACGAGGTCTATGCCCAATATTTCTCCTCGTGGAAACCAGCGCGAGCAACGGTGGAGGTCAGCCGGTTGCCTATGGGAGCGAGAGTGGAGATCGAGGCCGTGGCGGTCGTCGGGGATGTGTCGTGAAGGGGAGTGGGGGGGCGCTCCCTGCCCGGCGACCATGCGATCATTACGCGGCTTTGACGATTTTGCCCGCTTTGATGCATCGAGTGCACACTCGGATTCGCCGCACGCTGCCATCGATCAAGACGCGAACGCGCTGCAAGTTGGGATAGAAGCGGCGCTTGGTCCGATTGTTAGCGTGGCTGACGCGATGGCCAAATTGAGGGCCTTTCCCGCAGATCGCGCATCGATTTGCCATGCTCTTTGTCCTCCGATATAGTTATAAATTCAAAACAACACTTATAGCAAACTCAATTCGGGAAGTCAACTCAAGGGTCATATGAAGAAAGCGTTCGTCATCATGAGCATCGTCGCAGTGGTCACTGGGGGATGTCGAAGTGGCCAGCAGCCGAGAGCCACCGAGGACGTTGCCGCGCGTGTCGATAAGGCTATCATTCGTCTCTCCGAAGTCGATCGCATCGTCGAACAGCAATTGCGGGATCGAGCGGCCCAGGGAAATCTGACGCTCACACCCGCAGAGTTAGCCATGGCTCGATTACAGGTGCTCAATACCCTGATCACTCAGGAGGCTCTCTATCAGTGGGCTCAGCGCCAGGGAGTGGTGGTCAGCGAAGACGAGGTCACCCAGAACATTCAGAAGCTCAAGCGAGATCAGGGGTTGACTGAAGAGGGATTCCAGCGAATGTTGCGCGACGCCGGACAGACGGAACAACAGTTCCGACAAGAGGTGAGACGTCAGGTCGCCATCCAGAAGTTGTTCGATCGAGAAGTGACGCCGCGGGTGACGGTCACCGATCGGGAGATCGAGGAATTTTACGCCGCCCATCGCGCCCAGTTCGTCGAACGTCGGGGCTTTCTACTCAGCCAGATCATGGTCAGTCCAGAGGTCGATAATGTCCCTCAAGATGCGATCGGTGAGGAAGCGGCGCGACGCAAGATTCGCGAGATTTATGACCAGCTCCGAACGGGCGCCGACTTTGCGACCGTGGCCGCGAGCCGCTCGGAAGACCGCATCACCGGGCCACGCGGCGGCGGACCGACATTCGTCCCGGAACGCTCGTCCGATCTTCCTCCTGCGTTCATTAAGCTGCTCTCCAGGATGCGGGAAGGCGACATCACCGAACCCATTCGAGCGGGCAACCGGTGGTATATTTTCAAACTCGATGGGCGCGTCAAGCGCGATCGCGAGTTGACGCTCGACGAGGTACGTCCTCAAATCGTCAAGGAGCTCCGGCAGCAACGCGAGGAGGTCTTGCAAGCGGCATTGACGCAGATGGCCCTGAGTCGGATGCGGGTGGAAAACGTCATGGCGCAAAGAATACTGGAGAATCCGACCAACTTCGGCAACTTGCGCCCCATTTCTATCCCTCCCTCGGAATCGCCCCGCCTCCACCCATCGACGCCTGAAGATCGTTTGCCGCAGACCAAGGCTCCATAACAAGTGAATGCTGGTGACTTGTCGAGACGCTGGCGATGAGTCGTGGCGATGATGAATGGCCTCGCGACGAATCTCTTCTCGCGAGAAGTGAATGGGGAGTTGTCCTCGATGAGGGTTGGAGAGTAAAATAACAAATTGTGCCATTGCGAGGGGGAGATTGCAGAAACCAGGGACTCCTGTCCGAGAAACGGCGTTATGAGAGGGGAAGAAGATGAGTGTGAAAGAATTGGAGGACGTGATTGAGACGATCGAGTATAAACCGGTGACATTCGAACAAGTGCTCGCCGATCGGCGAGCGATTGCTTACGTGGAAGCGGCCGATGCCGTATTGGAGACGTTGGGCTATACCGAGCATGGGCTTCGCCACGCCAAACGCACGGGGAAAATCGCGCGACAGATTCTTCAACAGTTAGGATATGACGATCGCCTCCCGGAGATCGCGGCCATTGCCGGGTACTTTCATGATGTGGGGAACCTCATCAATCGGAATGACCACGCTCACTCCAGCGCCCTCATGGCGTTACATATCCTGACCGATTTGGGGATGGATCCCAGGGAACTCGCTCTCGTCATGTCGGCCGTCGGGCACCATGACGAGGAGGATGGGGGACCGATCAGTCCGGTCAGCGCGGCCGTCATTCTGGCCGATAAATCGGACGTTCACCGATCTCGGGTACGTTTGACGGATCCCAAGCAGTTCGACATCCATGACCGCATAAACTATGCGTCGCGACGCAGTTTGCTGAAAGTGGATCCTCAGGCGCACGTCATTACATTGGAGTTGGATGTAGATACATCGATCGGCAGCGTGATGGAATTCTTCGAGATTTTCACGCAACGGCTGGTGATGTGTCGCACGGCGGCCGAGTTCCTCGGGTGCCAGTTCCGGCTTGTTGCGAATAGTGTCGAATTGCATGGAGCCAGCCGCCGGAAATCATGAACGGCATTTGGGGATCTCTATCCTCCGCATAGTCGTTCTCATCCGACGCGATGATGAGGCGACGTGTGGCCATTAGAAGTGAATCTCTTCTTCGCGGAAGTCCGGCGTCTCTAATTGCAGCGTGGCGTGAGCGATGCCGAATTCTTCCCGCAGCTTCCCTTGAAGGGCCTCCAACGTTGTTTTATGACTGGCCTTCTCGTCGAGGATGATATGAGCGCTCAAGGCTTCCTTGCCCGGAGTGATCGTCCAGATATGCAGATCATGAATATCGAGGACGCCGGCAATCTGCTGCATTGATTGTTTGACGGCTTCAATGTCGATGTGGGCCGGTGTGGCCTCCAGGAGCACGTTGACTGAATCTCTGATCAGTCGCCAGCCGCAGTAGATGATGAGCAGGGCGGTCACGACGCTGAATAGTGGATCGGCCGTCCTCCAATCCCACCGCCAGATGGCCAGTCCCGCCGCCATGGCTCCCAGCGAACCCAAGGCATCTCCGAGAATGTGAAGGAAGGCTCCGCGAATATTGAGGTTGTGATGCCAAGGAGAGCTCAACAGCCACAGTCCTATGAGGTTAACTACCAGACCACCAGTGGCGATGGCCATCATTTCTGGACCCCGGACGGGCGGAGGCGAGTTGAATCGTTGGTACGCTTCATAAAGGATGACCAGCGAAATGACGACCAGGGCGACGGCGTTGATGAAGGCGGCCAGGATCTCAAAACGGTAATACCCGTATGTTTTCTCAGGGGGCGCCGTGCGGTCGGCCATCCAGGCGGCCAGCAGAGCCAATCCCAGTCCGGCCACGTCGGTCAACATATGTCCGGCATCGGCGAGCAGGGCGAGACTGTTGGTCCACCAACCACCGATCGCTTCGGCCAGCATGTAGATGGCCGTCAATCCCAGTACGAACCTGAGTCGTCGAACGTTGTGTTCGTAAGCGTGATCCTTCATGGGCGCTCTCAAAGGTGACGTCATATTGTACACTCACCGCGCCAATTGTGAAGGGCTGAGTTCGATCGGAGGCGACGTCCGCGGGGGAATAAAAATCAAAAAGGGAAGCGAATCTCGGAGACTTCGCCCAATGAGGCGAGTCAGAGAAAGCACAACGGCGCGCTTGATCACTTGTCTCTCGACTCGTCCTCGCCTATCTTTAGCTCTTCATTGAATCGCGCATCGACGGAGATGGTGAGATGAAACGGAACGAGTGGCATGACGTGAGCTTTCTGTTGATCGTGGGGATGGGGTTGATTCTTTTGAGCAGCATCTCTCTCATCGCGCTCGGTCAACGACTCGGCCAGCCAGCTCCTGATTTTGTGCTTCCCGACCGGTCGGGACAGATGATCTCATTGCGCGAGTTGCGCGGGCGGGTCATTCTCTTGGATTTCTGGGCGACCTGGTGCCGGCCCTGTCGTCGAACGATGCCTCACGTCCAGAAGTGGCATGAGCAATACAAGGATCGCGGCCTCAAGGTGATCGGCGTCAATATCGAGGGGCCACTCCCCAGAGTTTTCCGGTATCTCGATGCCGGGAAGTATGCGTTCACCGTCGTGTTCGATCAGGGGAATTGGCGCAGTCAAATCGTTCAATTGTATGGCGTACACAGCATTCCCTATACGTTTCTCATTGATCGAAGGGGCATCATTCGTTATCGCGGGCACCCTCTGCGGCTCCCGGAGAGACTCCTCCAGGCGGTGTTGAGGGAAAGAGGGCGTTGATGATTTCTCTTCCACCTCCTGCCGCTCTTCCCCTGCATCTCGATGGTTACCCTCCCTCCATGCGATCTCACCGATGGGCCATCGCCCTGGGGCGACTCGCGTCCAAGGCCATTTGAATGTGCTTCAACTCGATCATCATCTGCTCGAAATCGGCGAACCGCAAGCTCTGTGGGCCATCGCTTTTGGCTTTTTCCGGCTCCGGGTGCACTTCCACCATCAGCCCATCGGCACCAGCGACCAGTGCCGCTTTGGCCAATGGCGGGACGAGATGCCGCTTTCCGGTGGCGTGCGATGGGTCGACGATGATGGGCAAGTGGGAGAGATCCTTGATGACCGGCACGGCGCTGATGTCGAGCGTGTTGCGCGTGTAGCGCTCGAACGTTCGAATCCCCCGCTCGCAGAGGATGATCTGAGGGTTGCCGCCGGCGACCAGATATTCGGCGGCCAACAAGAATTCTTCGATCGTCGCACTCATGCCGCGCTTGAGGAGGACGGGTTTGTTCACCCGACCAATCGCCTTCAGCAGGGCGAAGTTTTGCATATTTCGCGCGCCGATCTGCAAAATGTCAGCATACTCGGCAACCATCTCCACCGTCTCCGGCGAGAGTACTTCGGTGACGACGGGAAGACCGGTTTGCTCTCGGGCTTCGGCCAGATATTTCAGTCCTTCAAGTTCCAATCCCTGGAAACTATATGGCGATGTTCGCGGCTTGAAGGCCCCACCTCGGAGAAGATGCGCCCCGTGTGCCCGAACGAAATGCGCCGTCTCCAGAATTTGTTCTCGCGATTCCACCGAGCACGGCCCCGCTATGACCACGAATCCCCCTCCTCCAATGGTCACGTCTCTCAGACGAACGATAGTATCATCAGAGCGAAAATCGCGAGAGACGAGTTTATACGGCTTCAAAATGGGGACCACCCCCTCCACGCCGGGCATATCAATCAATCGATCCTTCGCCCCATAGCGATCATCACCAATGACGCCAATGATCACCTTCTCTGCTCCTCGCGACAGGTGTGGTTTAAATCCCAGAGACTCGATGAGGGCAAGCACATCGTTAATCTGTTGTTCCGTAGCGTCTTTCTTCATGATGACAATCATTGCTCATATACCTCCACATCAATTACTCAGCATTGATTACCGATGATGGCGACCAGGATTCATCCAGCGCTCGCCTGAGTGGCGTGAGCATTCGTTGGGCCGCCCGAATGGGATCGGATGGCGCTTCCATGATCACCCGCAACAAGCTCGATCCCACAATGACACCATCAACTTCAGGGGCGAGTTGTCTCACCTGTTCCGGCCGGGAGATCCCGAATCCCACGCACAACGGCTTGTTCGTCAGAGCACGCATGCGTCGCAGAAAGTCGAACGTCTCGGCCGGGAAAGCATCCCGCGCGCCAGTGACGCCGGTGATAGATACCAGGTAAACGAACCCCTGCGATCGATCGGCGATCAGTCGCGCGCGCTCCTGACTGGTGGTGGGCGCGATGAGATAGATGAGATCCATCTGCTGATCTCGGGCCGCAATCTCGTACGGTGCTCCTTCTTCGACCGGGAGATCGGGAATGATCACCCCGGCGACGTTCGCTCGCCGAGCTCGTTCGAAGAAGTCTCCATCGGATATCTGAAGCAACGGATTGAGATAACTCATCAGCACCACCGGAACCGAAACGGAGGCGCGCGCTTGCTGATCGGCGAGCATCTCCAGAATCCACGGGAGCGTGACGCCCTGCTCCAGGGCGACCTGTGACGTATGTTGAATCACCGGACCGTCGGCCAGGGGATCGGAGAAGGGAACGCCGATTTCAATGATGTCGGCGAATCGGGAGACCTCTTCGAGGAGCTGCGGAAACACGTCCCGGGTGGGAAATCCCGCCGTGACGAACGGAACTAATGCTTTCTTCCCCGCCCGCTGCAGTGCTGTCATTCGGGTCGCGACCTCACCCATGATGGTATTCCTCCATAGCCTGGCGCGCCAGTTGTAAGTCTTTATCCCCGCGTCCCGAGAGGCCGACCACGACGATATCCTCTTTGGACGTGCGGGGGATCAACCGCCGTAGGAAAGCCAGCGCGTGGGCCGGTTCGAGCGCGGGAATGATCCCTTCCAATTCCGAGAGCTCCTCGAAAGCTTCCAGAGCCTCGCGATCAGAAACGGTCACGTAGGTGACCCGGCCCGTCTCTTTCAGGAAGCTGTGCTCGGGACCAACGCCGGGATAGTCCAATCCCGCCGACACCGAGTGAGTGCTGGCAATCTGGCCAAATCGATCCTGGAGGAGGAAGGAATGGGCGCCATGCAGCACGCCCGGCGTCCCGAAACTCAGGGTCGCGGCGTGTTCGCCCAGTCCTGGGCCTCGCCCACCGGCTTCCACGCCGATGATCTGGACTGATTCCTCGTCGAGGAAAGGATAAAATAATCCGATGGAATTCGATCCTCCGCCCACACAGGCCACCAGATAATCGGGCAGTCGCCCTTCCCGCTCCAGGAGTTGTTCCTTGACCTCCTCTCCGATGACCGCCTGGAAAGATCTCACCATCACCGGATACGGATGCGGGCCGACGACCGAGCCCAGCAGATAATGCGTCGTTCGCACGTTGGTCACCCAATCGCGAATGGCGGCGTTGATTGCCTCTTTGAGCGTTCGACTGCCTTCGGCGACTCCCACGACCTCGGCGCCGAGTAACTGCATGCGGAAGACGTTGGGCGCTTGTCGCTCCATATCGATCTCACCCATGTACACGATGCATTCCAATCCGAATCGGGCGGCCACTGCCGCCGTGGCCACGCCGTGTTGACCGGCTCCCGTCTCGGCCACGATGCGCCGTTTCCCCATGCGCAGCGTCAGGAGCGCTTGTCCGACGCAATTATTGATCTTGTGAGCTCCCGTGTGGCAGAGATCTTCACGCTTCAGATAGATGCGCGCTCCGCCGAGCGCCTCGGTCAATCGCTCGGCGAAATAGAGCGGCGTCGGCCGCCCCACGAACTCTCTCAAATGATGATGAAAGAGTCGTCGGAATGCCTCATCATGCCAGGCCGATTGGAATTGGCGCTCCAGCTCCAGCAAGGCTTCCATGACGGTTTCCGGCACATACTGTCCACCGAATCGCCCAAACCGTCCCCGTTCATCAGGTTGTCCGTAATGCATGTTCGACCTCCCTGACCGCGCGAATGAATCGTTCCAGCTTCGCCGCGCTCTTCTTCCCCGGATAGCTCTCCACGCCACTGGCCACATCCACGGCGAAGGGGCGAATCTGGAGGATGGCCTCGCCGACGTTCTCCGGCGTCAACCCCCCGGCCAAGATGAGATGTGAAGCATTGACGATCCGCCGAGCGACATCGATATACTCCAGGATCGTCCCCTCGCTTCCCTTGGGCGTATCCAGCATGATGGTATTCAGATTGTACCTCTCAATTTCCTCAAGGATCTTCGTCCCGTTGATGGGAAACACCTTGATGGCGCGGCGACCGAGCCGCCGCGCGTACTCCGGCGGCTCCGATCCGTGGAGTTGAGCATAGCTCAATCCCACGTAATTCATCGTCTCGATGACTTCACTGAGCGTCTGGTCCTTGAAGACGCCCACCGTCACCACGAAAGGCGGGAGTTGTCGGATGATACGGCGGGCCGTCGGCACGTCGATGCGCCGGGGACTTTCGGCGAAGATGAATCCGAGCGCGTCCGCTCCCAACTGCACGGCGAGCCGAGCATCCTCCCTGTTCGTAATGCCGCAAACTTTGATGCGCACTCTTTCCATAAGCGATACTCGCTGCTCAGGCCATGAGTTCTCGCAGCTTGACCGCTGGCCTCTCGGCGCGCACGAGCGTCTCGCCGACGAGGATGCCGTCGTATCCCGCTTGTCGGAGTCGATCGACGTCGGCTCGCGTTTTGATGCCGCTCTCGGCGATTTTGATGATGCCCGGGGGGATCACCGGCGCCAACGATAATGGGATGCGAAGATCGACGGCGAAGGTCTGCAGATCGCGGGCATTGACGCCGACAATATCGGCTCCAGCATCCAGGGCTTTGCCCAGTTCATCGAGATGATGAATCTCCACCAGAGGCATCATTCGCAGTTGCCGGGTGAGTCGAATCAATTGACGGAGCGAGACCATATCGAGTGCCGAGGCGATCAACAGGACGGCGTCGGCGCCTGAGGCCCGCGATTCCCAGATTTGATAGGGATCGAAAATGAAATCCTTGCGCAGCACCGGAAGCGAAACGGTCTCTTTCACCTTTGACAGGTCTTCCAGACGCCCACCAAAGAACGTCTCTTCCGTCAGGACTGAGATCGCCGCGGCGCCCCCCTCTTGGTACTGCCGAGCTTGTTGGGCGGCATCCATCTGTTGGACCATTGGCCCTTGAGAGGGCGAAGCTTTCTTCACTTCGGCGATGACGGCCAGTTCCTTGGTCATGAGAGCGGCCTTGAAATCTCGTGGTGGCGCTATCGACCGGGCGCGCGCCATGAGTTCGGCGAGCGGCGTCGTTTTCTTGGCGTCTTCGACGGCTCGTCGCCTAGCGGCGAAAATTTTTTCCAGAATAGGTTCCACCATAGGGAAACAACCTCCGCAAGGTCTCGACCAGGGCCAGCGCGCGACCCGAGTCGATGGCCTCAGCGGCTTGCTCCATGCCTTGCCGCAAGTCTTGAGCGCGGCCGGCCACCCAGAGGGCCATACCCGCATTCATGATTGTCGTCTCTCTTTGTGGACCGCGCTCTCCTCGGAGTACCGACCGGCCAATCTGCGCATTGTCCTCGGGCGAACCACCGCGAAGCGCTGTCACAGGATCTTCACCTTGTGCGGAGCCGTTGGCATCGAGAACGAATTCCCGACTCTCACCATGGTGCACCTCGATGACCCAATTTCGGCCCCAGGGCGTGAGCTCATCGTAGCCGAGTTCGTTGTAGACGACGAAGGCCCGCGGCACGTTCAATAACCGGAGCACTTCGGCCATCTTCCGCGCCTTAGATAGGCTCGATGCGCCCACTAACTGGAACTCCGGCACCGCTGGATTCGTCAAAGGACCAAGGATATTAAATACCGTCTCGATTTTCAACTCCCGGCGAATGGCGGCCACCCGCCGAGTCGCCGGGTGATAACGCGGCGCGAGCAGAAAGGCGAAGCCCGTCTCTTCCAGCGAACGTCGGGCCGCGACGGGATCGAGATCGACGCGAATTCCCAGAGCTTCCAGGAAGTCAGCGCTCCCACAGCGACTGGAGGCTGCTCGATTCCCGTGCTTGGCCACCGGTTGCCCGCAGGCGGCCACGACCAGTGCAGCTAGCGTCGAGATGTTGAAGCTTCCGCTACCGTCGCCGCCCGTCCCACACGTGTCGATCAGGGGTCGGATAGGACATTCGAAGCGCACGGCGTGCTCCCGCATGGCCTCGACGAAGCCGAGGATTTCGGTCGGCGTTTCGCCTTTCATGCGGAGCGCGGCCAACAGGGCTCCGACTTGTGATGGGGTCACCACATCCTCGATCAACAGATGCGAGACTCGATTCGCTTCCTGGCGGGTGAGGTCCTGGCCCGCGAGAACTTTTTCTAGGAATTCACGCATGATGCTCACCCCCTCGTCGCAAGAAGTTGGCTATGATCTTCGCGCCTTCCTCGGTGAGGATGGATTCCGGATGAAACTGAACGCCTTCCACGGGAAATCCCTTCACCCGGATGCCCATGATCTCGCCCTCATCCGTTGTGGCCGAGACTTCCAGGGCATCGGGTAGTCTCTCCTCCACGATCAGCGAGTGATAGCGGGTGGCTTCGAACGGATTAGAAACCGCTCGAAAAATCGTCCGCCCATCGTGATGAATGAGCGATGTCTTTCCGTGCATGAGACGTGGCGCTCTGACCACGCGCCCACCGAAGACATGGGCCAGGCATTGATGACCGAGGCACACGCCGAGGATGGGAATGTGCCGATAAAATGCCTCGATCAAAGCGCAGGAGAACCCCGCCTCTTCAGGCGTTCCGGGTCCCGGAGAGATGACCAGGTGGGTGGGCCTCAATCGGCGGGCCTGATCGACGGTGAGGGCATCGTTTCGCTTCACGACCACCTCAGCTCCGAGAACCCGGAGCAGTTGATAGAGGTTGTAGGTGAACGAATCGTAGTTGTCGATGAGCAACACTCTCATAATCCCTCGGCGACCATTTCCAGAGCGCGAAACAATGCCCGCGCCTTGTTGAGAATCTCTTGGTGTTCGCGTTCCGGGATGGAGTCGGCGACGATACCCGCGCCGGCCTGAATATAGTAACGCTCTCTGGCGAACAGAATCGTCCTCAGCGTAATCGCCTGGTCCATGTTTCCGTTCAGCCCGAAGTAACCCACCGATCCGGCATAAGGTCCGCGTCGCTCGCCTTCCAGTTCTTCGATGATCTCCATGGCTCTGATCTTGGGAGCGCCGGTCACTGTGCCGGCGGGAAAGGTCGCTTCGAACAAATCGATCATGTCCATTCCCGGCGGCATTTGTCCTTCCACTGAGGAGACCAGATGCATCACGTGGGAGTATCGTTCGACGGTGAGGAAATTCGGCACGCTCACCGTCCCCGGTTGAGCTACCCGTCCGAGGTCGTTGCGGGCGAGATCGACCAGCATGATATGCTCGGCTCGTTCTTTCTCATCGGCGAGCAATTCCGCCTCGAGCTGCCGATCCGCCTCAGCGTTCGCGCCCCGGGGACGCGTTCCCGCGATAGGGCGAAGCATCGCGCGCCCGTTCTCCAGTCGGACGAGCGATTCTGGTGAAGAGCCCACAATCTGATAGGGGCCGAAATCGAGATAGTACATGTACGGCGATGGATTGATCGTGCGAAGCGCCCGATAGACCTGAAAAGGATGAGCTTCCGTCTCTCCCTCGAACCGGATCGAGAGGACGACCTGAAAAATGTCTCCGGCGGCGATGTAGGCTTTGGCGCGTTCGACCTGCTCTACGAATTGTTCCCGAGAACGATTGGGTCGAGGTGGAGAGGACGCTTGTGCCGGCCACGAGGGCACCGATGACTTGAGGAACTGTTGAATCTGAGCGATGAGGCGATCACCCTCGAGTTCGCGCCGTGCGCCGATTAAGCTGATCTTCCTTTGGAGGTGATCGAAAGCGAGAATCACCGATGGGAGACAGAACGCGGCCAACGGGAAGGGCATCGTCTCCTGGGTCACGTTGGGCAGCCGCTCAATGAAGCGGACCATATCATATCCAGCGTAACCGACGAGGCCTCCTGAGAATCGAGGCAGCTCATCCGATGACGGCGAGCCGTTCAACCGATGTAATATTTTTTTCAGGATGAGGAATGGATTCTCCGACAGCCATTGACGCGATTCGCCCTCTACGATCAGCGTGCGATCCGCGAATACCTCCAGGCGAAGGAGCGGACGGAGTCCAATGAAAGAGTAGCGCCCGAGGATCTCGCCTCCCTCTACGCTCTCTAAGAGGAATACCGGTCGCAGCGGGAGCAACTTCAAAAAGGCGGAGACCGGCGTCTCCAGGTCGGCCAACCACTGTTCCTTCAACTCGAATACCATATTCTCCCCAAAAAAAATCCCCACCTCGAATTTCTTCGAGGTGGGGATCGCTGAATTCCTTATCCCTCAGCTTCCTACCGAGTGCACCCCACCCCCTATGGCCCAGACCACCAGTAAGCGGCGATAGCCACGTCGGGAGTGACGATGCTGAAGCTGAGTCCTCGCTTCATAGAACGGAGCATTATAGCCATCGCTCCCAGGACCGTCAACCCCCCTATTCGATACAGCGGTGCACCAGGTGAAAAACCCAAGGCCTTGAACGAGCGCAGTGCTGTGATCTGGCGCGCCTCAGCCGACCGATCTCTCGGAATCGCTGAAAGGGCGACATGGCTATGGAAGCCATCGTGGCCGGACCAGTTTCTGATAACCGCACCGGGCGCGCTGGGGCTTCTTGACACTCTCGAAACGAATATCTTATAAATGTCAGAGGAGGCGAGAGGTTCACCCACTCTTCAGGCTTCCCGTCCAGGAGCCGGAGCCGCATAATAAGCCCGCAGGCATGGCCCATCACGCGAGGCGAACAATGATCCGACCGCGACGTGCGCAATGCGCGTCTAAGATTGGTGGCGGTTCGTTCTCCTTGAGAGTGTTCGTCGGTGAACGAATTTGTCACTCAAGACGAAGAGCCGCTCTTCGTGTCGGTATGTGCGACGGAGCATCTCTCTGCGGAGGAGTTGATCGATGAAAAAAATGATCTTCACCGCGACCATTCTACTCGTTCTGTTCATGACAATCCACGGTTTCGGTGGGGCGACCCACTCCTCATCAAAAGATGGACGAGTGGGCCAGGACACGGTGCGCTTCGGTGTTGTGCAGCTCGGCGAAGATAATACGACCATCTACTGCGATCGCCTCGAAGGGCTCGGCGCTGGTGCCACCTGGATTAAGGTGCCTTGGAAGTTCATCCAGCCGGCGCGGAATCAGTGGAATTTCGATCTCCTCGATGACCTCGTCGATGAGGCGGAGTCCTGCGGCGTCGAGCTGGCCATCAAGCTTCGCACCGGTCAGGGACATTGGGGAGTGAGACCGGGAGGGAATGGCGAGGGATCGCGCCCACCGCGCAACTTGGACGACTATGCGCAATGGGTGTTCACCGTGGTCAGTCGTTATCGGGGGCGCGTGCGAGCCTATGCTCTGGAAAACGAAGTCAGCGCCTCGTCGTTTTGGGCGGGGAGCTACGAGGACTATGAACCTCTGTGGCGAGTGGGATATGAGGCCATCAAAGCGGCTGATCCCGATGCGGTGGTCGTTGATTTCGGCATGCCGAGCCCGAGCTACGGCATCGCCATCGCTCGTTGGCGATATGATCGGGGTGATGTGAGTGGAGCCATCGACTGGCTCAATCGGTACTTCGCGCATCGTACATCCGTTCAGATTGAGACGGAGCGGGACCTCCGCCGTGTCCTTTTCGCGCCCGAAGCCGAGCGCACCTACGACATTATGATCCGCCATTTTCAGAATCCCACGCTTTACGACGCTTATCAACTCCACTTTTATGAACCCTGGGACCTGCTACCCGAGGTCCTCCGGTGGATTCGCGCTCGCATGGCCGAGTATGGGGAGATCAAACCCATCGAGGTGTGGGAGATCGGGTATGCCTTCGTCGATGACCGGCGTTATGATGCGGATATCCACGGGCGCGATACGGTGAAGTTGCTGGTCACGGCGCTCGGAGAAGGGGCGCGGAACGTCTTTTACTTGCCGTTCATCAGCGCCCGCGCCCGGCAGGGGCGATTAGAGACGGTCCGTGGATTAGTTGATGCGGCCGGGCATCGGCGTCCGGCCTACTTCAGTTATCAGAAGACGGCGGCGGCACTGGAGGGATTCGCCTCTGCTCGGCGAATCAGCGGAGGACCAGAGGAGTGGGCCTATCAGTTCGATGATGTGCTCGTACACTGGACGCGCGATGGAGAAGCCGTTTTTGAACGGGTTCCGTGAGCGTTCGATCCCCGGAGCAGAGAAAGAGCGTCGCTCGCGGTGTCATCGCCGACGTCACCCTCCAGGGTCCGGTAGCCGTGTGCCGTTCGAGGTGGGAAAAGAACGGGTTGGGCCCAGACTGGACCCAACCCGCCGGAGGGGTTGGGAAAGAAGATTAGAATTCGATTCGAGCTCCGAATTGGATTCGCCGGGGATCGTTCCGTTGTGAGGTGATCACGCCGAATGTGCTCAGATTCTGGAGGTTCAAGCTCGGATCGTCAAAGACGACGTGATTGAACATATTGAAGAACTCGAACGAGAATCCAAAGCGAACGTCCTCCGTGATGTTGGTGAATTTTCCAATGGCGAAGTCCAGATTCCAGCTCGCCAGCCCGCTGAAGACGCCGCGCCCATGGCGGGTGTCCTGGCTGAGCAAGATGGGCCGGAAGCTGTTGGCCACCGCTTCCGGGTTGGAGAAGAGGTTGAGACCGGAACCGCCTCGGCTGGGATCACCGCTGGTTCCTACGCCATTTGATCCTTTCACTCCGGAGTTCACGCCTTCGCTGTCCACCGGTCGGAGAGGAATAGCCCCGGAGTTCACGGCGAAAACCAGTCCTCCCCCGAATGCCTGATCGGTTTGCGTCACTTGCAACGGGAATCCACTCCGCGCCTGGAAGATGCCGGAGATCCACCATCCGCCAATCACTTTGTTCACCCAATTGCCGGTAGAAAATCGTCCTCGACCAAATGGGAGGTCATAGACCCAGTTGGCATTGAAGACGTGACGAAGATCGAAGTTCGATCGACCGTAATCGAAGTTGGGGAAGAAGCTGGTGGAGAACTCACCAGCGAAGTTCTGGATCAATCCAGCTTGATCGAGCGACTTGGCCAGTGTGTAGTTGAGATCGAAGACCAACCCATGGGAGTATCGTTTCCGCAGGGTCACGACCATACCATTGTAGTTGGACCGACCACCATTGGCTCGAATGAAGATGTCGATCACCTGCTGATTCATGAATGGTCCCGCGCCCGCCACGAAGTCCAGGAAGAACTGCCAGAGCGAGTTTTGAGCTCCTTCGATGAAGTTCGCCGCGCGACGGGTCGCGACCATGACAGTGCCTCCCTCCCCGATCAGATTCTCAAACCAGGGTTGCGGCGTTACGTTGTTGGGATCGACGCCAGCGCGCAACTCGGTGGCCACGGCATCGAATGCCTGGGCATAGGTCTGCCCGGACGCTGGATCCGCGAAGAAGAAGGGAATGGAGTTGAGATTGTAATTCTGATAGAGATTCCGCGCAAAGCGCCCGATGTACCCAATTTCGAATAACATGTCCCACGGGAGTTCGCGCTGAATGGTGAAGTCCACAACGTGGTTATAGGGAACGGTCAAATTGGGACTGATGGCGAAGTGGAATAATTCACCGAGATTGCTCGGAGGAACGATCGGAGCTGTCTCATCACTGATGCTGGGAACAGGGATGAGACCATCAACGAGCGCGCGGAAGGGATCACCAGCCGGATTCGTCGGACCGTTGATGGCCGCGATGGACGTGAAGCCAAGTCCGAGCGTGGGAATAGTGATCGTCGTGACGGTGTTGGTACGGTCATAGAGGAGAGCGTATCCACCGCGAAACACTGTCTTCTTCTCTCCGAATAGCTTTCCGAAGAAGCCCTCTTTGAATGCGGGATTCCAGGCCAGCGAAATGCGCGGAGAGACGTTGTTCTTGTCCGTCTCGAACACTCTCCCTGCTGTCGTGAACTTGACCGGTTGGAATCCAATAGGAGGATTGAATACCTCGCCTTTCTCGGCAGCGATGCGCTTTTGTTTGAGGTACTCTAGGGGATCCAGCGGCTGGACGGTATCGGCGAAGACCGTCACGATTTGCTTCCCGTCCTTTTCTCTGGGCGGCGTTTGCCAACGATACATGACGCCGGCCGTGACCGTCAGCGTGGGAGTAAGCCGCCAGGTATCTTGCACGTAGAACTCCGGCGCCCAGAGGGTCGAATTGGTGAACAAACCAGTCCCCGGTGGAAGCGCCTTCAGGTTGCCATCGCGAACGCCGAGGAACGAAGAGTTATCCACAATCCCGAGCAATGCAGCATAGAATCGATCGTAATTCCTCACATCCTGTGGTTGGATGAAATTTGGTCGCTGATCGTCGGGAATGGAGACATTACTTCCGGCTCCGACGAGGGCCACGGGAACGGTGAGACCGCCGATGACTTTGTCATTGCGGAATGCTTTCACATTAATACGGCGAATGTTGAAACCCGTTTGCACCGTGTGGTCACCTCGAATCCAGGTGAAGTTATCGATGAATTGGTAGACATTGATCGTCCGCGCTTGTGAGCGCGCGCGCTGAGCATCCACGTCAATCGGTTCGTCGAATCCCACAAAATTAATCGGCAGGTTGAAATTCCCCAGCGGGAAGGGATCCGTGCGCTTGAAATTGAGACGGTCATGTAACCAGCCGAATCGGAATTCATTTGACGCCGTGGGCGTGATCTGGCCGAGGACCGCCGCCGTGAGGTTCCGCGGGCGCGACTCCGTCGCCGCCACTGCCTTCTTCTCCATCACGCTCACCTGTCGAGCATCGCCTCTGACATCCCGCTGGTAGGTGAACACGCCATTGAATGTCCACCGGCCATCCCGGGTGAGGTTTTGGTCGAATCGGGTGACGAAGTAATCGTCCCGCCGACCAATGGGCGCGGTGAAGCGAAACCCGGCAGTATTCAGTCCATCGCCCACCGTGAAGTCGTTCGGCTGAGGATAAAGCTGCATGAGCTGCAGGATGTCCGGGTTCGGGCCGATACCGCGCGGATCGAAGTCTGTGGGGTCAATCTCTTGAATGAGCCCATCGGCATCGCGAAAGCGCAAGATGCCTCGGCGCATCGATTCGGTGGGGACAATGCGAACGACGTTGCTGCTTTGTGGGAAGCGTCGCCCTTCATAGTTGGTGAAGAAGAAGAGGCGATCTCTCAAAATCGGACCACCTACCGAAAAGCCGAATCGATTATCGATCAAGAAGGGACGGTCCACACCCACGCGATTATTCTCCCAGCTATTGGCGTTGAGATTGTCGTTCTGGTGCCACCAGTACACGGAACCATGAAAATTATTCGAGCCACTTTTAGTGACCAACGCCACCTGGGCGCCAGAGGCTCGTCCGAATGAAGCATTGGGATTGGCGACCGTCACGCGGAATTCTTCGATGGCCTCGGTCCGAACGGGAACGACCGTGCGGAAGTCTTGTCCGATGACGTTGTCTGAGACGTCCAATCCGTTGAGTGTGAATACAGACTGGTCGGCTCGCGCGCCGGTGATGCTCCCTCTGTTTCCATAAGCTCCTTCGCCAATCGTTCCCGGTTGGAGGCCGAGCAAAGCGGTGGCTGTCCGGAACTGGTTAGGCAGCCGCATGATGCGCCGGCGCTCGATGACGTTACCAACACTGGCATCGGTCGTTTGCAGCTCGATGGCTACCGCTTCAGCCGGGACCTCCATAACCTCCTCTACGCCCCCAACCTCCATGGCAATGTTGACCGTCGCCTCCCTGGAGACTTGAACGCGAATGCCAGAGATGAGCGCTTGACGGAAGCCCGCCGCCGTGACGACGAGGTCATAGGTACCGGGCTCAATATTGGCGAACACGTATTGCCCATCGGCGTTTGTCAGCACGCGACGTTCGGCTTTTGTCGCCTGGTTGACGAGCTTGACTTCCGCCCCCACGATCACGTCGCCTTGCGGATCTGTCACTATCCCCTTGAGCGTCGTCGTGGTCGTGGTTTGCCCCTGAATGTTCATAGGGAGGCAGAAGAAGACCAGCCACAGGCTGACCAAGATCGACCACTTCAGCTTATTTTGGAAATTCTCAGCAGAGAGGGTCACCCTCACCACTGAGCTGAGTCGATGCTTCATACTCTCCTCCTGTTCTGTGAGTTTTGTAGAGGCACGCTCTGAACACCCAGTGCCTCGCAGATCCACACTCCAGCACTGGTTGTCATAAGAGCGAGCCTCATACTGATATGCACTCAGCTATACTGCAAGTAGCATGCCAATGGGATGGGGATTTCCAATTCATCGATAATGAAGGAGTTAATTCATTCCCTCTGTTCAGGAAAACCCGGAGATATCCAATTTTTTGGATGTCCTTCCAAAAAATTGGATGACGAGATTCAGTCAGGGCTCATCAAGTACGAAGGAGCAGGGAGAGATCACCATCTGGGTAGGGCTTTTCCGAAGTCATTCGTCTCTCATTGACAGGAGATCGAGGATTGAGGGTTTCTCAAGAGGGAGGACGGGTTGGGTCATCAACCCAACCCGTCAACCGTCGTGCGCGGACTCAGGAGTTAAAACTCCACGCGGAAGCCGAATTGGATCCAGCGACTGGAAGACTGCCGTCGCGTGGGCACCGTCTGCTGCGTGACGACGCCGAATCCGCGCGGATTGAGCAGATTGAGACTGGGGTTGGAGAAGATGGGATGATTGAACAGGTTGAAGAAATCGAACGAAAAGCGAGTCGCCACCGTCTCGGTGATCTGAGTCCGTTTGCCGAGCGAGAGATCCAGATTCCAGGTGGAGAAGCCGCGCAATGGATTGGCGCGTCCAGAGCGTCCATCTTCGCTCAGCCGCACGCGGCGGAAGCTGTTGAACACCGCCTCGGGATCGGCGAAGATGTTGAGGCCCGATCCCCCATTAGCAGGGTCGCCGTTGGTGCCGATGTTATTCGAGCCGGTCACGCCCGAGTGTACGCCATTGCCGAAATCATCGGGATCGCGGAGCGGAATGGCGCCCGTGGCGCCAATCAATGCCGCGCCGCCGCCCAGTGCCGGTACGCCTTGCGAGACGACCACCGGGAGTCCGCTGGCCGCGCGAAAGATTCCGGAGACGCTCCATCCTCCGAGGATTTTATCCGCCCAGTTGCCGGTACTCAATCGATGGCCACGACCCGCCGGGAGCTCGTAGAGGAAATGCCCGTTGAACACGTGCGTGCGGTCGAAGAACGAAGGCCCATACTCGAAGCCGGGGAAGAAGCTGGTGGGTATGATCCCGGCGGAGTTCTGAACGGCCCCCGATTCATCGAGCGACTTGGAGAAGGTGTAGTTCAAATCGAACGTCAATCCGTGAGACATCCGCTTCCGCAGCGTCACTACCAGGGCATGGTAGTTCGATCGACTGAGACTGGTGCGGACGAAGGCCACCAGATTCTGCAGGTTGTTGAATGGCGTCAACCCGCTGAACAAGCGAGCCAGATCGACGCGCTGGAAGATGCTGGAGACGTTCCCGTTGATGAAGTCGGCTTCCGACCCGCTGATGATGGCCGCCGTGCCTCCGGGCATCTGATTCTCGAACCAGGGTTGTGGGGCGATATCGGCCGTCGGCACGCCGGCGCGTAATTGTTCGGCGATGGTGTCGAAGGCCTGAGCGAACGTCTGTCCAGAGGCCGGATCGACGTGGAAGAAGGGAGAGGAGTTGAAATTGGTGCTCGATGGGAGATCGCGACCCAGTCGGGCGACCCAGCCCAACTCTAACAGCAGGTCGCCGGGGAGTTCCCGTTGAATGGTGAAGTCGAAACTGAAATTCTTGCCCACATCGAAATCCGGATCCATCTGGAAAGAGAGGATCTCCCCGAACGGAGCACGAGGCACGACGGGAACATTGGCCTCGGGGACGGTCGGCAGAGGGAGAGGACCATCGACGCCGACGCGAAACGCCGATACGGGATCGCTTCCATTAGGATCGCAACCGGGACCGCCCGCTCCGGTGGCCGCACAATCCGGGCCGGCGACATTGATCGTCTGCCCGAATCCCACGCCCAGCATGGGAATGATGACCGACTGAACGGTATTGATGCGATCGTAGACGAGACCGAATCCACCGCGCAGAACCGTCTTTCGATCGCCAAACAGTTTACCGAAGAGCCCTTTGGTGAACGATGGATTCCAGGCGGCCGCCACCCGTGGCGCCACATTATTCCAGTCGATATCGAAGATGTCCTTTCGACCCGAGGCTTTGATGGGGAGGAAAGCCACTTCCGGATTGAAGATCTCGCCGCGAAGAGCGGCATCGCGTCGAGCCTGGATGTACGTGTCGTAGGTGAGGATCTCGCCCGTCTCGTTGTTGATCATGAACGTTTGCCGTCCCAGTTTCTCCTTGGGCGCTTCCTGCCAGCCATAGGACAATCCCAGCGTCAGTGTGAATGACGGCGAGAGTTGCCAGGTATCCTGGAAGTGGAAGTCGTAGGTGTTGAGCGAGGTGTCGGCGATCAACGGTGTGCCGAAAGGTAAAGGATTGAGATCACCGTCGCGAGCGATGAGAATGCCGATGGTGTCCACCATCCCGGTCACGGCGGCGAACAGTTGATTCCATTGATTCACATCGCCAGGTTGCAGGCAGTTGGTCTGACCGGGTTCGGCACAGGTTGGCGGCCGCGCCGTATCCGGAATGTTGATGAAATTGCCGTCGAAGACGTCAGCCACCAGCGAACCCAGCGAGCCCAACACTTTATCGTTCCGGATGTGACGAGTGAGAATGTGACGAATGTTGGCCCCAAATTGAAACGTGTGATTTCCCTTGATCCACGTGGCATCTTCGACGAATTGAAAGATCTCGTTATCGTTGCTCTGCGTGCGACCGCGTTGCGTGCCGACGTCAATGGGTTCGCTCACCAGCTGATCGAATGTCCCGCCACCAATATTGAGAGCAATATGTCCCGCGCTGGTGTTGGTGCCGGGAATGGCCAGGAGATTGGCCACCGCCGACGGATCGAAGCGGATGTTGCCCGTGCGATCTCGCGTCCATCCGAACCGGAAACTGTTAGTGAACGTGGGAGTGAGCGTTCCCGTCAATCCCAACGTGAGGTTCTGCCCGCGTTGCGGGGAATTGCCGGTGAACACGGCCCGACCACCGCGGATATCCAGTTGTTGGCGAAATCCGTTGGCCCCACCTTGGGTGGCCAATTCGCGGAAGTAGGTCGCACTCCCATCGAACCGCCAGTTCTGGGAGAAATGGTGATCGAAGCGAAAGACGAAGTAATCATCTTCCAGTGGAGCCGAGGCCGTAGAACGAAAACCAATCGTATTGAGCCCGTCTCCACTGCCCGGATCGTTCCCCGGTGGAAGGAGCGACCAGAGAGCCGATACGCTGGGACTCAAACCGAGTCCGCGTGGGTCACAGGGTTGGTCGTTGTTTGGGCCGCAGAGCCGGGAATTGGCCAGATCGTAAGAGACGATGTTCCCCGCTCCATCGCGGAATCGCACGATGCCGCGGCGCAGCGTCTCGGTGGGCACGATGCGCGAGACATCGAAGGCTCGAGGGAAGTCGCGGCCTTCATAGTTGACGAAGAAAAACGTATGGTTCCGCCAGATCGGTCCGCCCACCCGAAACCCATAGCGATTGTCTTTCAACTCTGCTTTGGGAATGCCGTTGCGATTGTTCGTCCAGCTATTGGCGTTGAGATTGTCATTCTGGTGATACCAGTAGACGGCACCGTGAAACTCGTTCGATCCGCGCCGTCCGACCAGCGCGACCTGAGCGCCGGCCGATCGAGCGAACGTGGCATTGGGATTGGTCACGCCGACGCGGAATTCTTCCACGCTGTCCACGGGCACCGGGATGATGGTACGAAATCCAGCGCCTCCGGCGATAGAATTATCGGTGATGTCGATGCCGTCCAAAGAGAAAGTGTTCTGATCGGATCGCGCGCCGGTCACCGCGCCGCCGCTGTTGCCGAAATCCCCGTCGCCCGCCTCGGGAATGCTGCCCGGTTGCAGAGTGAGGAACTCCACGGCGTTGCGTTGCAGCGATGGCAGATAGAGCAACGATCGACTGGCTATCACATTACCCACCGTGGCATCGGCCTTTTGGAGTTCCACGGCGACGCCGGCCGTGACATCGACGGTTTCAACAACATCGCCGACTTCCAACGTCATATCGACGCTGTAAGACTTGGCGACTTCCACTTTCACCGACGAGACGTTCGCCTTGCGGAAGCCTGACATGGTGAAGGTGAGCGTATACTCGCCGGGAGAGACCCGGGAAAAGACGTATTGCCCGGAAGCATTGGTCATCTGCTTCCAGGTCTGACCGGTCGCTTTATTCTGTAATTCGATCTGGACGCCCGGCAAGACGGCCCCGCTAGGATCGGTGACCGTCCCAGAGATGCTCGCCGTGGTCGCCGTCTGAGACCAGGCCACGGCGGGGACAGCCAGGAGAATCAGGACGGCAAATAGCCATCCCCGGTGAGACTGTCTCATGCCCGGCGCACGAGATTCTCGATTGATCATCGTCTTCACCTCCATAGTGAATTTGCCGTGCGACCCTGGCATTGGACAGAGAAATGGGCGGTGATTCACCCGGAGGGAACCTCCTCCTGCCACTCAGCCATATCGCACACTTCGTCAATCCATCACCTCAAGCATCACAACAGCAGAAGCCGGCGCAGATGAATGCAAACCGCGTGCCATTCAGAGAGCGACAAATCAATACACTGATGGGCAAGGAGTTGCCGGGCAACCGGGGATCAGATGGGCGAGACACCTATCCAGATTTTCGGAAACCTATCCAAAAATTTGGATGCCGGAGCCGAGATCGTGCGGTCAAAGGAGCATCGTGTTGCCTCCGACGCCATTGGCTCTATCGTCGACGATGCCGTCTTTCGGCGACGTTTCGGTCTCGGGAACGCCGGGCGGAAGCGCATCAACGAGTTGACGATGATGGTATGGTGGGAATTCTTACAGTGTTTTCTCGTTGTTGGCGCATCGATCGTATTCAGATGACCGGGATGATGTGACGAAAAGTCAGGAATAGCTGGCTGAGAGCGCTCTCGGCGATGTGACCAACGGTCATTTACATTGATGGAGGGTGGACGTAAAATGGAGAAAATTTGGCTTTTTGATATTCGGTCGAGGAGTGTGGGATGATGAAGATACATCGATGGAGAGGGGTCATGTCACGATGCATCGTTATCGTGCTCGAGGAAGCGGCAGGAGTATACGTGCGGGGAGCTTCTGCTTGAACAGTACTTGCGGGGGAAGTGGATGCATAGGCCAGTTTTTCGACGAACGATCTCCGATATGGAAGCTCATCCACTTGTATCTGATTTTCGGCGTGTTCTTTCTCATTGTGGGTTGGTATTCGCCGTCGAGAGATTCTAGCCATTAGTTGCTGTGAGGAATGTGCTTGTTGACGATGTATGTGGTGTTTCTTCTCGTTCTGAAAAAGTTCCGCAAGGGTGAGCACAATTTGGTGAGACAACGGGGGATGTCTGAGCACCGAATTACTGGATAATCATGGGATTGACGGCGAGCTTATACCTTGAGCTCGTTCGGTTTCTTTCATCGCCCGAACCAGTTTTGGAATGACAGGTGCCGGATGGTTGGCGCTACGTATTGAATGGAGGATTCCATGAACACGAAGAAATCAGAGGCGCGTGAGTTAACGCTGGCCTGTCGCGCTTGTGCTCGCTGTCCGATTTGTCAGGTGAGCGATGAGGAGTGGGAAGAGATCGATGGGCTGATTCCGGCGTATCGTCGGGCCCGCGGGGTGCTGTTTCGGGAAGGGGAGAGGCCGCAAGGGGTGTACGTCATTTGCGCTGGGCAGATCAAGCAGTGGTATGGGGATGAGCGGGGTCGGCGCTTTCTCTGGCGGACATTCGAGGCTGGGGAGGTGTTGGGGGCCATTACGCTGCTGGCCGGGCGGGTCTATCCGACGACGGCGGAGATGGTCGAGCCGTGCTGGCTGCGGTTCATTCCTCGGCGAGCGTTTTTTGCTCTTTTAGAGGAGTATCGAGGGATTGAGCGGGCGTTGCTCGGGCAGATGGCGCAGCGGCTCTATGAGGTGTTGGGGCTGTTGCGGACGTTCACGTTGAGTCGGACGGCGGTGGAGCGGTTGGCCTGGCTGTTGTATCGGCTGTGGGTGGAGGAGGGGGGAGGGGAGGCGGAGGTGGTGCGGTTGGCGATGAGTCGGCAGGAGATGGCTGAGCGGATTGGGGTGGAGGCGGTGGAGACGGTGTCTCGGCTGTTGCGGCGATTGGTGGAGGCGGGATTGATTGAGCGGGAGCGGGGAGTGACGCTCATTCGCGATGCCCATGGGCTGCGGCGGTTGTGCGAACGGGAAAGGGATGATGTGCTGTGGGGGAGTGGGCGAGGGGATGAGAGGAGATGAGGGGGACAAGGGAGACGAGAGGGCGTTAGGTTACGGGGGTGCGGCGAGCTTATTTCTGGATGAGGGGAGAGTGAGTGCGCAGTTTTGTTCAGTGCGGCGCGCCTGTCGGCTCTGACGTGGTGGAATTGGTGAGAGTAGAGAGTCCTTGGGTCGGCGTGACCGATGGTCATTTACTCTCGATGAGGACGGGCGTAAAATGGAGAGGATTTGAAGTTCTGGTATTGAGCTGGAGAAACGAGCGCAATGAGAAGGCTGAGATTAAGAGACATTGCTTGATGGATCATGCTGGCTGTGCTGTCAGAGGGACGAGATGGAGTCTGGAGCACGTTCGGTAAGCAATGTCACACATCGAACCACGGTCGAATCGGGGAGTACGCTCACTGCTGTACTGTCGAGTCGGATCTATAGGGCCACAGGTTCATCCTGAGTAACCAGCTTGTGCACGCTGACGATGTGGGCAGAGGCGTCGGTGAGGCAATGAGGGATGCTGAGCGCATCATCGAGCTGTCACCATAGTGTCGTTTTTCATTCTCGCGTCGTCTCGTGGGGGGAGGGATATGAATCGAGTTCAGCCTTCAGCGAGATTGATTGAGAAGTTCTCCGGGATGGGACGAGCGAAGGTGTATGCTCGAGGGACTGTGATTTTTCGTCAGGGTGAGGACGTGAGCGGGATGTGGCTCATCCGCTCTGGATGGATCAGGTTGGTTCGTATCACTTTCGCTGGTCGGACGCGGACGTTGCGGCTCATTGGCCCGGAGGGCCTTCTGGGGGTAGTCGAGCTCATGATTGGGCGCGCGCATATGATGACGGCGGAGGTCATTGACGAGGTCGAGGTGGTGTATCTCAGCAGGAATGAGGTGATGGCCGTCCTGGCACATGATGTGGCAATGGCCGAGGAGTTTCTCGCGCTTCTCAGTGAGGAAGCCCGAGCCTATCTGATGGGGTGGTGTGTGGAGGCGGGGGATATGCCCATGGTGGAGCGTTTATTGTATCGGCTGAGGGAGGTGGCTGAGGTTTGTGGTCAGCCGGGGAGAGAGGGCGTTCAGTTACAGTTGCCGTTCACGGTGCAGGATCTGGCCGAGAGTGTGGGATGTACGCGGCAGTGGGCGAGTCGGTTATTGAGGGAGTTGGAGGAGCGGGGAGTGATTCGGAGGCGGCGAGGGTGGATCACCCTGTTGCCGGCGGCCTTCACTGACGATGGGATGAGGCGGTAGAGCCTCGGGGGAGGGGGGAGAGATGAGTCACTCAGAGGGAGAATTCGAGAATTAATGTTTTGTCGGCGATCTCTGGCTTGAGAGGTGATTGGTCTTGGCCGGGTGGTCGGTCATTTCGTCGGAGTGTCAACCAGTTGACAGACAGGTGTCAACCAGTTGACAGACGTGAGAGTGGGTAATGCTTTAAAATAGCGTAGTGAGGAAGTAGTGATAAATGATGTGGTTTATTATCATGAAAGTGACTGGATCTAGCTCATTCTCAAAAAGGGCAAATATTGAGATATCTAACGACACTAAGTGGGCTCTCAGGGAACTAGTTGAATGTCTTTCACGGCTGGGATATAGTGAATATATTTCAAGTTTCATTCCCTTTGAATTACCAGCCATGTGGAATAAATGGGGAGCCTATCGTAAGAAAGCTCCGAATAAACTTTATCGCTTGCTCGATCTCTTCCTGCTGAATCAAGCTGTTCCACCTGAAATGATTAAAGAATTACCGAGTGACCTTATAGAACTGCTCTGTAATCTTGGAGTGATGAGGCGGACACGGAGTGGTTGGCTGAGAATGTGCGATCTCATTTTGATCCGACTCTATGGAAATTGGCTATTTGTTCAACCACCTCAGACAAATCCAAAGATCTATTACGGTGATGACTCAGTGGCTTTATTAACTCGCCTACAGCCTAAGCGCAAAGGAAAGTGTTTGGATCTTTGTGCTGGTGCAGGCATCCAATCGCTCTATTGTAGTCTATTTGCGAGTCACACTGTAGCGGTTGAAATCAACCCGGAGGCAGCTAAGGTTGCACAGCTCAATGTCTTAATGAATGATCGCGAGGATTCAGTCATGGTATGCTGTGGTGACCTCTATGAACCTGTAGCTGGAGAGGTTTTTGATACAGTTGTGTGTAATCCACCTTTCATACCTTTCCCGGAGAATATGCCTTACCCTTTCGTAGGACATGGTGGTGCAGATGGATTGCGTGTGATTCGACACATTTTGAATGGATTACCTTCTGTGTTGGCTTCTGGCGGAACTGCCCAGCTCATTGGCACATGCTTAAGCGATGGAACGCGGCCTTTCATTGTCGACGAGCTAAAGGGATGGGCTGAAAGTATGAACATGGACATATTGATGACGGTAACATCACATAAATCCCTAGCTCCACATAGCCTTTTCTTCAGAAGGATTGTTTGGTCCAGCGCTATAGGTATGAAAATTCCTTTTCACGTTGTTAAAGCCGAGTACGAACGAATGCTAATTAAACAAGGGGCGAGCCACCTATGTGCCTATTTCCTTTATATTACAAAAGGTATTGGCCATTTCGCTCTTCAGGATCTCTCGATGAATAGTAAGCGATACATTTGGTTTGTTGGATGATGATTGAAAATGTCTTAATGATTGTTATTGTGAACCCGATAACTGGAGGGACATTATGACTCGTAAGGATCAGAAAGATCGGAAGAAAAAAGGAAAATTCACACGGAGAAAGCTTTTGGGGAAGATATTTGATGTTTCTTCTGCGCTAATCTTGGCGGATATGGGATATGGCCTTGTGCCTCCAGCAGCACAACCTGATCAGCCTCTGGTTCTCCCACTTCGTGGCAGTTTGAAAAATCTCTTGGAAAAAGAAAGTCGGTTCTTAATGGAACTCTCTCAAAATCGACATCTACAACTTGAGTTTTTAGGTAGTCCTATAGAAGCGATGCTCTTACATGGAGTTCTTCCGGAAGAGGCTAGACCATTTATTGGTGAGGCTAACAGGTTACTTTTTTACCTCTCAAGTAATAGCGAGCTTCAAGAAAAGCTGCTTGAGCAATCCTTAATGATCGATATTCCAGAATGGTTAGTTGAGTCCTGGATAGGTCAAATAGCTGCAGGAGGAGAAATCAACATTTCACCGGAGTTTTTTAGGAGAGTTATTAAGGCTTACTTGAAGTCTGAAGAGAACCTAAAAAATCAGTTGAAAATTTTGTTGCAGGACGAAGGTATTCAGCAAATACTTTCTCGCAGGTTCACTGTCAATGAGGTTAATCGGATTATAGAGGCATTTATTCATGCGTTAAGAGAGCACTCTCAGCTCAACTTCCCCGGCGGTTTTCCTAATAAGTCTATATCCATTGACACGTATCCTTTTGATACAGATGATACAGAATTCTCTTGCGTGGCAGTACTATTATGCGTAGTTGCTGTGGTTCTTGTTAAAACGGGAGTGGTTGTAAATGCTTATGCAAATGTGAATGTCGTGGCAAATGCCAATGCCGTAACAAATGCAAACGGTGATGAAGTGACGGGGAGTCAGGGGCGATTCAAACCTACTCAGCAATTGGGAGTCCTAATACAGTTGGCCCGATTTAGTGATGAGTTCGTACGATATGCCAAGCAGGGTGGATGGGTTCAGTGATAACTATGGTAGTGAGAAATTAGAAGAAGGAGTCCTGTATAAAAGCGGCAGACTGAAGAGAAAAAGAGCTGTCAATATCCTGTGCTAATGCTACATTTACCATGATCATCTGCGCCACTTCGTTACAGGAAGTTTAGCGGCTCGTGCGGATGTTCCCACCGCTTGAGTGGAGACCAGGGAGGAAGAGATGCTCGAAACCACGTTAATTCGTTGATGGCCTAGTAAGGATCCGTGATGCTGGTAGCCATGGCGGACGTTTGGTATAACACGTATGACTGCTCACCAAACTAAGAAGATAAAGCCTCCGATGTTCAATATGGAAATCATAAACCATGCTCACCGGGCCCAGACCTCGGTGCAGCGTTTTGTTCAACCGGGCTGGAGTGCGGCTCCGATGGCGGAGGCTCCCCAACCGTTGACGAAATGGGCCGTTGAGCTGTTTGATGAATGGCATGTTGATGCCATCGTGGCCTTAGAAGTGGTTGATCACGGCCTAGATCTGTTCGATGAGATCTTGGGCGAGGTGTTGTACCATCACCATGACTTGCCCCTGAGTAAACTTTTTAATGGTCTGAGTGATACAGATATGATTCTAGAGTCGCCGCTGCAGCCGCTCCACGTGGCCGCCTCGGGCCGCCTGTCGAAAAGTCTGACGTACAATGGTGATATAGGCCCACCGACCATCGGTACAGACCAAGACGGTGTCGGTCAAGTCCGAGCCACAGGCCCACACCATCTCCATCAAGGCTGTAACCGAGACCAGATTCCAGTGTTCCGAGATCGCCTAATCCCGCTACAAGTGAATCCGCACCATCAGGGTCATGGCCAGCCCTACCACCATCTCTTGCGCTTTGATCCGCATCTGGTTTGTTGGTGCTCGTCCCACTTCTTGGTACTGCTGGACCGGATATTTGTGCATTGCTTGGCACTATTTCCCAGTCCTCTTGGATCCGCCTCGTTCCGTGCACTCATCCGTCTCAAAGGCCACCACAATCGTCGGCATCGGACAACTATATGCCAGCAACGCGGCCACCAAAGTAAGACGATCTTTAGCTGTCTTCAATCGGTAAAACGGCATCCCTTTGATCTTAGCAAACGTCCAAGATCGCCACACTCATGGCGGATAAGGTATCGCTTCTTCCAATTGTGGATGCCAATGTGGTCAGTTCCCGGTCGCTCTCCCATATTCGGGCAAAATACTTTCTCTGGGTCTATCGTCGTAATCCTTTGGGCTTCGTTAACTTTAAGGATTACTCCTGAACTCTTTCTTGTTCAACAGCTCTCTGCACTGCGATTTAGTGTAGAACAGTCATAAAACGATTTCAGAGGGAAAATCAATATGAACCTTCGCCTTCCCACTACATTGACCATCTTGCCCACCTATAGGTGCACGGCCGCTTGTTCTCATTGTTGTTTTGGATCTCACCCATTCGTCAAAGGGAGAATCCCCCAGGAACGAATCCTGAGTTACATCGACCAGGCTGCCAAGTTGGGTATTTTTTTGATTGTATTCTCAGGAGGGGAGCCGTTCTTACTTGATGAAGATTTAGATCAGGCCATTGCTTATGCTACTCAATTAGGGTTAATGACACGCGTCGTATCAAACGCCTTTTGGGCTGTTAATGAAACGAACACTCATAAACGTTTGGAGCGACTGAGAGAGGCGGGATTAGATGAACTTAATATCAGCACCGGAGATTTTCATCAGGAATATGTTCCAGTTGAGAATGTTGTCAACGCAACTGTAGCAGCTATTAGACAAGGGATACGAACATCAATCATGGTTGAGTCACGGTGGGGGCGCCAATTTGCTGCTGAACACTTTTGGAGGAATGAGAGAATTGCCTCCATCATAGAGGATCCTGATATTAAAGATCTATTGCATATATTTGAGAGTCCATGGATACCGATGGAAATGACTAACGCAGATATTCGATACGAATCTATGCAGTATATCAACAAGAACAATCTCCATGCTCAACCGGGGTGTGATAGCATACTAGGAACTTTGGTCGTCACTCCTCAGGAAGAACTCGGGGTTTGCTGCGGACTAACCCGACAACAGATTTCAGAGTTGAACGTTGGATCGCTGCGAGAACAGTCTCTTCGTGCGCTTTTTAAGAAGGCTGTACAAGATTTCTTAAAGATTTGGTTATTTGTCGAAGGACCGGCACATATCGTGGCTTGGGCCGCTGAGAAGGATCCTACTATTCAATGGGAAAATCGTTTTGCACACATATGTGACATCTGCCGTTTTATGTATCATGACTCAAAAGTGAAGAAAACCATCCGCGATCGGTATGAGGAGAAAATCTTGGATGTCTCGATGAGGTTTGTTATGCTGAATGAGCTAGAGGTGCCGATTTTGATGGAAGGAGGTTTTGAAACCAAGTCATGAAAAATATGCTCATCCTGATCGTCGCTCTATATGGGGTACTGCTTGTTGGATTGGCGACCCCGATGAGTTTGCGTAAGGTGCGTCCTAATGTGTTCTATGGCTTTCGCACGGCGAAGACACTCTCCAATGAGAGAATATGGTATGAAGCTAACGAGTATTGTGGCAAACTCCTCATCCTTGTAGGAGTGATGTCTATCGTCCTGGCAATGATCCTTTGGTGGCTGCGGGAAACGCTGCCGGCTTCAGCCATACTCATCGCCATTTTAGTTGGCGACATATTTCCATTGGCTGTCGTGTTGGCCGCGTGTTTCATGTATCTCAAGCGATTAGAATAGCGTAAGAGTGATGGGAGGGACGCTGATTCTTTTTTGATTTGAGGTGATGAGAGTCAGGGATGAGAACATGCACGTGTGGAGAAATGGAAAAATCATATTATGAATCGTCCTCTATGACTCTTTTTGTTTGGCCATATCCTTTGATTGACAGAGACTCTCAAAACGTGCGCGGTGACATGAAGGAGGTTATGCGATGGAGTTATCCCCTCGTGAAGTGCAGTCAAAGATCAACGGCTTGATCATCTGTTTGTGGGTAGTGAGTGTCACATATGTGGCCATCTCGATCCCGTTAGTGTTGGATAAGGTCCCACCGAATCGGGCTTATGGGTATCGCAGCGCTGAGACCCTCTCTGATCCGGGCGTATGGTACGAGGCCAATCGTTTCAGTGGGATGATACTGCTTGTTGGAGGAGGTGTAGCAGGGATAATAGGAGGTGTGCTTTGGCGATTTCGCCGAGGCCTCTCTCTCTGCACGGCATTCATTGCCGTGCTGCTCACCATACTCACTCCCACGGTGATCATGGTGATAGCCACTCGCATATATATCAGCCACTTATGACTTGGCCGCATGAATTACGAACCTCTATTACGGGAGCAGCAATGGGTCAAAGAGCGGTTAGGGCGGGAATGGTGGGCTGACCGAAGGTGAGTCCACTGGGAGAGAGCCAACCAGAGTTGATTATCTGTATGGATCTTATGGTCTGTATTCTCTTCAGCATCGGCCAGGAACTCCAAGTGCACCATGTCAGTGGTTGGTGGGAAATTCACGACTCGTGGCTATGTCTATGAAAGCGAATTCTCGACTGGTCTATTCTCGCCAATCACTGAATTCGATCTTCCTCTCAGGACCGACGAAGCGGTAATCTGCAGGCAGCAATCGGAGATTCTTCTCTGATGCTAGTCCGAAGTAGGGATCTGTTCTCTCCAGTTGACCGAAGTCTCAGGCGTGCGTATATAGAAATAGTGGGACTCATCACCTTCATGCGCTGAAGGAGCATGTGGCATGGGAAGGATCAAAGTGATGGCCCTATTACTCGTCGTCTTTGTTATAGTCCTTGATGAGGTCTTGCTACTGGGCGAACATTATCCTGTAGAAGTTATCGTAAGGAGTGTTCCATATTCGTTTGCCGTTGGCAATAGCATCGGGATAGCTGGGATACTGGGAAGGAGTTCGCGAATCGGTGGAGGTATCAGTTGTGCAGTTCATCGGATTCGGCGTTCTGGGGTTGTCTTTGGCCATTGGCGGTGTGGGCGGTCTTCAGCTCCTTCTGGATACCAGAGGGGGAAGATTCCACGTGCTCGTTCGAGGGATGATCAGAGGAGTGCTCGCCATGTTCCCCGTGATGTTTTTGCTTTCACAGAAAGTCGCGTCAAAATCCATCGAGAGATGAAGCTCGCCAGAGGCGGAGTCAGGCCACCGTTGAGGAGGAGATCCAATCGCTGGAACGCTTGACTCGATTTCCGCTCAGCCGGAGATGGGGTCTCCACCTCAGTGTCAACCAGTTGACAGACGTGAGAGACGATGAGATGTAGAATAGGGGGTGCAAGCTCGATGGGCTTGCCGCCACATGCCTGAATGTGGTGGGATTCGAAACATAGGAGGATATGACGATGGCCAAAAAGAGACTGTTCAAGTTCGCATTAGTTCTGAGCCTCGCATATGCGAATCTGGGAATCGCTTCGGGCAAGGATATATCGACCTTTCCGAATCTCCGATGGAATCCACCTATCAGATCGGTGGCAGGCGACAGCATATCAGTATATCCCGTCCATGACTTTACGACGTTGGTGAAGCACAAAGGAGGTACGATCCCAGGAATGCGCACTGTCGCTCTCGCTTCTGCGTTTCAAGATTCCTCGGGAGATGGTGGCGATGAAAACGATCCTGATTTCCTGGATTGTCTGGAAGAATGTGTCGAGAGCATTATTGAGGATCCAATAGGCCTGGGAATAACCTGCTATACAAGTCCCCAGGCGTGCCTTCTCTACCTGTTCGCCATTGGCAGTGGTGCGGAGATATGTGGATTCTTGTGCTTGGCGAATACTAATGTTCCCTAAGGAATTCGATTGATGGATTTCGTGCTGTGGGGATATGTAGACTCTTGTGCCTACTTTCTACGTGGCAGGAGCGGGTAATTCATAATGCCGTCTGACAGGCACAATCCGTGAGACGCCGATAAGCATCCATTGATCCCGTCACGGTGATGAGACGATGAGCGAACGACTCAAATCCAGCATCGACATTATCGCCCAATTCATGAAAAGAGACGGGTTATGTAACAGATCTTTCTCCTTTTTCCTCTTGATGTTTCTTCTTGTCTGGGCACTGGAAATTCTTATACTCACTTCCTTCGATCAGCGGCTATCTTCGCTCCCCCGCATAGTAGTGAACATCATGAGGTGGACGGCGAGTCCAGCTCTCGATTTTTTCTATTATTCTTTACTCTCCCTCTTCCTCGGCGTCGCCGTCATCGCCAGCACCATCCACGCTGAAAAAGCCAACGGGAGCTTCAGAGCCTTGCTTGTATTGCCTCTGTCTCGCGAAATGCTGTTCTGGGGAAGGATTCTCTCCACGGCGCTGCTATGCGCAATGCCATTGATCGTCGGCTATGCCGGTCTCTGGCTATTGAGATCACTCAATTTGATCAAGGAGGAACCCTTAATCCAGACGGTCGCCGCATTCGATTTCTTCGCCTTGCTTCTGGCTCTTGATTTTTTACTCGCCGTGATCTTCATCGGCTCCTCTTTGCTCGGCGATGCACGCATCGTATATTTGATTTTCATGGGTCTATTCTTCGTGCCTTTACTCATTAACTTCGTCCTGAACCCATTTTTCACCGGTCTCCATCGGGAACCAACATTTCTCATCGTAATTCGCTTTCTCAGCCGGATGGAGAATCTGATAGGAGTCATCGTGCTTCTGACGTTGCTCATCGGGATAGTCATGAGCAAGGTGTTCCGGCACAAGAGAGCATATGTCTGATTGCATGGAGAGTGGTCATGAGAGAAAACATGAGGCATGGGCTCATTGCCGTGGTTCTGTTATGGCTCACTGCTGTACCCGCTCGCGGTCAACAACCGAGCGAATCGGACATCTCGCCCTGGGATCGAGCGCGCCAGGAGGTAGAGAACGTTCTGGCCGAAGTCGATTTGCTGGCCGATAAGCTGGGTGCGGTCAAGGTACGGGCGCGAGTAGCGAATCTGTTATGGCCTTCCGATCCGGATCGCGCCTGGAGGATGTTCACCGAGTTATGGCAATGGATTGAGGCGCAAAAAGACGGAGCGCTGGATAAAGAAGCGGCGCGAACGGCCGTATTGCAGAACATGTTCCCTCGCTCTCCCCGAATGGCCAAGGAACTGCTGGCCAAGGCTTCTGCCAGTCACAAGAGCGGAGAAGCGCCCTTCGCCGCGCAGCTCAGGGGTCGAGATCCGCACCTGAAACGACTCCATCGGTTGACCGCCAGGATGTTAGACCGTGACCCCTCGTTGGCCGCCTCGCTCCTCGAACAGAGTCTCTCAGTGAGCGTCTCACCGGCGGCGTTCCAGTTGCTGCTCCGATTGAGAGAGAGAGATCCCTCACTGGCCGATTATCTGGTGATGCGGACGTTGGAAACGCTCCAGGAACGCCCCACGGTGATTGCATTGTCCGGCGTCCATGTGCTCAGCGACTATGTGTTCCCGGCGCAGCAGATGATGGGGAAAACCGATCCTCCGGATGAAACATTGCGCGGACAATATTTTTCCGCGGCATATGCTATTTTGCAGCGATCGCTTCAGGAATCCGAAACCGTCCTTCGACGAAAACAGCAATACACGGCTGCCGATCTTCGCCTTCGCTCGCTCTATCAAGGACCGGTGGCCGCCATCCTCGCAGCGCTGGCTCCGCGATATGCTCCCGAGCTGGTCGGTGAGTTGAACGCCCTGGCCACCCGATTGGCCAGGGAGATCCCATCGCCGCTGGCCCGCATCGAGCGCCTGAGGATCATTCGTCTTCGACGAACTCTCGGTCAAGAGTCCGAACGATCGGAACCCGAGGACGTGGACGAAGCCATCCGATTGGCTATTGAACGCGGAGAGCTGGGTGAGGCCAGGAAACTGATCGGCCGGATCGAGGATGAAGCTAAGAGAAAAAGCTTCGCTCAAGCCATCGCTCATGTGGAGTTTCGATCCCATCTGTCCAAATCCAACTTGGCCCAGGCGCTCCTGGTCGCCCGGCAGATCGATGATGTGAACGTGCGAGCGACGATGTATGCTGAGGTGGCTCGATCAGCTCAACGAAAAGGAGAGGTCGAGTTCGCCAGGTTGATCCTCGCCGAAGCGCGCCTGGCGCTGGCCAACGCCAGGCCCAACGGCCTTCACGTGCGGGCGCTGTTGAAGTTAGCCGCTACGGCATCCACTATCTCCGAATCCGAGGCCATCGGATCGCTTCAACAGGCCGTCGCCGCTCTGAATGGGCTCGCGCTCCTGTCTCGGGAAGAGGCCTCGACTGGCGCGTCGTCGAAGACGTTCATGAGGAGACTCAACGACCCCCGCCGTCTCATCGATGGATCGGAGTTGAATCGTGCCTTCGCATCCCTGGGGCGCATCAACTTGGACGAGGCTCTACTGGCTGCCGCTCAAATCGAGAATCCGGTGATACGACTGCTCGCTCGGCTGGCTGCTTGCGAAGCGTGGCTAGAGCAGCCCGAATCGTCGACGCCCGCCGCCAATGCGAGATCCGATACGGTGCGCTGACTAGGGGCTGGTTCACCATGCTCGTTCCGACTCTGCATCTCGTCCTTTCAGGGCCGATGGAGAGGAGAGATCGGTGTCTGGTGATGCATGATTCAGGCTGCTCTGTTGCACTTTTTGGGACTCTCCAACGTTCACTTGGCGCACCAGAACCGACGAGAGGTCTTGACGAAGCCGTTGAGGGGAGACTATAAGGATCTCGGAGTGAGAGTCGACATATGAAACTGCCGGATCCCGAGCGCGCCGGTCAGCACATGAGGAGCTGGGAGGGTTGATGAACGCACTTGAGGTTGATGGACTGACCAAGCGGTATCGAGGATTTCAGCTCTCTGTCTCCTTTTCCATTGCCGAGGGCGAGACGCTGGCTTTCGTGGGACCCAATGGAGCGGGGAAGACGACGCTCATCTACACGCTGCTGAACATCGTCCGCCGGAATGAAGGGCGCGTTCGATTCTTTGATCTCGATCTGGATAGGCATGAGGTTGAGATCAGGCAGCGGTTAGGTGTTGTGTTCGAGCATCCGCATTTGTTCGACGAGCTCCGGGTGGGACGCATCCTGGAGTTCTGGAGTTCTTTCTATCCCGCCTGGGATCAGCAATATGCCCTCCGCCTGCTTGAGGAGTTCGCCGTTGATCCTGACAAACGGTTCAAGAAACTCTCCAAGGGAATGAGAACCAAGGTCGCGCTGACGCTGGCGCTGGCCGTCAGACCTCGTTTGTTGATCCTCGATGAGCCGACGGCGGGCTTGGATCCCAAGATGCGACGATTATTCGTAGAGAAGATCCGGGAGGCGCGAGAGCGCTTCTCACCGGCCATCCTGCTGACCTCCCACATCATGCGAGACGTCGAAGATCTGGCCGATCGGATCGCCTTTCTGGAGAACGGACGAGTAAAGCTGTTAGAGAGCCGTCGGGCATTGGAGACCTGGCGAGTGGTGGAGGGAGTATGTGATGGGGATCTCTCCATCGATGTCATCGGCTTGAAGTTGAGTCGTGCCAGACAGGCGAAGCGATTCGCTCTCCTCACGGACCGGTACGATGAGAGATTGATCAACGAACTCCGGGAGCGGGGAGCCACGGTGACCAGCGTCTTTACGCCCGATTTGGAAGAGATCTACGACTGGATCATCGCACCAGAGACGGCACCATCCTCGTCCTCGTAACGTCTCCTCAATCGGTCTGGACTGAGGCCATTCATTGCCATGACGACGGGCTCGGTATATTGTCTTAACGGGTGATCTGCCACGCTTAAGCTCACAAGCGATACTTTGGTTAGCGTATCGACCGATGTGACCGGCGATCATTTACATCAATAGCGGAGGTATTGGCGTATGCTGGAATGCTCCTGCTAGGTGGTTAGGGGCAGTATCGCGTGAACTTATCGATGATGGAGTTCGTTGGCCAAAACTCGTTCATATGCTCTTAGTTGGGGAATTATCTTCTAATTATCGGCGGGCATGCCTTGCTGACGGGTGCAGCAGCGAGTCGAGCGTTCATATAGGGAGACTGTCTCATTGGCGTCTATGAGGAAGTGGGTATGCGTAAGATGATTCAGGGTGGTCAAGCCAGGGAACAAGACGAGCATCGAAAATGCGAAGAGTGGAGCGACATGGAGCGATGGCGCTCATAAAGGTGCACTTGCTTGCACTGCGTCGATTGGTATCGCGTCAAGTGACGGGTACATTGGTTTTACTGTCTTATTGGCGACAGAGTGTGAATCAAATGGTGCGTATTCATCATGTGACTGATGGTCATTTACTCTCAATGAGGACGGGCGTAAAATAGGAGTGACTGAAGTTATAGACTTTCGGCCGAGGGAATGGGAGCAATGAGAAAACCCTGGTCGAAAGGATCGATTCATTGACTTGATGCATGGTGGGCAATGAGAGATGGTGAGAGCGAGCGGACGGTTGGGAGAGAGTCCATGCCGGTGAGAGCTGGGAGGGCGCAAGATGTCTTCTCTCGCTACCCTCCATTTCGGGAGAGTCTTCCTGGCGTCCAAGCCACACCGCGAGGTTGGAAAGGAGCTCATCAGGGAACGTAGCGCAAGTTGTCAACTTGCACCTCCCTCTCTTTTCGAAAGAGGGCGCGCTCAGGCCAATGCCAGATAAGCCGGAACATCAGACGCGCGCAAGCAGGGTGGATATGGACGATGCGTAGACATGAGAAATCCGGTGGAAGACTCCATCCGGGCGTTGCCATGGATGGCCATGAGATCGACGAATCCTTCGAAAAAACCGTGTCCGGCATAGACCCCATCCCGAAAGCTCAATAAGATATCGGCGCGATTCTCGACCTGGTCGTCCATGGCCTGATGAAGCCGATACAAGATGTCCGGGAATTCATGCGTGCTGGTGATCTCGAACCAGGCGCGATCCCCGGCGAAGCCCTCCCCGTCCAGATGCTCGCGCTCTTGGAGTCGTTCGATGAGCGGATGGAGGTTGAGGGGATCGGCATCGTGAGGTTCGTAGCGATAGGCTCGCCGTGCCCGATCGTACGTCATCTCGGCGGTGCCAGTGCCATTCACGATGACGATGGTATCCTCCCGACGATAGATGGCGAAATCGACTCCTTCCAGTTGAGTGGCGTCGCGGGCCACAGGATCTGGATCGATGGTCGTGTAGATGGCGGCGAACGTGGCCAGACCGAATTCGGGGATGACGATGCTCGCCGACGAATGAAGTCGCGAACCCGTCAGATAGCGATGTCGGAGGTGGGCCTTCAAAGGCGCGTATCGCTCGACTTTCGTGCTATTGCCATGATCGGAAAAGAGAATGATCTCCAGTCTCCCTCGATGCGCTTCCACCAGTCCTTCTAAGGTTTCGTCCAGCAACCGCAACGCCCAATCGAGTTTCTGTCGCCCTCCCATGTGGATGAGCCCATCAGTCGATTTCAAATATCCGACGAACTGCGAACCGGTGTGGGCTCGGAACGCCGTGAGGAATCGCTCCAGATCGGCTTGAAAGATGCGTTCGGGCATGACATAGACGAGGAATTCGAAGTGAATCGGCTCCTGGTAGTCAACGAAATGGTGATACGTCCTGATGTGAGTGGTCTCGGCTCGTCGTTGCAAGTAGCTCAGTGCGCCGCCGGTCAATCGGTTGCGCGATCGGTCGAAGTAGAACGCCTCGTATCCGGCAGGGCTGGCCGCTCCGAAGAGATCCTTCAGAGCGACGTTGGTCATGGTGGGGAAGGGCGCAATCATGCGGCTCGGGCGATGGAATCGCGCGAAATGTCCTTGCGCGTATAGCCGTTCGACGGCCGAATAGGGTACGCCATCAACGCACAAGATCAATCGCTGTTGAACTGGGGAATGGGCTGTCAGGCGATGCATTGTTCCTACTCCCGAATGGCGAGACGCCGCCGCTCACAACGGCGATCGGTCAACATGGTATTTGGGATGTACTGAGCCGTCGCATCTCGTCTTTTGCGCTTCGGATCTCTGTTTTATCTCCCCGATCATGATCTTCTTCATTCGTTGCCAGTGTATGGTCGGCGAAGATATCGTTCTGCTTGTCGATGGGAATCGAAGACATTCTCCCGATCGAGAACCAGTTTGTATTCGCTGATCGCTTCCTGGCGACGACCCTGGAGGTCGAGGAGCTGACCGATGCGAAGATGAGCCAGCGTGATCAGTTGAGGGCTCGCCTCGGGCATCTCCGTGACCTGACGGTAGTAGTGGAGAGCGGCAATGCGATAGCCTTGCTCAGCCAAAAGCTGAGCGTACTGAAAGCGAATGAGATCGCCCACCTCCTGGAATTGCTCATTCTGCAACATGGCCTCGAAAGCGGCGAATCCTTCTCGCTTCCGTCCCGCCTCGATCAACAGATGGGCTTCCTCGATAGGAAAATAGTAATTGCGCGGATAGCGATGGCGCAGATAGCGGACCAGTTCCAACGCTTTCTCGTACTGTTTTTCTCGAACATAAATGGCGATGAGCACAATGCGAGCATCATCGCTCACGTACTTCCCTTGCTCGGCGGCCTGCTGCAGCTCTTTGATGCCCCGCTCCTTATTGCCATGGATGCCCCCTAACGCGGCCAGAAGTTTGACCCATAAGGGCAGACTGCCAACGACATAATCATACACGCCGATGGTCAAATAGGCGTCGACGAAGTTCGGTTGTTGTTTAATGACTTTGCGATGTTCGCTCACGGCGCGACGAGCATGTTTGAGGGCGGCCATGAATTGGCGAGTCACCGTAGCCTCGTAAGAGGCCAGAATGGCGTGAGCCGCGCCGAGGAAATATCGGGCTTCGACATCTCGATCGTTTCCGGCCAGTCGCGCCTCGGCTTTCTCGATGGCCTTCTGGATATAGTCTCGGAACTGCTGATCCACCTGAGGATCGACCGTCTCTCCCGTCCGGCTGTAAAAAGAAGGATTGGAATAGAGGCTCGTCTGCAATCGCCGCGTACGATTCAGTTCGCCTACCCATACTTGCGTGGCCAGATAGAGATAACCGGCCGGATGATCGGGCAACTCCTCCACGATCTGCTGGAAGAGTCTCTGGGACGTTTCGTAGTCGAGGTTGTAAAAGGCATCGAACGCTCGCTGTCGCAATGCATCGAACCGGTCCTGTTCGGTAGCCGGTGCCCGAGGAGAACTCTTCTGCTCGGCGAGCCCGGTCATCGGGAGCCCGAGGAGGAGAGTCCAAACGAGCGTCAAGGCGCACAGAGAGCGATACCGATGATCCATCATTGCGTATTCCTCCTCATCGTCTCCCGGCTCTCGACGGTCGGCGCTGATCGGGGGGCACGCAAACGCGAACCGCCTCCGGGATCGATCGGAACGTCATCGGGAGGCGCCCGATCAATTCTCCATCGGCTTGAACCCAGATCTCCTCCGAGGACTCGGCCTGCGCTTCTCGCGTCTTCAGATAGATGACGCCGCGTTGCCGGATGTGCCGGCCAAAGAAACTGCCGGGAAGATGTACCAGCAGGTAGCGTAACTTGTTTCGCGTACGGAACGCGCAGATATCCAGCCAGACTGTATCCAGTCGGGCTTCGGGAGCCAGGCGGAGACCGCCCCCATAATTGGGAGCATTGGCCAGAGTCGCAAAGGTCACCGGGAACTCGTTTCCATTGACGCGCAGGGTGAAGACGGGAGCTGACCATCGAGCGACGTGTTGGAGGCCAGACGCCCAGAACGCCAGCAGGCCACCGAGGCGCTTGAGCGTGGGATTGAGGTGGCGGACGATGGAGGCATCCAGTCCGATGCCGGCCATGAGGAAAAAGTATCGCCGGCCAGCCTGTCCAACGGTGATCGTTCGAGTGCGGCCGGAGACGATCATGGGGACGAGATGATCCGATGTTCGAGGCAGGCCCAGGACGCGAGCCAAAACATTCGCTGTGCCCCCCGGCCAAATGGCCAGCGGGACGTCTGAGCCCACTATCGCCTGGAGCACCTCGTTGAGCGTGCCATCGCCTCCCCTGACGAGAATGAGTTCCGTCCCTCGAGCCAGCGCCTGTGCCGCCAACTCGGTGGCGTGGCCCGGTCCCCGAGTGATGAAACATTCGCTTTCTATGCCGTACCGGTCCAGAGCGAAGCGGACGCCATCCAGTTGAGAGGCGCGTACGCCCCAGCGACCCGAGGCGGGGTTGTGAATGATCGTCATGCGGTTGACCATCAATCGAGTCGGTAATTGGGTGCTTCTTTGGTGATGATCACATCGTGGACGTGGCTCTCGCGGAGGCTGGCTTCGGTGACTTTGATGAATTGGGCCTTCTCCTGCAATTCGGCCACGGTCCGGCAGCCGCAGTATCCCATCCCCGCGCGCAGACCGCCGACCAGTTGCTGAACGAGCATGGCCAAACTTCCTTTGTATGGAACGCGGCCTTCGATGCCTTCGGGCACCAGCTTGGATTCCACCGCTTCCATCTCCTGGTTGTATCGGTCGCGGCTCCCTTCCTGCATGGCTCCCAGCGAGCCCATGCCCCGATAGGCTTTGAACGTGCGACCTTGATAGAGAATGGTCTCCCCGGGGCTCTCATCGGTGCCGGCAAACAGCGAACCGATCATCACGCAGTCCGCTCCGGCAGCCAACGCCTTGGTGATGTCGCCGGAGAATTTGATCCCCCCATCGGCGATCAGTGGGACGCCCGCCGGACGTGTCGCCCGGGCACAGGAGAGGATGGCCGTAATCTGAGGAACGCCGGCGCCGGTGACGACGCGCGTCGTGCAGATCGATCCTGGCCCCTGTCCGACTTTCACCCCATCGGCTCCCGCTTCGATGAGTTCTTTGGCCCCTTCGTAAGTAGAGACATTCCCCGCGACCACGTCGACCTCGGGGAATCGCCGTTTCACTCGTCGGACGGCTTCCAGGACCCGCGTCGTGTGACCGTGAGCTGTATCAATCACCAGCACATCGACGCGCGCCCGCACGAGTTCCTCGGCGCGCTCCATGAAGTCACCGGTCGCACCGATGGCGGCTCCCACGCGCAAGCGCCCCAGCGAGTCCTTGGCGGCCTGGGGATACTCCAGCGCCTTCTGGATGTCCTTGACGGTGATCAAGCCTTTCAGTCGATATTCATTGTCCACGACGGGGAGTTTCTCGATGCGATGCTTTTGCAAGATGGCCTTGGCCTCTTCCAGCGTCGTTCCCACCGGGACGGTCACCAGGTTTTCGCACGTCATCACATCGCCGATTTTCAAATGCAGGCGCGTCTCGAAGCGCAGATCGCGATTGGTGAGGATGCCCACCAGTTTACCGTCATGGTTGACGATGGGCACGCCCGAGATCTTGTATCGCGCCATGATCTGCAACGCCTCGGAGATCGGGCGATCGGGCGTCATGGTGACCGGATCGACGATCATCCCGCTCTCGGAGCGCTTCACCTTGTCCACCTCGTCACACTGAGCGTCAATGGTCAGATTGCGGTGGATGATGCCGATGCCCCCTTGCTGGGCGATGGCGATGGCCAGGCGCGCTTCGGTCACCGTATCCATGGCCGCGCTGGAGATGGGAATATTCAGGCGAATGTTTCGGCTGAAAGACGTCGAGACGTCGGTCTCCGCCGGCAAGACATCGCTCTTGGCCGGGAGGAGTAAAACATCATCGAAGGTGATCGCTTCCGGGAATGTCTTCTCTGACATAGGACGCATCCTCAGAATCGCTTTCTCATTCGTTGCGAAGTCTAAGCCACGAAGTCGCCTTTCGTCAAGCAGCGATCACATTCTCCGAGCCGAGGAACCCAAACACAGGCGCTCTCCGGTATTCCACGCGTTGTCAGCCGCCCGTTGTTGGGTTACCATTGAAGGGAGTCGACGCCCAAGAGGAGAAACGACATGGGATTGCAACAGCGCATCAACGAGGATCTCGTCACGGCGATGAAAAACAAGGACGCGCAGCGGCTGAGCACCCTGCGGATGATGAAGGCGGCGCTGAAGAATCGGCAGGTTGATCTCCAGCGCGACCTGGATGATGCCGAAGTGATCAAGGTGTTGAAATCGCTCATCAAGCAACGGCAGGATTCCGCCGAGCAGTATCGACAGGCGGGCCGGACCGATCTCGCCCGGGCCGAGGAGGAGGAAATCGCCATCATCAAGGAGTATCTGCCTCCGGCATTGAGCGAACAGGACATCGAGCGCGTCGTCGATGAGACCATCGCGGCGTTGGGCGCCACCTCCTTGAAAGATATGGGACCGGTCATGAAAGCGGTGATGGGTCGATTGGCGACCGCCTTGGTGGATGGCAAGCTCGTCAGTCAAATCGTGCGCTCCAAGCTTTCCCAGGGGAGGGCAGGCTGATGTGGGGTCTGTTGAAAATCCTCACCATCGCCTTGGATATCGTGGCCATCGCCGATGTCCTTTCCCGATATCGCGATTGGGGCACCCGTCTGATCCTCATCATCATGATCCTCGCCGTGCCGATCGTCGGTGCGGGATTGTATCTCCTCGTCTTTCGGCCACGAGAATAGGCGGTCGTCCAGTCTCCAAGGCCTCGGCATGCTCTTCTAACAGGGAGTCTTCCATCGAGGGCCTTCACGGTCCGTCTGGCGATGTGTGGACAGATGGTTTCTTCTTTTTCGGGGATGGCGTCGTCTTGGGCGTTGGTCCTAAGGAGAGGCCCAATCGATGAAGAGCATGGGCCGTGGGATAGCCCGTCACTTCAAGGCCTTCGGCGGCCTGGAAGGCTTTCATCGCTTCGACCGTCGCTCGATCATACACGCCGGTCGCCTTCTTCAGAAAACCGCGTTCGATCAAGGCGCGTTGAATCTCCAAGACGCGGGCCCGCGGAATGCGCGATCCCGGACGAAGGGAAGCGCGCCGACGATGTCGGCGTCGATACCTTCGATGACGCCGTCGGGACCGTTTCCGCTTCTGAGCCAGGACGGATGAGTCGGTGAGGATGTTTTGTCCGAGATCGGGCAGCGTCACATCGACGGCGACCATGCCCAATAGGAGAAGACAGAGGCAGACTCGTCGCATCCACTGTTTCATCATCGTTCGCTCTACGGAATGACCAGAGAGAGAACGGCGCGACCTGGACGATTCAAGCGACGCCGCGGACCGATGACCTCAAAGACCACATCATCTCCGGTCTGGAGAGTGTCCAGCATCGCTTCCAGTTGCTGGACGGTGGTGATCGGACGGCGATTATAGCGGAGGATGACATCTTGAGGGCGGAGGCCCAACTCTTCGGCGAGGCTGCCCTCTTCCACTTCGGCGACCATCGCTCCTTGCGACCCGTCAAGGTGAAGAGCCTCGGCCAGCTCGGAGGAAACCGGCTTCAACGTGACACCTAACTCCACGTGATGTTGACGAGGGGGGAGGAGTTCCTGATGAACCATATCCTCGGCGGGAAGCGTTCGCGGCGTCGCCGCGCTCGGCCGCGCTCCAATGGTGACGGGAATGGTCACTTCCCGGCCATCGCGCATGATCTTCAGTTGAACAGTACGTCCAACTTTGGTCGAAGCAACCAATCGGGTCAGATGCCGCTGGTTGCGCACGCGGTGACCATCATACTCGATGATGATGTCCGCGCTGCGAAGTCCAGCGCGGGCCGCCGGCGTATCTTCTCCGACCACGTCATGGATGAGCGCCCCTCGCGGTTCATCCAGGCCATACACCCGGGCGACTTCTGGTTTCACTTCGTCCAGGAGAATGCCCAGAAAGCCACGCTCGACTTTGCCTCGGGTGATGAGATCATTATACACCTGGACGACCATCGAGCTGGGGATGGCGAATCCCACGCCACTGGAGACGCCCGATCGCGTCGAGATTTGCGTGGTGATGCCCACCACTTCGCCCCTCAGGTTGACCAGAGGACCGCCCGAGTTTCCCGGATTGATGGCGGCGTCCGTTTGAAGAAATTGATGAAAGTTCGCATAAGGACCATCAGTCATGCGATCCTTGGCGCTGATGATGCCCGCGGTGACCGTTTGTGCCAGACCAAACGGACTGCCGATGGCCAGTACCCATTCGCCTACCCGTAGCGCGTCGGAGTCGCCGAATGTGGCATAGGGGAATGGGCGGGCGTCATCGATCTTGAGGACGGCGAGATCCGTCTCCTCATCGACGCCGACGACGCGAGGTGTGAACGTCCGTCGATCGTAAAGGCGGACGCGAATCATGGTCGCTTGATCGATGACGTGATGGTTGGTGAGGATGTATCCTGTCGGATCAACGAGAACGCCCGCCCCCGCTCCGCGCCGCCGATTGGGCTGATGAAAGAAATCGAACAGATCGGACCCCGCCGTCGCCGGTTCCGAAGCCGTCTCAATATGCACGACGGCCGGTTCGACCCTGGCGGCGACCTGAGCGAAGGCCTCCGAGAGAGCCAAAGCCGTCGAGATCATCGGGGATGGAGATTCCGAGACATGGTTGATCTGGATCGTGTGGTGGGTGCGCTCCTGCCGAGCCGACGCGCCGCCAGAGAGGATCATGCCGATGCCAATGCCGATGAATACGGCGACCGCCAGCAGGGCGCTGATCACTACGCGTTGACGGAAGGGAGTGGGGCTGGCCGATGATGAGCTCATGTCCATCAGTGGGATTCTCTTCATGATTCGCGTCCTCCAACAGTGTCTCTCCGTTCATCACTCGTCATGGATTATAGCAAATTTGCCTCTCCGAGAACACTCAAAGAGTATCCCTGAACGCAGATGGATGCTTCACGGTCGCAGGAGCACTTTCAAAGCGCCCGGCCGCTGTGCCTCACTGAATGCCTGCACGCCTGCCTCCAATGGCCATATATCAGAGACGAGATCGACGACCTCAACCTGACCGGTGGTCAGCAGCTCCAGGGCGCGGGGGAAGCGCCCACACCGTGAGCCGAGCATGGTGATTTCGCCGACCACGAGCGGGGTGAGATCGAGCATTTGTTGGCCGTGATGCGTGGATTTCAACACGATGCGCCCGCGCGGCCGCACCAGGCGCAGTGCCAGCTCCAGCCCGGTGGGAGAGCCCGTGGCTTCGATGACGCAGTCTGTGTGCTGTGGCGGGAGGCGCGAGGCCTCATCGAGGGAGAGCGTGTGAAGGCCCCTCCGACGCGCGATGGCCAGTTTGTGCTCGTGTTTGCCAATGAGCGTCGGCTGACACCCGGTGAGGCGAACGACCTGAGCGATGAGCAATCCCAGCTTTCCATCGCCGAGGATGACGACCTGATCTTCGGGTTCGATGGTGATCTGTTCGAGAATTTCGGCGGCCGCGGCCAGCGGTTCGGTGAATACGGCCACTTCGTCGGCGAGCGTCTCCGGGATGGGGAAGAGATTCTCGGCGGGCAACGACAGGAACTCGGCAAACGCGCCGTCGCGACCACGGATGCCCAGCGTCGTTCGCGACGGGCAATGTCGCGGGTCGCTTCGCCGGCACCAGGCGCAGTGGCCACACCCGACATTGATCTCGCCCACCACGCGACGACCAATCAACTGAGGATTTAAGGAAGCTTCCACTACGCCAACGAACTCGTGGCCGAGAATCCCACGAAATCCGGCATATCCGCGCGTGATCTCAATGTCCGTGCGACAGATGCCCGCGAGCAGGACGCGGACCAGGGATTCGCCCTCGCGCCGTGGACGGGGAGCATCGGTGACGAATCGAAGCTGACCATCGAATCTCAAGGCTCGCATGGCTCCAAGTGGAGAAGGGAACCTCACGCATTCAATCGGCGCAGTCGGTTGGCCGCTTCTTGGAGCGTTTCCACTTTCTTACTGAACGAGAATCGAACCTGTCGGCGTCCCTTCTCTGGATGTTGATAGAAGCTGCTGCCGGGAACCACGGCGACGCCGATCTCTTTGACGAGGTACTCGGCGAACGCCACGTCATCGGGGAATCCAAACTCATCAATTTCCGTGATGATATAATAGGCGCCGCGAGGTCGATACGGTCTGAATCCCGTCTCGATCAGTGCGCGCCAGAGTACTTCGCGCCGTTCGGCATACTGAGCCGCCAGCTCGCGATAATAGCTGGGCGGCATGCGCATGGCCACGGCGCCTGCTTCCTGAAGGGGCGCCGCCGCTCCCACGGTGAGGAAATCATGAACCTTGCGGATGGCCGATGTGATCTCCCAGGGAGCGATGGCATACCCGACCCGCCAGCCAGTGACACTGTATGTTTTCGATAAGCCATTGATGGTCACCGTGCGCTCTCGCATTCCCGGCAGGGTCGCTATAGCCACATGTTCGGCACCGTCGTAGAGGATGTGTTCGTAGATTTCGTCGGTGATGGCAATGGCATCCCAGCGTATGCACAAGTCGGCGATGAATTCCAATTCTTGTCGAGTGAACACCTTCCCCGTCGGGTTATTGGGTGTGTTGAGGATGATGGCTTTGGTGCGCCGGTTGAACGCCGCTTTGAGTTCGTCGGGATCGAACGTCCAGTCTGGAGGGTGCAGGGTGACGAAACGGGGCGTCGCTCCCGAGAGAATGGCATCGGGGCCATAATTCTCGTAGAAGGGTTCGAAGATGATCACCTCGTCGCCGGGGTTGATGACCGCCATCATGGCCGCGATCATCGCTTCAGTCGATCCACAGGTGACGGTGATCTCCGTCTCTGGATCGATCTCCAATCCCAGATACCATTTCACCTTTTCGGCCAGCGCGTCGCGAAACGACTTGGCTCCCCAGGTGATGGCATATTGGTTAATGTCCGCAGCGATGGCCTCCATGGCCGCCCGCTTGATCTCCGCCGGGGCGGGGAAGTCGGGAAAGCCTTGAGCGAGGTTGATCGCCTGGTAGCGATGGGCCAGGCGCGTCATTTCGCGGATGACGGACTCGGTGAAATGGTCCGCCTTATGCGAAGTGAGTTTCTTGGTGCGAGATCGATGCATGAGTCTCTCCGCTACCGATCATCGTGTCGGCCGGTCGGTGAATGAGCTAGTGTAGCAAAAAGTGAGAACGAAACGGAAGACCCCATTGTGGTCGCTGACGCGCCAACCCGGGAAGCTACAGAGGAACGATCACCGAAAGGCTTGAAGCCCCGTACTTCAGGAAGCGGGTCCCTCATCATCATGACATTTGAAGCGGCACGTCCCTTGGAGCGACGATGTTTCTCTTCATCCGCGCTGATCGCACCATGGCATTGTCGGTTGATCGGAGTGCCCATTGACACGAGGCTCTTCCGCTCGGTCTCTTCGGGCCGGTCGATGTTGGCGGTCATCGGTCATCGTTCATCTCGGCGCGTAACTGGTTGACCAGGGATTGAATCGCCGGTGCGAGATCGCTCTGTGGAGCGAGGTTCAGGTAAGTTTGGAAAGCGGCGATGGCTTCTCTGAGCGCCTCGATGCGGAGGAGCATATTCCCCAGCAGGTTGTAAAGGATAGGCTCGGCATCTCCGTTCTGCGCGATGGCCAGGCGCATATGGACGATGGCTTGTTCCGGCTCATCCATATCATCGAGCACCAGAGCCAATCCAGCATGGGCTTCGGGCGAGAGATTCTTCGCTTGCTGCAACGCGCGCCGGTAGGCCGAGAGCGCCTCTTCGTAGAGCCCCTGACCATGGAGCGCCCGCCCGAGCACGGTATAGCCCTCGGGATAGACGCCACGACGCTCGCCGATCGCCGCCTCGGCGTGAGCCCGAGCTTCATCGTATTGGTGAAGGGCCAGGAACGAGCGGGCCAATCCCACGTGAGCTTCGGGGAACGGCGTCCGCCGTTGGAGCGCCAGACGGTACCAGGAGAGCGATGCTTGGTATTTTTTCTCCTCGCGCAACTGTTCGCCCCGTTGATAGGCCAGCTCGGCAGGATCGCCGGTGGGACGCAGGGTGATCCGAAGGCGGCGATATTCTCCGGGGGCCAATCGTAGATCCAGGCGATGTTCGCACGCCCCCAGCTTGCGCGCCCGCAGGCGATAACGGCCCGGTGGTAGATCGGTGATCACCAGATTCCCCCGATGATCCGTTCTCCCGCGGAAAGCCCCGTTCAAATAAATGGAGACCTCCGATGGACTCGTTTGAATGTGCAGGTGCGCCCGTTGGTGCCCCCGGCCCCGATCAGCATGATCCCGTGCGGGGGAGGGTGTGGGCGCATCGGAGACAGCGGGAGGAGATGGAATCCGATGACCGTTGGCCGCGTCCGCGCCGCCAAGAAGCAGGAGACCGACTAAAGTGAGGCTGAGGAGTCGCCCTCCTCGCCATAGAGGCGGCGGTAGTGAGCCGCGTTGCGAATCACAGCCTTGACGTAGAATCGCGTTTCGGCCAAGGGAATGCGCTCGATCCATTCGTCAATCTCCAGATGTGGATACTGGTGAAGCCACTGAGCCACGCGCGTGGGACCGGCGTTGTAGGCGGCCAGTGCATACTCGATCTTTCCGAACCGCTCCACCATCTGAGCGAAATAGAGCGTGCCCAACCGGATGTTCAACTCTGGGTCGTACAGGCGTCGAATCGAGACGCGACGCAATCCATAATGCCGGGCGACGCGCCGTCCGGTGGAGGGGATCAACTGCATGAGTCCCCGGGCTCCCGCCCTGGAGCGCGCCTGTTCATCGAACGCTGACTCCTGGCGAATGAGGCCAGCGATCAAATAGGGGTCCAACCGGTGATGCTCCGCTTCCCGGCGAATGATTTCCCAGTAAGCCAGGGGGAAGAGCAGCCGTTCGACTTCGGGAGAAACGCCCTCTCCCTGATAGAGGGTGTACTCGGGATGAACGCGGCGCAGGATGCGGATGGCCGTCAAGTAATGTCCCTGACGGTGATGGAGCCGCGCCAGTTCCAGGCTCACCGCGCGCGATCGGGGGGCTCGCTTCCAGGCGACGGTCAATTCCTTCAGGGCGAGATCATCCAGACCGATGAGCCTCAGCTCTCGAGCCCGTTGGACATGATCCACTGCGGCCTCGGTCAGACTCTCTGGTGGTGGCTGGGCCGGTTTGATGTTGGCCAGCGCCCGACCAAGTGGCGATCGAGGATCGGGCACGATGGGTTTCACTGCAGGGTGTTGAGTCCGAAGACGCTCGATGCGAGCCAGGGCGAACTGGCCATACATGGTGTAGCGATAGCGAATGAGCAGGCGTTCGAAAAGGGCCAGCGCCCGATCCCACTGCCCTCGGCGTTCCTCGGCGCGCGCCGCCCAATAGAGAGCTGGGCCGGCGTAGCGGGTGTTCGGATAACGGACGAGGGAGTTGATGAGCACCGTAGCCGCCTCCTCATAGCGCCGACGAAAATACGCCGCCATGCCCACCCGATAAGCCGCTTCCGGAGCATACGAGCTGGCCGGTTGGAGAGCGAGGAGTTGACGAAAGACCTTGATGGCCAGGGCGTCCCGGTTATGGCGCAAAAAGTATCGGCCCCGCGATCGCAGGGTAGCGGCAGCCCAGGAGCTGTGAGGGAATCGCTTCACCAATGTTTCGCTGACGTTGATGAACGCGGCTTCCAGTCCCCTTCGACGATAACCCTCGGCCAGGTAATAGAGCCGTTCCGCTTCCAACGAGGCCGTGAGTTTCAGCGTCTTGAGGACGTTGACCGCCTGACGTAATGCTCGGGTGTGGTAGAGCGAGATGCCATAATGAAGCTGTACCTCTCCATCTTTGGCCGATTGGGGATAGGCGCGAAGGATGTTAGTATGGAGTTGTATGACATCCGTGTAGGCCTGAGCTTCATAAAGGGCCTCGACTCGTTTTCGCAATCGCCGGTAAGGAAGCGTGACGCGGCCTTTGACGAGCACGCCAGCGGCCTGAAGCGCCCGTTCGGCCTCTATAGCTTCGCGGCTTGGTGGAAGATCCAGATAGATCTCCTCGTAAATGTTCAACGCTGTCCGATGATGACCCTGCTTCTCGTAGAGTCGGGCCAGTCGCAACAGAGCTTGTGGATCTTTGCGCTCGGCGAGGAAGGCCAATCGGGACGTGGCGCGATCGATTTTCCCTTGCTCGGCGGCCAATTCTGCCGCGCGGAAGAGGGCGTTCCGAGCATAGATGGAGTCGGGATAGCGTTCGGCGAGCCGAGCGAATGCGGCTTCGGCAGCCCTCAACCGTCCCAGTCGAGCGAGCGAATCAGCGAGCATGAACAGAGCATGGTCGCCGACACGAAGCCGTTGTTGGAGTTGATCGGCCGAGAGCCATCGGATGGCGGCCTCGTATCTCTGGGCCTCGTATTCGATGACTCCACGCAGGAAGTGAGCCAATGCGGCAGCGCGCGTGTTGGGGTATTGAGATTCGATCTGCTGGAGCTGATCTGCCGAGGGGCGCGAGTGGTGTTCGGTGAGGGCGCGAAGCGATGCCAGCCCGGCCTCCTCCTGGACATTGGCATTCATCCCCTCGCCGATCGACGCCAGCAGAACCATGAGCGCGATGAGGACGGGCAGGCGAAAACGACCTCGTTGTGGATGCCACTTCCTCCACATAATCAATCGCCGGGCTCGTTCGATAATATCATGGGACCCGCTCAGTGTCACAGCGTAACTCATCCGCGGAGCGAATTCAGCATCCTCGATTACCGAGCGAGTATGATGATGATAGCGTGACGCATTCGCCCGGGTCGCCGGCGACCCGGGCGAATGTCATCACGGGGAAGCATTCCCAATGAATCCATCCTAGGCGCCAATGCGCCGCACGCGACAATTCAATGAATCGGAGAAGAAGAGGTTGCCGAACGGCCCCATCACTATCCCGCTCGGCCCATTGAGTGTTGCTTGGCTGGCTGGTCCGCCGTCGCCGCCGAATCCGGGGAAACCGACCCCCGCTACGACGCTGAGCTCCCCATCCGGGTCCAGACGCAGGATCATATGACTGCCGAAGTCGGCGATGTATAGATTCCCGAGCGCATCCACAGCCAGCGCCTGCGGCCACCGGATGCTGCTCTGAGTGGCTGGACCGGGATTGGGCGCCATGAACGTCCCATTGCCCGCGACAGTGGTGATCGTGCCGCTGGGGTCGATGCGGCGAACGCGATGATCGGCCGTATCGGCGACGAACAGGAACCCCGTCGAGCTCACGGCCACGGCAACCGGCTCCTTGAAACTCGCCGCCGTGGCCGGGCCATTATCACCGCTGAAGCCGCGCGCGCCGTTGCCTGCAACGGTGGTGATGATTCCATTGACATCCACTTTGCGAATGCGATGGTTCTGGGAATCGGCGATGTACAAATTGCCCAAGGCGTCGAGTGCCACCCCCGACGGATAACTGAGGGTGGCCGCCGTGGACGGCCCACCATCGCCGCTGAAGCCTTGTTGGCCGGTACCCGCTACCGTGGTGATCATCCCGGTGGTCAGGTCCACGCGACGAATACGATGATTCCCGTTGTCGGCAATGTAAAGACTCTGTCCCAGCGGATCAACGGCCACATCAGTGGGGGCGGCAAGCTGCGCATTGGTGGCCGGCTTGTCGTCCCCGTTGTATCCCGGTGCTCCTGTGCCCGCTACCGTGGTGATGGTGCCAAAAGGCGTGACTTTCCGGATGACGTGATTCCCGAGATCGGCGATGTAGAGATTTCCCATTCCATCGGTGGCCAGTCCGGCGGGACCCTTCAACTGAGCTTGTGTGGCCGATCCACCATCGCCGCTGAAGCCACAAACGCCGGTGCCCGCCACCGTGGTGATGGTGCCACCCGTTTGTGTGAAGCTCAGAGGCGTGACCGTGAGCAGCGTGAGAGCCACCATCAGGCCAGCGAATGCCCATGTGTGCCAACGTCTTACGAGTTTCTTGCCATTTGCCGTGGTCGCCAGCATATCAACCTCCTGATTCCAGAACTTGGCTTCAAAGGAGCACCAGCCCCATGTTACTGACTGCTCCTCAAAAAGTCAAGAAATTTTTAAAGTGATACTTCATCTCTATTGGTTTAACTCGTTGAATATACTTGCTTAACACGTGTATCCGGCGGTTCACCTTCGAGCCTCCTCCTCGATTCCGAACTTCATGGTTGCAAGCCGCATGCCGAAACTCAGCTCATGGAGCTATCCTTTGCGAAGAGGATGAGTTAGCCATGACAATGAGCTCTCTCGTGGGGCTTTCTCTCCATGATTGATGAAGCAATCGTTTCAGAAGCTTGGCGAGCATTTCAGTTTTGTCGGTGAAGGAGTCAGGGGGCAAATTTTGGTGGCAATTGTCATCCTCGGCAGTGTATAGTAAGGGGGATGAGCTGGTGGAGAGAGCGCGAGTTCAGCGACGACACCCAATCTGGCCACAATCCTGGAGTGAGACCTAAGGGGGATGCTGATGAAAAGTGTAGGACGAACTGTGCCGGTGTGGTTGTTGGTGTTTTTACTTCCCGTGCTCGCACGACCGGTCTTGGCCTGTGATCGCTTTGAGCGCAGTGGATTCGGGTTGTTTGAGCAAAGTCGATGGTTCCGCTATGATTCCCGAACGGACACTCTCCTGTTTTATATGAAGCTGCGTCGATTGGTCGAAGGAGTTGATCCCATCTTCGTCCAGCCGTTTTTGAAGAGTGGAAATTTCTTCACCACCATTCTGGTTCTTCCGCGTCAGCCAGTTTCTCTGAAACGCGGCGAGTGTAAAACGGTTCGTTGGCGGTTGAAGAAACCACCAGAGCTCGATCTGAACAGTTTCTTCGAGTACACGGATCTGGAGGATGAGAATGGGCTCCTTCAGGATTACATCTGGCGAACGGATCGGATCGAAGGAACCGTCGCCGACTCTTCGGCTCTGGCGGCGCAGGAGGAGACTATCTCGTGGCCGATGTTCAACATGGCCACTAAAACGATGACCGAACCCATCGAGGTCGTCACCAGTGTCGATCTGAGCGACGCTCTACCCGGCTGGGAAGTCGTTCGGATCGATCCTGATCCCTCCACGCCGTTCATTCTCTATCCGGGCCAGATGCCGGTGGGGACGATCACGCTTCGGCGGCCGGCGAAGAGTCCCGAGGGGGTTTCCATTATTCGACCTCGATTGATCGATACGGGGACTGGGAGAATCGTGCAGCAGGTCCACCTGAGGTTCAAGGTCGATCGGACGAAGCCGGTGATTATTGCGGCGAGGGCCAGCATCGCGGAGGGCGAGTGCCGTTTCCGGATAGCGGCTATGGATCTCCACTCTGGAGTGGCCGATGCCGTAGAGGTACACGTCTCGGTCAACGGCGGAGCTTGGACGTCTTACTTCCTCGAGGAATTTGAGGTGGCTGGAGACCAAGAGCCCGCCGTTGTGGAAACGCGTTGCCTCTCCTGTCGAGCCCCGACGCGATTTATGACCCGTCTCGGCCCATTCAAACCCGGAGATGAGATCTGGTATTACTTCACCGTCCCCGATGAGACGGGCAATGTGACCCGTACGAGGCCCGATCTTCTTCTCGTACCGAGGTGAACCAGGGAGCGCCCCCCGACGTCCGGCATCCGTTTGCTGAGATCGCGCCTTCTTTGTACTGAGGCGAGCTGGCGAAGATGCGCCTCCGTCGCGGGACGTTCACAGCGCCCGATCCCTCTCTTTTTGTGCTGGTGACCCGGAGAAGCTTCAGTCTTTCAGTCGGCCCCGAATGCCGAAGTTGCCGGCTGCGGACGGCACGGCCTCATCAACGAGAGTGAAGTGGACGCCGTCGGTGGAGATGTAGGAGCGACCCTGAGAAGGCGGCGTTTGATCGACGGCGCATGGCTTGACGCCACGACGGGAACGCACGCGGAATCCCACGACGAAATCTCCTGATGTAATGGAGAGTTCGGGGACATCATACACGTTGAATTGATCGAGCGAGGAGACGGAGGCTTCGATAGTCTGAAACGCGATGCCGTCCAGAGTGGCACTCCCGCCCGGGTTGGTGCCGATGACGATGGACAGGGAATCGCCCACGTTCATTCCCGCATCGCCGGGGAAGAAAATGGCGACCTCGGCCAGCGTTGCCGGATAGACGGCGGGCGTGAGCCGATTCACATAGGAAACCGATCCTCGACCACTTGCCCGAAAGGCGGTCTCGAATGTGCCATCATCGACGGCCAGTTCCCCCGCGGGGACTCTCTCCAGACATTCGGCGGCTTCTGCTTCCGCGCGGATGAGGGCAATGACCCGGGGGTGGAAATTGAGGGTGGCGCCAGCGGGCGTCAAATGACAGAAGCTCATGATCGTCCCCGTCGTCGGAATGGACGGTCCGTTATAGCAGAAGGGCTCCTGACCGTAACATCGGTCGATAGGCGGCGAATAACAATGGGTGTGCGGACTCCCAAAATTATGTCCGAGTTCGTGAGCGACCAGATACACGTCCTCGACAAAATCCTGCACAGGGAAGTGGACGTTGCCTTTGAGATTACACACGCTGTATCCATACGTGCTGTTACAAAGAGTCGCTTCGTAGGCTGCACCTCCATCGGGCCACTGGTCATCGAGAAGCTGAGCAACGTCTCGGGTGATCTGTTTGCGCGTTTGACTCATGTATTGCCGATATCGTATGAGTTGATCCACAGCGTCGATGCCCGCAAAAGGGTCTGGTCGCGTCCAGATCGTCAAATGGGTGATGCGCAGTTGTACGTTCACATCGCGTTGATAAATGGCCGAGACCGTGCCGTAGAGATTGGCCACGTAAGTTGTGATCCTGGTCATGTCTTTACCGAAGGTGCGACTGTAGAGACCATAATCGACGTCCACCATGATCTCAGCCTCCAGGCGATCCGAGGCGGCAGTAGAGAACGCCACGGGCGGATTCTCCAAGAGTTCTCCTGGAACGGTCGAAGTCCCCGCGACGACCTCCGTATGGCAAAACGCTTCTCCAACCGTTGCCCGCTGAACCGGTTGATCGACCATAACCTCTATGGGTCCCTTCTCCGAGATCGAAGGAAAAACCACGCTGGTCCGGTCTCCACGCCAGAGGACGGCCCACCATTCGTCTCGACCCATCGAGAGGAAGAGGAAGTGATCTTCCTGCTCGGACGAGCGGCCGCAATAGAGTCTCACGTCTGGTCGGGCGAGCTCGCTCACTCCTCGCCAGGTCACCGCTTTCAGTCGGGCATCCGGTGCGAAAACGTCGAGCGGTCGCATGAGGAAGGCTTCGGGGCGACGTTCGGGGGATACCCACATCGTGAGAACAAAAGGCCTCTCCGGTAAGGGATTTTCGGCCACGAGTTCCATCCGCCGCGCTCCTCGAACGCCAACCCGTGCGCTCACATCCTCTTGTGCCACCATGGCATAAGTGTGCTGAGGAGAAGGAGGATGGTGTGGGGTGAGCGACGGCTGGCGTTGAGGGTATCCCCAGAAAGCCAGCAACAGAATGGTCAGGACTGACGAGAAGTGCTTGGTGACGATCATGCGTTCGGTCATAGCGTTTCCTCGCCGTTTCATCTGCAACTTCTGTGCCGGCGACAAAGCGCCTTCATTGACCGCAACGGGCCCTCGGTAAGCAATTGGGGGGAGGAGGATTAGTCAGGGCGAGCCGAACTCGGAGCCTGGGGAGGAGGCCAAGGGAGATTTCAGCAATGAAACCTTCATTTCATTCTTCGCCAGGAGGAAATGGTGCTCTGGTCGTGTGGAGAAGCGCTACTGAGCGCTCACACGTCGGCCGCGGGGCGATAGATCTCGAGGCGGAGCGACTGGGAAGAGAGACAAAAAAAGTGGCCAAAAGCTCAACAGACTCTTGGCCACTCCATGGCCTCGTATTTGCCCTGAAGGCAGAGGGTGTCTTATTGGTTACCGGGGGCTCACTTTTCTCACCCGGAAATTGCCCGCATCGGAGATATACAGGTTGCCCAATCCATCCACGGCGATGCCACTGGGGAGGTTCAGACGGGCCTGGCGGGCGGGCCCGCCGTCGCCGCTGAAGCCTCCGAACAGTGGGCTTCCACTGCCCACCACCGTGGTGATGATCCCATCGGGAGTGACACGACGGATTCGATGACTGGCGTTCTCGGCAATGTAGAGATTTCCAACCTGATCAACGGCGACATCAATGGGCCACCGAACGACGGCTTGGGTGGCTGGACCGCCATCGCCAAGTTGTTGCTCGTTAGAAATGTTGAACGTTCCGTTTCCGGCGACCGTGGTAATCGTGCCATCAGCGCTGATCCGGCGCACGCGCTGATTGAAGAAGTCGGCGACGAACAGATCGCCACCCGGACCGATGGCCAGGCCGCGGAGCCCGTTGAACGCCGCCGCCGTGGCTGGACCACCATCGCCGGCAAACCCACGGGCGCCGCTTCCGGCGACAGTTGTGATGATTCCCGTGGCGCGATCAACTCGGCGAATGCGGTTGTTACCCACATCGGCGATGTACAGATTCCCCTCGACATCGAGTGCCAGAGCCGACGGATTCATGAGTCGCGCCGCCGTGGCCAGACCTCCATCACCGCTGAATCCCGGTTCTCCCGTTCCCGCCACCGTAGTGATGATTCCATTGCGATCAATGCGCCGAATGCGGTGGTTGCCATTATCGGCGATGTAGAGATTTCCCTGTGCGTCGGCGACCACGTCGGTGGGCGAAGCCAGCATAGCCTCCAGAGCCGGTTGACGGTCGCCGTTGAATCCCGCCCGATTCGGTCCCAGACCGGCGATGCGCGAGATGATCCCGGTGGCGGCATCGACCTTTCGGACGACTTGATTGGTGGGCTCAGCAATATACAGGTTCCCCTGGGCGTCGATGGCCAATCCCTGCATGGTGTTCAATTCGGCCTGAACGGCGGGCCCGCCGTCGCCGCTGAAGCCTCCCATTCCCGTTCCAGCGATGGTTCGAATGATTTCGTTTTCTCCTTGAACTGGCCCTCCGCTCAGCACCATACTGAGTGCGAGAACGCCGATTAATGCGAGACCCGCTCGAATGAATGTGTTCATCTTTTGGCTCATAAGATCACCCCCTACTTCGGCTAGTGTTTCATGGCCCGCTCGGCCATCGTTATATGGCGAGAGCGCCAGCGAGGCGCTCTCGCCAACCTGTTATCTTATCGTTGTTCCAGTCTCCGGCGGTCGCTCCCGGTCACCGGGACGGCCGTCGCGCCGCTCTTCGGCGACGATGCGCTGGTACGCGTGGCGGACATCGTCCCGGTCCCCGACACATTGATGCTGAACGCCTTCACCGGTCCGATATCCGTGTCCTTGAAATGGAATGTGATGCGCCCGAGCTGTTCACCGGTGGCGGTAGGTGTGAATCGGACGGTCACTGGAACAGTGTTGGGAAGCCCGCTGAATTCGGCGGGAATGACGATGGGAAGCGGCGTCACCACGCTGAACTGTGGATTATCGATCTCGATCATCGACGGATCATCGATCACCGCATCGCGATCGCCCACGTTCTGCAGCGGGAATGACGCTTCCACGAAGCCACCAATGGGCGCCGTCCCCACATTGAGCGATGAGGAGACGCTCTTGATGATGGCATTGGTCACGCCGATCCCGTTGACGCCGGTGAGCACGCACTCGCCCACGCAGGTGTTGGTGAAGAACCGGATCGTCCCTTGCTGCAGTCGCCGCAGCGTGGGCCGGAAGATGACCGTTCCCATCTGCGACTCACCCGGCATGATGGTGTCACCGATGGAGAATCCTTCCACGATGAAGTTGGTGTTGGTGATGAATGGATTCTCGGTGAACGGCGCCGGCGGAGCGGTGAGGATCAACGGCGCGTCGCCCACGTTCCGCACCTCGATGGGGAGCCGCTTCTCGCCGAACGGCAATCCGGTCGGTCCCACCGTGCCGAATCGTGGATCATCTGGCGGGACGATGACCACCTCGCCAAACGTCTTCCCGTCCGGCGCTCCATTGGTCGTGTCGGGCATGACCACCTCGCAGATGGGCCCTTGCGTGGCCACGCAGGTCACGGTGACGGCGCAGGCCGAAGAATCCGCTTCGTTGGTCACGAATTGGACTTTCACCGTGCTCGTCCCCACGGCCAACGGCGTGCACCGGATCTTGAGTTGGACAGACCCACCGCCCGGTATGGTGATCGGCAGCGTCGGCGGGAGATTGGTCGTCGGATCGATCACCGTCACGTCGGGGCTTCCGCTGGTGATGTCGCTGATGATGAGATCCAGGTCGCCCACGTTGCTGATGGTGACCGTTTCCTCCGCCGATGTGCACGCGGCGAACGCTTCCAGAGTGAGATCGGTCGGCGTCACCTGGCACTGAGGCGGTCGGACGACCCGCCCGCGGACATTCTTGATCACGCAGGCCGGGTTATTGGGATCGTTGGCCACCTGGTTGGTGAAGATCTGAATCGCTCCCACTTGTTCGCCGACGTCAAGCCCGGTGAATTTCACCAGCATGCACACCGAGTCGCCGGGAGCGATAGTGATCTCCGTGGTCACCGGGGTCTCCGGCACGCCGTCGCAGTCGACGTCGAAGCCGACCACTGTGAAGGAACGATTGGTGCTCACCGGTGGCTGACCGCCGAAGTTGATGATGAGTGGCCGATCACCGAGATTCAGGATGCGCACCAGTCCATTCACCGTGGTCATGTCGCCGACGACGATGTCGGGGAACGGCAGGTCAAAGTTGAAGTTCGGCGGCGTTCCCGGCGGTTGGATGAAGATGCAGAAGGGTCCGAGGAACCCGGTGAATGTGACGTCAACGAAGCAATCGACGGCCGGACAAGTGCTCTTATCGACGATGAACGTGATCCTGGCCGTTCGCGTGCCGATCTCGCGGACTTCGCACTCCACCGTCACACTCATGCTATCACCGGGCGCGATGGTGATCGGCAGCGGCGTGATGATGCGGCAGCGCGGATCATTCGACGTCGCGTCGGTGATCGTCAACGGCAAGTCACCCACATTGGTGATAGTCACCGTGCCTTGCAGTCGAGGCGGTGGGCCGGGCGCGTTGGGATTGACGCGCGCTTCACCCAGATCAATCGCCGCCGGCGCGACCTGACAGATAGGCCCAACTCGGCACTGACCGGTGAGCGAGACATCTGGACAAGCCACTGGACCGCAAATGCTGTCGGTGGCTATGCTCAGCGTGCCGGTCTGGAGATCGCCGTTGCCCGGCGGACACGTGAAGCGCACAGTCACCGTCACGCTTCCGCCAGCAGGAACTTCGACAGGCAACGCCGGACTCACTACCGTGAACACAGGATTGCTGGAAGTGAATCCGGTGATCATGAAGCCGACGTTCCCCGTATTGCTCACCACGAACGTCTGATCGCTGCTTGCGCCAGCACACACTTCGCCGAAATCGATCGCCGTCGGATCAATGGCGCATACCGGTTGGATGCAGAGACCGGTGACGTCGACAGTGCCGCAATCGACGGGGCCGCAGGCGCTGTCGGTGACGAAGCTGATGGTGCCCGACTGCGGTCCGGCCGTGGTGCAGGTCAACCGCACGGTGACATCGACGCTGCCACCGGCAGGCACGGTCACCGGCAGAGCAGGACTCACAATGCTGAACGCCGCATTGTCGGAGGCGATGCCGGTGATGGTGAAGTCCCCATTGCCGGTGTTGCTCACCGTGAAGGTGCGATCGGCCGTGTCACCCACGCAGACATCGCCAAAGTCGATGGTCCGCGGACTGACATCGCAGGTGATCAACAAACAGGTGCCGCTGAC
>Ga0256841_1000119_pt1 | contig 87329 bp, 70 predicted proteins | sample 356308metaG_FD_185971 | JGI IMG/M metagenome (GOLD analysis project Ga0256841, IMG submission 185971) | Hydrothermal vent microbial communities from Mid Atlantic Ridge, Atlantic Ocean - 356-308 | ecosystem: Environmental > Aquatic > Marine > Hydrothermal vents | place: Atlantic Ocean: Mid...
AACATCTTGAACCCAATTACCCACATCAAAAGAACCGGTTTCGCTTGGAGCCGCCGGGTTGGAAACATCAATTATACGCAATCCATATGTACTGTTTGCCACGTAAACATAGTTGCCGTTAACCGCTACGCCATATGCTTTGCCGGGCAATGTTAATTCGGCAACTTGCGTGGGTGAAGCCGGATTTGAGATATCCACAACATACAAACCGTCGTAAGAAGCTAAATAAGCGTAATTGCCGCTAATCGCAATATCAAACACATACCAACCGAATGTTAATTCGCCTGTTTTCACGGGAGATGCCGGATTTGATACATCCACAATTTTCAATTTATCCAAAATCAACATATAAATATAGCTCCCATTAACAAGCAGATTGTGTGTATAAGAAAGGTAAGAAACAGAACCCGTTTCAACCGGAGAAGACGGATCGGATATATCAAAAATAAAATACCCTTTTGAGGTACTAACATGAGTGTAATTACCTTCAACCTCTAGCCCATACACAAGTGTTTGCATAGCAATGCGCCCCGTTTTGACAGCATTTGCGGGATTGGAAACATCAAGTATTTCAACATTGGCGCCATTGCCGAAAACCGCCGTGTTTCCGCTTACTGCAAAACCCCAACATAAACCCTCTGACCATCTTCCCAAAACGGTTAAATTACTGTCTTCTTGGGCGGAAGTTATTCTATCCGGAATATTGCCGCTGAATTTTGAAGTAAGCGGCAGGATTTCCTGTGCCGATTGAGCATTTATAATTAAATGGAACAGTGCCAATTGTAATACGATAGAAAAAAGTAACTTTATCGTGCTTCGATAAAAAAAACTACTCATTTTTTCCTCCGGATATTTTGATAATTTAACATTGCAATACGATATTCAGTAATCAAAAGTTCAAAACAAGACATTTCGTATTTTTTATGTAAAAATAATGAATATTTTATAAATGTAAAGTGTTTTTTTTCTATGAACAAAAACTCATTTGTCTTCTTCTTGATACTAAAGCATTCTTTTTTTGTGTATTTTATTATGCAATCTTTTGTAAGATTTGAATCTTTTTACCTGAAATATCATCAAATTTATTTGGCAAAAAACAGAAAGAGGTAAAAAATGTATATCGATGACAAAATAAAAGAAGAAATAAAAAAGCAACTTTCGGTATTAAACAAGACAGTGAAGATAATTAATTTTACTCAAGAATTGGAGTGCCGGTTTTGCCGCGAAACACGACAATTGCTAACTGAACTTGCCGATATTTCGGATAAACTTGAACTGGAAGTTTACAATTTCGTTAACGACAAGGAAAAAACGGAAAAATACGGTGTGGATAAAATTCCGGCCACCGTTTTATTGGACGAAGACGGTAACGATTACGGAATAAAATATTACGGAATACCGAGCGGATACGAATTTTCTTCACTCTTGGAAGACATTATTATGCTGAGCACAGGGAACACAAATTTACCCGCAACTGTAGAAGAGGAAGTAAAAAAGATCGACCGTCCGGTTCATATGCAAGTTTTCGTTACGCCTACGTGCCCTTATTGCCCGCGTGCGGTTTTAACTGCACATAAATTTGCGTATCTTAACAACCGAATTAAATCGGATATGGTAGAAGCAACGGAATTTCCGCATTTATCCAATAAATACAACGTACGCGGAGTACCGAGAACCGTGATAAACGAAACGGAATTTATTGAAGGTGCCGTTCCGGAACATATGTTTCTGGACAAAATAAAAGAATCGTTACAGAAAACAAGTGTGAACTAATGAAAATAACAAAATCATTCTTAATAAAGCGCGCCCTTCCCGTTTTGCTGGGAGGAGCAATTGGTTATGCTTATTATTACTTTATCGGTTGTAAATCCGGTAATTGTGCAATTACTAGCAATCCGTACATTTCCGTAATCTACGGAGCTTCGATAGGTGTTATTTACGCCCTGCCTTCTTCAAAAAAGAAAAAAGAGGAAAGTTATGAGCACAAAGATAACTAAAGACATAGAGATTGAAGATCTGGTGAACGTTCTACCGGATGCGGTCGTATATTTGATGGAACAAGGAATACGATGTTTGAGATGCGGCGAACCGATTTGGGGAACTCTTGAATCGGCAGCCAAAGAAAAAGGTTTTTCAGATGAAGATATTGAAAAATTTGTTAAAGATTTGAACGAAATGGCAAATAAAAATTAATTATCTACATAAACCAAACGAAGTTGGAGACAAAATGAACCAATCCAAAGAAAACAGCAAAAAAGCGGGAAGTTTCCTGTCGGACCCTAAAAAAAGAAGTTATTTGTACACCGGCGGATTTTTACTGGTCGTACTGATTCTTTTTATCATAAATAACATAAACGGAACACCCAAAGAAGGTCCGTTACCACCGAATTATACAAAAGCATCCGGGAAAACATTAACTCTTTCGGATTTGAAAGGAAAAGTGGTATTGCTCGATTTTTGGGCAACATGGTGCCCGCCGTGCCGTAAAGGTATTCCCGATTTAATTGAACTTAAAAAGAAATATTCAAAAGACCTCGAAGTCGTGGGTATTTCCGTCGACGAAATGTCCCGGAACACCAAAAGCAGGGTTGTGCCATTCATCAAAGAATACGGAATAAATTATCCGGTGGTTTACGCCAATATGAGTGTCATTCAAAATTTCGGCGGTATTCGCTCAATTCCAACAACTTTTTTAGTGGATAAAGACGGAAACGTTGTGGCAAAATACGAAGGTTTGCTCCCAAAAGATGTTTTGGAAAAAGAAGTGGAAAAAGCGATATCCGGCAAAGGCGATTTTCCTTATAAAGTTAAAGCGCCCGATTTCACATTACCTTTGGCGGAGGCTGAATGAGGAAGGCAATCATTTTAACGGTTTTCTTGTTTGCCGTGTTTTTATTATCCCGCTGTTCGGAACCGGCTGAAATTAATGAAACGGTTAAAAACGAAATGCGCTCGGCTGCAAAAGGATTTATGACCGAGCTAAAAGGCGTACTGGTAGCCAACATGAAAAACGGCGGTCCGGTTAAAGCTATTACCGTTTGCTCGGATACCGCACAAGAGCTGACAAAAAATTACGCCGGAAAAGTTAAACTTAATTTAAGAAGAGTAAGTTTAAAAGCAAGAAATCCGAAAGACACACCGGATGATTTCGAACGGGAATTTTTGCTTAAGTTCGATGAGATGAAGATACAAAACAAACTGAGTGATAAAACAGAAATATTTAAAATCGATGAAATCGACGGAAAAAAAGTTATCCGCTACATGAAACCAATTATTACAAAAGCAGTTTGTTTGAACTGCCATGGCGACGATAACCACGTAAAACCGGAAGTACAAAAATTACTTAAAGAAAAATATCCGCACGATACGGCAAGAAATTATAAAGAAGGCGATGTGCGGGGCGCAATTTCGATAATTAAATATGTTACTCAAGTTAACCGCTGAATTTTATAACCGTTAAAACGATTGTACAATTAAGGTTTCTGGTACCGGTATCATTAACCCACGACTTAAGTCTTGGGTTGATACACAAACTAAATTTCATCCCCTCTCCGGAGGGGATTTTTTTCCATTCGATTATTTCTGTATCATTATTTGGGCCTATCCATAATTTTTAATTTTTTTAAAAGTCACCTTAATAATTCTATTCAAACCATAAGTTATACAATTTGATCTCGAATTATGTGGACCGGAATACAATAATTTACTTTTATAAAAAATATTTTTGTCACTATTCAAGTGAAAATTATACTAAATATTTTGAGTGCGCAGCTGATTTCCACAGAATAAACCATTTGAAAGGAATGAATTTCTTTCACCCAAATATTTACTAAATAAAAAGTCAATAAGAAGCCATTTTTTTTATTTAAGTCGGAAAGGAAAATAATGCGATGAGAAACAACAGGCAAATACTGCGTTCACAAAAGTCTTGTTTGGAAACAAGCAAATGTATAAAAGTTGTATTAGTTAATACAATAAGCGGTAATAAAGCTACCGGATACGGAACGAGCTGGGAAAAAGCTTTGCGGAATGCAATAAATCATTACAAAAAACAATATGGACATATAAAAAATCTGGCAATTTTAATAGATGAATAACCGGGAAGTTGAAAATTTTGAAGCCCGGTTTGGCGTAAGCAACATGTTTAATTTTATTTACTTTAGATAACTGATTTTATGATATAATATATTTGAATAATTAATATTTTATTTTATCAATATCATCTTCTTAACCGTACTGAAACTCCCGGCCGTTAATCTGTAAAAGTATATTCCGCTGGAGAGTTCATTTGCATCAAAAGCAACTTTATATTTTCCGGCAACTTGGATTTCATTTACGAGTGTTGCAACTTCGCGCCCCAAAACATCATAAACTTTCAAAGTAACATGATATTTTGCCCCTCCCACTTTCGAAGTGAATGGATAACTTCCGCCAGGTATTGAATAATTAATAACTGTTCCCGGATTAAAAGGATTGGGATAATTTTGGTATAATCGAAACCCGGCCGGAATATTCATGTTCTTTTTTCCTACCGAAGTTACGGTAAATGTCAACTTGGCATTTCCATACACCGGTTGTGCCGTATTTATATCAAACACATTATCACTTATTGCATCTTCAAAACCAATGCTTTGTGCAATCAACACATACCGTCCGTAAGGTAAATGATTAATTTTAAACTGTCCGTTTTTTAATGGTATTGTGTAATAAATCAGTTCGTTATAATCAATGTTTTTGGCAAATATTATAACGTCTTCCACCTCAGTCAAGTTTGTTGAATCGGATGAAGTGAAATTTAATGTACCGCTTATTTCACCACCGCCGTAAGAAGAATCCCTTTTCAGAATTATCGTTTGGTTACCAACTGAATTTTGTATAAACACCGAATCGGTCTGCTGCCACAAAATTGCAGGCAGACTGTCATTACTGGTATAAGCCGGCAGGTAAAAATCGGAAAAAGCTTGTACGTAATAATATCCAGGTTCAATAATATTGTCTACATAAAAAGAGCCGTCTTCCCCGATATTACCCGTATAAGATTTAACGGAATCGGATAATTGAACCATCTCAGGCGATAATTTTGTCGGTGTATGCTTTCCTTTTCTTACCACAATAATGCCTTTTTTAACCGGCGCGCGCGAAACGAAATCAATTACTTTTCCGCTTATCCTGTTTGGAGTTAACATTTTGGGTTGCATATTAAAGTTCACTTCCAAAACGGAATCCTTTTCAATTTTCACCATGTCGGCTGTGTACTTATCAAATTTATTTTGGAAAAAGTTATAATAATATCCTTCCTTTTCCGCTGCAATTACATATTCTCCCTCCGGAAGATTCTTAGAATATTTCCCTTGATTATCCGTAATAACCGAATCGAACAAATACGAGCCTTCATAGTAAAAATATACTTTGGCGCCTGCAACAGGATTAACCGAATCGGCAACACTTCCCGTAACCGTACCGTATTTATCTTCATCATCAAAGAAGCGTATTCTTATTTTCAAATTTTCTTGCCGGCTGTAACCCGAATAAAAAATCTTCATGGTATCCAACGTATCCAAAGATGTTACTAAAAAATAATTAGCCAAAAGGCAGTCCATTTTTAAAGTGTCGCCGGGCGGAATTACAACCGGATACTCCCATTGTTTATCAAACCGGACGTAATAAAAATCCTTATTATATTCCATCGTATCAATAATCAAATTTTCATCACCTTTGTTTATAAAAAGCACGTTTTCCAATCTATCGAATATATCTCTGAATTCAATCTTATTTGGTTTTAAATCCAGTTCGGGTTGTGCCAACAGTGGGGAAGCTAATAACGCAATAAAAACAATAAGATTTTTCATAATTGACTTTTTTAAAAATGAGTTTTTATATTAGTTTGGAAATTAACGAAAAAGTGACATTTTTTATAAATGAAAAATAATTCCCCTACATTCCATAGTTTTTCCGGAGAAGAACTGTCGTTACTTCTGCAAGAAGCAGTAGAAGGGAATCCCGATTCTTTTCAACGTTTATCCCAAATTATTAGGGATATTTGTTATTCCTATTTCAATTCAAAATACAAGTTAAAAAAAATCAATTCCATGGAAGATGTTGAAGATTTAACTCACAATGTTTATATCACTTTTGCCGAACAATATCAAGGTATAAACAATATAGAAAACTGGTTGCGGCGCGTTTTGTTTCTTACTTTTATTAATTGGTTTAATAAAAATCAAAAAAACAAAGCTTTTGAGCTCGATGAATCTTTTTACATTAGCGAATCTTCGCGCGGTTCATTAGACCATTTGGATATTGATAAAATCATTTCAACAATGAATACACTTCCGGAGCAAAAACAACAAATTTTAAAACTACGATTTTGGGGTGAACTGAAATTCTCTGAAATTGCTGCAAACCTCGGCAAGACCGAAGCGGCTATTAAGAAAATGTTTTATAGAACCATAGAAGAAATTAAGGAAAAGCTCAAGTAATGTCACTTTTTATCAATTGTTAACACTATTAGATTAGAAAATACAAGCGAAGCAGAAAAAATGGATATTCATCAATTATTGGATTTATTAGACAAAAAAAGTCTCACGCCGGAAGAGAATAAACGGTTTCAGGAATTGCTTTCCGGAAATCCGGAATTAAAATACGTTGCCGGAATTTATTCTAAAGTAAAAACCGTTGCTACCGAAGGTTCCCATCTGGATTCGCAAATTCTGGGCGAATACGTTTTGTATAAAAATAACCGCTCGGAAAAAACGGAAACACTTGAATTTCTTGTGCCCAAAATCGAAAAGCACCTGCACGAATGTGAGCGCTGCAAAAATAACTTTGCCACATTCATGGAAGAATTTGCGTCAGTCGATAATTTTCTCGAACACCGGATAAATTCCTCCGGCAAATCCGGAAAACATACTCCAATTTTGATAAAACTTAAACAAAATAAAGTGATTCAAAAAACAACTTACTCTATTGCAGCTTTGATTCTACTTTATTTTTCGGTGTATTCGGTTATTAACCTTGTCACACCTTCTTACAAAAAAGATTTTATTGTGTTTAACGATACTCAGAAATTCACTTCCCGGGGAAGAATTACAACTGAATTTCAAAAAGGTATTGCCGAAATTGATAATAACAACTATGATGAAGCCATTAAAAGTTTGAAAAAAGATATTAAAGATCACCCGGACGATAAAACTATTTTCTACACTTATTTTATTTTGGGAAAAACTTATTTGGAGGCATCCAAAAAAAATATCCTCGGAATTTATAACGATTATGACGCAGAAAAAATTTCAGCGGCTATAGAAGCTTTTAAAAAATCAATTGAAAAGAACACCGGTCCGGATTTTCAACATTTAAATTTAGATTCGTATTATTATATTGCGCGCGGATTGCTGTTATTAAACAAAAAAGACGAAGCGAAAAAATATCTCGAAACGGTTATCTCACAAAAAGGAAGTTTCAAGCAAAAAGCCGAGGAATTGTTAAAAGTCCTTGAAAACTAATGAATAATGAACATTACAAAAAAAATAGCATATATTTTAATAACAGCACATTGCTTAGCATTCCCCAACGTAATAAATGCGAATGGGAAAGACTTAAATTTTGCTTCTTCCGTTTTAGACCCGTTAAAAAATAACATTATATCAAATGGTTTAACTTTTAATTATCTTGACAGTTATAAATTTATACTTTTCAACGGAGTCATAAATATTGAGAAAGAACTCAATTTTGTAAATTCACTACCGCCTGGAATTAAAAAACAAATACTGTTGGGATTTATTTTTAAGAAGAAAGCCGATTTAGAAAGTGAATACATTACACTTAAAACAATTCTAAACAACATACCGGAATATATTGAATATTATGATGAATTGATTTCCTCGGCAAAAGCAATGAATAAACTTGATGAGCTAAACCGGCAACTTGCAAAATCGGATACCACTAATAAATATTTACTTTACGCAAAGGCTTTGTCCGAGTATTACTCGGGAAATTACGCGACCGCCAACAGGCTATATAAAAAGCTCATTGAATCCGGCTTTAATAACATTTCGGTTTACTACCGGTATTCATATTCTTTGCGTAATGAAGGAGATTATCCGTCAGCGCTCGAACAATTGAAAAAAGCCCGTCAACTAAATATTGAAAAAAAATATCTACCTAAATTTTTAAATGCGGAAGGATCGCTCTATTACCTTTCCGGTAAATATAAAGCCGCTGAAACTCTTTACCGTAAAGCGAGGAAACTAGCCGAAGAAAAACATAACAACTACGAGCTTATAAAGTCGTTGGTTAACCTTGCAATTATTGCAGATGAAAAAGGAAAGTTGGCCTCAGCAAGAGAGTTATTTAAGAATGCTTTGTCAATTGCACAAAAAATTAACGCACTTGAATTGAAAGCATTAATCCATTCCGAACTTGGAGTTTCATTCACATACGATACCCGGTTGGTTGAAGCGGAACGACATTATGAAAAAAGTCTGCAACTCTACCGCTTACTTAACGATAAAAACAGATTGGCAATACTCCATGCAAATCTGGGAAACGTATATTCCGCTCTCTCAAATTATAAATTTGCTTTGAAGGCATTTGAGAAAGGGCTCGTGTATGCCGGGGAAAATAAAAGATCCCAAATATTGAATTTAACCGGAATGGGTGATGTGTATGCAAATCTCTCCAACTATTCGAAATCACTTTTCTATTATAACCGGGCAAAAAAACTGGCAATGGAAATTAAGGAGATATCAACTTTAGCCGAAATAGAGTACGGACTCGGAATACTTGAACTAAACTTGGAATTGCCTAATAAAGCATTGCATTATTTCGAAAATGCCCGTAAAATTTCGGAGAATTTAAACAATTCTTTTTTCAAAGCGGAGTTGTTGCATAAATCGGGTGTAGCTCATTTCTTACTTGGAAATTTTGAGAGCGCCGAAAAATTTTTAACGGAAGCAAATATCATTAATTCCGGAAACGGGGATATTTACAATCAAATAGCTGTAAATCTTGATCTTTCCGAACTGTTATTAAATAAAAATAAATTCAAACAAGCGCTCGAACTGTTACAAAACACGGGAATACTCTGTAAAAAATATAACTTAACCCACTTGCTGGCAAAGCAAAATTTAATTTTAGCGGAATTTTACAGGTCAACAGGGAACTACAAAAAAGCAATCGAAATATTGAATAATGCTTTACGATTAAGCAAGGGTAATCACGATTTCAATACTTTGATAGAAACAAATTTTCTACTGGGTAAATTATTTGAGCGAACCGGAAAAACCGCAAAAGCAAAGCATTATTTTCTTGAAGCCAAAAATGTTTTGGAAAATGTTAGCCGCCCGATGTTTGAAAAGAGCGATATTCAAATTTCTTATTATTCCAGTTTTAATCAAATATATAAACATTTGGCAAAATTATACATTAACGAAAAAAATTATGAAGCGGCATTTGAATTAATTGATTTCCAAAGATCAAGAAACACATCACAAAATTTGAATAATCTAAAAGTTATTTCCGCTACCGGTGATGAACAAAAATTAAAACGCTTGTACGAACTTGATTGGATGATCGCATCCGGCATTGTTACCGATACTTCCGCAGAAAAAAAAGAATATGATGAATTGAAATTGACACTTGCTGAAAAAAATCCCGGAATAAAAACCATGTTTGGATTTGATAAATACCAGTTATTGGAAGAATTGCAAAACAAACTCGATTCTTCGGAAAGTTTCATTTCTTATTATATCAGCGGTAACTTTACGCAAATATTTCAAATATCAAAAAACAATTTCAACAGTATTAAAATAAATATCACCAGAGATTCCCTGACTTCTCTTATCAAAAGTATCACCCCTTTTTACAGGGAAACCCCGAAAAATGAAGAAATATTTTTCAACCAAGATCTTTTCTCATTCAATTCCGGAGCTTCTTTTAGTTTATATAAAATTATTTTCGAACCGGTATTAAAATATGTAAACACGAAAACGAAGTTAATATTTTCCTTGCCACCCGACATGCTGAAAATTCCGTTTGAATTTTTAGTAACTAACTATCAAAAGAATAAGAGTCCGTATAATTATAACGAAGTGGAATTTTTAATCAACCGGTTTTCAATATCTTATGTTCCATCCGGTCACACTTTAATTAATTTGAAAGAAAAAAACAGAAAGCCAAATAAGATAAACTTGCTGATTGGCAACCCTAGAATCAAAAACAGTAACTTTATTTACAGCATACGCGGTTCATTGTTTGAAGATACGGAAACATTACTCGATATTAATCTTGAATCATTAGATTATTCGGAAAGGGAAATAAGAGAAATAAATAATTTCGTGGGCAACTCCGAAATTTTTTTAGCGGAAACAGCCACAGAAAAAAATTTCAAGCAATATGCACCTTTAAGTAAAATAATACACCTTTCAACTCATTCTTTTTTATACAAAAACCAGCCGTTAATAGTTTTCTCAAGCGAAGACGGCGGAAGCGACGGATTGCTTGAACGCGGGGAAATAATCCAATTAAAACTTTCAGCCGATATGGTTGTCCTCAGCTCTTGCAAATCCGGTTTGGGAGAAATCGATAAAACCGAAGGTGTGCTTGGAATGCAAAAATCTTTTTTGGATGCCGGAGCTAACAGCGTGATAGTTTCACTTTGGGATGTTAACGATAGATACACGGCTATTCTTATGAAATACTTTTATAAATATCTTAGCGAGGGATACGATAAAGCTGTTTCTTTACAAATGGCAAAAAGAAAATTTATAAAAAACCATTCACCCAATCCATATTATTGGGCGGCTTTTGTTATTTCAGGAGATACGGATAAAATTAATTTTAATACGCAAAAACCCCTATTGATTGAAAATATCGTTCTTTTTCTCTTTTCCGGTTTTATTTTCTTTATGCTATTCAACCGGTTCATAAGAAAAAAATTAAGACTTCAATGATTTTTTTGTCACTTTTTCCTCGAATTACATACTGATAATGTAACCAACCGTCTTAAGAATCATTGGTATTTCTAAAGCATTGGTAAGTATTAAGACAACATATCTTATTACAAAACGGGAGGAAATCATGAAAGCGAATATAGGTAGAAGTGATAAATTAATTCGTATATCCCTCGGACTTCTTTTCATTGCCGGCGGTATTTACTATCAATCATGGTGGGGAGCAATCGGATTAATTCCGTTATTTACAAGCACTATCAATTGGTGTCCGCTATACGCGCTTTTGGGAATTTCAACCAAAGAAAAAGAAACACAAACAAATTAATACGGAGGATATAACATGAAAAATTTTTTTATAGGGTTAATATTTTTAACTGCTTTTGCTATAACCATAACCACAGTAATTTCCCGCGGCTTTCGCGTAAGTGAGATACCTAACGGCAATGTAAATAACTGCGCAAACTGTCATGTTAATCCAAGCGGTGGTGGTACGCGTGATAACTTCGGCAAATTAGTGGGGCAAAAATTTCTGACCGAACAAAGCTCTGCGGGTCATGTTATGTGGGGACCTTTATTAGCAAGTTTGGATGCCGATAACGACGGCGTAACAAATGGCGAAGAATTACAAGACCCTTTCGGAATTTGGTCGACCGGCGACCCAAACCCGGGAAGTTCGGCTTTAGTTACAAAACCCGGTGATGCAAGCAGCAATCCATTAACTACATTAACGGTTTCTTTTTCGGGAATGGATCCGCACGCCGGACAAATGTTGGGTTTGCGTGTATTTGACAGAACAACCATGAAAGAAGTAGGAAGAACAACCGTTTCATCAATAACTTCAAGTTTCGATGTAATGTTAGATGTGATTTTACAAGGACATAGTTATTACATCGATTTTTTCGCCGATCATAACGGCAATAATTTATATGATATGCCCCCTGTTGATCATGCATGGAGAATTGAACTGAATAACGCTCAAGGTAACGACGTTGTTAATTTTTCACACAATACGAATTTCACAGATATAGATTGGAAATATCTATTAACAATAAATTTCACCGGAATGACCCCGCACGTTGGGCAATTGTTTGAGTTAAGCGTTGAAGACAATCTAACATCCGAAGAAATTGCCAGAAAAAGACTTGAGTTTATTCCCGGTTCCGGTTTTTCAATATCAGTACCGGGTCTGGAACTAGGCAAAGAGTATAAAGTTGAAATGTATGCGGATCATAACGGAAACGGACTTTACGATTCACCGCCAACAGATCATGCATGGAAAATACAATTCGAAAATAACACGGGTGATGTTCAATTGGATTTTGCCCACAATACCGAATTTACGGATATCGGATGGAAATATAATTACACATTAAATTTTTCCGGCATGAATCCGCACGTAGGACAAATGCTCGAAATGAGAATTGTTCGAAATGATAACGGGGAAGAAATCGGAAGAACAAAGGTGGATGCAATACCAGGTCCGGATTTTTCAGTTTCAATTCCACAAATAGAATTGAATCATGATTATAATGTGGATTTTTATGCGGATCATAATGGAAACGGCAGTTACGATTCACCGCCAACAGATCATGCGTGGAGACTTACTTTCAACAGCTCAACAGGTAATTTCGTTGATAATTTTTCACACAACACTAATTTTGTAGACATTAACTGGCCCGGAGCCACCGGAATATTAGATGATTTGGCTAAACTGCCGAATGAATACAGACTGTTGCAAAACTATCCCAACCCTTTTAATCCGTCAACTACCATAACGTTCAGTTTAAAAGAAACCGGGAAGGTAAGTCTGAAAATTTATAACATATTGGGTCAGGAAATAACAACACTGATAAACAAAGTTTTACCATCGGGTGTTCACAGTGTAATTTTTGATGCCGATAATTTACAAAGCGGTACTTATATTTACAGAATAGTAACAAAAAATTATATAGAATCGAAGAAAATGGTATTATTAAAATAAAATAATCATGGCCGGTTTTATGCCGGCTTTTCATTTTTTTAAGGAGATGAAAATGTATTCTGAAATAAAAAGTAAAGAAAACTCTTCTATTATTTCGCGAAAAGAATTTATTAATAAAATTATAAAAGGAATAAGTGTTTTGACTCTCGGAACCTTATCCGTTTCCTACTTTAATGCATGCTCGGAAGAAACCAATCCGGTGGAACCGTCGCAGAATAACAATAATTCTAACACGCTCACAATAGATATAAGTAAACCTGAATACAAAGTGCTAAATAACACCGGTGGTACGGTTGCCATAGCCGGCAATGCTTTTGATAGCAACGGTTTGTTGATAATCCGGGCAAGTCAAAATTCAGTCAAAGCATTTAGCAGAACCTGTACACATCAAGGCTGCACGGTTTCCAATTTTCAAAACGGTATTTCTACATGTCCATGTCACGGAAGCCAATTTAATACATCGGGCAATGCCGTCCGGGGACCAGCCACTCAATCATTAAAAAGTTACACCGCTTCACTTTCGGGCAGTATAATCACCATTTCAAAGTGATTAATTATTTGATATTTATTGTAATCTTTAATTAATATTAAAATTTATATTATTAACAATAAAATTTAGGCAATAATGAAAATACCCAGGCTTTTATTAACCTTTGTAGCTATAATTATTTTTTCTTCTTGTGCGGATAAAATAGTAGAGAGTGTTCCCAGTATTGATGAAAAAATTTCGAACAACGTTGTAAGGGCAAAATTTTCCGACATTCAAAACAAGGTTTTTGATAAATCATGTGCGCTAAGCGGTTGCCATGTAACAGGCGTGCAAAAGCCCGGTTTATCGGGGAATTCTTATAACAACATAGTAAACGTTAAAAGTTCAACGGGAATGAATTACATCGAACCCGGTTCACCGGAGAAAAGTTATTTGTATCTTAAAATTACCGGGGCTCCGGGGATTTCCGGAAATACAATGCCTTTGGGAGCTTCACCTTTAAATTCCCGTGTTATCGATTCCATAAGCGTATGGATAAAAAACGGGGCACAAAACAATTAAGAAGGTAATTAAAAAATGAAATATATAAGCTTAATACTATTATTTTTGTTAATTCAAATAAATACGGCAGCGGAAGAGTGGCAGGTAAAAAAAGATGAAAATAATCTCGTCAAATTCATTTCATCCACGCCTCTACTTGATTTTGAGGGAATCACTAATAACATCGACGGTTTTATGTATTGGGAAGGTTCAAATCTGTTTGGTGCTAAAAACAAAGTATACTTTGAAGTAGATTTGAATACGGTGAAGACCGGCATAGGAAAAAGAGACCGTGATATGCGAGAAGACGTACTTGAAACAGATAAATGGCCCAAATCATATTTTACCGGTTCCATAATTGAATATCAACAAATTGATTCTACAACATACAACGTAATTGCCCAGGGCAGTTTATTCATTCACGGAGTGGAAAAACAAATGAAAATTCCGGCAAAAATTATTCTGAACGATGGAACCCTTAAAGTTATTTCAAAGTTTTCCATTTACTTGAAAGATTTTAACATAGAAGCCCCCAGCTTGATGGCGTTTATAAAAGTGGCGGAAGAAATAAAACTCGAATTAAGTTTCTTTTTACAAAACATTGACTTGAGGCAAAATTGAAAAGTATTTTAATCTTATTAAATTTAATTACAATACAATCATTGTTATTTGCACAACCCAAATGGAAACCGCAAAATAAAATAAAAAAAGTTGATTTGGAACTGTTCCGCACAACCCAGACAGCAAACTTTCCCACTACGGAATCATTAAAAGAAGGTGATATAATGTATGAAATTTCCCATAGATTCTTGCCTTCCATTAAAGACGGATGGGATTCCTTTTTCGGTTTCGACGGTCCGGCAAGAATACGATTTGCATTAGGATACGGAATCAACGATCATTTAATGATTACGCTGGGAAGAAGTAACAACACCGACAATCTTGATTTACAAATAAAACAAAAGCTATTACAAATTTACAATCGTAAATTTCCTCTTGTGTTTTCCCTGCAAGGCGGCATATCATGGAATACCGAAGTCCCCGCAAATATTTCCAGAAACAGAATTGATCCCGCTAATTTTCAGTATTATCTCCAACTTGTTTCCAATACTTCTTTGTTTAATAAAAAACTTGGGATTGGAATTGTGCCATCACTTTTATATAACAGTTTTATCTATTCGGTCGAAAAACAATATTCACTTACGATAGGCGGATATTTCCAATATTACATAAATAAAATGTGGAGCGTATGGTTAGAATTCAACTCAACCATAGCAGGTTACCGCGGCAGAATAAGGCTGGACGAACAAGGCAAATCACACAACAGCATTGCTTTGGGTTTCGATATAGAAACCGGCGGACATATTTTTCATATAATGGTTACGAATAACGCCCGTCTCAATCCATCCCAATATTTAGTTGGAGCGGATAGATCTGCAGCGGACGACATGTGGCGTCTGGGATTTGGGATTTTACGGTATTTTTGAAAATTCGAATATAATCCGGCGGTCTTTACGTTCTACGTTTTGCTTGAACGCTAAACATTCACATAAATATTTCAATAATTCATTATCTTATGTTTGTCAGAATTAACATATTAAGCGTTTATGCCGGAATCAGCCTTGAAATATCTCAGTTACCAACCCGTAAGGGATGTTGTATTTGTTTTGGGTGCCGGAGCTTCACATCCCGATGGCGTTCCGCTGCAGCGCCACATTCTGCCGATGATTCTCTCCGGCGGCATTAAAGATATTGACGAATCGGAAATGGGTATTCAGGTCAAGCGATTTATCAAGGAGAATTTCACATACAACGCCGAAGCCAACCAATATCCGCAGCTCGAAGCGGTTTTCGGTTTCCTCGATTATTTCATTCAACGTAACGAAAGTCTTAACGCAAACTACGATTATTACAACATAATCAAAATAAAAGAATATCTGATTAAGCTTATACACTACATTGTAAATTTACGAACCGAGAAAAAAAGTAAATATTACCATCTGTTTTGGGAAGGAATTATCGAAAACAACAAAAACGTTTCCGTAATTACATTAAATTACGATACGTTATTGGAACAGGCGTTCGATTTTCTTTTCCAAAAACACGGTTACATCGATTATTGCTTCCATCTGATGAATTACGACAAAACGGAAAAACTTAAACAGTTTAATTTCTGGGTAAATCCGCGAGAACCGGTGCAGATTAATGAAGGAGACGATCCGGTTGCGTTTAAAATAATCAAGGTACACGGGAGTCTTAACTGGAAATATTGTAACTGTTGCAATCAAACCCTGCTTACGCCTTGGGACAGGCACATAGATTTACACCGCGGAAAATTTATGGGATTCACATATCCCGAAAAAGAAGAATACGAATACAAGTGTCCGATGGACGGAACGGAATTTCAAACACTAATAATGCCGCCTTCTTATGTTAAATCCCTCGATCAACCTGTTATCATTCAATTGTTGGCTGAAGCGGCACGGGAAATAAGGGATGCTAAAAAAATTATTTTTATCGGTTATTCCCTTTCCGATGCGGACGTTCATATTAAGGCATTGTTCAAAAAACAAATAAAACCCGATACGGAAATAATTGTGGTTAACACAAGAAATTCACCTACTCTTAAAAATAAATACTATGCTATTTCAAAAAATATTACATTTAAAAACCTGTCATTCGAAGAGATGGTAACACACAAAGAAATAATGAAGGAATTATTAACTTAATCTTAAATTAATTATGTTATCCAAACTGTCAACGTTAATACTCGGAACGCTTGCGGCAAACAAAAAAAATCCTTACGAAATTATCCGCTTCTTGAAAGAAAACGAAATTAACAAATGGTTTTCCGTTGCCGATTCAACCGTTTACGCAACGATTAATTCATTACGGAAAAAAGGATTGGTAACCGGGGAAAAATTCAAAGAAGGAAATTTTCCCGAAAAAACAGTCTATTCAATTACCGCTGAAGGAGAATATGAGCTTCACCATGCAATTGCAAAATATATTGAGCAAGGCGATTTGAATTCAACCGAATTTGATATCGGCATTTTGTTGATGCACAATTTGAGTAAAGATGAATTGTTGAATATGTTGAAATCCAAATTGGAAAAACTCGAATCGAATTCATACGAATGGAAAAGGAAAATTGTCAACAATGAAATGAACATCGACAAACCTTTCACCGGTTTAACAATTTTGAAACACCGTTTATATCTCACCGAAGCGGAAATGAAAACAATCAAGGAATTAATCAAAGAGATAAACATGAAAGACAAATTAATTCACTCGGATGAACATTTGGATTTAAGATTACAATAAAAGAGAGGTAAAATGAAAAAACTTAGTTTTGTTTTGTTAGTTTTCTTTTTATTTGTAAAATCGGTACCGGCACAAGAAAAATCTTTAATGCAAATTAAAGATATAGGCGGTTCGGTTTCGTTCACACTTCAAGCTCAAACAAGCAACCAATCAAATGTTACACAAATCCCTGTTGAATTATTGGACACTTTGACAAAAGTAAGTTATCTGAAACATTTTCAATTTAACACGGGAAAGGACTCCCACATTTTCACAGCTTTGTTCGTTTTTACAAATTACGATAGTTTCAAAAAATGGTATTCGGCCGAAGAGACACAAAGTTTGTTAAAAAAACTTACAGAATATTTTAACGGCAAATTGAATGAAAAATTTTCGTTCACGCGGAATTAAATTATAAATGTTCCGAAAAAACAAACCGGTTGGTTGTTTTTCCGGAATTGCCGTAATTTTCATCCGAATTATATCTTTTATATTTTGAACAAATTATAATTTAATAATATTAAGTCTTATTATAAATTACTTAATATTTGTGTAATTGAAATGCTTTAATTATACTTCTAACTTCGAACCGGTCAATTAATGTGACGTAAAGTGCATTATTTCTTTCAAACGCTCAATTCTTGTTTTGGCGTATTCCGTTAATTTTGGATCCGCGTTTTTCTGCTTTGCGAGGAATTTTTTATAATATTTTAACGCAACCGATTTGTCTTTGTAATATTTATCGTAAGCGATTGCAAGATAAAACAGTATGTTGGTATTACCCGGTGCGAATTCCCTTGCCTGTTGATAAGCCTTTATGGCATTTGCCAAATCGCCGGTCAATTCGTAACTGGCACCGAGGTTTATATACAATACATCCAAATATGTAGGGTAAATTAAATCGAGCGTCTTTTCGAAAAAGCGAACTGCTGTTTTATAATCTTCTTTTTCTTTTAATATCAGTCCCAAATACATTGTGGTTATCGGGTTCTCGCTATCCAAATCGTATGATATGCGAAGGCTTTCATAAGCTTTATTCAAAAAATCTTCCGGCGACTCCCCGGGCATCATTTTATTTGCTTTTGACAACGAATAGTATGAAAGTCCCAATTTCTGATGAACATCAGCAGAAGAATCACCAAACATTACGGTTTGCTGTAATTTAACGATTGCCGTTCTGTACTTTTTCATTTTGAAATATAAATCCCCCGCCAATTTGTTCAGCTCCGCATTTTGGGTGTTATGTCCCAAAGCTTTGTTAACCACAACAAGTGCCGAATCGTATTTCTTTTCCGTGTAATATATTTTAGCCAAAAGGAGGGAGGACTTATCAGTAAAATAATTAGTGTTGAATAAATTCTTTAGCAAGTTGACAGCTGCCGTTGTATCCCCGTTTTTAATTTTGCAAAAAGCAAATCTTCGTACAAAGTAATCATTCAACGAATCGGACAATACCAAATCGCCGTACACTTTTTCAGCTTTACGGTAATCTTTCAAATCCATTAACACTTTACCCAATTTAATTTTTGCCTGAAAATTATTCGAATCAACATCGAGCACTCTATCGAAATAATATTTTGAAATAACAGGCTTTCCCCATAAATCATATATATTTCCCAAAACGTAAAGGTATCCGGTGTTAAAAGCGTCTTGGCGTAACGCCCGGGAAATTTGCTTTGCAGCTTGTGGGTATTGCATCAAATTCATGTACGCAATTCCCAATTTGTAATTTTCCTTTGCTGTCAGTGAGTCTTTTTGCGAGAGGATTTGAATCACTTGTTTATACTTGCTTTCCAGCAGAAGTTTATCCACATCAACCGTATCCGGCGTTTGTGCGGTAAGAAGCGATGCCGGAATAAAAAAGATTAGAAGCAACAACAATTTCTTCATTTTCATAAGATTTGAATTTGAAAATACATTTTTAATATAGATGAAATTTAACTAAAAATGTTTCCCTGTTTCAAATTTTATTTTAGAAGAATCATTCCCTTTGTAATCATGTAGGAACCGGCTTCCAAGCGGTAATAATAAATTCCACTGCTCAAATTACTTCCGTCAAAAACTACGGAATATTCACCCGGAGCTTCCGTTCCGTTTACCAATTCGGTTACTTTTCTGCCAAGCACATCGTAAACTGCAAGTTTAACATCAACGGGTTTGCCAAGTGATGGAATCGTATATCTTATTGTGGTGGAAGGATTAAAAGGATTGGGATAATTTTGATACAGCTTAAAACCTGCGGGTAAATTTTCATCTTCAACCGATAAAACCGGACCGTTGTAAATTAACCGGAAAGCATCGGCAATTGCCGGACCGGTTTGCGATGCTTTTACTTTGATTGAAAGTTGCCCGTTATTATAAACAAACACTTCACCGAGATAATTCCATTGACCGCCGTTCAATCGCTGGTTTTTCCGGAAAGCAAAATTTTCATTGTTATTGCTTGCAATAATTTCGGTATCGTAAGCATATACATCACCCGATTGCCACCATCCGTATAAATCGTAACTGCTGTTCGGGATTAAATTTTCGGCCAGGTAACCGGCATAAGCGTTTGTATCATCGACGGGTAATTTTATGTAATTTTCACCGTAAAATTTTTTGCCCGCATTTGCCACCGTTGCATTTCCGTTAACAAAACTTTGCGGATTATCCAGAACAACGCGTTTGGGGTGACTGATTTTAAGAAATTCCGCAATCGAATAAACCGTACGCTTACCTATTTCCGCCAAATTTTCGTTTGTTACTTCAATCAACGGTTTGCCGGAATCTTTAAAATAATTGTTGTACGGAGTTTCGTATGTCAGCGCCAATACTTGCTCGCCGTAATTGTTCCATAGCCAACCTTCGGGGTAGCGCGAGCGTAAATTCGATTCGTTAAAATCTTCCTGTTCGAAATACGGATTGTCCGAAGCATTCAGATTAGCAAAGAAATATTCTTTTTTATAAAATGCATCGGAAGTTGAGCTTGCGGTATGAATCCAGAAAGTACAATACGAAGAGGCTTGGGAATGCAAATTCAAAAAAACCGAAAACGGCTTCTCATCATTCAATTCTTTCATTCTTGCTCTCAAAATTTTCACCTCTTGAGAGGTTTCGCTTTCCGGTTTATCCCAATTCGATTCAAGGTCAACACCGCTGTAGTTTGTGCGTGAGCGACCGAAATAAACACCATCGGGATTTACAAACGGAACGATGTGGAAAACAATTTTGGTGAGATAGTAATTTATGACTTCTTTCCCGCTTAACAATTCATCAACAATTCCAAGGAAATGCCAAGAGCCCGGGGTTTCACCCGGGTGTGTTCTGGCGTGAATCCATACATTGAATTTTGAGCTGTCTTCAACCGTAAAATCGGTTACCGTTAATTCCTGAATGGGAAAATTTTGCGGTGTAAAACCGAGTGTATCGAGTTTTACTATATTTTTACCTTCCCATTCCATTAATTTTTTCTGAAGAAACGAGTAATTAAACGGCGTATAATATGCAACGAAAACGGTATCTTGCTCGTATGTTTTTTCGAACTTGTTAATTTGCGGACTTTCGGCATCCGAAAATCTTACATAAACCTCATCGTCATACGAATACATTGCTTTTGTTACGTCACTGTTTTGGACTTCCACACTCACAAATTTGTTTTGCACTCCACTCATTCTGAAATAGAACCACCTTCCGCCTATATCTTCATGGGTTGTAACTTTGAAGTGAATCGAATCCGTTGTGCTTACCGTATTCAGGTTTCCGCTTTCGAAATTGGCATCGAAAACAATCTGGGAAAAAACGGGATTGAAAATGAAAAGGAAAATAATAAAGAAAAGACGGGATGCCGGTTTGCTCATTTTATTTGTCCGCAAAAGTTAAGAAATACCAATTGCAAAATAACAATTCATAATCGATTAAAGAATTAAAAAATCAACCGGATTGTGTCCGTTATCACATTTTAACGTAAATGTGCACACGGTCACAGTTTGGGCATCGTGTTTTGTACATATTTGAGACAAAAAAAAGAAAGGATATTATGGAAAATTTAACAACGAAACAGGCACAACATTCAGTAAGCAGCGAATCCATAGCGCCGAAAAAATTGAAAACGTATGTAATTAATCCGCTTTCTTCAGCTGTTGCAGGTTTTGCATCATTTTTTATTTTGATTTTATTCTCAAAATTGTTCAGTTATGTTGTAGGTTTTAATCCTTCATTTTCATTGGGAATTGAGGACGTGCTTTATTCTGCAATCGGATTCGGCTTGGTATTGATATACAAAACTATGGAGTTATTTAAGACTGAGTAATTCCTTCGTTAAGTTTTTCGGCTCTGTCGGCAAGTTTGAGTTTTTCAATCAATTCAAATAGATCGCCTTCCATGATATTTGAAAGATTGTAAAGGGTCAAACCGATTCTGTGGTCGGTTACTCTGTTTTGCGGATAGTTGTAAGTCCGTATTTTCTCGCTCCGGTCACCCGAGCGCACCATATTTTTTCTTTGAGCGGAAATTTCGGCTTCTTGTTTTTGTTTTTCCAAATCGTACAATCTTGTTTTCAAAACCTTCATTGCTTTTTGCCGGTTTTTCAATTGCGAACGTTCGTCTTGGCACTGCACAACAATGCCGGTGGGCAAATGGGTAATACGCACAGCGGTTTCAACTTTGTTTACATTCTGTCCCCCTGCGCCTCCGCTGCGGTAAATATCGATGCGCAAATCGTTCGGGTCAACTTCAATTTCCACATCTTCGGCTTGGGGCATTACAACTACCGATGCTGCGGAAGTATGAAGCCTGCCGCTTGCTTCGGTTACCGGCACACGCTGCACACGGTGCACCCCGCTTTCGAATTTCAAATCGCCGTAAACGCCTTTTCCGCTAAGACTGAACACAACTTCTTTGATTCCGCCCATTGTGGAATCGTTAATATCGATAATTTCCTGTTTCCAACCTTTCAATTCGGCAAAGCGGGAATACATTCTGAATAAATCGTTGGCAAAAATTGCGGCTTCGTCACCTCCGGTTCCCGCTCTTATTTCCATAATTACATCTTTATCGTCATCCGGGTCTTTGGGAATTAACAATATTTTTAATTTTTCTTCCAACTCTTCTTTCTTCTTTTCAAGCTCCGGCAATTCCGCCCCGGCCATTTCAATTAATTCCTTATCATCCGATTCATCCATAATCTCTTTATTTTCTTTTATGTTTTTCAGAACCTCTTCATATTTTTTGTACGTTTCCACCAAATCAAGCAATTCACTTCTTTTTTTGCTCAACTCTATAACTTTCTCCTGGTTGGAAAGCACCTCCGGATCGGCCAATTGCTTTTCAATTAAATCGAATTTTTCTTTTATTTCTCTTAATTTGTTTAATATTTCCACTTCTTCCCCGTTTTTACGACCCCGAAATATAGTAAAGTTCGGGTTGAATTACTAAATATGGTAAGTATGTACATTTTCCAAATTATTTTTGGTATCACAAAATTAAAATTATATATTTACAGTCATAACGGAGCCGTAAAAAGTTCCCGGTTAATCAGGGATTTACGGTTCTTAAGTAAATTAGTATAAAGATGTATCCAACAAAATATTTAGTCTTAATCACCCCCTTTTTTCTAACAAGAGATTTAAGATTCACCACTTTCCGGAAATACTAATAATTTTTATTAACAAACATTAAAGAGTAAAAACTCAAAATAAACTAACAAAACGGGAGAGCCCTGAGATGAAAAACATAACAACCATTTTAGTAATAATTTTATCGCTCATTTTTAATTCACTTATAATGTCTCAAGACATCAAAGAAACATTGTTTAAGGATGCCAAAAAAAGTTTGGATTCGGCTCTGAAAATTAAAGCCGATGTTTTGTCGCCCACCAACTACGAAACCGCATTCGAATATTATAGGGAAGCGGAAGAGGATTTCAAAACCGGCGGGGATTTGAACGATATAAAGGAAGCATTAACAAAAGCAATATTTCACGCAAATAAAGCTAAGAAGGTTGTTGAACTTGCAAATGTAACATGCAGCAGTGCAATTAAAGCAAGGGAAGATGCGGTTTCGGCAAATGCCGAAAAGAACGCACCCGAATCGTGGAAAGAAGCGGAAGAAAAATTCCGGGATGCTTGCGAACAACTTGAAGACGGCGATGCAAAAGATGCCGAAGAAATTTCGAAGGAAGCGGAGCAATTATACAGAAAAGCCGAACTCGAAGCAATTAAAGTTGCATACCTTGAAGATACGTGGGAATTATTAAAAAAAGCCGATGACGAAGACGTTGCCGATAAAGCTCCCAAAACAATTGCAAAAGCAAAAGAGCTGATTACCAAAGCGGAAAAAGAACTTCAGGAAAACCGTTACGATACAGATGTTCCCCGCACACTGGCTCAAGAAGCAAATTACGAAGTTAAACATGCTTTTTTTATAAACAATTATGCAAAACAAGCGGAAGAAAACGATAAAACAATCGAAGATATGATTCTTGAAGCGGAATCGGCAATCAATAAAATAGCAGTTGCATTAAACAGCAAACCCGATTTTTCTGAAGGAATTGATAAAACCGCCGGAGAGTTGGCGCAATTAATTTCCAATTTGCAAAACGAACGGGACAGTTTGAAAAACAACTTGGAAGAGGCAAAACAAAAAATTGCATTGCTGGAAGAGCAAGTAAGCGGTATGTCAAAAGAAAAATCCAAATTGGCCGAACAGATGGCTAAAATTGAAAAAGTAAGGCAACAATACGAAAGTATAAGAAAATTATTCAACGATAACGAAGCTCTTATTTATAAATCCGGTAACGATATTATAATCCGTCTGGTCGGTTTGAACTTTCCTTCCGGAAAATCGATAATAGAACCGAAATATTTCGGCCTTTTGGCAAAAGTGCAAAAAGCAATTAAGATGGTACCGGATTCAAAAATCACTATCGAAGGACACACCGATTCTTTTGGTAGCGATGAAAAGAACATGGAACTTTCCCAAGAAAGAGCTTTCGCCGTCAAACAATACTTAATTGCAAATATGAATTTACCGCAAGACAGAATCGAATCCATCGGTTACGGCGAAACCAGACCAATAGCCAATAACCAGACCAAAGAAGGTAGAGCAAAAAACAGAAGAATCGATTTGGTAATTCATACCAATCCCGGAATCTGATTTTAACAGCCGCGGGAACGAAAGTTTCTGCGGCTTTTCATTTTATCCCTCCTGCAATTGAAAAACTCATACCTATTTATTACATTGAATTAACTTTTCGGGGGAATAGAAAATGAAATCCACATTTCTTTCAGGTTTTGTTTTATTTGCCTTCCTTACAAGTTGTTCTACCACACACATTGTAAAGTTAAGCGACAAGCAAGAACTGAACAATCTCAACCGTCTGATTGAGAAAGAGGAAATCACTCTGCAACTCAAAAACAAAGAAAAGCTCAAAGTTCAAAATGTTAAAATTAAACCCGATACTGTTTTTGCATTCGATTTGAATTTAAGCGAACCCGCCAGTTTCAAAACGGAGGAAATCGAGAAAATAACTTATACCGATCATACCCAAGGATTTATTGACGGCTTCCTGACAGGATTCTATATCGGCGCGGTTCCCGGTTTGGTCATCGGTTTGACAACCGATCTTTTCGGCGGGAATGTTATTGCCGGAATATTAACCGGAATTGCTTACGGTCTTGGAACGGGTGTTGCCGGCGGCATTATCGGTGCAATATCGGGAAGCAAAGAAATTTACATCATCGAAGAACGGAAATGAAAAAGCCTTGCAACGGCCTATTGCAAGGCTTTTAACGTGCACCCTGGGGGACTCGAACCCCCGACCAATTGATTAAGAGTCAACTGCTCTACCAACTGAGCTAAGGGTGCACCGCAAAAATAATTATTTTTAATTGAGTTTCAAAGCAAGTCGCTTCCCCGGTTATTTTACATAATAAATAATTCAATTAATTTAATATTTATTCTCAATTTTGTTAAATTGTAAAATAAATTTACAGTAAAAACTAATGGATGCGTTAACCATAATTTTTATTATACTCGGATTTATTCTTGCGGTAGTGGGAATTGTCGGCTGCATAGTTCCCGGTCTACCGGGTCCTCCCTTAAATTATATTGCGGTCGTTCTCCTCGATATTGCGCGCCCCGAACTTTTCACCTCCAAATTTCTGCTTTGGTTCGGCTTGATTGTGGTTATCGTTTATTTTCTCGATTACATTCTTCCGGTTTTGGGCGCTAAAATTTACAATGCATCCAAATTCGGGATTTGGGGTTCCATAACCGGAATGATTATCGGTATATTTTTCTTCCCGCCGTTCGGAATGATTCTGGGTATAATTATCGGAACAATAACCGGCGAACTTCTTGCCGGGAAAGAACATTCGGAAGCATTGAAAGTAGGATTCGTTACTTTTGTTGCCAGTATGGCTGTCATTATAATCAAATTAAGTTTATCTTTGATTCTTACTTTTTATTTTTTGAAAGGGGTTTTCACCATTGGCTACGGTATGTTCTGATTTCTTTAAGAAATTTTTAGCAACTTTTTTATTGTTATTAATTTTCACTTCATGCCAAAACCAAAACAACAACCAGGCTTCAACCGGAAATATTTTAACAGATGCACTTGGGAATAAATTCGAAATAACCCAGCCGCCGGAACGAATAATAACTTTGGCGCCGAATTTAACCGAAATGGTTTATGAACTTGGCGCCGGTAACAAACTTGTCGGCAACACCCTTTTTTGTAACTATCCTGAAGAAGCAAAATCCGTTGAAAAAATTGGCGACATGTTGACAGTAGATTATGAAAAAATCGTTTCGTTAAAACCCGGGTTGATTTTTATAACGAAAGAAGGAAATAAAAAAAACATCTATCAAAAATTAATTTCCCTCAAATTTAAAGTTTTTGTGTCCGACCCTAAAAGTTATGAAGATATTAAACAAACTTTTCTGAAAATGGGAAAAATCCTGGGAAAAGAAAACTTAGCCCGTGAAAAAATTAAAAAATGGGATTTGATAATCGATTCGGTAAAAAACGAAGTTAAAAATCTTCCGGTCAAATCAGCAATGTTTTTGGTTAACCTTAAACCGGTAATGCTTGCCGGGAAAAATACATTCATAGACGAAATTCTGCAAATATGCGGTTTTAGGAATATTGCGGACAGTACACAGTTACGCTATCCCGTTTTCAGCCGTGAAGAAATTATTAAGAAAAATCCCGATTATATTATCCTTTTTGCATCAAAAAATTTGAATGCGAACGACGTTAAAAATGCCTATCCCGAATGGGAAGAGCTGAACGCAGTAAAGAACAACAAAATTATTTTTGTTGATGCGGATTTATTTGCCAGACCCGGACCCCGCTTTGGAAAAGCGGTTAAATTTTTATTTCACGCCCGCAACGAAAATTAAGACTCTCCACCCTTTTATTTTTCTCAGTTATAAAACCGGGTTTAGACCGTACATGATTGAAACCGGCGGTTGAACCAATAAACCGTAAACGCGCTACGATAATTTGGCATTATTTACTTATGCTCGTTAGTAATATTATTAATTCATAAAATTTAATTTAAATTATATTGTAAATTAATTATTTTTATTATGTATAAATCGTTGATATTTGTTACGAATTTCTTTTGATAAACTTTAAAAACCATATCAAATTCCGATAATGCACCAGAAGAAATATGGTTGCAAAATGATACTGTATATGGTATATTTTGAAACATATTTCTTAATAAATGAGTAGAATTGAAAAAAGAATCCGGAAATGGAGAAATCCCTCATTCAGGCAAGATGTACCGCTTGAAGATATTTTTACCGTATTGAATACATTTTTTCCGGACTCATATGAATTCGGAGGAAAACGCGGTTCTCATATAATTACGGTTTGGCATGATTGTTTGAAAGGTGAGAGTAATTTTGGTATTGACGGTGATTTCACAATCCCAACGACCGGAGGCAAAAAAATAAAACATTTTTATTTGAAAAAATTAATAGAAGCAATCGACATCATAAAAGAGTGTGAAAAATGAAAAAGGACATAAAATATTATATGAATTTAAAGTATGCGGTTGAAATACAAGAATTGGATAAAACCGAAGGTGGCGGATTTATCGCTTCTATTCCCCAATTGGGTAAATATGCTTTCCAAGCAGATGGCGAAACCGTGGAAAAGGCTCTGGAAAATTTGAAAAAGGTAAAAGAAATTTTATTTTCAAGATATTTGGAAAAGGGCATTCCAATTCCGGAACCGGAGAAAGAAAAACCCAATAAATACAGCGGTAAGTTTTTAATTCGTCTTCCAAAACAATTACACAAAATGCTTTCCGAAAAAGCCAAAGATGAAAATGTAAGCCTAAATCAATTTGTACAGTTTCTTTTAACTTCGCAACTTGTGGCATATTCTTTCGAAGAGGTAATGGACGATTACATAAACAAATTTAATATCATTCTACAAAATTATTCTGATCTTCACCATCAATACGAATTATCATCTTACCGGAATACACAAAAACCGGTTCACAAACTTAAACTCATTAAAAAAGAATATGCAGAGGCAGTTTGAGTATGGGAAAAAGAAAAAAAATTTCACCGGATGAATACAAGAAAATACTCAGCGGAATCGAATTAAAAAACATTATTCTTCAAAAAAGTAAAACTTATTATAATATTTCTTCAAAAACGCCCGATCAATTAAGTATAAAAATAAACGATTCCTCGGATTTCAAAATCCTGGAAGATGGATTAGTTAATTTATTTCAAACATACGAGTTGGATGCAAGAAAGCCGGATTCCAAATCCCGTTACATCCAAATTGAAGTAACTTTTGTAGTAACCTTGCACAGTAAATACGAATTTACGGAAGGCTTTTTTGAAATTTACAAAGAAATAAGTCTGCCTTTAAATACGTGGCCCTTCTTCAGGGAGTTTGTAAATCAAATGACATCAAGAATGAATGTGCCGCCTTTAACTCTGCCGTTACTGAAAACAAATTAGCATCGTTCCGGTATTTTTACGGTTAACTTCCTTTTTAATCCAATTTCTTTCTGAACTTCAATGAACTGAAAACAATAATGACAATACCTATAGCAGCAAGGATTGCGGTTTCTTGCCATAAATCCGCAAACCCAATTCCCTTCAAAATAACGCCCCGGATAATAACCATAAAATAGCGCAGGGGAATCAAATACGTAATGTATTGGATAACAACCGGCATGTTTTCGATAGGAAATGCAAAACCGGAAAGATAAATCATCGGCAGCATAACAAGAAAAATTGCAAGCATCATTGCTTGTTGTTGGGTTTTAGAAATGGTCGAAACAAACATTCCCAATCCCAATGTGGAAAGTATATAAAGAAAAGTGGTGAAAAAGAGGAACGAAACGCTGCCACGGACTTCAATCCCGAAAATGACAGCCATTGCGGTAAGAACGAAAATTTCGGCAAGAAAACCGAGAAGCGCAAAGGGAATGAGCTTACCCAAAATCAATTGTTTCGATTGAATGGGTGTAACAATAAGTTGTTCAAGAGTACCGATTTCCTTTTCTTTCACAATTGCCAGGGAAGTTAGAATAAGTGTTATATTCATTAGCAAAAGTGCAACTATTCCGGGTACCATGAAATTTCTGGTTGTCATTCCGGGATTGTACCAAACACGCGGTTCAGGTGTAACCGAAGCCGGAACGGTTTTCAATCCCGTGCGGTTGATAAAATCTATTAAAATAGTGTTGGCAAAATCCGCAGCGATTAATTGCACATAACCTGCAGCAATGGAAGCCGAATTTCCGTCCGAACCGTCAAAAACCGCTTGCACTTGCGCCGTACGGTTCCGGTTTATATTTTTTTCGAAATCTTTTGCAATTACCAAACCGAGCAGAATTTTCCCTTTGTCAACAAGCTCTTGCAAGTCCTTGTAATTCGTAACATAATAATCGATTTGAAAATAATGTGAACCGGTAAAGTTTCTTACAAAATTCCTGCTAGTTTCCGTTCTATCCATATCGAACACTGCAGTGTGAACGGTCTTAACATCGAAATTTGCGGCATAACCGAGAAAAATAAGCTGGATGACCGGAGAAACAAAAATCAGTGCAACCATTTTCGGGTCGCGCCAAAACTGCAAAAATTCTTTCTTAATTATGTGTAAAACGGTTTTCATTTAGCCAATGCCTTCTTTTTACTTGCCACGGTAGCCAGAACCAAAAACAAAACTGCAAACAATACCAAGTAAATCAGTTGTAACCAAAATGCTTCGGGTCCGACTCCACGTAAAATTATTGCTCTTAAAATTATGATAAAGAATTTTGCCGGTGATATGTTAGTTACCAATTGAATTATGTAAGGCATACTTTCAATCGGGAAAATAAATCCCGAAAGAATTACCGACGGCAACATCGAAAGAAAAGTTGCCATGGTAAAAGCAATTTGTTGCGTATCCGAAACTACCGACACGAAGATACCCATGCTTGTTGAGGCAACAATAAATATCATTGTGCTGATAAAAAGAATAAAATAATTTCCTTTCACCACAACATCGAAAAGGATATTTCCGGCAACAAGGATAAAAACCGCATCGAGGAGACCGATTAAAATATAAGGCAAAGTTTTGCCGGTTAAAACTTCCACTGTTGAAAGTGAAGAAATTTCCAACTGTTCTATCGTTCCCTTTTCTTTTTCACGTACCAGCGAAAGTGAAACGGTTATTGTTGCGGTAACAATTAAAATCATTGCAATTAGGCCGGGGAGTAAAAATTTTGTGGAATTTAGCTCCGGATTGAACATAAACAAGGGTTCCAAATTAAGCGGAACGAATGCCTTTTTTCCCAATGCCGCCAGCCGGTCTCGTTGATATTTTGCGTTGAAATCGAAAGTTGCGCTTTTCACATAGTTGTAGATTATTGTAGCGGTGTTGCCGTTTACCCCGTCAATCAAATATTGGATTTTTACATTTTCGGTTCCCTTGCCCAATTTTTCCGAGAAATCGTTTGGAATTACCAAAACAACTTGAGCCACCTTGTCGTCCAAAGTGGTTTTTATTTCTTTTTCACTTGAAATATATTTTACCGCTCTGAAGTAATTGGAACTTGTAAGATAGTTAATTAACTCACGGCTTTCGGGTGATCTATCCAAATCGTAAATTGCAAGTTGTATGTTTTTCACATCGAAGCTGACTGCGTAACCGAAAATACCAAGCAAGAACACGGGAAAAAATAAAATAACAAAAAGCATCCGTTTATCTCGGACAAGCTGTTTGATTTCTTTTTTTGTAACCGCTTTAATTCTGCCGAGCATTATTCTCCTGTTCCAACAAATGAATAAAAACATCTTCCAGGGTCGGCACAATTTGATCGACCCGTTTAATATTCCGGATTCCGTGAAATTTAAGATATCCGGTAATTTGCGATTTATCTTCGAATTTATCGTTGACCACAACGTGAATATTTTTCCCGAAGATTGAAGTTTCGGTAACAAAATCCGCCTTTGAAAGCAAATCCATTGCCATTATGCTCTTTTCACATTCAACTTCGAATATTTTGCCCGAAAGATATTTTGTTTTCAAATCTTTGGAACTTCCTTCTGCAATCAGCCTTCCCGCATTAATCAAAATAATATTGTTGCAATATTCGGCTTCTTCGAGGTAATGGGTTGTAACGAAAACGGTAATTCCTTCGGCAGAAAGGTCACTTATCAAATCCCAAAAATTTCTGCGGGAAATCGGGTCAACTCCACTTGTAGGTTCATCCAAAAAAACAATTTCCGGCCGGTGAATAACCGCAGTTCCCAAAGCCAATCGTTGTTTAATTCCACCCGGCAGCGAACCGGTAAGTAAATTCTCCTTTCCTTTCAAATTCGCAATTTCGAGCGCCCAATTTTTTCTTTCCTCCAATTCATCGTTCTCCATTCCGTACACCCCGCCGAAAAAATCAATATTTTCTTCCACTGTTAAATCATTGTAAAGGGAAAATTTTTGTGACATATAGCCAATTTTCCGCTTAACCATTTCAGGTTGCTTAACCACACTAAAACCACCGACGAGAGCGTCGCCGGAAGTCGGTTCCAACACACCGATTAACATACGGATTGTAGTGGTTTTTCCTGCTCCGTTCGCACCTAGAAATCCGAATATTTCGCCTTTTTTTACATTAAAGGAAATGTTGTTTACCGAAACAAAATCACCGAATTTTTTGGTTAAATTTCTGACTTCAATACTGTTCATTTACATATCCGTTGAATAAATTTTTCTACCGAGCGATTTGTAAAATTCAGCTTTAGCCAGTTCAAAATCGACCAGGGCAATTTGCAATTTTACTTGTGCATCGAGAAGCGACGTTTGGGCGTCCACCAAATCGGAAACGGGAATTATTTGCCCGGAATACTTCTTTGCCGCCACCCTGTAATTTTCTTCAGCGGATTTTACGGCAATTTTGTTTGCCGAAATTTTCTCTTTGCTGTGCATTAAATTGAAATAATTTTTATACACTTCCATTTCAATTGCTTCGCGAATCAATTTTTCCGAATTTTCCGCTTGAATCAGTTTTTGCTCGGCTTGAGTAACTTTGGATGAAGTTTCACCCCAATCCCATAATTTCCACGATAACGCAACGCCAACATCCCAAGTGTCGTAAAATTTGTCTTCCAACGGGAGCAATCTCTGGTTGGGTCTGCTGTACTGAAAATCGCCGAACACAAAAAGCGAGGGCAACCAACCCGATTTTGCCGCCGAAATATTTTCTCCGGCGGCTTCCAGTTTATATTTTAGGGATTTTAACTCGAATCTGTTTTGAATTGCTTCATCCAAACTTTCTTGGAAACTAATATTCTCTAAATTAGTTTCTATAGAATCTACAGATATTTCTGACGGTTCATTAAGCCGGATTCCGAGAGCTTTATTAAATGCAATCCGTGCCAAATTCACGTTGTTTTCTGCATCGAGCTTTTTCAGATTTATTTCCGACAGCAAAACTTCCAATTTCAGTAAATCACTTTCCGTTACAATTCCGTTTTTGTAAAAATTCCTCACTTTTTCCAATTGCGTTTTTACATTAACCAAATTTTGATTTACTATTTCAAGAATTTTCCCGGCTTTGTAAAAATTCCAGAACGCTTTTCTGATTCCGAATGCCGTTTCATTTTTGATTTTTTCACAATCGGCTTTCACCGCTTTGTAATTCAATCCGGCTGCCGAATGAAGGGAAGAAAGTCGAAATCCGGTGAAAACAGGTTGTTTTAGTGATAAAACAACGGCATAATTGTTCAAAACCGGTTCTTGAATCTTAAATTTTGTATTTCCGAATGGAATTTGCACTTCGAACGGCGGAACGTCGCTCAGTCGTGTGTAAGAAGACGAAAGTGAAATTTGCGGCAAAAAATTCGAGAAAACCTCATTTGCCTTAGCTTCTGCTTCAATCACTTTTGATTCGGCAATTTTAAGTTCTTTACTGTTTTTCAATCCCGTTGCCAAACTTTGCTCGAGTGTATAAACTCCGGTTTGTGCATTTACCGGTAACGTTAACGCAATAATCAAGAAAATAATCTTTTTCATATTTTTTCCCGGAATTAATTTCATTTTATTAAATGAATAAACACATTTTCCAAAGACGGTGGAATTTTACGGTAACCGTTAACTTTTATGTTTTGAGCTTCCAAAATAGCCTTGGTTGAATAAAAATCCTTCTCGAAATCATCCAAAACTATGTTAATTCTGTCGCCGAAAATTTGCACATCGTAACCGGTGCGGTTTTTCAATAAATTATATGCTTCACGAACCGGTTGGCAAACAATTTCGGCAACGTCTTTTCCTATTGAATTTTTAATATTTTGCGGTGTATCGGCTGCAATGATTTTCCCTTTATTCATCAGGGCAACGCGGTGGCAGCGTTCGGCTTCATCGAGATAAGGGGTTGTCATAAAAATAGTTATTCCTTCCTTCAATAAATTCGAAAGAATTTTCCAGAAATCGCGCCTTGAAACGGGATCGACGCCGGTTGTCGGTTCATCGAGGAACAAAATTTCGGGACGGTGGATTAAAGCACAAGCAAGCGCAAGTTTTTGTTTCATTCCGCCCGAGAGTTTATCCGCCAAACGGTTGCGGAAAGGCTTCAAGCGTGTAAATTCCAGAAGTTCTTCCCGCCGGTTTTCAAAATCGGTTACATTATGAATTTCCGCGATAAATTCAATATTTTCATCTACGGTTAAATCACCGTAAAGACTGAATTTTTGCGAGAGATAGCCTATTTTCTTTTGAATTACGGCAATATTACCGCTCAAATTTTGATTCAGCAAATTAACTTTGCCTTCGTCGGGATGTAAAAGTCCGCATAAAATTTTAATTGTAGTGGTTTTTCCGGCTCCATCCGGACCTACCAAACCGAACATTTCGCCCTTTTCCACACTAAGCGATATGCCGTTTACCGCCGGAATTTCGCCGAAATTTTTTTTCAGATTTTCAATTTCGATTGCATTCATTGTTCAGGGGTTCCGTTTAAATCGATAACAACATCTGCCGGCATTCCGGCTTTAAGTTCGAATTTGGGATTGTCTATCGAAATTTTTACGGCAAAAACCAACTTGGTTCTTTCGTCTTTGGTCTGAACGCTTTTAGGAGTAAATTCCGCTTCGGGCGAAATATAAACCACTTTCCCCTTGTAAGTTTTGTCCGGATAAGTATCGGTTTTCACTTTTGCGGTTTGTCCCAATTTAACTTTACCCAATTCGGTTTCCGGGATATAGATTACAAGATTAACATCCGTCAAATCCGCAATTTTAACCAACGAGGTAAACGGGGCAACATTTTCACCCGGTTCAACGAATTTATTAACTATAAATCCGCTTACCGGTGAAGTAACAAAGCAATCGGATATTTGTTTTTTGATTAAATCGACTTGAGCGTTTGCTTTTTGGAGATTGGCTTTAGCTGCTTTCAATTCTTCTGGTCGTGCAAAATTGGAAATTTTCTTGAAATTTTCTTCCGCAGTTCTTAATTGCGATTTTGCAATCCGGTATTTTGCAGTAACTTGATCGTATTCCCTTTTCGGCACGGCTTTGGAATTAAATAAATTTTCAATACGTTCCATTTCTTTGGAAACGAGCTCGAAATTCGCTTTAGCTTGATTAAGCTTTTCCTCCGCAAACGATAAATCTTCTTTTCTTGCGCCTTTAACGAGCAAATTATATTTGGCTTCGGCAGCTGCTTTCAGAGCTTCGGCTTGTTTAAGTTGAATATCGAGCAGTTCCGTATCGATAATTAGAATCGTATCCGATTTTTCAACTTTGTCACCTTCTTCAAACATGAATTTTTGAACGGTTCCGCTAACTTTGGAACTGATTAAAATGTTTGTAGCTTCAATTGTACCGGATTCTTCTATTCCGTCACCGGAATTGCCGTTACAAGCGAATAAAAATCCGAGTAAACCAACCAACAGATAACCGCTGTATTTCATTTTTTATCCCGTTTTTTAATTTCTTTGTATAATTTTCTTCCTTTTTTTGTTAAAATTCCGGAAATAAGAATATCAAAAGTGATATTAAATGCTTCGGAAAGCGAATAATTGGTATTAATAAGAAAACCGGGATTTACCACACCTTGCAATCCCGAAGTAATTGTTTGCACAATAATTTCATCCGGTTTATCCACAATTAAATTTTCCTTCTTCCCTTGTGCGAGAATACGTGAAAAAGTATCAACAATATTTTCCCTTCTTCTTTTTTCGAATTCATCCCAAATTTGCGGATAATAAGTTTTCAAATCCTCCGCCCATTTAATTCCCACTTTTAAAAAGAAATCCGATATAAAGTTGCTCAGTTCACGTAACTTGACAATTGTGTTATCGTTAGAAGATATAATTTCCTCCAGTTTACGCCTTACTTCTTCTTCAAGTTTTTTTTGAATTGTGCCGATTAATTCTTCTTTTGTGGAATAATACTTATAAACCGTTTTTTTACTAACTTTCAATTCTTTGGCAATTTCGTCCATGGAAGTTTTATGGAAACCGCGTTCGAGGAAAATTTTTCCTGCGATGTGTTCAATCCTTTTTTGTTGGTCGCTCTTCATAGAAACTATTTCCGTTTTTTTAGTTTCCAAGTTAATATATTAATTTCATTTTCACAAATTATTTTTAAACATCCACGGGATTTCACGTTAATTTTCCGGTGATTGGAAGAAAAACGGCTTTCTTATCCTGAAAGGGATTTACGGTCAATCCGTATCGCTTAGCGAACTGTAACCGGGATCGAAAAGCCGTTTGTATACCCGCATGGCGAACGAATCGGTCATTCCGGCGATATAATCGCAAATCAGCCGGGCTTTTTGCGTATCCGATTTTTCCGCAATTATCAGATTATGTGTAAAATTGGGTAAAAGTTTATTTTCCTTTTTACTAAAAATGTAATTTCCGGTAAAAACTTTGAACATGCGGGTAATCATTTCGTCGGCTTTAAATTCGACTTGTTGCAACGGCGGTGAAGTAAAAACCAAATCGACCGCAATTTTTTTATATAGTTCGGCTTGTTTTTTGATTTTCTCATCGATAACCAACTTATATTTGTAGCGGTTCGTTAAGTCATCCATAAAAGTATTTCTTTCCTCTACGGAGCAAGCCATAATAAAATCACCGATAATCGAGCCGAGTTTCGGTTTGTAATTTCCTTTTGTAATCCATTTTTTCAATTGATTAACAAAAACGGTTTCTTCGTCATCGAGGTAATTTTTATTTTGTTCAATCCACCGGTTAATTCCGTTGTAAGTAATAAATCCCCCCGAAATACTGTCAACTATATCATTGATAGCGTAAGCTGTATCGTCCGCCCAATCCATAATTTGGCATTCAATGCTTCTGAAATTGTTTAAATCAATATTTTTTTGTTCCGTTTGTTTCCCGTCGAATACAAAATTGATATATTCTTTTTGATAGTCGAAAATAAAATGATTCGGCGGTTGATTTAGTCCGGAGTAAGTGTATTTGTATTTCAGAATAGAATCCAGGAAAGCCCGAGCGGGATTCATTCCGCGCCGGTCGTTTTCGCTTCTGTATAAAATTTCGGTAATAAGTCTCAAAGTTTGTGCATTTCCTTCGAAACCTCCGAAATCTTCCATTAAAGTATTTAATGTTCTTTCACCGGCATGCCCGAACGGGGGATGACCGAGATCGTGTGCGAGGCAAGCGGATTCAACCAAATCGGAATCGATAAAATAATTTTCGTTAAAGACATGGTTTTGCTTTTTCAATAAATAATTGCAAATCGAGCGGCCGATTTGCGCAACCTCTATGGAATGCGTAAGTCGAGTACGGTAATAATCACTTTCGCCCGGCAAAAACACCTGGGTTTTTCCTTGCAACCGCCTGAACTCCGACGAGTGAATTATTCTATCCCTGTCTATTTGGAAAACCGTACGGTAATCGTTTGTTCTGCTACTTGGTTTTAATCTGGCTAAATCGAATTCGCCGTAAAATCCGTTTTTCATATTCTTCCTTTTATTAAAAAAATAAATTTAATAAATCCGCTGCACTTTTATTTTGAGTATTGACAACAATTCAGTTTTAATTTATATTTTAATTTTACAATAACCAATTAATTTACAGGAGAAAATTATGCCTTGGATCCGAGAGATAGAGGAAGATAAAGCCGGAGGAAAATTAAAAGAAGTTTACGAGAATATTAAAAAGAACCGCGGCAAGCTTTCCAACATAATGAAAATTCAAAGCCTTATGCCCGATGTAATGGAATCCCATCTAAAATTGTATATGGATATAATGTTCAACAAAAACAGCGGAATTACACGGGAAGAAAAAGAATTGATAGCCGTAATCGTTTCGGCAATTAACGACTGCCCGTATTGTGTAAGTCACCACGCCGAAGCATTGAATGCGTATTGGAAAGATCCCGCCAAAATCCAACAAGTTATTAACGATTACAAAACTGTCGATTTGCCTGTCAGAACTTTCGCAATTTTAAGTTATGCTGAAAAACTTACTTTATATCCCGGTTCGGTTGACGAGCACGATATAGAAAATTTGCAACTTCACGGAATAAGCGACGAGGATATTTTAAATATAAATCTTGTTGTGAGTTATTTCAATTTCGTTAACAGAATTGCCAACGGTTTGGGCGTAGAACATTCGGATGAAGAAGTGAAGGGTTATGTTTATTAAAAGACTCCATAAAATGGAAAATCAATAAAGAACCAAATTAATACTATTACAACAAAATGAAAAAAGCATTGTTTTTACTTTTAGTTTTGGCGATTGCATATCACGGTATTCTCAAAGCCCAAGGGTTTACTTTCGGGTTGAAGAACCAGACTTCATTTTACAGCACAGAAAAATTTAATGCTCAAAAAAACAAAATTTTTCCACTTTCCAGTATTTATTTTGTTACAAATTATGCGCTCTCGTCAAATCAAAGTCTCCTTTTGGTTGCCGGTTACAACAATGCCGGGGCTTTCCAGCTTACCGGAATTGAAGCGGAGCTCAATTATTCAAACGGAATCGGTAAAAACTTTTATTTGAACGGCGGAATAAACTTTCACTTAAACCTGCCTTCAAATCCGGTGTTTGTATCCAGAACAATTCTTTTTACGGATTTGGGATTGGGTTACAAGCTAAATAAAAATTTTTCTTTCGATTTGCTCTATTATTTTCCGCTCAACAAGACTTATGTAAAAGATCCCAAATGTGATTCGGGTTGCGATTATACCGTAAATTATTCATTGCGGTTTGGGATTACGGGATACATTAATTAATTTAAATTTAGTTCATTAATCTGAACCTGCTAACAGGTAATTCCGTTTATTAATTTCAAGGCGGTGAAGATGAAAAAATATTTTCTCTTAATTTTAATTTTTCTGACTTCAGTAACTTCCGGGCAATCAATTGATTATGGAATTAAGGCTTTTGCATTTGCTTTAAAAACCGAAAAGCTGGAAACCGCAACAAGTTACGAAAACGGTTATAAATTTTTTCCGCCGAGGGCTGTTTATTTATTTTTGAAAGGAACCTTAAACAAAAACGAAATGATTGAAGCCGCTTTGAACTTAGGTTATTTGGATGCAAACGACTACAGCGGAATGGAATTAGGCATATTTTTAAGTAAATACATTTCACAAGAAATTTATTTGCAATTCGGATTTAACATGCACTTCAATGGTGAAAAGACAAACGGAATTAACATTCTTGATAAAAGCCACAGTAAAGTGATAAACTTCATAAGTGCCGGAGCCGGCTACGATTTCACAAACCGGATTTCCGCTGAATTGGTTTTCGATTATGCTTTGAAAAACGAATACGGATTTTCAACCCCGTTAGAACCGGAATATTCCGGTAAACCGAAAAATATATTCCATATTATTAAATTCGGTTTAGGGTATAAAATATTTCCATGACCGCAGCGGGGAATAACGGCGTCCGGAGAGTGAAAAACCTAATTGAGTTTATATTATAACTTTTAGCGAGTAAAACGGTATCCGTTAAATGGTTCCGTGACAGAAACCTAGAATTTTCAGCGCCTTACCGGTTTTTGAGTTTCTTCACCTTTTCCAAAATTTGCGGTAGAATTTCACCGGACTTACCTATAATCGAATAATCGACACGGTAACTCAGCTCTGTCGGTTCAATATTAATTTCCACCAGATACGAACCGCCGCTTTTAGCTGCACCGGGGATGTAAGCAGCGGGATAAACCACTGCGGAAGTGCCAACCACAAAGCAGATATCACTGTTGCGTGCAACATTTTCAGCTGCCGAGAATATGTTTTGCGGAAGGGGCTCGCCGAACCAAACAACATCGGGTCGAATTAAACCGCCGCACAATCTACATTCCGGCGCGCTGCCGGAGCTTTCCAACTCTTCGTGAGTATAATAAGTTTTACAATCAATACAATAATTCCTTTCGATGTTTCCGTGCAGCTCGTAAATTTTTGTACTGCCTGCTCTGGCATGAAGGTTATCAATATTCTGTGTAATTACGCTTACGTTATCGAAATAATTTTCCATTTCGGCAATTGCAAAGTGACCTGCATTAGGTTGCGCTTCCTCAACAATTTTTCTGCGGTATTGATACCACTCCCAAACCAAACCGGGATTCCTTATAAATGCATCGAAATTAGCAAGTTCTTCGGGGCGGAATTTTTTCCAAAGGCCTTCATTCCCTCTGAAAGTGGGAATGCCGCTTTCAGCCGAAATTCCGGCTCCGGTAAAAAATACAACGGAACCGGCCGACTTCAATTTTTGAAGGAATTCCTCCTTGAATTCCATTTTTATTCGTCTTTTATTTCATCTAATAATTTTTTCACTTCGGCCAAACGTATATGATCGTCTTCATCTTGTTTTTTGCTTGCAAGTGCTTTATTCAGCATCTCACGCGCTTTTTCATATTCATCTTCCCTTATCAACGCCTTCGCGTAATCAAGATAGTACATTATGAATCCCGGACGGAGCTTGATGGCTTTTTCGTAATGAACGAGCGCCGAATCGAGATCGGCCCAGCCAAGTCCGATTACCGCACGGGCGGGCGCCCATTTTTGGCTTACACGTGCATGTGTTCGCGCCAAAACATAATGAGCGAGACTTTGAACAATATTTCCACCGTTACTCAATTCAATAGCTTTCCGGCAGTCATCCCTAACGGCATCTACAATCGATGCAACACTGAAAACACCTTTGAACAAAGCTATTCTACCGTTTGCAATTGCCCGGCGAACGTAAGGCATTGCTTCATTAGGTGCAAGTTTCACAGCCCGGTCGGCATAATCCAAAGCCATTTTGTACATTTTCAGCTGTTCATCTTCAAAATTTTCTATGTTTTCATCCAAATGCTCGCCAATATCGATATAAGCCCTGCTGATTCTCCATAAAACTTGCCAATTATCGGGAAACAACTTGTCCGCTTTTTGATAAATTTCCAAAGCGGCTTTATTATTGAATCCGGAATAGTATTTATCGCCTAATGCCAAAAGCGAATCGAGCTGTGCTTCTTGTGCAAATAATGTTGTTGAAATAATTAAAAACAAAATTCCGTAAATTAAATTTTTCATTTTAATTTCCTCATAATTTTAATAATCAAATTTTTATTTAATCGAATAAAGTTTCTTTCGGCTCTTCCCCGTTTTGTTGTTTTTCGGTATAGAGCATTGTACCGGCAAGGGGCAAGAATCTTGTCCAACTTCCTTCTTTATCTTCATCGGCTTTGATGGCAAGTTTGTAAGCGTTGGTTTTGGCGCTTAATTCATCGGCATGATACAGTACAATTGCTTCAAGTGTTTTCGGTTCAACGGGTGAAGCATGTTCAAGTTTACCTTGATGGCTGAGTACGAGATGAAGCAGAAGGGTTAAAAGTTTTCCGGGGAAATTGTTTATTTTATCTGCCGCTTCTTGAATTTTCAATGCAGCAATAGTAATATGACCGAGCAATCTTCCTTTATCCGTATAGTCGAAGGAATTCTCGTAAGTCAGTTCTTCGGTTTTTCCGAAATCGTGCAGAATGGCTGCGGTTAGCAAAATATCCCTGTCAAGTTCGGGATGGATTTTACACATCAAGTCGCAAATTTTAAGAATCTCGAGCGTATGTTCCAAAAGTCCGTGCACATACGAATGATGCCATGCTTTTCCGGCGGGCACGTTAATATATTTTTCGAATGTTTCCTTATCGAAAATAACTTTCAGCAATTCACGCAAATAACGGTTTTGAATGGAATTCATAAATTCCTTAAACTCGTTAAGCATTTCGTCCAAATTGCGCTCTGAGACCGGCAAGAAATCTTTTTGTGAAACGTTATCGGACTCGCGGGCTAAATCTATGGACAAAATTCTAATTTGGGGTTGGTTGTTAAACTCTTCGATTACGCCTTCGACTTTTACAACATCGCCTTCTTTTGCGCGGGCAAGGAAATCCTCGAAATTATCCCAAACTTTGGCAGGGTAAACGGCCGATTTATCCCTGAGCTCAAGGTTCAAATAGCTTTTGTTTGCTTTTGTGGTTTTCGTTTCGATTTTGTTTAAAAGCAAAAAATGCTTAACCGGTTCGCCGGTTTTTAATTTCGAAAGTTCTTTTTGTTTTAGCATAACGTTTTACACTTTTTCCACTAAACTGTCTCTTGGAATTTGAACCACAACGGAACGGCGCAGCAAATCAATCGTAACGGCAAGCATTTGTTCTTGATTTGTAGTTTTGTACACGATACCTTCAATATCTTTAAAAGGTCCGGAAACAATTCTAACGCGCGTACCGACTTTCAAAGCATCTTTAACAAACACTTCCACATTTTTCTCAAGCATTTTCTTCAAATTTTCAATTTGCCAATCGGGAATAACAGCCGGCTTACCGTCGAAATAAATTGTCCGTACAATTGCGTATTGTTCCAAAGCAGTCAAGCGTTCCTTTTCATTTGCATGAATAAAAATATAACTTTTAAATAACGGTTCTTTAACTTTCTTTTTTCTGTCGCTCCATTGCTTAAGTCTTGTTACGGTCGGCAAAAAATATTCAATTCCACATCCTTTCAATTGTTGTTCGGCTTTAAATTCGTGTCGCGGTTTGGTATAGAGTGCGAACCAATATTTTTTTCCACCGTTACCGTTATTTTGTTCCATTTAAAATTCTCCGGCATTTTTCTTTTGCAATCAACAATAGTTTAGTTGACCGAACCGGTCAGCATTTCCGCCAACCTGTTTTTTTCTACAGGAAAATTAAGAAATTTGTCTATTCCGAACTTGAAATATTTTTCCCGGACCGAGTCGTCCAAATTTTCGGAAAATATAAGCAGAGGAATGTGTTTGAATGAATCTTTCCCTTTAATTGTTTCAACGAATTGCGCTCCGGTCATAAGCGGCAGATGATGATTCAAAATTATGAGTGTCGGAATTTTATTTTTCATCAGCGTCATCGCTTCATAACCGTTTTCTACAAATTCGATTTCAAAACCCGGAAGGGTTTCGGTAATAGTATCTTCAAACGTTCCGGATGGAGTTCCACCCGTAATTACAAGAACGAGATTGTTTGCTTCCGGAAGGGTGAAATGAAATTCACTACCCTCATTTTTCTTGGAGTAAAACCAAATTGTTCCATTATGTTTTTCAATAATTTCTTTCACCAAAGCCAATCCCAAACCCGTTCCTTTTTCGCCGGTTGTTCCAGATTGCGAAAATTTTTCTTCGATTTTAAATATTTTATGTTGATGTTTTTCTTCTATACCGACGCCTTCGTCTTTAATAATCACTTCTATCATCTTCTCTTTAAATCTGTTTGCTTTCACAATGATTTTTTTACCGGGATGTGAAAACTTAATTGCATTGCTGAGCAAATTCGTTACAGCTTGGTTAATGAGCCGGTCGTCTGCATTAACGTAAAGTCCGTCTTCCGAATTAACAATAATTTCGATGTCTTTTCGAATTGCAGCACCTGTTAAAACGGAAACACAGTTGTTTATTACGGATTTGATATCCAAACGGCGCGGTTCAATTTTCATTTTGCCTGATTGCAAGCGCGACCAATCGAGCAAGTAATTTACAAGCTGCAGTTGGGTTTGCGAGGCGTCGTTTATATATTCGAGGTATTCGCGTCTTTCCGCTTCGGGCAAATCGTTTTCGTTAAGTAAAATTTCGGAGAATCCGAGTAAACTTGTAAAAGGTGCGCGCAAGTCGTGCGAAACAATTGAAATCAATTTGTCTTTTGCATCACCCAGCTCTTTAATTTTATTTACTGCATCGAGCAGTTCATTTTCCCTATACTTGTACTCGGTTACATCATTAACCAAGCCGATTATGTATTCAATTTGCTTAACTTGGTTACGAACAATTTTGATGGAATCCCTAACCCAAATTACATTTCCGTCTTTTTTTTCAATTCTGTATTCCGCCGTAAATTCGTTCAATTCAAAATTCCGGGAAGCATTGAGCAATTTATCTTTCACTTTCCTCAAATCGGCACTGTGGATTAATCCGAAATATCTGCCGTTAAGTTCCTCAATTTCCCGGCGGGAGTATCCGGTAACGGTTTCAACCGAATCGGAAAACATAAACTCATTATTTTTACCGATATAAAAGAAAAGCCGGTCGGAACTGTTTAATGCCGTAATAAAAATCTCGTTCAAATCTTCTTGGGTTAATCCGTTTATAACGGTTTTTATTTCTTTATGTTTTCCGTTTTCCATAAAAAATTAATTTTCATTATTAACTATTTAACAAATATACTAATCGGTACAAACAAAATAACCAAAAATTTTTTTAATCTTCATCGAGTGGTTTTGTAGGAATATTTAGTTCTTCCATTTTTCTGTATAACGACGACAAACCGATTCCCAAAACCTTGGCGGCTTTTTCTTTATCGTAATTGTATTTTTTAACAATCGAGTGAATATGTTCACGTTCAAATATTTTAACTGCTTCTTTTAATTGTTCGGGATAATTCGTTTCCGTTTTCTCCGAATTAACATAGTCGGCTAAATCTTTTGGGGTTATAAAATCGCCTCGGGCAAAAATAACCGCACGTTCGATAATGTTTTCCAGTTCCCTTACCCCGCCGCGCCAATCGTGCGCCATTAAAATTTTCATTGCTTCGTTGTCCATTCGAAGCAAAGGTTTTCCCATCTGGTTGCAATATTTCTCAATAAAGTGATTTACAAGGAGCGGGATATCGTCCTTGCGTTCATTAAGCGAGGGAAGTCGTATTTCAACAACGTTTAGTCTGTAAAACAAATCTTCGCGGAATTCACCGGATTTGGTTTTTTCGTACAAATCCTGGTTGGTTGCGGCAATAATTCGAACATCGGTTTTAACGGGTACTGTTCCACCCACGGGTAAAAATTGTTTGTCTTCAATTGCCCGTAGCAATTTCACTTGGAGGTTAAGCGGCAAGTCGCCTATTTCATCGAGGAAGAGCGTTCCGCCGTCGGCAACTTTGAACAAGCCGTCTTTATTTTCCGTCGCACCGGTAAATGCACCTTTTTTATGTCCGAATAGTTCGCTTTCAATCAAATTTTCGGAAATGGCTCCGCAGTTAATGGGCAGGAAAATTTTATTTTTTCTCGGACTGTTGTAATGAATTGCCTTTGCCACAAGTTCTTTTCCGGTTCCGCTTTTTCCGAAAATCAGAACATTGCTTGTTGTGGGTGCAACTTGTTTAATCAATTCAAAAACCCTTTGCATCGGTTCGCTTTTACCGATGATGTTTTCGAAGCCCACGGGCGCAGAAATCCTTTGGCGGAGGGCTTTGTTTTCGAGCACGGCTTTTTTATAATTCAGTAATCTTTTAATTCTAATTATCAAGTCATCAAATTCTATTGGTTTAATGAAGTAATCCACCGCTCCTTTCCGCAATGCGTCTATTGCACTATCGATGGAGGCATAAGCCGTCATAATTATGAAAAAGCTTTCGGGTGAATATTGGTTGGTTTTGTCGAGCAATTGAATCCCATCCCATTTGGGCATTTTAATATCGGAGATTATAACGTCGTAATCTTCCGTTTTGATTTTTTCCAAAGCTTCCTCTCCGTCTGAGGCGGTATCCGTATTAAAACCTTCTTCATTGAGTACGAAGCTTATTGAATCACGAATTGCTTTTTCATCATCGACGACTAAAATTTTAGCGCTCATTTTCAGTCCTTATTTTCTTTTCCGTTTGAATTGACAGGTAAAATTACCGAAAATTTGCTTCCTTTATTCAGAGTGCTCGATACTTTTATATCGCCACCGATTTTTTTGACTATGTTGTAACTTATAGCCAAGCCCAATCCGGTACCTTTACCAACTTCCTTTGTGGTAAAAAACGGATCGAAAATTTTATTGATATTTTTACTGTCAATTCCACAGCCGTTATCAATTATGTCCACATAAATATTTTTTTCGTCGTGCGAAGAAATTACTTTTATTTTGCCCCGTCCTTCAATTGCATCGAGGGCATTGATAAGAATGTTGATAAAAACCTGCACCAATTGATCGGGCACAATTTTGACAAAAGGTGATTTTTCGTCTAAGTTGGTTTCGAACTGCACTTCTTTTACGCGCTTGTCGTATTTCACAATTCCGAGGGCTGTTTTAATTACATCGTTAATTTGCGTTACCTCTTCAACGTTGCTGGGCGGGCGCGAAAGATCTACGAGTTCCCTTACGATTTTTGAAATTCTGTCTATATTTTCTTTAATATTGGAAAGCTGCTCTTTAACGAACAAATCGTTTGAACGGCGTTGTAAAATTTGTACCAATGAAGATATGGAAGTAAGTGGATTTCCGATTTCGTGAGCCACGCCGGCAGCAAGTTGACCAATTACCGCCAATTTTTCCGATTGATCGATTTGTTGTTGAAGTCTTTTTACTTCCGTTACGTCTTTAATAATAACGGTTCTCCCGTAATACTTGCCGGTTGTGCTTTCAAGTTTTGTAACATTAAGCTGAACGGGAATCGTGTCGCCCGATTTTGTTTTTCTTTCGGTTTCGTAATTTTCGAGTGCACCTTTTTTGCTAACTTCTTCCTTAATAAAATTCAGTTCGTCTTTATGCTCATCATCCGGTGGAATAAGATATGAAGATGGTTTCCCGATTATCTCTTGTTGGGTATAACCGAAAATTTTTTCCGCCCCTTTGTTCCATGCAACTATTTTTTCATCGCCGTCAATTACCATTATAGCGGCATCGGAGGCTTGCAAAATGTTTTGAAGGTATTGTTGACTCTTTTCCAGTTGAGCCGTAAGGTTTTCCAAATTTACGGTAAGTTCCTTTGTTTTCTTTTCCTGATAAAACATACTGAACCGTGCAAAAACCATTTCAATCAATTCATCGAGGAACCCGATTACAACAAGCGGATCGAATTTTTCTTCGCTGTTTTTATTCAGATGATTTATTACCGCATTTCGTCCAAGATTAAAAATTTGACTGATTTCAAGCAGGTTCAGTTTGGCTTTTGAAAACAATTCGTACGAATTTTCGAGAAATTCATCGAGCCGCCCGTTTCCTTTCGTTGCAACAAGCTTGGAGAAAAGCTCTATGCAATCCATACCGAACCGTTTGATTTCCCCGTCGCTCACATTTCCCTTAAAAATGCTTACGGCTTTGTCGAACCATTCCGCTAGAATCGATTCCTTGTATTTATCAAACAAATCCGATATAATTTTTTTCATTTTGTAAAAAACACTTTTGCAACGTCAATTAACAATTTCGGTTTATTTACCAATGCAGTTTTGAAAATGTTTCCCAATGTGCGTTTTTCTTCGGGAAGTTTTAATGCGGCATGAGCAATACCGTTAAATTGTTCGTCGGTAAAATTGTAAATTCCGTTTTTTATTCTGTTGAATATAAGGTGCCGTTTCCCCAGCCGGTCGTTCCATCTTTTTTCATATTCAAAAACATATTCAGGTTTATTCATTAAAACCGATTCTGCAGCAACGGTACCGGCAATACTTCCGCCAATCATTCCGCTGGCAATTCCGCCGCCCGAAAGGGGATTTACTTGACGTGCTGCATCACCGGCAAGCATTATACCGGGAGCAACAATTTTATCCAAAGTAGGAACGCAAGGCACCCCGCCGGCTATACGGGTTAAGACCGAAGCGCCGGGATAGTTTTTTTTCATAAAATTATTCAAGTAAGTCAAAGCACTTTTTTTTCTGTTCATGTCCCCTCCAACTCCCAAACCTATATTAGCCGTTTTGGAATCTTTGGGAAATATCCAAAAATAGCCTTGTGGTGCGTATTCTTCGCCGAAGTAGAAATAGCAAGTATCGGGTTTAACCGAAATATTTGACGCCGTAATTTGAACGGCGCTTTCCATATCCCGGAAATCGATATGTGTTTTTAATCCCGCCCATCTTCCCACACGGGATTCGACACCGTCTGCCGCAATAACAATTTTCGATTTTATTTCTTTCTGTTCCCCGTCGTATTCAAACTTAACTCCGTTAACTTTGTTGCCGTCAAAGAGAAGTCCGTTTACATAAGCGCGGGTAAGAATTTCTGCACCGGCAGCTGCAGCGGTTTTTGCAAGTTCGTAATCAAAGATGCGTCTTTCCAGAATGTAGCCTTCCTCTTCAAGCGGAACAATCACTTCGCTTCCGTCCGGCGCAATAAACGAAAACTTATTTATTACGGTTGCAATGAATTTGGGGTCGGATGGAATAAACTCTTCAATACCGGCTTTGCTAACGGCTTCTCCGCAACGGACGGGATATCCGACGTCGCGGTCTTTTTCCAAAACCAGAACCGAAACGCCTTTTTCAGCAGCAAACCTTGCCGCCATCGAACCAGCCGGACCTGCACCAACAACCACAATATCATATTCACTTTTCATCATTCTTTTTCCCTGCTCCGTTTCTGTTAAACACAAGCACTTCGATGGGGCAAGACCAAACGCATTTGGCGCAATTCGTACAGGTTTCTTCTATTATTGTTATTTCGGCTTCTTTCAGTTCTATTGCATCCACCGGACAAACACCAACACAACAGCCGCAAAAATCGCATTTATCCGGAAGAATTTCTATCATCAACAAAACAAAATCCTTTCTTAAATATGAGAAAACAAAGATAGTGAAAGGGCACGTTAATTTAAAGAATTAAACGCTTGCAACACAACAATTCCCTGCAAAATCCGGTATCCTTATAAAATCTTAAGAATTCGGGTAATTAACCGATAATGAAAATGAGAAATGTTCTCACAAACGGGATAACTGTGGAAATAGTAAAAAACAAATACGAAAAATCCGGTAAAAAAACCGACCCGGGCAACAGTAATATTTTTTATTCGATATTTCAATCGAACGGAAGCGGAATTTGCGTAATAAATGAAGAAGGATTTATCGTCCGTTTGAATGAAGCTTTTGCAAAAATGCTCGGTTATACCATTGAAGAATTAACCGGCGAAACAATTGAAATTCTTTTCCCCGTTGACGAATTATATTCTACCGTTTACCTGCCCGTGCAAAATGTAACGCAAGAACAAATTTCAAAAAAAGAATTAAAACTGAAACGGAAAAACGGCACTTACATTTATGTTTTTGCCACCGATATAATTGTAACCGATGAAAAGGGAAACAAAAACAGGGTAATTACTGCGGTTGATATTTCCGACAGAATGCAGAGTGAATTAATCCGGTCGGTTTTGCTAAAAATTTCGAGTGAGGCAACCGTTGCAGAATCGCCCGCAGAAATTTACGATTCCGTTCAGAGTGCAATCAGTCAATTAATTCCCATCGATAATATTTCGATTTACGAAATAAAAAAAATTAACGGTGAGAAAGTTTTAAATAATGTTTTCTTGCGGTCAAAAATTAGAAACAATCAAACCGACTATTATTTATCTTCCCTTGTCAGTGAAAAAAAGAAAAGTTTACTCTACACCAAGAAGGAAATAAAAAATATTGTTTCCTTCAAAAAAATTAAAGGAGAGAAATTTCCCGAGGCGTTTATCGGTATACCGTTAAAAAGCAAGGAAAAAGTAATCGGGGTGCTTTCGGTTCAAAGTTTTGAAAAGGATTCGCCTTTTTCGGAAAAAGAGAAAAAAACATTGGAATTAATAGCCGGTCAAGTTTCCAGAGTAATCGAACGGAAAAATTATGAAGAAGAATTAAAGGCGGCAAAAGAAAGGGCGGAAGAACTGAGCAATATGAAATCCGAATTCCTTTCACAAATTTCGCATGAGGTGCGCACACCGCTAAGCGCAATTCTAAGTTTCTCCTCCCTCCTGGAAAGTGAGTTGGGAAACAACGTTTCGGATGAACTGCGCGAAAGTTTCGATGTAATCAAAAGAAGCAGCGAAAGATTAAGGAGAACAATAGAATTAATGTTGAACGCTTCACAAATTAAAAACAAAAAATACGATTTGAATTTCACCGAAGCCGATTTGGTTAACGATATAATAAAACCCGTATTAGATGCACATAAAGATCAACTTGAAAATAATAATCTGGCATTGGAATTTAATAACCAACTGGGCAATTGCGAAATTGTTTGCGATGTTAAAACCTTAACCGAACTATTTTCCAACATTATAGACAATGCAATAAAATATACGAAAGACGGGCAGATTCAAATTTGGATTTTCAAGAACACAACCGGCAACATTCAAGTTGATATTAACGATACGGGCATCGGAATTTCCGATAAATACCTTCCGCACATTTACGATATATTCTCCCAGGAAGAAAGCGGTTATACAAGAAGTTATGACGGGGTTGGACTCGGCTTAACCTTGGTTAAGGAATATGCCGGGATAAACAACATTGAGCTGAATGTGAAAAGCAAAAAAAACAAAGGCACCACTTTTTCATTAATATTCAAATAATAATAATTTTATTGGTTAAAATTAATAGTTATCAAACGGCTTTCCCGTGTTTTTTCATAATTTCCTCCCAAGTCTTCAAATCGAGTTGTTCCGATTCATCAATAAGCATAATGGGGATATCGTCTTCTATTCTGTATCTTCTTCTCGTTTCCCTATCGGTTGAAACAAGAAAATTCCCTTCCAAAACCAAATCGGCTTTAGTTTCGGGGCAACATAAAATATCCAAAAGCTCTTTACTAATCATTTTTTTCTCCGAAAATAAACTTTGTGTGATCTGTGATAAATAATATAAAAATAAAATTACCTAATTTTCCATTACCGAAAAAGGGAATTACATTTTATGGAAACCCAACGAATTTTCAATAACCTTCCGAAGCTTGAGACGGAAAGACTTCTGTTGAGAAAGCTTAGATACAAAGATGTGCAAGATATATACGACTACGCACAAGATGAAGAAGTAGCCCAATTTGTAATGTGGGACGCTCATCATTCGGAATTGGAAACACTTGAATTCCTCAATGTTGTAATCGGTCTTTACAATAAAAATGAACCTGCGCCGTGGGGAATAGAATTAAAAGAGGCAAGGAGAATAATCGGTACAATCGGTTTTGTTACACTCGAATCGGAACACAACAAAGCGGAAGTCGGATACACGCTTTCAAAACGTTATTGGAATCAAGGATTAATGACCGAAGCATTAACCAAAATCATGGAATTCGGTTTCGAGAAGATGAGATTAAACAGAATTGAAGCACGTTGCATAGCTGAGAATTTACAATCGATTAAAGTCTTGCAAAAGGTGGGAATGATTGAAGAAGGAACTTTACGGCAGTTTCTTTATATGAAAAAGAAATTTCGTGATATTAAAATTTTTTCAATATTAAAAAGCGATTATTTTTTCAGCAAAGAAAAAGAATCCGGTTAATACCGGATTCTTCTTCCAATATCAAATCACCAGAAAACTGTGTAGAGAACTGCCAGAATAATCATCAGCAAATATGAACCAGCATTAAAAACGGAATCTGTTTTAAACATTTTTGCCGTAAGCGGAATTCCTTTCGGGTCGTCCACATTTTCCGATGTAGTTAGACTAACGCCCGCGATAATTACCATTGTAATTAACAATGTGTACATCATTTGATCCATCCAAGGAAGATCGATGGCAGGCATTTTCAATACGAAAGCCACAAAAATGGAAAGTACAACACCCACTATTGCCCCTTTGTTAGTGGTCTTTTTCCAAAAAAGTCCCATAAGAAAAACACCAAGAATACCCGGACTAACCAATCCGGTATACTCTTGAATATACTGAAACATTTGCGGAATATTACCGAGCAAAGGTGCAAGCACAATAGCAATTACCAACGCCGCCGCAGCAGCAATTCTTCCAATTCTTACAAGCGTTTTCTCCGTTGCGTTTTTGTTCAGATACGGTTTGTAAATATCCATCGTGAAAATCGTTGAAGTGGAATTAAGCATGGAAGCAAGAGAAGAAACTATGGCGGCGGTAAGTGCGGCAAGAACCAAACCTTTAAATCCTACCGGCACAAAAGTTTTTATTAACCACGGATACGCTTTATCGTAATTAATGCCACCGCCGTTTTTCAGAAATGCTTCTTTTACTCCCGGCATAATGGTGGTACCCTCGGGCTGAGTGAAAAGCACATAAGCAACAATGCCGGGGATAACAACCAGAATGGGAATCAACAGTTTCAAAAATGCAGCGAACAGAATTCCGCGTTGTCCTTGTTTTATCGATTTAGAAGCGAGCGTTCGTTGAATTATATATTGGTTAAAACCCCAATAATATAAATTTGCAACCCACATTCCACCGATTAGTACGGCAATACCGGGCAAATTGTAAAATTCCGGATTGTCTTTAGTTAGAATCATATGAAACTTATTACCGGCAACATTAAGAATATGGGAGAAACCGTGTATCACTCCACCTTCCGGTGTTACATATTCGAGAGCCAAAAAGGTTGTTATTAGACCGCCAAAAATCAACAGAACCACTTGTGCGATATCGGTCCACGCCACAGCGGAAAGTCCACCCCACAACGAATAAGCCGCAGCAATGAATGCCAGTCCTAAAATAGAGTAAAAGATTAAACCGCCATCTCCGTTGCCGATGATTGTATCAATTGCTTTTCCGCCAAGGAACAGAACGGAAGTAAGATTTACGAAAATAAAAAGTGAAACCCAGAATATGGCTAGTATGGTTTTAAGATTTGTACTGAACCGTTTTTCAATAAATTCGGGAATTGTATATAGACCTTTTTCAATAAAAATCGGGAGAAAATATTTCCCGACTATAATTAAAGTGAGGGCAGCCATCCATTCGTAAGAAGCTATTGCAAGGCCAATTGCAAAACCCGAACCGGACATACCGATAAATTGTTCGGCGGAAATATTAGCCGCAATTAAAGAAGCACCTATTGCCCACCAAGGTAAAGTTTTTCCTGCGAGGAAATAATCTTTCGAATCGCGTTCGTGTCCCTTTTTTGTTCTGGAGACCCATAACCCGAGAAAAATTATTCCCAGAATATAAATTGCGAATACAACATAATCCAAAGTTGTAAAGTTCATCTGAAACCCATAGTTTTTTAGAAGTATTTTAATATTGAACTATTTAACAAGCATCATCTTCCTTGTTTTTACGTATTTTCCGGCTCTTAAAATATAAAAATATATTCCCGAAGATTCTCCGCTTGCATCCCATTCAACCGAATATGAACCCGGATTTAATTTTTTATTCAGTAATGATTTTATTTTTCGTCCCAATACATCGTATATCTCCAACTTGATTCCGCTTTCCTCCGGAATGCTGAACGTAATTTTTGTGGAAGGATTAAACGGGTTCGGGTAGTTTTGATAAAGCCGGAAATGTTCCGGTATTTTTTCATTTATTCTTTTTACTGAAGTAGGGAGTATTGTTTGTTCATATATTTGCTTTGCGACAACTCTTTCATATAATATTCTGTGCCCTGCGTTGTTTAAATGAACACCATCTCCCGAATTGTATTCAGGTTTAATTCCGTTATTCGAATCGGCAATTCCATTCCAAAAATCGATTGCATGATCGCCAAACCGTGAAAAAGTGGAATCTCTCATTTCAACTTGTAAATTTCTTTTTTCTTCTGAAAAATTTCTCGGTTGAGTTGTTGTTATCCAAACCGGGATATTTGCTTCAGAGGCTTTTGCCAAAATAGTATCATAATTCGCTAGCTGCTCTTGAATAGAGAATCCGTTAGCAACATCATTAGACGGTAAATTAATAATTATTGCGCTCGGATTATAAGAAATTGCTTTCGAAATGTTATGAGAAGTATCCGGAGCAGGTCTTCCTGCAGGCGGAAGGTAACCATCGGGCATTAGTTGATAAGTTGTATAACCACCCACAGCTAAATTTATTACTTGTATAGTTGTATTTTTACTGTATATGTATTTACGGTACCGGTTAACCCATGCGCTATCGGGCGAACTTGGTCCGGTTCCTGCAGCGGTTGATGAACCAAGAACAACTATATTTCCCGTTTTAGAAGAAGTTGCAATTCTAAAAACACCATCACTAACATCATAAAAGTTCGGATTATCTTGTTTAGTAATTTTTATCAAACACGAATCAGAGTTAAGAGTGTCCGGAATTTTCCATTGGGTAAATTCCCCGTTAATAGCCGGTGTGGCGGGAGTTAATGTTTCCCAAGTATTTCCATTGTCGGGAGAAAATTCTATTTTTACAATACTCACATTCTTGCTTTTCCAGGTAATGCGGGGAAATGAACCGGTTGTCCAATACTCTCCGCCGTTAGGTGAAGTTATTTGAATAGAAGGGAAACCTCCGAAACCGGCAATTTCCTCATCCGTCAATGCTCTTGAAAAAAGCTTAATATCCGAAACGGTTAATTCGTTATCCTCGGCGCTTTCATCTGCAAATAGTAAAAGTTTGGAGGTCAGAGCAAAACGTCCGTCAATATCTTGTGGTTCACCGGATTTAACTTTAATTCCATTAACATAATAATCGTGTCGGTTACCATTTGCCACGCTTACGGCAATTCTATACCATTTATCTGCAAAAATTGTGGGATCTGAATAACCCGTAGCCCTTATTCCCAATTTCCCCTTGGAAGAAATGAACCAATCGGCATCGGTGGCATTTGTTGTATCTGTTTGCATGAGTGCATACCATAATCCGTCAACCGGAATTTTAACATCCATCATCAAAGTATAGCTGTTTACCATTGCGCCGCCACCATTGGGCTCTATTCCGTGTTCAATAGTGTAAAAGTTTCCCGGTCCTATTGTTACAGCACCGTCATTACCGGCTGGTCCCGGGGCAGCAAAATGGTTGCCGGTAAGAATAAGCGGATTTCCTGTTTCTGCTTTTAATAAACTATCCTGGTTATCAAACGTCCAATGTCCTACCAAACCGGTACCTAAATTACCTTCGATAATGGAAAAAGCATGCTCGCTTATATCGTAAATCGATGTATCATTAACATCGGTTATTTTGATGAAGACAGATTCTTCTGGATCGGAGGGTAAATTCCAAGCATAACCACCGCTGGTTGCATCCACATTCTCTGCAATTGTTTGCCAGGTATTCATACTATCCGTTGAAAATTCAATATTGATGAAATCTATTTCCGTACTTTCCCAAAGAATAGTTTGTTGAGTATTAACTTGCCATTGTTCTCCGCCGTTAGGACTTACCAATTCTAGGGTAGGGTACCCCCCTAACGAAGCGATTTCATCATCAGCTAAATCCCGCGAAAATATTTTAATATCGGAAACATCTATACTATTATCTTCACCATTTTCATCAGCAAAAAATAAGATAACGGAAGATAATGCAAAACGTTCGTCTACATTTTGCGGGGTGCCGGTTAAAACTTTCTTACCGTTAATGTAATAATCGAACCTGTTTCCGTTCGCAACACTTGCCGCAAGGCGGTACCATTGTTCAGGTACCAATTTTTTAGTCGTATACCCAACAGCGTGTATGCCAAGTTTTCCAGAAGAAGAAATAAACCAATCGCCGTCACTCACATTTGTTGAATCTGTTTGAAATAATGCATACCATTGCCCTAGCTGGTGAAATCTTACATCCATTACAACGGTATAACTGTTTACTAGTGTGCCGCCACCGTTTGGAGAAATTCCATGCTGTGCGGTGTAATAACTGCCAACACCTATGTTAGCAGCTCCGTCTGCCGAGTCATATCCCGCAATTGCGGTTTGAGTACCAGTAAGTATTAACGGAGTCCCAACATCTGCAGCAGTTAAATTGGTCGGGTCATCAAAGTTCCAGTGACCAACCATATCGTCAACCAAATCATTTTTAAGTTGAGCAAACAGTAAGGTTGAGAATAAAAAACTTACAATTAATAATAATTTAATATTCATATTTACCTCTTAGGTTATTTAATTAGATTCATTTTTTTTATTTCGATGTAGTTATTCGCTTCTAATCTGTAATAATACACTCCGCTGCTAAGTGAGGAAGCATTAAAGATTATTTTGTGCGAGCCTTTTTGCATAATTTTTCTGTCGATTAAAGTTCTTACCAACTTCCCGAGATTATCAAAAACCATCAACTTAACAATGCTTGTTTCGGGTAATTCAAATTGTATTGTTGTTGTAGGATTAAAGGGGTTCGGATAATTAACTTCCAAATTATACTCGAACGGTTTTTTCGATTCATCGTTTATACTAACAGTATTATCAGTATAAAAAGGGACCTCATCCGACCATTCCGACCATTGAAGATTTTTATCCCGGTATCTCACCCTAACCCAGTACTTATTAGTTCCCGAAGAAAGCATATTTGCTGTAATTGTATATGACGTGAGATCAATTCCCATGTTAAGGTCTATCGGAGTTAAATCGGGTGGATCCGTAACGCCGTATATATTTTCAAAATCCCTTTTAACATTTATTAGCGGAGTATCATAATTACCTTCGGAACTTGTTACCTGAAATTGTGAACTCATAATTTCATATGTTCCGTTGTAGCCGGATGCATTGACCATAAACGGGAACGAAATGGTTTCATCCGGTGAAGGAGTTACAATAGAAGGTTTGGAGGGCAGTGCTTGGTTTTTCTTGTCTCTAAAGAAACTGTCCAAAACAACATTATCCAGCTTTTTATCAGGATTGCCTAAAGTATATGTAACAGCATTATATTTTTTATTTTTTATATCTACATCAACTATTGTGTAAATATTATAGTCGTATGTTTTTTGAATTTCGGGGTAATCATGTTGATTCGGATACATTCCCCATCTATCCAAATTTGAATTTCCCCCGCCATCCAACAATAATCTGAAGCTACCGTTTTCCACAGTTCCCCGTTCATAATTATGTGAGTGTCCATAAGAAAGCATATCGACTTTACTGTAGTTTTTTAAAACGGGAATTACTCTGTTTTGTACATATTCCGTATTACCATCCGGCCAAAGTTCACTATGACCGGGGTGATGACAAAAAACAAAAATCCAGTCTATTGTTCCGTCAGCTTGCGCATCATTTAATGTTTGTGTTAACCAATTTATTTGTATATTATTACGGTGTTGGGTGTTGCTGTTAACCACAATAAATTTAATTTTCCCGATTCTGAACGAATAATATTTCTCACCTTCCGTTCCTCCGAAATCTTCAAATTTCATATAGTTGTAAAAATTCGAAGACTCCCTTTCATGATTTCCAATGCTTATCATGTGAGGGAAATAAGGAGAAAGTGGAGCTATCGGTTGAAAATATTCATTTTGGTACTCGGAAAGATTATCACCGTTAGTAACAATATCTCCCACGTTAAAAATAAGGTTTACACTGTCAACAAAATTTTCTCCGTATAGAGTTTGTAATTTACTTTTCAACGAATCGTATATTTCCCTGAACCTGTCGGGTGAAGTACGATTATCACCAAGTATGACAAATCTTATATGCCCGTCATTTACATAATCGAGTGGCTGAGTTCTGAACGAATAAATTTCAGTTTCAATTGAATCGGTTTTAACTTTGTAAAAATATTTTGTGCTTGGCGATAATCCTTCCAATTTTGCGGTATGCCAAACAGTTGTGGGATTAAAGAAATAAGTTGTAGCTTGTGTACTGTTTCCCAAGTTTTGCGTTTTGCCGTAAAGAACTTCCGGATTATTCCCTTTGGAAGCCCAGCTGATGTAAATTGATGTAGGCGTAGGCGATTGAAGATACGGAACAACCGGTTTATCTTCAATTGAAACGGTATAACCTCCAAGCTGGGCAATTTCACTGTCTGATAAATCTTTTGAAAATATCTTAACATCGGCAACTTCGATGGTATTGTCCTCTCCATTTTCATCAGCAAATAATAAAAGAACGGGTTGCAGTGCGAACCTGCCGTCTATACTTCCCGGTGTTCCACTTAACGCCTTGCTGCCGTTGATATAATAATCATATTTGTTGCCGTTTGAAACGCTGATTGCAATTCTGTACCACTGTTTTGAGATTAAAGTTTCGTTGGTATACCCCACCGCTCCTATACCTATTTTACCGTTCTGGGATATGAACCAATCTCCGTCAGTTACATTAGTCGAATCAGTTTGGTATAATGCATGCCAACTGCCTATTTGATTCACCCTAACATCCATCACAATGGAATAATTGTTTACCAAATTTCCACCACCGTTAGGCTGGATATTATGACGCACTTTATAATAACTGCCAACACCTATTTGTACGGCGCCGTCGTTACTGTCTGGACCCGCAATCGCTGTATGATTACCTATTAGTTCAAGTGGAGATCCAAGTTCTGCGGCTGTTAAGCTATCCGGATTGTCGAAAGTCCAATGCCCAACCATATAATCTAATGGGGATTGAGCAAAATAAGCCGTATAATTTAAAAGCATAAGAATTATAAGTAATTTTATTTTTACCATCTTTTCCTCTCTTTCTTAATATTTTTTCCATTATCTATTATGTTTTAATATATTAATATTAAATTGACTTAGTTAATACTAATCTCTTATAACCATTGGAATTCACACGTTTTATTTTAAGTACACCAACTTTTTTGAACTTGCGAAATATCTTCCACTAAGTTTGTAATAATATATTCCAGAGCTTACAGATTTATTAAAGTTGTTTAACCCGTCCCACTCAACAACGTGTGCACCCGGATTAAGTGTTCCCAGATATTTTTTATACACTTTATTTCCAATTGAATCAAAAATTTCGAGTGTCAGTACATCTTGTCTTGAAAGTTTAAATCTTATTCTGGTAATTCCGTTAAAAGGATTGGGAAAATTCTGGTACAGTTTGAAATCACCGTCCATACCTAAACTTTTCCGGCTTTTAATTCCAGTGGTTATTTGGTTCAATACAATGGCATTGATAAAGGTACTATCTACATTTTGTTCGAAGTAAATATCTAGTATTTCATCTTCTACAAATATCTCGCTTTGAATTTTATAAAAAGCGTTTCTTCCGGCTTCTGCATAAACATCAACGTTTTTACGGATATATTGATCTTCAACTATAATATTAAACGTCCTCTCCCCAACCAGATTATTATCCTTTTCGGCAAATAGGAGTGACAAATCGTATTTTCCGTTAGGTACGTGAAACTTATAAGATATAATTCCAGCCCTTTCCGTTAAAAATACTTCATCGTCATTAGTACCAAGTATGTTGATACCGGAATAAGTTCGTAATTTTCCGCTGTAATAACCGTATTCTTTGTCCGGCGCCCATTCTTGATCGGCCAAATAATCTTTATAAGAACCGCCGCCAACATTAACTTTTACAGGAAACACAAGTGGGTTAATTTTATTTACAGTTGTCGCTTGCAAAGGTTTGATGTTTGGAGAAAGTCTATCTTCTGTAATGTTCTTAACAATTAAATTCGTAGATTCATACGGGTCTAATTCATCAGTGGTAATGTTAACAACTCTGCGGTCGGCCGATAGTTTTGCTGCAAGTACTTGAACACCGGAAATGATATAATTAGAAACGTCTTCCGATGAAGTTTTATCCAGCTCTTCAGAAAATTGTATGGTAACAGATTTGTTATAATTAGCTCTTGCCCAAATAATACTTGGGGGAATATTATCAACATCGCCGGTGTTATCCGGATCAGTAACATAAAGGTTAAGTAACCCGTTTTTAATAATTACATTCTCTGGAATAAAATCAACCAAATTACCCTGAAAAGTACCAGTGGTTATTTTCCATTTTGTTGAATCGAAAACATCAAAATCATCTTGCCATTGCACAGTAAAATTGTTCCCGCTTCCGTAACTACCGTTTCCAGGCGTATAGGAAGAATAACGTACCCAATCGTACTCTGCGTTAAACGGCAGATATAAGTCGTTGAAATATCCTACCCAGTTTGTATATTCAGGAATCCATAAGTTCATTTCAATATTTTGAGCACGTGTCAATGTTTGCACGTGATTACCGGTTTGCCGGAATACTTCAACTCCATCGACAAACCAAGCCACGTAATCGGGTGTCCATTCAAAGCCATATTCATGGAAATCGATATATGGGTCGAATTTAACATATTGACTTCTTATATGGAAGGTTCGTCCCGGCGTTATTGCGTTAAACTGAACGTTATTTTTATATCTGCCAACAATTTCTATATCAATTTCATTCCAATTTGAAATACCTCCGCTTTCCCAATGATGATATGTAAAAAAAGAAGAGACAGCACCCTCTCTGTTTGCCGGTTTAAACCTAACGTCGAATCTTCCGTATTTATATGTGTTAACAGATACAATTTCGGCACCTTTATATTTTTTGGAAAACATCTGGGAGGGCATTATAATTGTTAGAATTACCAGACTAATATAAATTTTTACTTTATTATGTATAATATTATCCATCATTATTAATATTAATTAAAATACAATGCTAAATGAAAATTTTTGAATATTTGAAAGCCTTCCAAAATCCGCATATGTATAATCCACACTAATTGCCAAGTTTCCCAGAAGCAATTGTTTCAATCCTACTCCGAGTGTAAAAGATTCTTCCGAATTATCCAGAAACAATGATTTGTAGCCTCCACGCAAAAAAATTGTATTTCCAAAATTATACTCTGCACCAAAGTTCACACTCTCGTAATTGTCGCTGGGATGTAAAGCATCAAGAGTAATAGTAACACGGTGTGATTGTGTATTTAACACTTGATATGCCAGCCCTACTCTGAAATTCAACGGTAATTCCCAACTGTCAGTTTGTAGTTGTGCCGGAATTTTACCATTGTTGCCTGTTGATTCCGGATCGGGATCATATAAAACTAATGCAGATTTTCCCTCCATTTTCATAGGTGTTCCAAAATTCGAAATGCTCATTCCCAGCACAATTCCATCGAATGGCGTAATGTATTTAACGCCTAAATCGATTGCGACTGCGCTAGCGGTCATTTTCCAAATTTTCTGATAAACGAACTTAGGGTTAAACCCAATTGAAAATTTATCTGTTAATTTCAAAGAATATGCAATACTAAAAGCGATATCCGAAACGGAAAAAGTCTCCCCGGTTCCTTCAGGTTCTTCAACCGTTGTAACGTTCATATCTTTAATATCAGATGCTGTGAAGCTGAGACCTAATGTACCAATACCTCCAAGAGAGTATGTTGCTGCCATAAAATTATAATTTATGCCGGCAATCCAATTGGTATGTTCAATCATAATAGACGTTCCGGTTATATCAACAATACCGGCTGGATTCCAGTAAATGGCGCTTGGGTCGTCTGCCAATGCAACAAAGGCGCTTCCCATTGCGCTGGCTTTTGCCCCTTGTCCAATAGATAAAAATGATGCAGCAGTTGTTCCTTTTTTGGAAACATTTGTTACGGTTTGTTGGGAATAAACAAATGAGTTAAACAAAAATAATGTAACTGCAAAAATCGATTTGATGTTTAGTTTCATCCACTATCTCCGGACTATTTAATAACCGCAAATTTGCCGATATGTTCACCTATTCCGGGTGCGGAAACATGGTATACATATAAACCGTATGCTATATCCATTCCATCCTCCGATATAAGATTCCAACTAAGCGAACCGTCGGTGCTAGCGGAATTCTTTTCCAATGTTTTAATTAATGCACCTGTTACCGAATAAATTCTTATTGTACATTTTGCGGGCAAATGAATAAAATCGATTCTTCTGCTTCCCCTTCCTTCTTGGTTCAGGTTTCTTGGTTCCCAACTGGCGGTACCTACATACGGGTTTGGAACAACTTTAATTTTATTCAGGTCATCTTTTGCTGTTTTCAAATCCGTTTTTGCCGCGAGTGTTTTAAATGAAAAGTAATCACCTGTTTTGAACTGTTTTTTGGTTTTAATTACAAATCTGTCACCCGCAGAGGGGAAAGCATCTATTGGAGCTGTTGTAGAATGTTTATAGCCTATCCTCCAAGTTAATTTATAACTTGAGCCGACGTATTCCACAATCACGATATCGTCACCCAGATCGAATGTTTTATTTTTGTTGTTGTCAATAATTTCTGCTTGAACCGTATCGCCCCTCGTTAAATTTCTAACTACAAAAGGGACTTTAATTTTATTGAAAGGTGTGGTTACAGATCTCTCTTCCAAAAATTCAATTTCATAATCTGCCGGCCAAGCTATGTTGCGCGCGGGACTGCTTTCGTCGGGGAAAACCGGCATATATAAATTTGAAAAACCCACAACCCATCCGGTTTTTTCATGATCGACCACCACTGCTGTATCATTATCAACTGCAATCGCCAAACCGTCGAAAGGCGGACTAAATTTGCCTCCACCTATAGCAGTTGTATCAATGTATGGATTCAACGTATCAGTTTTGTTATTATAATTTCTAATTATTGAATATGAAACTGTTTTGTAAAACGGTACTTCACCTTTAGAATTAAATAATATTTTATATGTTGCGTTATTTTTTATGGCATCGGGGTCCAAAACTGCCACTTGCATACTACCGGTTCCAATTCCCGTTGCATTTTTAAGATCCCCATTTATTTCCGGGGGTACATAGCCTGCAGCCGGAGCGTTTGGTGTTACAACAGCACAATTTTTATCAACAAATTTTACATTTCCAACTAGATCAACGGTTATAATCTTCGTGGTTTCCGACGGAATTAATCCTTTCGTACCGAAATCAGGATCGCCTTGATCGTATGCAACCAAAGCATAGTAATACGTTTTTCCATTAACCACATTTGTATCTATATATGAATGTTGTAACCCTGTATTACTACCGCGCCAAAAATGAGCGCCGTTTATACCTACCGGATCAGGTCCTTCGATGCTATCAACAATATCGAATTGAGCAATGGGCTTCCAATACTTAGGCTCACCTTTTGAATCGGTAATAACCTTAATATCATTAAACTCAGGTTCCTCACTTCTGTAAAGCAGGTATCCTTCGAAATCTTTTTTAAATCCTTGGGTCGGGTCGTTATTTTCATAACCTAGAAACGGATCGCGGGAATGTTCAGCAACATCATCCCAAAACAAGAAAACTTTTTTATCGCCTGGAACGGCTTTTAACGTAGGTTTTAACGGAGGTTTGGCAAAATTGTAATTTGCATTATAAATCTGTTGAACGGTTTCTTTATTAAAGATCATATCTTCAAGATCGTTACCGAATACGAGTGCAACGGAAAACCTTTGCCTTCTGTTTACTTCCAAGGGAAATCCGCCCGAACCAAATAATATTTGTATATTTGCATTGGTAAGCGAGGTATCGAAAACATGACCGGCCATTGTTTTCCAAATCACTTCATCGTTTTTAGGCCAAATTGACTTAGGCCCTTTGTTAGAGAGTCTTTCAATGGCAAGGCTTGTCAATCCGATTTGATCGGATTCATCTTTATCCGTTTTATCGAAGTTGGGTTCGCCTTCAGTAGGTTTCCCGTCGCCTTCTCCTAAATCCGGACCGTTATATTGGGGATCAAAAGGGCCGACACCATCGACTCCAAGATCGTCATTTAACGGTTCATTTTCATCGGCATCCCATTTACCGTTTCCGTTCAAATCAGAAAAACCCACCCAATCGCCGTCATTATCTATACCGTCGTCTCTTCTTTCATCAATCATACCATCTTCGTCGTCGTCAATTCCGTTTAGTGCATTTCCGGGGCTTTCTAGATATGCATATCCAATATAGCCGGTCTTCCAATTATCCGGTGGTGCAACTCCATCGGCATCGAAGGCATAAGCAATATCAAGCTTGGTATTGTATGATGCATTATCGTCGGCATTGTCGCTTACTCCGCCTACGCCGGTGTCGCTGTAAAAACCGAAATAAGTTGTATCGTAGGTATAATCGGAAAGATTTACTATGTCAAAATGCCAAAATATTATATCTTCGGCCAGTACATGAGACCATTGAAAACCGCGAACTTCGATGCGTAAACCGAGTCCGCCACGGTTCGAGTCGGTTGATATTGGATAATATTGATAAGGTGGTCTGCTAAATTCCTTGTCTTGTGAATCATCCATTACATAAAAAGTCTCAAAGTCAGCATTTTGAACACCGCGACCAAAATAGCCGTACCAATAACCATCCCACGTTTCATCTATATTTGGCAAAGACCGGGGCCAAATATCCGGCCAAGTTTCCGGTTTTGTACTAATTGCCGGTTCTTCCGATTCCGGTGCAGCATAGCCCGGTACCGGTTCAACAACCCAAAGTTGGTTTGTAACCGGATCAAAATCGACCTCTTCTCTATATGATGTAATTGCCGGATGTACCAACTGTCCGTTTCCCGGTGCTTTAATCGAAGCCGAAACTATTGGTGTTAAACCATCTAAATAATTATGCCCGGTGCCTTTTGGCCATTCACCCGAGGGACGATCCGGCCAAGCACCTACCTGTCCGTCATTTCTGAAAATCGTTCGCACGAGATTTCCATCCATTATGCCTTTTTTGCGATAGGTTTTATCTCCGTATGCTTCATCGCGGTATTTTTGTATATTCGGATCAATTTGAGCCGTAACAATGTTAGCGGAAAGAAAAATCAGAAAAAAATAAAATATTTTGCTCAACATTGAAACTCCTGTTTATTATTAAAACCCAACACTGAAGCCAAAATTAATTTGTCTTGGACTGGAATAAGCCGCCGGATTTTTTAAATATTCTTCAATCGTATTTAAACCGAAAATCTTACCTGTATATGCAGCAGCATTCAAATCAATACCTGCTCTGCCGGTAGTTGGACTGACAATAAATTCGTTTCTAATATCAAACAAATTATAAACCAATAAAAATGCATTTAATTTAAATCCAAACAATTCAAAATTTTTGTTTGCCCTAAGGTCAACGTTGTAATAATCGGGTTTTCTTCCACCGTTTTCAAAACGCAAACCTTTTGAGTATCGCGGATCTTCCGTATATGGCATCCCGGAGCCATAATTAAAAATAATGCCGACTGTCCAATTGCCAGGCACTCCAATGTTAAGCGCAATATTCAAAGTTGATGTTTGATCCCAATCGAGCGGCACTACTTTTTTAGTCGGTTCAACCGGAGGGTCGGAACGGCTTTTAAAGAAGACGGTACGAGGATCAGATGCATTCCCCGCTGCAACTTGATATGTATAATCTATTTTTGCACTAAAATAATCCGCAAATCTTTTATCGAGTGTCAGTATAAGTCCTTTAACATTCCCATAATCTCTGTTCACATACCTTCCATACAAAAAACCTTCGTAGGTTTCCCTAATTTCGGAGCCGAGCAAGTTTCTTATATCACTGTAATAAATTGAAGCATCTAAAGACACATTAGGAAAAATAACTTGTTGCAAACCAAGTTCATACTTCACGGTTTTTTGTGCTTTCAGTTCCGGATTACCTACAAAAGATTGAGGTGAGCTTGTTTGATCAATAATATACCTGTTGTTTTCGTACAAATTAGAAAAAGAAGGTATTTGAAAAAAATGTCCGTACGAAAAATGAATTGCCCCTTTATCCGACATAGGAAAGGACACTCCGAAACGCGGGCTAATTTGGTATTGGCTATTTGCGGGTCTCGTTTTGTTTGCCCCGGGAAAATTAGGATTATTCAACGGGTTTTTCAAATCAACAGGTAAAGTTGTGTTCGAGTTGAAATAATCGAACCGGAGACCTGCATTAATTATCATGATATCGTATTCCATTTTATCCTGAATATAGGCGGAGAATTCGTACGGATTCGTTTTATATATTTGGTTAAACTTTGTACCGGGGGCGCTGTAACCTAAATGATAAATCAAGTTTCCGTTTTCATCCCTCTGTCCGTCTGTAAAATTCCTAAGTGTTTTCCAAGAATTGAAAATTTCATGAAATCTTCCTTCCACTCCGGCTTTAATTTTATGTTCTTTTGAAACTTGAGATTCAAATGTGAATTGCCCGATAAGGGATTTAGTATATCTGGAATATCTGTCGGTTTCATTTCCGCCGGTTCTGAAAGTATATTCGGAAATCGGAGCACCGCGGGAGGCGTCAACATATCGCGGATCCAGAGGATCTTCATACAAATATCCTTTATAATCATGATAATTATGCGAAAATTTTAATGTTGCAAGTGTTACATTTGATGGATACCAAGATATTTGGAATGAATGAATAATATTGGTTCTGAAATGATTTTTTATACCGTCTGGAACTAACTTCATTGAATGATTATAATATTTACTCCAATTATCGTCCCCAAAAATATTATAAGTGAATTTCCAAGAAGGCAAGCTGTAAGTTAACTTCCCGTTAAATGACTTTTTCTTCTGTGGATTCATGGGAACATATTTGCCGTCGCCTGAGGGCTTAAGTATAAAATAATCGGGGTTCTCCGGATCCGGAAAGACAGGCGCCCCATCCGACGGAAGAAAAACTCTCTTACCGTAAATATAACCGTCATCGGAGTATAAACGCCCGGTTATAAAGAACGATAAATTTTTTATAAATTCAACAGGTCCACTTAGACTGAATCTTAAATCCTTTGGTCCTTTAAGATTAATTTTATTAAGATTTTGAAATATATCATTTGAAGTTGTAAAATAATTCCCTACATATGAAGAAACGGTTCCTTCATAATTAACGCCACCGTCTTTGGTAATTATATTAACAACTCCGGACATCGCTTGCCCGTACTCGGCATTGAAAGTTCCGCTAATGACTTCCAGCTGCCTAATTGAATTATTTTCCACTTCAACGCTAAGGACACCATTAAAAACGTCGTTAACCGCGACACCGTCGATCAAGTAAGCAACTTCGTTCTTTCTGCCGCCCCTAAAATGCCCGTCTATCACTCCGGCTTGCAAGTTAACTACTTGTTGGAAATTATCTATGGGTAAAGCTTTAAGTTCATCGGATGTAACAATCGCAGAAGAAGAAGTTAAATCTTTCGTAATCATAGGTTGTTTTGCACTTACCACAACAACGCCCAGGCCAACGGTTTGCGGGGAAATTCTAATAATGCCCAGATTGGTAGTCAAATCTATCTTTACCAGAACATGCTTTATCGTAATTTTTTGATATCCTACAGCCGATATTGTTAAAGTGTATTCCCCGGGAGGAATATTCGGTATCATGAATTCCCCTTCAACATCTGCAGCAGCACCAAAATAAGTATCTTTCACTATTACGTTAGCCCCAATAAGCGGATCACCGGTTTCTTTATCCAATACCTTGCCGGTAATTTTCCCCGTAGTACCGCCATATAATGTTAAAGGTAATATTATGATTGTTAATAATAAAATATTAACAATATTAATTATTTTATTTATAAAGTTATAGTTATTGCATTTCATACTAATAATTTCGACTATCGTAAAATGTGAACAGCCAATCAATACATAAGAATGATTGATTGGCTGTATCAATCGGTTATTTAATTAACAACATTTTCTTAACTTTATTATATGTACCGCTTTTGAGTTCGTAGAAATAAATTCCCGATGATAGTTGCGATGCGTCAAAATTTACTTGGTGATTACCTGCAGTTTGTTCTTTATTAACTAACCGAGCAACTTCCTGACCCAACAGGTTATAAATTTTAAGTGAAACATTCCCGGTTTTCGCAAGTGAATATTTTATAACCGTTGTGGGATTGAACGGGTTAGGATAGTTTTGCGATAAAGAATAAACGTTTTTGATTTTATTATCTTCATTAACCGAAACAACCCACTTATTGCCGTACCAAGTATAAGACCAAACGGAAACATCTTTCCAACCTTGATCTTGATTACGTGAGGAATAGGTTAATATACCTTCCCTCCTTTCCCAACATTGTCCGTCAGGTTTTTTGTTATCATTATCATTTATTACAAAATCAATCGGCATTCTGAATCCTTCTCGAATTGTTGGAATTGTATCCTTAGTGCCAGCCAGTTCCGTAAGGGGAATTTTTGCTTCAACAACATAACCTCCGGTGAATTTTTCTTTCCATATATAATTATCTGTTCCACTAACAAGTAAAGAATCGTTTAAGTTGGTCCAATGATCACTTCTGGCAAGATATTTTCCGAATCTTAAATGATAATCTGGTTGACTGCCCCTTTGGTAATCCGTATGTGGAGCACCGTGCCAGTTGTAAAGTCCGATTAATAAATCCGGGGAATCGCTAGTCCATGAATCGCACGTTTCTTCGTGATGAACTACATCATCGTTAACATCGAAAGCCACGTACAAGTATTCACCTTGGATTGCCACGTAAGCTTCTGCCGAGCAATCATTGTCATCATCAATGGTTGTTCCTGTCACAACGGTCCCACTACCATCTGACGGAAAAATTCTAAACGGAGTAATATCTGACCATTCACTTAAATCTCCGTCAGCCGTAAAATTGTTTGGGGCAGTAGTAGCAATAACGGTTACGCCTTTTGCGGTATTTGTAACCGCATCGGTAACTGCGGGAGAACCTATGTTACCTGCTTTATCTACAGCATTAATTGCGTAATAATACGTGACCGATTGATCTGTTGCAGGTGCAAGCAAAACGTGTTCAACAACTTGAATGTTTTCCTCAACACCAAGTTGAACTACTTCAACTCCTTCAGCATTTACATCCGTAATCGGATTTTGACTGTAATAAATATTATACTTCTCGTTTTCCTCACCCGGTACGTCATTCCAAGTAATTAAATTCGAATAAGTACTTGCTACAACCGAAACACCGGCAGGAGCTTCGGGCGGGGTTTTATCTGAAAATTGGAATCCCGATTGTTGGAATACGTCGAACAATATTGTACCGCTCATTTTTTCGCCTTGTGCACCATAAGTAGTACCACCTGCGGATAATGTTACATGCCATTCTTTAACAGCTTCGGGATTGAAAACCCCGTCTCCTTTCGATTCCCACCACGGTTGAGAAAAGCCATCGGAGGGGAAGTGATTATGACCAGGTCCACCGTAAATACTGTCGTTATATACAGGGCGTTCCCTTAAAGGTAAATAGTATCTTGTCCAGTCCGATGCTTCGCTTAACTTAATCGGGACTTCACACGTCCAAGATTCATCTTCACCGGTGTTATTTTCAACCAAAGTGAACCTGAAAGTTACTCTGTCGGGTGTACCAGATTGAGGCACTAAATTTTTAAGATAAAGCACCAAAGCAGTTCGTTCAGCCAACGAATCAATAGGTGCGGGATTAGCCGGAGTAATTGTTAAGTAACCGCCCCAGCTTTGAGATGCATTTACAGTATAATCCCATTGTAAAGAACCGGTACCTTCAACGAAATCGCTGGAATTATCGGAAAGAGTTGTGCTTCCCGCACCGCTTCCTGCCCACCCCATTGAATCTACAACAAAGAAAGAGTCAGATACTGCAGTATCGAATGTTTGTAATGGTTCATAACGCGTGCCGAGAAGTTGTAAATTATCTATTAGAATTGAACCTTCTGCTGTTGGAGGAGTTGTACTGTTCCCGGCAGTAATATAAACAAAAGTGATTTCAAAACCTTTAATCTTATCGAACTGAAGTTCGCCGTCACCTTCAATAAATTGCGGGGCAAAGCCGGTAGTTTTGTCATCGGAGCGGACTAATGGCATTCTAATATTAATCCAATTTCCGGAATTATCGGTATGTTTAATATCCGTTTCATAAACCCACAAATCCCTGTTTCCGTTCTCATCGTATTCTGCCAATTTGAACTCGGTAAAAATAGTTCCGTTCTGACTCATATTTACGGGAGTGACAACTTTATACCATAAACTCAATTCTGTTCCTGCCGATAGATCTATATAAGGCATATCCGCAACGCTATCGGGAACGTAGGATGTAATCACGCTGTAGCCTCCCCAGCTATCGGCTGCTTCCACTCTGTAATCAATTTTCATGGAACCGCTTCCTTCTTGATGCTCGGTTTCATTAAAGAGATTCACATAAGCTGTAGCACCGTTTGCATATAAATATCTTGTATTAAGTTCGGTCGATGCTGTATCCGGCCAAGTGTTACCCACTGAATTATCAAATGAATCCATGATCCATTGTGCATGTGATACCGTCGTTAAAAATAGTATTAATAGAAATGTAAGAATCTTTCTCATGTTATCTCTCCTTATTTATTGTAAATATTTGTATTAAAATTTTATTCATTAAAATACCGGTTACAAAATGATAGCCGCATTATTTAAGAATTATTTTTTCCTTTAGTAAATCTTTGTCGTTAGATGATCCTCCAACGAAAATCTCGAATTCTCCTGGTTCTGCAATGTAATTCATATTTATATCGTAGAATTTGAAATCTTCTGCCGAAAGGGAAAATTTAACTTTTCTGCTTTCGCCCGGTGCTAAATCTATTTTCTTAAAACCTTTCAGTTCTTTAACCGGTCTGGTTATACTTCCATATAAATCTCTTATATAAAGCTCAACTATTTCTTTTGTTCTAAAATTACCTGTATTCGTTACTGAAACCGAAACTTGCAGAGTATCATCTAATTTTATTGTTTTATCACTCAATGATAAATTCGAATATTTTAAACTTGAATATGTTAAACCATATCCGAAGGGATAAGCTGGTGTGTAATCAACATCGAGATAGTAACTTGCATAACCGTCTGGGTTCTCCGGGGTTCCGAGTGTTCTTCCCAATTGATTTGGGGAAGGCGGCCGCCCCGTATTTTTATGGTTATAATAAATTGGGATTTGTCCGACGGTTCTTGGGAACGTTACCGGCAATTTCCCGGAAGGTGAAACTTTACCAAATAAAATATCGGATATCGCTTCGCCACCCATGATACCGGGATGCCAAGCGTATAAAATGCTGTTTACTTTATTAGCTACATTACCGAATGTTAAAGGTCTGCCTGCTAAAATGATTAAAATTAGAGGTTTCCCTAATTTGGACAATTCGTCAATTAATTCTTCTTGTTTCCCCGGCAAATTCAGAAATGCCCTGCAATGTGTTTCACCTGATAACATTGCATCTTCTCCGAGAAATAAAAGAACACAATCCGACTTCCCGGCTATTTCAAGCGCGTCGTTAAAATATTTGCGGTCATTGCTTCTCGGCGTTTCCATAGCTTTTGAATAGTAAATTTTTAATTTATGTCCGAACTCTTTTTTTATTGCCTTTAGTGGAGTAATTACATTAGCTGGATTTCCGTCTAACGACCATGTTCCCAGTTGATCTGCAGGCGCATCGGCCAAGGGACCGACGATGGCAAGGTTATTAATTTTATCAATATTTAAAGGCAGCGTACTATTGCGGTTTTGTAATAAAACAATACTTTCCGTTGCAATTTCTTTTGCAATTTTTTTATTCGTGTTGGTCAATGTAGTTTTAGAGGGATTGATGCCGAAAGGATTGTCGAACAAACCGAGTTTGAATTTTACCCTTAATATTCCAGCTACCAATGTATCAATCCATTCAACCTTTACTTTACCGGAGTTTATCAATTGCGTTAGATGTGTTTTATAATTTTCAGTTACCATTTCCATATTTACACCTGCATTAACGGCTTTCACCGCCGCTTCCTCACCATCTTTAGCAAATCCGTGATTTATCATTTCGCTAACAGCTCCCCAATCGCTTACAACGAATCCATCATATAGCCATTCTTTCCGTAATATTTTTTTCAATGTAAAATTATTCCCGGTAGCAGGTACGCCGTTCAAATCATTAAAAGCGCTCATTAATGTAGCTACGCCAGTTTTCACTGCTGCTTGAAACGGTTTCAAATAAATGTTTCGTAATTCACCCTCGGGAATAAGAGTCGTATTATAATCTCGTCCTCCCTCGGCAGCGCCATATCCTACATAGTGCTTTGCACATGCAGCAATAGTGTTTGGCGCTGCAAGATTTTCTCCTTGAAAACCGTGAATCATCGCACTTCCCATAACGCTTGCAAGAAACGGGTCTTCACCGCATGATTCCGCTATTCTGCCCCATCTGGGATCTCTGGAAATATCTATCATTGGTGCAAATGTCCAATGAATTCCATCTTCCGAAGCTTCGGCTGCCGCTACTTCAGCACCTTTTTTAATTAAATCGGGATTCCAAGTCGATGCCTGACCCAAAGGTATCGGTAGTACGGTTTTGTATCCGTGAATCACATCTCTTCCAAAAATAAGTGGAATGCCTAATCTTGATTTACTTACTGCAACGGTTTGAAGTTTAATTTTATCTTCTTTGCTTCCCGCATTTAAAAAAGAACCCACTTTCCCATCAGCGACTTCTTCCAAAACTTTATCATTCATTTCCCATAAATTATATTGTTGCATTTGACCTATTTTTTCTTGAAGTGTCATTCTATTCAACAGGTCAGAGATTCTTTTCTCAATATTTTCAGAAGGATTTTTATAGATTTGGGCAAAAAATAAACTAATATTTAAAAAGAAAAATAACGCTGAAAGTCTGATAAAATTGAACATGGCTCCTCTTTTGATACAGTCAATCAAAGTTAAAGGCAATAACCGTACCACTAATGAAAGGCTAAAATTGGCTTTAAAGTGGAAAAACTAATAATTCACGAGGTTATTTTATTATCAAATTAATAACGTCATTATTATTTTAATAATAGTGATAAATTTAAAAACACCGGTGTGTGCTATTTCAATCCCAATTCTTTACACATTCTAAAATAGTTAGGAGGAGCCAATCCAAGTTTTTTAGCTGCTTCGGCATCGGAAGAAGAATTATTCCTTACATGAAGAAAATATTCTTTCCGGAACCGTTTTTCAATATCTTTAAGCTGAACAACGCTTCTTAAATATTTAAAATTAAAAACATCGGAGTTGTTTCCTGCCCCGGGTAAACGGTAAACCAACGATTCGTCAACAACTTCTTTAGTTATTAATTTTTGTTCGTTTAGCAAAAATCGTTGCACAACATTTTTTAATTCACGAACGTTCCCGCGCCAATCATAATTTTTCAAACTTGTAACTGCTTCTTCTTGAAATACCGGTTTCACTATACCCATATCGGAACAATATTTATCAACAAAATAATCGATTAACAAGGGGATATCTTCACGTCTCTCTTTCAAGGGAGGAAGATGGATTCTTGCCACATTTAAGCGGTAGTAAAGGTCTTCCCGGAATTTTTTTTGCTCGACCCTTTCTTCCAAATTTGTATTTGTAGCCGCAATTATTCTAACATTGACTTTTATGGTATCTGTGCGACCTATTTTTTCAATTTCACCGTCTTGAATTACTCTTAAAAGTTTAACTTGAGCGGAAAGAGGCAATTCGGATATTTCATCTAAAAAAATCGTTCCTTTATCTGCACTTTCGAACAAACCTTTTTTTTCTTTTGCGGCACCGGTAAACGAGCCCTTTATGTAACCGAACAATTCACTCTCTATCAGATCAGCAGGTATACTACCACAATTAATACGGATTAATTTTTCAAATTTTCTTTTGCTTTTATAGTGTATATGATACGCAACAAGTTCCTTGCCGGTACCGGAAGCTCCGTCGATGAGAATGTTCAAATCGTTTTTAGCAAGTTTTTCAATCTGTCCTTTAAGATTCTTTATCTGCTCCGATTCACCTATAATTTCTCTTTCTTTCAGAATTGTGTAGATGTTTTGAGTTAATTTTTTATTTGAAACATAATTACGTTTTTCCAGAATCCTCTTTTCGTATGCATTGAAAATAGACATAACAAAATCGGTAGGCTGGTAAATATATTGTTCAATATCACCCGGATATTTTGTGCAATACCAAAAAGCACCTGCTTCTATTAATTCATTTGCAAAATTATAATCCGTTATATTAATCGTTAGTTTGGTTATTACTATAATTTGAATTGTGGTATCAATTTTCTTTATTTCTCTAATTAATTCTTCACCTTTAATTCCACCTGCTATTTGGAAATCCATTATTACAATACTAAAATAATTTTGTTTTTCACTCAGAATTTTAAGAGCATCAGCTCCGTTAGATACAATTTCCCGGATAAATATTTTATCTTTAAATGGTTCTATAGTGTTCTTTACACGCTTAACGTCAAACTCTTCGTCTTCGATTAACAATATATTGATCGGGTCGGCAGGATTCATTTAATTATTCTTTTTATTTATTAAAAGTAATCTGAAATTCACAACCACCTTCTTCCAAATTCCGCACATCAAGTTTCCATCCGCATCTTTTTGTTGCTATTTCATATGCAATATAGCAGCCGTAGCCTTTGTTCTGATTTGCGGAATATTTTGTAGAAACTTTTTCCAAAAATATTTTTTTTACCCCGTTTATTTCTTCCAATAATTCTTTTTTAATCCCGTTTCCGTTGTCCCTAATCGAAATAACAGCCAAATTGTTTTCTTCATCATAAAACGTTTTAATAAATATGACCAAACTTTTTGTGTTGCCGTGGTCGATGCTGTTTTGGATTAATGGTTCCAATACTTCCCAAATAACATACTCATTTACAGACACTTTTGGAAATTTATCATCGAGCTCCAATTCGAATTCAAACGTATCAGTTTGAGAAGAGATCCGGAGAAATAAATTATTAACTATAAATTTTATTTCTTCGTTTATATCAGTTTTAAACATTGGATTGCGAATGGTTTGCAGCGGTGGATCATACCATTTCATATCATATATTACGCGTGAAACAAAATTGGCATATTTATATAATTTATCTTTTACCGAGTCTATATTTTTATCGTTCAGACCTTGCAAATCTTCTTTTATAAAACCCATTACCTTTTCGGCTTTGTGGTGTGTGTGATAAATTCTTTTTGTAAACAGAGATTCTTTTTCGTGCACTATTTTATCTTTCAAATGTTTTTCCTGTTCTTCAAAAAAGAGTTCTTTCGCTTTGTCTCTTTCCCTAACAGAATAAGATGAGATTAAATACATTGCTATTAATCCAAACAGTATAAGTGAAAAATAAACAATTGCAACTTCGTTATAACCGGAAAGAATATTACTTGTAAAAAATGAAAAGTTCGGTGAATTTTTCATGTAAAAAACGCCCAGGAATTCGCCGTTCGGAACCAGAGGCACCAAAACGTGAAAAGTTTGCCCCGGTTTTTGAACGCTTAATATTTGTTCTTTCTCTCTTAATAATTCGGCATTATCTTCAAATAAGCGTTTAGCCTCTTCAAATTCAGGTATAGTTTTTATCGAGTAATTCAATTTCCCCGTTAAAAAATCCAATAGGGTCTTTCCATTTTCAATTACTACAGGCCTGCCGTTTTGTAAAACTATCAATCCGCTAAGCTGCACATGTTGTTCCATTAATTGTTGACTGAAAATAATATTAAAAGCCTCGATAATTTTTGTTCTAAGCCTGTTGTCAATCTTTCCACGGTCGTAGATGTTTTCCATTAATAATTCAAGTGATGTGGTACTTAAATTGGCAATTCTTTCCGCCGATTCTTTTTTGTACCACTGTTGTGTTTTATGTAAAAATTCCTCGAGTGATGATTTCTGAATTAATGAAAATATAAATTGAAATATTACTAAAATTAATAATATTAGTGTCAGATGTCTTAGTTCAAAATGATATTTCTCAATTCTTTCTTTAATATTTTGTGACTTCATTTTAATTATTTAATTATTATTGATTTGGACTGAATGTTTTGGTCCACTTCGTTAAGGGCTTTGTCAACACTTATCTCACCTTTTATTGCTTTATTAGCATAATAGGCGAGTATATCGGAAATTCTTGTATAATCTTTCAGAAACGGTCTGTGAACACCATTGTTAAGTAAATTCTTATAAAATTTTAAATCCTTGTATTTAGCAACAAACGATTTATCTTCATATAACTGTTTAAGTACCGGCAAATATCCTCCTTCTTGATACATAATTTTCTGTGAATCTTCGCGGAGTAAAAATTTAATAAACTCAAGAGCTTCCTTTTTATGATTGCTGAATTTGGAAATCATTAAATTCCAACCTCCGTAAACTGATATGGGTTTGGACCCTTTCAGATGAGGTAACGGTGCTTTTTTTACTATTCCTTTGAAATTATATTTTTTGACTGCTTCTCTTTTATATCTCTCATAACCCGGCCAACCTCTAAGAAAAACAGCGTTGCTCTTTATGAAATATTCCCAGGATGAATATCCTTTAAATCCGGTTGCTTGATAAGGCGTTAATTTTTGTTTTTGAACCAAGTCTACTAAAAACCCTAGTGCATTTTTAACTGTTCCGTTATTATAATTTATCCCGTGATTAAAAAACTCAGGCTCCATATTCAATATCAATTCTGTAAGGCTGCAAATAAGCCCCTCATAACTTTCGGCAGGATAGATATAGAACGGATATCCTAACTTTTTCATTCTTTTACCCAGTTTGATAAAATTTTCCCACGTAATCGAATTCTGAAGTTCCTTTTCAATAATTTTATAATTGTGCAGTTTTTTTAAAATATCTTCTCTATAAAACATTAAGCTTATATCAATATATAGCGGAATTGCGACAAGGGAATCGTTGAAAAAACATGACGCAAGGGAATATTTTAACAATTTGTTTTCCAGACCGTTTAAATCCGATTCATTAATCGGTTCGCTCCATTTTGCAAAACGGTGAACCCAAATTAAATCAACGGCAAAAATATCTATTTTATCGCTCTTACTGCGTAAAGCCCTTGCCAAAAGCTCTTTCCTTTCGTTCGTACTGAATTTGGAAAACGGCAAATTTATTGTTTCAACTTTTATTCTTCCTTTGTACTCATTATTAAATTTCTTAATTAAAATTTTGTGAGCTTGGGAAATGTTATCGGCGTAAGTAATTGTAATTAAATTACCGTCCTCGTTATGGGCGGTGAAATTAGGCAAAATAACTAACAGGAAGAAAATCAAAATAATTAGAACAAATAATATTTGCTGGAAAAAATAGTTAGAAAAATATTTTTGATACGCCGGCTTCATTGGAATAATAAATATAGAAATAAAAGTAATCAGTAGAAACTTACTTTCTCATATAAAAGTTATTTTATAGACTGATAAATTTGCAAATTAAACATTTCAACTATATTCATAGCTCTTTGTGAATTCCGGCGCATCAGAGAAATGAGAAATATAACCGATATTATTTAACATAACGGAAAATCAAAAAACTTAATTTTCCGGATATTAAATTTTTTGACTTTCCGTAAAATTGCTCAGTAAAAAAATACAAAATACGAATGTATCACCCCTTTCGTTTCCGCATAATCCAAAGTTGTAAAGTTCATCTGAAACCCATAGTTTTTTAGAAGTATTTTAATATTGAACTATTTAATAAGCATCATCTTCCTTGTTTTTACGTATTTTCCGGCTCTTAAAATATAAAAATATATTCCCGAAGATTCTCCGCTTGCATCCCATTCAACCGAATATGAACCCGGATTTAATTTTTTATTCAGTAATGATTTTATTTTTCGTCCCAATACATCGTATATCTCCAACTTGATTCCGCTTTCCTCCGGAATGCTGAACGTAATTTTTGTGGAAGGATTAAACGGGTTCGGGTAGTTTTGACTCAATTCGAATCTTTCCGGTGCAAGAATCTCTACTTCCGCCAACGAACTATAAGTAAACGTTCCGTCTATATCTATTTGCTTTAATCTGTAAATATATTTTCCCGATGTTTCCGGTTTGTCCGAGAACAAATAATTATTCGGTGAATTACTATTTCCCGCTCCTTTTACAAAACCTATTTTTTTCCATTTGCTTTTTTCGCCGGAATATTTCCGTTCAATTTCAAAACCATAATTGTTCACTTCGGTTGCAGTTTTCCAGTTTAAGTTTACTTTTCCATCAATAACTTTTGCAGTAAATGTTGTTAGTTCTACGGGAAGAGGGTTATCCAACTTGCTTAAAATTGTTCCGTTATTTACATCAACATAAAAATAAACGGGTTGGTTATCTGTAGTCAGAGTAACAGTTGCTTCTGTGTTTATATAATCTTTATGCACCTTACCTTCTGGGCTCCACATTGCATTAGGATCGTATTTATGATAAGCATACCATGTATGTGTTCCGGCAGTTAAATCCGTTCTTTTATATGCATAAATACCGTCTCCCGCCGTTTGGTCTCCACTACCATTAATATCACCGTCATCCTTCATAACACCATTCTTTTTGACCCCGTCAAGCATTATACTGATAATGCCACTCAATGGCTCGTTGGAATTAGGTATATCGGTTGTCGGTTGCCAGTCCGTTGAATTGGTATTTGTATTGTATGTAAAAAGAATGGTTACATCCGTATTGGCATTTGGATAATACAACCAAGAATAACCGTGGTTTACCACGCCGGTATTACCGCCGGCGGTTGTGTTTTTGATAAACCACTTTCTTGTACCTGTAGTAGACAGGTTTACTATTCTTTCCACGGAATAAATACCGTCGCCGGCTGTTGCATCGCCATGTGTACCGTCATCGTACATTTGATAGGCGGTTCCATAAAACCCATTAATAAAAACATAATACGGTTGGGCAAATAACGTTTGAAAACCAAGAAACGTTATTAACGTTAGAAATTGTAATGTTTTTTTCATCTCCAGCTCCTATATTTGTTAAAAGTTAATTAACTAAGATTGTTATTGTTTATCCTACTTGAGTAATATCATATTTTTTGCCGCTTTGTAGCCGCCGGCTTTTAATTCGTAAAAATATATTCCGCTTGTAAGTGAAGATGCGTTAAATGTTACTTCGTAAGTTCCGGGCGGTTGTTCTTTGTTTACAAGTGTTGCAACTTCCCTGCCGAGGATGTCGTAAATTTTTAGGGTTACATGCGACCCCACTCCGGCACTCCTTTTGCTAAGGGAAGGGAGTAATGGAATTGTGTATTTAATTTTGGTTGATGGATTAAACGGGTTAGGGTAATTTTGGTAAAGTTTAAAATTATCAGGTAATTTTTCTTCTACGGTTTTAATACCGACCAAATTCGTATCGCTTGTTGCTTTAACCCTGCCGGTATTAACATTCAAATAAAAATAAACATTTTGGTTAGGCACGGTTGTTTCCATATCGATTGTATCGGGAAATGCTCCTTGCCAACCGTTTTGTTTGCCGTTTGCATCCCATCTTCTGAAATCGAAATCTCCGAAATAAACAAACCATTTATGTTTGCCCGGTTTATCAATAATGAAATGTGCCGAGTAAATATTATCTCCGGCAACGGAATCACCGTTTTGCAAATCTCCATCATCCGTCATGATATTATTGTATGCAACCGTATCCAAATTGATTCCGAAAGCGCCGTGCAGAAGTGCGGTTTCGTCGGTATTCTTTATATTTGATTTGGGCAACCAGCCGTCATTGTAAGTTTTCGTATCCAAGGTAAAAAGAATATCATTGGTTCCTTCCGGATTATAAAACCAGGATATTGTACCGACTTGTTGGTTACCTTCATTAACCGCCCAGTCGTTTTTGCCGGGTTTGTTTTTGCTTATTGTTAACAATCTTGAATAGATTCCGTCGTTGGCTACTTCATCACCGAACAATCCGTCGTCGTGCATCAAATGATCTTGCCAACCGTCACCATCGTGTTTTGCGTAATATTTTTTATATTCGGGTGGGTTAACCGGTTCGTCGGCTTTTGCGGATATTCTACCGGTATTAAGATTAAGATAAAAATTAACACCCTGGTTTTCTTCGTTTACCACCAATTGATTGCTATGCAAATTACCGGAAGTTATTATTTTACCGTAATGCGTCCATCGTACGTTAATATTATCCCCTTGGTTCAGGTAAACATACCATGTATAAATTCCGGGTTGGTCTATATTTTTTCTTAGCGAGAAAATTTTATCGTTGGCAACCGAATCTCCGTTTTGCAAATTCCCGTCGTCGGTCATTTCGTTAACATATACCGATTTACCGTTTTGCCCTTCAAGCACAAGGACGAAATCATTCAGGTCTTCGTTGCTGTTTAATATGTATCTTTTCGGATACCAACCGTCATGGTAAGTATTGGAATCGAATGTAAACAAAATATCTTTTGAACCGTTAGTATTATAAAACCACGAAGGCACGGAAACAGTTACATCATTAGAATCGGTTACTTTCCATTCAACAATTTCATTCGAAGATCCATTCACATTAAAAAGCAAAGAATAAATACCGTCACCTGCCGTTACATCACCGTGAGAGCCGTCATCATACATTGAATGATTTTGCCAATTATCAAGTTCGTACTTAAAATTATATTGAGCGGTTTCCGGTGAAGTAAAAACCGTATCCGTTATTGTGGCAACACGACCGGTATTAACATCCAAATAGAAATAAACATCCTGGTTTGCTTTTGAAGTGGTGAAATTTACGGAAGCCGTATCGTTCCAACTGCTTATTTTACCATATTGCGCCCATCTTGCACCTTCCGCCCAGTTCGGGATATTATGAAAAACATACCAAATATAATTTCCCGGCGTCGAAATTTTTTTATGTAAAGAATAAATTTTATCGCCCGCTTTCATATCTCCGTTTATCAAGTTACCGTCGTCTGTCATCTCATCGGGAAATTTCAATGTATCGTTTTCCCCTTTAACCACAAGTGTAAAATGATTTCCGAGATCTTCGTTTGTATTTAAGATATTTGTTTCAGGCAAATAATCATCTTCGTAAGTATTGGTATCGTATGTAAATAAGATATCCCTTGTTCCGGAAGGATTATAAAACCACGAGATATGACTTACATCGTGCAGTGTATCGGCAACTACCCAATCCAATTTTAAATTATCGGTTTGCGTAACGGTAATAGAGCGGGAATAGATTCCATCTGAAGGAATTTCATCACCGTTTATTCCGTCGTCATTTAATAAATGCTTTTGCCAACCGTCTCCGCTGTATTTAATAAAATATTTATTCTTGTTGGTATTTCCGGTTTTCTTATAAACCCTGACGTAATCTATTTCCATTTGTGTGGGAAACGCCGATGTATCAATTCCTTCTTGACCGCCCCAGCCGCCGACGGCAAGATTTAGAATCATGTAAAACTTCTGGTCAAATGGCCATTCGCGCCAAGTATTATATTCATTTTCGAAAGTAAAATATTTTGTACTGTCAACAAAAAACGAAATATAATCTTCAGTCCATTCAATTGAATAATCGTGGAAACCGGAAGTAACTCCGGGCACAACAATGGAACCGCCTTTTTGTGTACCGTCCCGGTGGTTATACGCTTTAGTATGAATAGTGCCGTAAATTTTATCATGGTCTTGTTCAACATGTTCCATAATATCAATTTCGCCGCTGTTGGGCCAACCGCCGTAAACACTTTCGGTAGGCATCATCCAAATTGCCGGCCATGTTCCCAAGCCGGAAGGTAATTTTGCACGTACAATCATTTTACCGTATTTCCAATCGCCGTGGTTTTTGGTTACCAATCTTGCTGAAGTAAATTCCCTTGTACCTTCCGAGCCTACATAATGCTCATGTATTGCTTTTATAATTAATTTTCCGTTTTGAACGAATGAGTTTTCCGGGCGGTCCGTATAATATTGAACTTCACCGTTAAAATCGTATGGACCCACCTCGTGCTGCCATTTGGTTGCATCAATCGAAGTTCCGTTGAACTCATCATGCCATACAAGCATATATCCTTCCAGCGAATCTACCGATACGACATCTTGATTAGTTGAAATAAGATTACCGGTTTCTTCGGATATACTTTGTGAAAAGACAAAGTTACTGGTCAATACCACAATTAGATAAAGTATTAATTTTTTCATTTTAAAGAATATGCTCCTTTAGTGATTTTTATATTTTTGTTATTCCGGAAATTCCAAAATTTGGCCTGACTTTAACAATTCCGATTTTATTAAAGAATAAGGCAGTCGATAAGCAGGCGTTTTATATTTCACGGATAGCGCTGCAACTACTCCGGCACTTTGTCCCAAAACCATAAACACCGGTTCCATTCTTATTGAGCCGAATGCAATATGCGAGCTTGAAACCGCCACGGGAACAATTAAATTTTCACACTCACTTTCCTTTGGCAGAATACTTCCCAAGGCAATTTTATACGGATGAGGAGGATGAACGCCAACATCACCTTCATTTTGAACCGTTTTCTTTTTTGTTATGTATCTTTGAACGTTATGTGAATCCATCGTATAAGAGCCCATGCCTATCGAATTCGGGGTTTCCCTTTTTCCCAAAATATCCCTGTCGGTCATTACATATTTTCCAATCATCCTTCTGGCTTCGCGAACGTAAAGCAGATATGGCCAATTTCCGTTATCTACAAATTCATCCTTAGCCAATCCCCATTTTTTCATTTCGCTTCTTATATCTGCGGGCACTCTCGGATCTGTAGCCGTAAAGTAAATTAATCCCTGTTGGTAAAGTCTGTGTTCTTTTATAATCTCATTCCGTTTTTCATACGAAGCTTCGGGATAATCGTAATTCATCCCAATGTTATCGAAACTGAAAGGACCGTGATTATTAACATCGGTTTTCAAGTTCGGAATGGGAATGAACATTGCAAAAGTTTCCCGCCAGCCCACATTGTATATCCTTGCCAGCAATTCATATTGATAAGGATCGTAACCCTCGGGTTTAGTAATGGGCTTACTGTTATTTTTATTTTTTGTTAAGCACAAACGGAAACAATAAGCTTGCACTTTTTTATCGCCATCGCCTTTTTTACCGGGCGGCAAGGGCGAAATACGGGGCAAAATTCCGCTTGTGGAATCACCCGGAATTTTATAAGGACTTACCGGCGGAATATCGTTGAAGTGATGACCGTGTTGAAATACGCCGGTCTGAACGCCATTCCAAGTTTCACCGTACATTTTGTTGGGTTCCCTGCCAACATAATAAGAAACTCCGGCAGCTGCCATTAAGTCGCCTTCGTATGTAGCATCAATAAATATTTTACCTTCAAATTTTTTACCCGATAGAGTTGTGAAGGATAAAATTTTTCCATTTAGTTTTTTAACTCCGGTTTTTCTGTTAAGCCATTCGTTTTTGTAAACAGTAATATTATTCTCTTCGATAAGCTCATTAAAGATGTTTTCCGCAACGTGCGGTTCAAACACCCACATTGTTTGCGTGCTATCGTCCATGGCGGCTGTCCCTTGTCCGGCATTACCAAAATCTTCCTTTCTTTGCCAATTCCATGAAGCGGGATTTTTATAATGCAAATAAATTCTATGATAGAATTCTTTAGCCAAACCTCCTATTACGCTTTTATTTCCTGTATCGGTATATCCCAATCCCGAAGAAGACATGCCGCCGAGGTGTTTATCGGGAGAAACGATAATCACTCTTTGATTCATACGGGCAATTTGAACTGCGGCAATTACCGCTGATGAAGTCCCGCCGTAAATGATAACATCGGATTTAATATTTTCCTGAGAGTAATTAATACCGGTTATGAAGATGGCAATTAAACCAAATATACTGTGCAAGTAAAAAGTTGCTTTCTTATTCTTTCCAAACATTTTATTGCAATTCGAAGGTCTTTTTGATATTTTTTATTATTACTGTAAACTTTCCCGGTTCCACTGTTCTTTTATTATTTCGTCCGATAAATGATAAATCGGAATTAGTCAATTTAAAAGCCACATTCTTGGTTTCGCCGGGTTGCAAATTTATTTTTGTAAATCTTTTGAGCTGTTTATTGGGTCTGGATACCGATGCGTAAAGGTCCGATAAATATAGCTCCACAACTTCTTTGCCGGGCAACTTTCCGGTATTAGTTACATCCACGGAAACAGTAAGAGTATCGTGGGCATAAATTTTTTGAGAGCTTAGTTTTAAGTTTGAATAAGTAAACTTTGTATAACTTAAACCGAATCCGAAAGGCCATTGGAATTCAACTTTATTGGGAGCAAAATTTTCCATCGGTTTGTAATCATAAGTTGTATTACCATTTAAAAATTTAGGATAACTGAAAGGTAATTTACCGGAAGGGTTAACATCGCCGAATAATACATCGGCAATTGCACGTCCTCCTTCCATTCCGGGAAGATAAGCCATAACTATAGCCGAAGCTCCATCAACAATTTCATCGATAATTCTGGGACGTCCTTCGGTTAAAACCAAAATTACGGGTTTACCGGTTTTATAAAGCTTTTTCGCCAACTCCAGCTGTTCTTTTTGAAGTTCAAGATTATGAATATTACCGGGAGTTTCGGTATATGTGTGTTCTCCCAGACAAAGAATAACGGCATCGGCATTTTTAGCCAGCGCCAAGGTTGTATCTATATTAACATTTCCCTTGAAATCTACTCCTTCGGCATAAGATACCCTTTCATTACCGATTTTCTTTTTTACGGCTTCCAAAATTGTTAACTTATCCTTGGGATACAGACTTTCGTTATTTCCTTGCCAGGTAATGGTCCAACCGCCGTTTAAGGTAGATAACAAATTTGCAGTTGGACCGGTCACCAACACATTACTGAGTTTGTTTAACGGAAGGGAGCTATTTTTATTTTTCAGCAATGTAATTGCTTCGCGTGCCGCTTCCAAATTTATTTCCGCAGATTTGGCAGAGGCGAAATCCTTGGCCAATTCTTTGTGGGGATACGGATTATCAAAAAGGCCAAGCATATATTTAACTCTCAAAATTCTATAAACCGCATCGTTTATCCGGCTCATGGGAACACTGCCTTCCTTCACCAATTCAACAAGATAGTTGTAAAAACTGAAATCCATGGGAACCATGCTCATATCGAGTCCCGCCATTACCGCAATACGAACCGCTTCTTTCGGGGTTGAAGCGATTTTATCCCTTGTATGTAATCGAATAATATCTTCCCAATCCGATACGGCAAAGCCTTTAAAGCCCAATTCTTTTTTGAGAATACCGTCAATGATATATTTATTTGAATGAACAGGAATGCCGTTAATTTCCGATGAATTTATCATTACCGTTTGGCAGCCTTGTTTCACGGCTTCTTCGAAAGGAGGCAAAAATATTTCCCTTAACATTCTTTCCGGTATCCATGCCGGAGTTCTGTCCAATCCGTTTTTAGGAACACTGTAGCCCATGTAATGTTTCATACAAGCGGCTACTTTATTATTTGCGCCGATATCATTCCCTTGCAATCCTTTTATATATGCTTTACCGAATTGCGATACCAAATAAGTATCTTCGCCGAATGTTTCCCAAAAGCGCGGCCATAAAGGTTCTCTTCCAACACCCAACACGGGATTAAAATTCCACGGAATACCCGAAGCCCTTACTTCCAGTGCCGTTATTTCACCTGCTTTTTTCATTAATTCCGTGTTGCGCGTTGCAGCCATAGCAATTGCTTGAGGGAAAAGCGTAGCGCCAATTGTATAATTTGCGCCGTGAATTGCATCAATTCCGTAAATAACGGGAATACCTAACCTTGTTTCTTTTGTTGCTATATCTTGAATTGTGGTTATTATTTCGTGCCAATCTTCCAGTGTATTAGCTGCTCCTCCGCAATTTAAAATTGAACCGATATGATATTTAATAATCGCTTCTTTAAGTTTTAGAGTATCAAGTACTAATCTTTCCGATTCTTTTCGCGGTTGTTTGGAAAGAGCGGCAAGAGCTATTTGGGTCATTTGACCTACTTTTTCTTCCAAAGTCATTGTTGAAATTAATTCTCGAATCTTTTTCTTAGCCGGTTCCGGTAAATCTTTGAGTGAATTACTATTTAGAATGGTTGGATATTGAAAGAGAAGCAGAACAAAAAATATGGACAAAATTCGCATAGGTAACCTATTTACAAATTATTAAGATTTCCTTTAAAAATTAATTAAAAAACATTTGGGCATAATTTCTGATGAAATTACACCCAAATGTACTAACTATAAGGAGGTAACAAAATGATTATCGCATTAAAATCATTTTTCGTGTTTGAACAAAATTACCCGCTTTTAATTTGTAAAAATAAATTCCCGAGGTTACATTTCTGCCCGCATTATTTTTACCATTCCAGGTAACTTGATATCTTCCGGCTGCTTGTTTTTGATTTACAAGTGTTTTTACCCTCTGTCCAAGTGAATTATAAACATCAATTTGAACTTCTGACTCGTGAGGGATTGAATAAATAATATTCGTAGTGGGATTAAACGGATTAGGATAATTTTGTTTTAATACGAAATTTTCAGGAACAGTTCCCTTTGAAATATTTCTAATTCCCGTCAGCCATTGTTGTTTTTTATCGGGGAACCAATTTAAGTCACCCACAGGAAAACCATCCGCAGCGGTCAACAGAGTTGGATTGGTATAAGAAAGATCTTCCGGCAACGGCCATTGAACTGCAAATCTGTCTCCATCGGGATCCCACCCCCAAAGGGTTGTACTTTCTCCGGCTCTCCATTTATACATCCAAGCGACCAAAGAATCTTCCCCTTCTCCAACTTCTACGAAACCGGGATCCAAGTTCATTGTATTTTGTTCATCCATATAAGGATAAGTCGAATCATCATCAAACATAGCCCGCACCCTGCTATTCATCCACGGTGTACCCTCAATAGTGTCTATGGAATTCCAATAATCGATAACTTTCTGCGAATAGAAGTAATTGTTGTTATGCAATTTAACAACCCTGTCACTTTCCGAAAGTCCGAGTGTGTCGGTATATTTCAAAGGCAGATGATAAATTTGAATTATTCCTGCAGGTAAGCTATCGGGATCTGCAACACTTCTAAAAGCGGGTCCGGATCCCAAACTTAGTGCATTATAAAAGATATTATTAGAAACATTAAAGTTTTTATAATAATATTTCCACCATATTGGACATTTAACGGAATTTACAAAAGTGTTATGCTCAAACCGGACGTAGTTGCTGTTATTAAGTTCTCCTTGGATTGCAAAACTTCCATGGTTAAAAAATGTATTGTTAACAACAATGAGTGTATCAACATCATTGTTATTAAACGTAATACCCAAACCATTCCATACATTAGCTGGGTTCTCCACATTTCTGAAATAACAATCGGTGATATATACTTTGGTCCATTGAGCCCATGTAGTAATTGTCGCCCACCAGTTACCACCTTCAAAATAACATCCTTCATATCTGTAAGTGGCGCTGTCTTTAACTTGCTGTATAGTTCCCCATACCGAAATACCACCTGTAGGAGGTGTATGTTGAAAATAAAGATTTTTGAATAGTGCATTACCATACACTTTGATAAACGAACCGACGGTTTCTCCGTTGGGACCTATACCACTTGTAATTATAGGCGGTTTATGATTTTCATCGGGTGGATCGGCAATTATAGATAAATTAAAAGGAGCTTTTAAGAGACCGCTTAAAAAGTAAATAGAATCTCTTTGCAATTTGTAAACTCTATCAGGGTTGTTCCTCTCACCGGTTGCTGTTGTATCTCCCATGATAAAATTATTCAGAGCTCCGTAAGGATCACCATTTATGCTCGCAGGCACAATAACGGTATCGGCTTGTGCGAATATCGAGTTGCCGGTAATCATCAGAGCCGCAATAAGCGTTAAAAATAATGTTAATGACTTTTTCATTTTTACTCCTATTGTTTGATGGTTAATATTTAATTTATTATATATTATTTTTTAATATGTTAAATTAAACCTATATTCTATATCTTAATCCCAAATCAATTGTTAATCCGTAATGCTGTTCCTTTAAGGGGAATTTGGTTCCCACATTAATATCTTTTTCTACTGCCGAAGTTATATTGCTGAAATTCCCTATCAACTCGAGTCCGCCTAACGGTAGTTTTTGTCGTACCGTTACATCCCATTTGCTAAATTTCGTCGATTTTCCCCTCAATCTTTCATAGAAGTTGGTCTGTTTGAATACATCATCTTGATAAAGAAATGAAATTCTGGTTGAAAAGTCTTTGTAATCGTAACCAATGGTTAAATTTAAAATATTATTAGGTTGATTTATTAATCTGTCAACATAAAACGTATCTTTATTGGATTGAATTACCCAAGGCGGATGAGTTAAATATTTGGTTTTTATTTCAACTTTAGGATATTTTGCTTCGGAATGAGTAAATGTATAATTTATTTTGAATACCAGACCTTTAAGAATTCCGGGCAAATACCAAAAATGTGTTTGCCATTCGATTTCGTAGCCATATAAATTAACTGGATATTTATTATTTACCATTCTACCTAAAATTTTACCTTTTTCAATTTCCGGCAAACCAAATTCTTTGGGATCGAGAACCACATTGTTACCGCCCCAAAATAACATGTCATGAATTTCTTTCTTGAAAACACCAATTGTAAACAACCCTATTTCGTTTGTATAAAATGAGAAATAGGCATCGTAATTGAATGAATGGGCAGGTTTTAATTGTGGATTATTCCACAAGATGTAAGTTGACATGATATTCCAGGCAGGAATAATATTGTTGTAATTGGGTCTTGCTAAAGTTTCCGTGTATGCAAGTCTGATATCGAACCAATCCAGAGGCTTTATTTTCAAATGGATCATTGGCAGCCAGAATTCATTTACCCGGGTGGTTGTAGTATCTTTATGAGGGTAACCTTCCCACCACATTCTGGTACCTTCGTTACC